>Ga0172370_10000704_pt1 | contig 52482 bp, 55 predicted proteins | sample LakKiv5m_FD_114538 | JGI IMG/M metagenome (GOLD analysis project Ga0172370, IMG submission 114538) | Freshwater microbial communities from Kabuno Bay, South-Kivu, Congo - kab_022012_11.5m | ecosystem: Environmental > Aquatic > Freshwater > Lake | place: Democratic Republic of the Congo...
AGGACTTGATAGCCTTTGTCGGCATAGGTTTTGGCCAGCCGCTGGGCTTTCATCACCTTCGGGCAGGTTGTGTCGATGATTTTCAGTCCCCGCCGGCTGGCTTTTTCATACATTCCCGGGCCGATGCCATGAGCGGTGAAAATAACCGTCCCCTCGCTGATGTTAGCAAGAGATTTTTTCTCTTTGATTCCCCTTTTTTTGAGATCAGCGCAGACATCGTTGTTGTGAACCAATTTTCCCAAAATGAAAATATCCGTGCAGTTTTTGGAATTGACACAGGTCAAATCATAGGCGCGCTTCACGCCAAAACAAAAACCGGAATACTTGCCGATGGTGATTTTCATAAAAGTTTCTTCACCCTCCCCGCTTTTTTCAAAAATTCTCCGTATTTTTTCAAATTGACTTTCGTTTTGAGTTTCAATGATTCCAGCTCAACGCCGAGAGAAAGGCCCTTGCTTGTCTTGTGTTTTCGGATTTCATCGATGGACTTGATCGCCTGCCCGAAATCTGAAATGTCCGGCGATTTTTTTAATTTTATCTCTTTGGGCCATTTGGCGATGTGGATACTCTTTGTTTTCCCGAGATGCTTGAACCAGGTCTGGAAAATTTCTTCCGTCACGAACGGCATAATGGGGGCATAGAGTTTCACGATGTTGAAAAATACGGTAGCAAGCGATATTTGGGCCGCCTTTTTTGATTTCGCGTTGCGGCCATTGAATCTGTATTTCACAAATTCAACATAATAGTCCGCGAAGCGCGACCAGAAAAATTTGTCAACCGCCTCTTTCGCCCGCGCGTATTCATATTTTTCAAACGCATCGGTCGTTTCGATGATTGTTTTGTTGAGCTCGCCAACAATCCACGCATCTGCCGGTTCAATCGCGTCACCGTCTTTCAGCAGCTCCGCCTTTTTCACATTCATCGACAAAAACCGCGCCGCGTTCCAAAGCTTGGTCGTCGTTTTGCGGCCCATTTGGATTTCATCAGGACTGAATCGCAAATTTTGTCCGAGCATTGCGCCGGTTGTCCAATATCGAAAGGCATCCGCCCCATATTCTTCAATGATACGCGCCGGCGGAATATAATTTCCGAGGCGTTTTGATATTTTCCGCCCCTGCTCATCAAGGCCGTGGCCGGAAATCATCACGTCTCGGAATGGCAGATTATTATAGTGATAATGTGATTTTGCAATCGTATAAAACAACCAGGTGCGGATAATTTCAAAACCTTGCGGCCGCAGTGTCAAAGGATACAGTTTTTTCTGAACACTCTTCTCTTTAGCTAGTTGCGACGCAATTATCGGCGTGAGCGAAGAGGTTTGCCATGTGTCGAGAACATCCTGCTCGGGAACGAATTTTTTTCCGCCGCACTTCGGACATTTTGCAATTCTCGGTTTTTCTTCCGTTGGGTCAACCGGCAAGTCCTTTTCGTCCGGCAATACAATTTCTCCGCATTTCGCGCAATACCAGACCGGAAAAGGCACGCCGAAATAACGTTGGCGCGAGATACACCAGTCCCATTTGAGATTTTTCACCCACTCATCGTATATCCGCTTCATATTCGCAGGAAACCACCGCAATTCTTTTCCGCGTTTCAAAAATTCATCTTTTTTGTCCAGCAGTTTGATGAACCACTGCTCCGATTCAATATATTCGACATCCGTCCCGCAGCGCTCGTGAACATACACAGAATGCTTGATTGGTTCTATTTTTTCAATTGCGCCGGCTTTTTTGAGATCCTCAATGATTTGTTTGCGTGCTTCGAGAACCTTCAGACCTTCATATTTTCCGCCGGCCGGGGAAAATCGGCCGTTCGGCAAAATCAGCTCGGTCGGCTCGGCTTCGGGATGGCGCGAAAGCCACTCAATACATTCTCCCCCGCCATATGAGCAATAATAGACGACGCCGGATCCATATTTCATATCCGTCGCCTCGTCCGCTGTGAGCTTCACCGTTTTTTTTGTGAGCGGCATAATTATTTTTTTCCCAATGAGTTTTTTGTACCGCCTGTCTCGCGGATGAACGGAGATTCCCATCACGGCCGGCAAAAGTTCGGGTCGGGTTGTTGAAAAAACTATTTTTTCCCCCGTTCCGGTTTTGGCTTTGATATAAACAAGCTGGCTCTCTTTTTCCTCGGCTTCGAGGTCGGCTTGGGCGATGGCAGTTTGGCAGGTTGTGCACCAGAGCATCGGTTTTTTGGCTCTGTAGACGCGGCCCTTTTTGTACAAATCAAGAAAAGACCATTGCGAAATCCGGCGGCAGTGATCGTTGATCGTGCTGTAGGTTTTTGACCAGTCAACCGAAATTCCCAGCAGCGCCCAAAGATCTTTATAGTTTTTGATGCCGAGCCCCGTCTCTTTGAGGCACAATTTGATGAATTCCGAGCGTGTGATTTTTGATTTGTTGATTTTGTATTTTTTCTCGACAAATCGTTCCGTTGGGAGCCCGTTGTCATCAAATCCCATCGGATAAAAAACATTGTATCCCTGCATCCGCTTGAAACGGACGACAAATTCGGCTTGGGCGTAGCTCATCACGTGTCCCGCATGCAAATGCTCGGCCGAGACGTAAGGCGGCGGCGTGTCCACAGAAAAAACTTCCCCCGTTGCGCGGGGATCGAACTTGTATATCTTCTCCTTCTCCCAAAACTGGCGCCACTTCGGCTCAACATCCTGCGGGCTGTAATGCTTTGAAATTTCTTTCATTATTTTTCCTTCAGTTAATGCTGAATTACTTCGTGTTGATCATTGAAAAGAATATTCCCCTCAAACTTTTTGCCCTCAAGGAAAAGTGGATACCAGATAGGGTCGTCTGACCACATATCTTTCCAGAGCAAATTGTTCACGTCAAACCATTGCGGCTTCATTTCTTCAGTTTCAGTCGGCTCGTCTTCGTATTTGAAAATCTTAAATATATTTACTTCAAGAATATCCGGATCATTTTCAAATTGGAAATATATAATTCCTTGCTTTTCAAATTTGATTGGCTTGATTCCAAACTCTTCTTCGGCCTCTCTAATCAGCCCTTCTTCCAAGCCTTCCCCTTTTTCAAGTTTTCCTCCAAAGCCATTCCAGCGATCTTTACCAAAACCAATTTTTTTCATCCCCAAGAGTATATTCGGGTGATTATAAACCAGACCAAGAGTCATTATTTTGGTCGGCTTTGGATGTTCCATTTATTTCCTCACCTTCACTTTCAAGTCTTTTTCCAGTCTTGAAACAATTTTCTTCATCATTCCGTCAATTTCTGCCGAGGTCAAAGTTTTTTTGTCCGAGCCGATTTCGAGGCGGATAGCTAAGCTCTTGCGGCCTTCTTTTTCAAAAACGTCGAACAATTCAATATTTTTCACCAATCTTCCGCCGGATTTTGCAATTTCTTTTTCAATATCCGCGTATGCCATGCCTTCTGGAACAAACATCGAGATATCGCGCTTGACTGAAGGGAATTTGGAGATGGGACGATATTCGCGCAATGAAGAGGCGAGATTTTGCATTTCTTGGGTGTCTAATTCGAATGCAGCCACGCGATTTTTAATTCTATATTCGCCTAAAATTTTTGGATTTATTTTGCCGATATAGCCGATTGTTCTGCCTCTCACCCTCATGACTGCTGCGCGGGTTGGATGGACGATTGTCCCGGCAACTTTCGGCTCGGAAAATTCGATGTTTTCAATTCCCAGCTTTTCAAGCAAAGCTTCTATCTTCCCCTTTAATTCAAAAAATATTTCTTTTTTATTTTCGATATCGACTAATGCACCAGCGAGAAATGTTTTTTCGTCGGGCAGCTTTTGACCGTGATTCGAATATATCCGTCCGATTTCAAAGATAGAAAACTTGTCGAAGTTCTTGAGATTTGTTTCGACATTTTTCAAGATTCCCGGAACCAGAACTGTTCGCAGATACTGCTGGTCCGGATTCATCGGGTTGGCGACTTCAAGATGCTCGTCGATAGCCAATCCGCATTTTTCGATGTCGTCTGCGGAATAGAAAGAATAATTCAGCATCTCCGAGAAGCCAAGCGAGGTCGCGCAGTCGCGCAGTTTGTCTTCAAAAACTCGCTTTTCGTTCACCGGTGGAGCGGAAAGCTCAACCGCCGGCACTTTGGCGGAAATATTTTCGTATCCATATATCCGGCCGATTTCTTCGATCAAATCTTCCTGCGTTTTGAGGTCGATTCGGATTGTTGGAATTTCAGCAATGATGTATTTTTCAGAAGACTTGACTTTTATGTCCAAACTTTCGAGAATTTTTTTTATTTTATTTGCCGGAATATTTTCACCCAGCAGACTGTTTACATACTCCAGATCAAGTTTTATTGTCCAGGGTTTTATTTTTTTTGGATAAATGTCAGCCGTTGTGACTGCTTTCACATTTTTTCCTCCGTATTTTCGAATTAATTCAATCGCCCGGGCGGCGGCGGTTTCGGCAAGATTCGAGTCGATGTCGCGCTCAAAGCGATAGGAAGATTCGGTTGAAATATTGTGGGCTGTTCGCGTTTTGCGGATACTCACCGGATCAAAATTCGCCGCCTCAAGAATTATTTTTTTTGTTTTGTTCATCACTCCCGATTTCAGTCCGCCCATCACGCCGGCCAGCGCCAAGGCTTTCTCGGAGTCTGCGATCACGAGGTTTTTGCTTATCATAATTTTTTCACTTTCGTCCAGCAGTCTTATTTTCTCACCTTTTTTGGCCTGCCGCACAATTATGTTTCCTGTCGTTTTGTTCGCATCAAACGCATGAAGTGGCTGTCCGGTCTCAAGCATCACGTAGTTTGTGATGTCCACGATATTGTTGATGGGCTTGATTCCGCACACCAGCAGCCTTGCCCTCATCCATTTCGGCGACGGTGCAACCTTGATGTTTTCCAAAGCAACGCCGATATACCGCCTGCAAAGCCCGGTGTCATTTATTTTTACGCTTAGTCCTTTTCTGTTTGTAAGGAAGTGGCTGGCTGGCAAATTAAGCTGTCTATTTTCCAGCGCGCAAATTTCCCGTGCCATTCCGATATGCGAAAGCGCGTCGTGCCCGCGGTTGGCAAGAATGTCAAATGTGAGCTGGGTTTCTTTGCCCTCGGTTTTCATATCTTCCAGTTCAAATGCATGCATTGTCAAAAGTTCTGCCAGTTGCTTTGGCGTTTTTTTTGTGCCAGACAATTCTTTGAGCCAGGTGTATGAGTATTTCATCAAAATTGATTCACAAATCTCAAATCTCCCGAATGAAACAGCCGGATATCGTTGATCTTGTATTTCATCATGGCTAGTCTTGAAATCCCAATATCCCAAGCACAACCCTGATATTGGTTCCGTTTATATCCCGCCGCAGTGAATACATTTTGATTTATCATTCCGCCCGGGATAATTTCAATCCAGCCGGTTTGCTTGCACACAGAGCAGCCTTTACCCTTGCAAAGCAGGCACTCAAAATCAATTTCAAAGCTTGGTTCAGTGAAAGGAAAAAAACTGGGACGCATTCTGGTCTTGATATTTTTTCCGAAGAATTTTTTCAGAAATTCGTCAATGATTGCATAATAATTTGCGGCCGAAACATCTTTCCCAACCATCATGCCGTCCGTCTGATAGAAAGTATGCTCGTGCGAAGAGTCCGTTGCTTCGTTTCGAAAAACCCGCCCGGGCATGATCACCCGGAACGGTGGCCTGTGCTTTTCCATATAACGGACCTGAATGGCGCTCACATGCGTGCGCAAAAGCAAGTCGTTGTTTTTTGACTTCACGCGGAAAGTGTCCATCATATCCCGCGCCGGGTGGTCTTTCGGGATATTCAGCGAATCGAAGTTATAAAAATCCTGTTCGACTTCAGAGCCGTTCGCAATTTCAAATCCCATAGAAGTAAAGATCTTTTCAACCTCGCGGTTCACCAACGTGATCGGATTCAAGTGGCCAAGTTCCTGCTTTTTCCCCGGCAGAGTAACATCAATTTTTTCTTTCTCCCAGTCAGCACGTGCGCCGAGCTCATGTTTCCGCGCGGCGAGCGCCTTGTCAATTTCCTGTCTTGCCCGGTTTGCCAGCGGGCCGATTTTTTTCCGCTCATCCGTGCTCAAATTTTTGAGGTTTTTCAAAATTTCCGTGAGTTTTCCCTTTCGCCCCAGGTATTTCACTTTGACGTCAAAAAGTTCCCGCTCCGACACGGATTTTTGGGTTTCTGCAAGAGATTTTGATTTTATTTCTTCAACTTTTTTTGCCAACATACACTGGAAATATATAACAAAAAACAAAAAAAGTCCAACCAATGGACTTTTTCGCGTGGGCGAGGACGGATTCGAACCGCCGAAGGCCGAAGCCATCTGATTTACAGTCAGACCCAGTTGGCCGCTTTGGTACTCGCCCGAATTGTTTTTGTTTTCCAGAGCCGGCTGTCGGATTCGAACCGACGGCCTACTGTTTACAAAACAGTTGCTCTGCCACTGAGCTAAGCCGGCGAATTTTGTTTCAGCTTCCCAATCGCATCCGCAATTCGATTTCCCGCAGGCTGGATTTGGCCTTGAGATCGCGCGGACGGAGCTTGAGAACCATCTTGAAAGACTCTTTGGCGTCTTTGATGTTTCCTATTCCCATATAATAATCGCCGATTTCGCGATAGGCTTCGAGGTCTTTCGGGTTTTCCGCGATGCGGTATATGAGCGCCGCTTCCCTCACTTTGTCTTCAGCCAGCGGTTCTTTTTTGGGGATGGCAACCGGCTCCTCGACAATTTTCCGGCGGACAATTATTTCGCCCGATGCCTGTTTCAAGGCGCCTGCGCCTTCAATCAGGCTTGCGGACAGTTCATCCGCTCTTTCAACCTTCCGGATGATGCTCTCTTCCTCGGGCTTTGCGGGAAAATTGCTTTCAGACATGGCGGGGAATTTTTTTCCGCTCCTTCTGGCGCGCAATCTTGCGGCCCAGCCGGAAACAATCTGTTCCGTCTTTTTGAAAGCGCCCTTCAATCCGTTCAGCGCCATTTCCAGAAGATGCAGCGTTGCCTTTCCGAGAGAATTCAAGCGGGACTTCCAGCCGGCAGATCCGCCGCCGGCCTCCGTTCGCGCGGAGAAGGCGCTTATTCTCTTCATGGCCGATTTTTTTCGACCCAAGATGAACACAAGAGCGGCCAGAGCGCCAATCAGAATTATGGGGGGAACATAGATCCAAAACATAGGCTTGAAAAGTTATTTAATTTCTTCAACCGGAATTGTCACAAAATTTCTGTCTTCCAGTTCAACCAATATTGTCCCTGAAATCGCATTCACCTTCTTGACTACGCCCTTTCCGTCTTTCGTGCCCACGACTTGGCCGACTTCCGGCATTCGCTCCAACAGCTCCCGATACTGGTCGGCTTCGTATGCCAGACAGCACATCAATCTTCCACAAAGGCCGGAGATTCTTTCCGAGCCGCGGTGCACAATCTGCTGGGATTTTGCCATGTCTGAACTGATGCTGGGCAGGTTTTCGCTGAAACGAATGCAACAAAGTTCTCTGCCGCAAACTCCGTATCCGCCGCTCACCCGGGCTTCGTCGCGGGCGCCAATCTGATGAAGCCTGACAGACCGCTGGAATTTTTTCGAAAGGAATTTTACCAGTTCCCGAAAATCAACCCGGCCGTCGGCGACAAAAGCAAATGAGATGCCGCCTCCATCAAATGAATAAATCGCACTCACTATTTTCATCGGCAAGCCGCTTCTTTTCACTTCTTCGCGGCATATTTTGAGGGCTTCCAGCTCTTTTTTTTGATGTTCCTGGATTGTCCTCAAATCGCTCAAATTGGCTTTGCGCACAATTTTCATCCCGGCCGCGGCTGGCAAATCATTCTGATTACCCGGCAAAATGTTCTCCCTCTTTTTCGCTTCAACTTTTTCAACAATTGCCGAATCAAATCCCTCTGCGGTTTCAATTATCACCAGATCTCCTTTCTCGAGGGGCTGAACGCTTTTCACCGGTCGGGCGTTTTCCCAGTTGCGTATTTTGAGAAAGACCGTTTTCATGTGTGGCTAGATTTCAAATCTCACAAAATTTCCAATTTGAATGTTCTCACCTATCTTTGCGATTTTTTCTTTCACCAAATCCTCCACGGTCATTTCTGAATTTTTCACAAACGGTTGGCGCAGAAACATTTCTTTGTTTTCGGGATTCATTGCGGCAATATGCATTGCAAGGTCGTGTCCCAATTCCTGAAATTCGGAATTCTTTGCCACAAAGTCGGTTTCACAAAAAACCTCAATCATCGCTCCGATTTTTTTGTTGCTGTGGATATACGAGGCCACCACACCTTCCGCCGTCTCACGTTCGGATTTTTTGGCGGCTTTTTCTTTGCCGTGCTCGCGGAGATATTCAATGGCTTCTCCGGAATCGCCGCCGGCTTCCGCCAGCGCATTCCGGCATTCCATCACGCTTGCCCCTGTTTTGTCGCGGAGCTCCTTCACAAGTTTTGCGGTTATTTCGATGTTGGTCATAGTTTTGTGTTATTTCTTGGCTCTTCTTTTTCCTTCTCGATTTTCACGCTTGATTTGGCTTCCGCAATATTTTTTGCAATGATTCCCAGCATATACTTCAGCGCCGAAAGCGCATCGTCGTTGGCCGGAATCGGCCAGTCAACCAGAGTCGGGTCGGTGTTCGTGTCCGTGAAAGCGATTGTCGGGATGCCGGCGCGGCGGGACTCTTTGACCGCCAGCGCATTTTCCTTGATGTCAATCAGAAAAACGGCTTGCGGGAGTTTGTCGAGCTTTTTTATTCCGCCCATTTTTTCGTTCATCCTTTCGATTTCCTTGCGAATTTGGGCTTGTTCGTATTTCGTGTACTTTTTCATTTCTTCGCTTTCAGCCAGCCCTTCCTGTTCATTGAAATATCTGATACGCCGTTTTATCTCGCCAAAATTCGTGAACGTCCCGCCCAGCCACCGGTTTTTGACGTAGGGCATATCAAGGACATTTCCGATTTCCTCAACCAGCTGCCTGGCCTGCGGCTTTGTCCCCACAAAAAGAATTTTTCCCCCGTTTTCAACCGTCGCGCGCATGAAATCCAGCGCTTCCTGGAACTTCAGCAGTGTCTTTTCAAGGTCAATAATATGAATATGATTTTTGGCGCCGAAGATATAACCCTTCATTTTCGGGTTCCAGCGTGAGTTTTTGTGCCCAAAATGGACGCCGGCTTTGAGCATTTCAGGAATTGAAAGCTCAAGGTCTTCATACGAAAAACCAGCCTCCACGCGCCGGCTGACTGCTTTTTCCCCGGTTTCGGGGGCATTTTCATTGTTTTGCATCTTTTTTCCCTTAATTATAATCACCTATCTCCCGCAAAACCCAATAAATTGGGATAAGGATTTCCCGGTGGGAGATATGTTTGTTAACGATAAGCATTGTAGCAAGAGAGTGAACACTTGTCAACTTTATCTGTTTATGCTAGGATTTGTGTGTTATGAAGAAAGATATCCATCCCCAATACTATCCCGAGGCCAAAATCATCTGCGCCTGCGGAAATGTGATCACCACCGGATCTGCGCGTTCAGAAATGAAGGTCGAGGTCTGTTCGGCCTGCCATCCTTTTTATACGGGCAAAAAGCGCCTGGTTGACACGACCGGCCGCGTTGACCGTTTCAAAAAACGGATGGAAAAAAGCGAGAAACTTCAAGCCGAAAAAATGGCCAGAAAGAAAAAGCCCTCAAAGCCCGCCGCAAAGAAAGTTGCGAAGAAAAGGGCTTCCAGGAAAAAATAGATTTGAAATTTGCAGGAGCAGGGTTGCACCCTGCTCCTTTTGTGTATTAAGATGAGAATTGTGAAGCCACAAATTGATGCAATCAAAACTGAATATCAGAATTTGAAAACCGAGATGGAAAATCCCGAGCTTGTTCGTGATGCCGAAAAAATGAAGAAAATAGGCAAAAGAATGGCGGAACTGGAGGAAGTTGTGGTGAAAATTTCAGAACTGGAAAACATAGGAAAAAATATGCGCGGGAATGCGGAGATTATAAACAGCGAGGGCGAGGCGGAGCTCAAAGAAATGGCAATGGAAGAAAATGTCAAATTGTCAAAGAAAAAAGAGGAAGCCGAAGAAGAATTGAAAAAATTGATTGTTCCGAAAGATCCAAATGACAGCAAAAACGTGATTGTTGAAATCCGCGCCGGAGCCGGCGGAGACGAGTCCGCTCTTTTTGCGGGCGAGCTGCTCAAAATGTATTTGCGTTATGCCCAAATATGCGGCTGGAAAACTTCGGTTTTGAGCTCAAGTCCGACGACGATCGGCGGATTCAAGGAAGTGATTGCGGGCATCGAGGGAAACAACGTTTTTGGCAAGCTGAAATATGAATCAGGCGTGCACCGCGTGCAAAGGGTTCCTGAAACGGAAAAATCGGGGCGCATTCACACTTCAACCGCGACTGTGGCTGTTCTTCCTGAAGCGGATGTTGTTGATCTTGAAATAAACCCCAAAGATTTGCGGATTGACACATTTTGTTCTTCGGGGCCTGGCGGGCAAAGCGTCAATACGACCTACAGCGCTGTTCGTATCACGCACATTCCGACCGGAACAATCGTTTCCTGCCAGGACGAAAAATCGCAAATCAAAAACAAGGACAAGGCGATGAAAGTTTTGCGCGCGCGCCTGCTCGCCGCCGAAGAGGAAAAAAGAATGAAAGAATTGGGTGCCGAGCGCAAAAGCCAGATTGGAACAGGCGACCGGTCGGAAAAAATCCGAACCTACAATTTCCCGCAAGACCGGATCACAGACCACCGGATCAAGGAGAGCTGGAGCAATATTTCGTCCATATTAGACGGGGACTTGGGGAAAATAATCGACGTTTTGAGCGAGGAAGACATAAAACGCAAAATAACAAAGGGCAAATGACAATTCGAGAAATTTTTAGAAATACAAGCTTGGATCACCAGATCTCTCCCCCTGAACGAGAGATTCTTTTGTCTTTGGCGCTTGGAAGGCCAAGAGAGTATATTTTGGCACATCCGGAAAAAAAATTGACCAGATTACAAATAGCCAAATTCACAAGCTATGCAAAGCGAAGGGCATCTGGCGAACCAGCCGCCTATATCGCCGGCGAAAAGGAATTTTATAATCTGGATTTCATTGTCAATAAAAATGTTTTGATTCCGCGACCGGAAACAGAGCTGCTCGTCGAAGAAATAAAAAATAAAATACAAAATACCAGATACAAAATACCAGATACTGTCATTGATGTTGGCACGGGAAGCGGAAACATAATTATTTCGATTTACAAAAATCTTCCGCAAAAAATAAAAGATGAAATAAATTTCTATGCGGTTGATATTTCGAGTGATGCGTTGAAAATCGCGAAGAAAAATGCAAAGAAGCACAAAGTCGAGAAAAAAATAAAATTTGTTCAGTCAGACTTGCTTGATTATTTTTTTGTTAAGGAAAAAACTCCGTCAAAGGCGGATCAGCCCTTGGCTGAAAAAAAACTTCTGATTGTCGCCAATCTTCCCTATGTTTCGCCGGAACTTTATCAAAGAAACAAAAACAACTTGAAGTTTGAACCAAAGAGGGCATTGTGGAGCAAGCAAGCGGGATTGAGTCATTACAAAAAATTGCTTAAGCAGATCAGGTTATTGGCCGCTGATCACTGCTCACTGTTTTTTGAAATCAGTCCCGAGCAAAAACCCGAAATTTGCCGGCTCATAAAGAAAATATTGCCAAAAGCAAAAGTCGGCTTTCTCAAAGATTTGTCCGGGAAATGGCGGGCTGCGGCGATCGAAATATAAAAACGCAAAACCCCGACGTTCATCGGGGTTTTGTTTTCTATTGCAAAAAGAAAGTTGATTCAGATTATCTTTTCTTTCTTTTCTTTGTCTTCTTGGCTTTCTTCTTTTTCTTTGCTACCTTTTTTTTCTTTGCCATTGTGTTTCACCTCCCTTCAATTTAAAATTTTATTTTTATTTATAAAAAATTATTTTTGATTAATTTCATTATAGTAGTATAATTTTTCAAATGCAAGTCAAAAAAGTTATCCACAGGCTCTCTGCAAACAATATTACATCATCAAACGAAAAAAAATTTCGTTTCAAGATATTTTTTATCCTCCAAAGATATTCGTCTGCTCCGGAATATAAAGATAAAACAATTTTTTTGTTCCACCCGCCTCATCCAGAAAGAAATATGTGCCATTAGCTGAATCGTATGCGCTTGAAAAATTCTCGGAATTATATTTGAACAAGTCAATGAGTGTGCGGCGGTCGCGCGAATCAAGCTCAACCACCTTCACGAAATTTTGAGTGCTGAAAAAAATGTGCTCATAATCCTGAAACCAGAAAACATTTTTTATCGGGGAGGCAAAGCGAATAATCTGCTGAATTTCATTTTCATTTCTGCGCGGCTGGACGTCCCATTTCCGGAGGAAAAGCACATTGATTTCATTGCTGTTCCAATACAGCAGTTTTTTTCCATCGTCCGAGAATTGGGCGCCCTTGGCGCTGTCGGTGATTTTTTCAAGCGTCTCGCCTGTTTCTCCATTGTTGTGAACAAACATCTCTCCGGTCTCCGAAACAAAAACCTGCCGCGAGTCGTCATAGGCGATCAGGCGAATATCCGCATCGGGGCCGGAAAAGGTAATGGGAGACAAAATCACCTGCTCTTCATTTTTTCCGTCAAGATCCGCCTTGAAGGCGACATTGTTTTGTTTGAGAAAATAAATGGAATTGTTGGAAAGGTCGTAGGTTTTCAGCCCTTCAATGATGGGTTCGGGCCGGTTTCCGGGCAGGCTCAACCGGTACAAGTTGTCCTGGCCTTCTGCAGTCGGCTTTGCGGTAAAATATATTTCACTTTGATTGTTTGGGTTCCATCGCGCGTGGCTGATTTCAGAAAGCCCTGATGCCGCCTGCGAAAGAAAAACGGGCGCCTGCGATATCCCCGTGTCCAGAATCAGAAAATCCGCCCCCTCTTTGCCGACAATCGGTACCAGAAGTGATTTTTCTTTGGCATTCCACTCGATATTTTCGAGCGGGTTGCCGGAAAATTCAAGATCATTCCGCGAAAAAATGAGGGTTGGCTGGTTGTTTTTTGTGTCAAGCGTCAAAACTTCGAAACTGGTTCCGTTCTTTTTGAAAAAAGCTATATATTTTCCAGAAGCCGAAGGAAAAAACCTCTCGGCGCCGTCAGCGGAGAGCCCTTGGGGCGGCATATTTTGCGGCGCGAGATATACATTCCAAAATTCAGTTGAAAGTCCGCTATGCACTTCAATATTTTTTTCCCAGTCCTTGTATCCGTTGGCGGATATGCGCAGGTTGTAGCTTCCCGGCCGCAATCCGTTCACGGTGATTGAGTTGTTGATGATGTCAAGGGCGCCGGACGGGCGAAGTTTGCCATTGAGAAAAATATTCACGCCGGCAGGCACTGATTTCACGGTTATTGAGCCGCTGTGGACAAATATTTTTTTGCTCCGGTCAAAACGGTAGCCCTGTGAATACAAAATCGCAACGGGCGCAGTCGCCAGAAAAAGCACGACACAAACCCAAAAAAAGAAACGCCTATAAAATTGAGCCATAGGAAGTATTTTCTAACGGCTTTATAGTAGAATATTTTTCAAGGTTTGTCCACCAAAAAAAGCCGACGCTATCGGCTCTTTTTGGTATTTTTCTGGAAAGAACAATCTTTATTTCAAATTATTATTTCAACGACGGGACTTTCTGCGCATATTTCTGGAGATTTTTGAGTTGCTTTTCGTTCAATCCCTTCGATTTTTGAATTGCGTTTGCAATCATATCTTTCGTGAACTCCCGTTGGTCTCCGACCTTCATGCGCCCGTCTTTCACTTGCCGGCGCAAAAGATCCTCAATGAAAATCTTGTGCTCTGCGGTCAAAGCCGAATCGGGGGCTTTCTCGAGATAGTTGGCAAGAGCTCTTCGCGCCAACTGCGTCGCTCCATCCCCTTTCACAGCCGTTTCCACAAACGAGTTTTCAGTTTCCTGGCTCACTGTTTGCGGTTTTTCAGTTTGATCTTGCGGGGCAACTTGCATTTGCTGCTGGTTGTCGGACTCTGCCGACACCGGCTGGGTTTCTTCCGGATTTGCGTTTTCTCCTCCAATGACGCTTATTTTTCCTTCAGAACTTTCTTCTGTTGCGCCTGCATTCCTTTTTTCGATTGGAGCTTGCACCCGTTTGGAATAGGCATATATTCCTCCGGCAATGGCGACGACAATCACCACACTCACAATCATTCGAAGATTTTCAGACAACCATTCATTCATCTTTCCCCTCCCATCTTCCGAAGATTCTTCCTTGGATTCCTTTTTTTCTTCGGAAGAAGTAGGATTTTTTTCCACTTTTTACACCTTCCTTTCTAGTTCAATTATTAATGTTCTTTTCATTATAATAACAATTCTGCTCTCGATGTCAATCTTAGCGCTTCGAGAATTGAGGTGCCCGGCGGGCTTTTTTCAGGCCGGCTTTTTTTCTTTCGGTGACTCTGGCATCACGGGTGAGATACCCGATATCTTTCAATGTTTTCTTGAATTCATCATTCAGGGCGACCAGTGCTCTCGCAATTCCAAGCCGGATGGCTTCAGCCTGCCCGCGCACGCCTCCTCCTTGCACCACAACGGTGATATTTGAAACTTCGCCGGCAGAAACGGCTTTCAGAGGAGAGGCGGCTATTTCCCTCAATTCGGAGAGGGCAAAATAATCTTTGTACGGCTTTTTGTTCACCAAAATGTCCGGCTCGGTTTTCGGATCTTTTTTCCGGGAAGCAACAAAAACTTTGACCCTGGCAACGGATTGTTTTCGGCGACCCGTTCCCTGAAAATATTTTTCAATCACTTCCTTTTTTGCGACTTTTTTGTCTGCAGGCATAAAATTTCTGGAAATTTAGCTTTTAGCGCACTATAATTTCACTTCTTCGGCTTGAATATTCGCCAGATCGTGTTTTTCGCCCTTGAAAACAAGCATTCTTTTCATCATCAGGTTGCGCAGCTTGTTTTTCGGCAACATTCCCCGAACTGCTTCCTGGATTGCTTTGCGCGAATCTTTTTTGATCATTTCTTCCAAATTTCGCGAAGAAATCCCCCCGGGATATCCCGAGAAGGTGTGGTACATCTTGTCTTTCAGTTTTCTTCCAGAAACATTCAGCTTGTCCGAATTTATCACAATCACAAAACAATCTCCGGCCTTGTTTGGGGCATACTGAGGCTTGTCTTTTCCTTGCAGAAGTTGCGCTATTTTGGTGGACATTCTTCCGAGGATGAAATTCTCGCAGTTGAAAAGATAGTATTTTTTGGGAGGAAGAGATGGTTTGTTCATGCTTTTTCTTCAGTTTTTGGTTGCGTTTCACTTTTTTCGGCGGGCTTTTTGGCAATCTTGCCGTCCTCAATAATTTCAATCACGGCCATGGGCGCACTGTCAGACCGGCGCACGCCCTTTCTGGTTATCCGCAGGAAACCGCTGTTTCTGGAGGCGTTTCGAGCCGCCAAATCGCGGATGGTTTTTGCATCAACATTGCGCGGAAGCCCGGCTCTGACAATTCGAAGAGAAGCTGGTTTTTTCAGCTGGCTGATTGTTTTTTCAGCAATGGATTTCAATTCTTTCGCTTTGGCAACCGTGGTTGTGATTTTTCCCCTCACCAGCAAACTGCCCAACATCGTTTTGAACAGCGCCTCCCTTTGTTTTTTCCGGCGGCCGAATTTGCGGCCTGCCTTGAGATGTTTCATGGATTTTGTCGCCTATTTCAACGTGAGTCCGAAATTTCCAATAGCTTTTTTTATCTCCTTCAGTCCTTTTTCTCCCATACCCTCAAGATTCATCATTTCCTCTTCCGAGAGGGCGATGAGCCCTTCAACATTCTTCAGGCCGCTTTTTTCAAGCACGTTTTGGGTCCGCGTCGAAAGAGCCAGTTTTTCAATCGGCGTTTCCCGGCCGTCGTCTGCGGCAGCCGGTTCTTCACTCTTTTTCTCCGCAGGCTTCCCGTTTTCTTTGGAAGCTGTTTCCTCTTCAGCCGTTTTTTTCACTTCTTCTTCAATATTTTTGATAGCGCCGTATTGTTCAATCACAATGCCCACCGCTTGGCTGAAAGCTTCGCGGGGAGAAATCGAACCATCCGTTTCAATCTCCAGCGTGATCTTGTCATAATCCGTCCTTTTCCCGACCCGCGTATTTTCAACCGTATAATTCACTCTCTTCACGGGGGTGAAAACGGCGTCTATAGCTATGAGGCCGATCTCCTTTTTTTCCCGTTCCTGCTGCTCAACCGGCACATAACCGAGCCCTTTTTGCACTTCAATTTCCATTTCCAGCTCACCCTTTTTGTCGGTTATGGTGGCGATAGGAAAGTCTTTGGTGATCACCTCAACATCTGAAGGGCATTGGATTTGAGCAGCGGTGATTTTTTTGGCGCCCTTTTCTTTGAGCGTGAGCCTCACCGGCTCGTCGCTGTGGGAAACAAAACGTATTTTTTTCAGATTGAGTATTATCTGAATCACATCTTCCAGAACCCCGGGAATAGTCGAAAATTCATGCGATATGCCCCTTATTTTCACGGAAGTTGCCGCCGTTCCCGGAAGCGAAGACAAAAGCACGCGCCGAAGAGAATTTCCGAGAGTGGTTCCGTATCCGGGATAGCAGCCATCAATTTCAATTTTTCCGGCGTTTTTTCCGATTTCACTGTATCCGGGTCGGGCGGGAAGAGTTATTGTTTGCATTTTTTTGAATTTAATTCTAAGTTAGCGGGAATAAAATTCTATCACCATTTGAGCGTCCACGCCGGTGCCGAAATCATCGTGAGTCGGCTTGCTCTTCACTTCAAGCGTCGCCTTGGCAGGATCAATGTTCAACCAGGCCGGGACGCCGCCGCCTTTGCTTTCTTTGAGCACCGCAATCAACTGATTGATGTGAGTTTTGCCGAGTTTGGTTTTCTTTATGCTCACTTTGTCGCCGGCTTTCAATTCATATGAGGGGATGTTTACGCTTTTTCCGTTCACCAGGAACAAGGAATGTTTTGCAGCCTGGCGGGCTTGACGGCGGCTCGTCGCAAATCCAGCGCGCCAAAGCACGTTATCAAGGCGCATTTCAAGTTTTTGCAGCAAAAGGTCGCCAATGACGCCCGGCTTGTTCCGGACTTCTTCGAAATATTTCCGGAGTTGGCGCTCCAGAACGGCATAGGTTCGCTTGATTCGCTGTTTCATTGCCAGCTGCTGTCCGTATTCGCTTTGCGCCCGGCGTTTTTTCGCACCGTGCATTCCGGGTGGCGATGGTTTGCGGATAATGGCGCATTTGGGCGTCGCACAGCGGTCTCCTTTCAGAAAGAGCTTTTCTCCGGCGCGCCGGCACATTTTGCATTTGGCGGAAATTTTGGTCATAAGTTTCAATTCCTATACTCTGCGCGGTTTTCTGGGTCGGCAGCCGTTGTGCGGAATCGGCGTGATATCCTTGATCAGATTTATGTCAAAATCGTTGTTCACCAGGGCCCGAATAGAGGCTTCGCGTCCGCTGCCAACGCCTCGCACATAAACATCAATTTCCCGCAGTCCGTATCGGGACACTTTTTCCGAAGCGGCGTTTACGATTTGGGTGGCGGCATAGGGAGTCGCTTTCTTCGCGCCCTTGAATCCCAGTGATCCGGCGCTCGCCCAAGCCAAAACTTTCCCGTTCATATCTGAAAAAGTGAGGAGAGTGTTGTTGTAGGTGCACTGAACATGCGCCTGTCCCTTCAAAACCTGCCGGCGGATCTTCTTCTTTTTTTTCGGCGCCGGTTTTGTTTCTTCAGCCGTCTCGGGCTTTGTCTCTTCTTTCGCTTCGGATTTTTTCTCAACAGCAATATCAGCTGGTTTTTCGTCAGATTTCAATTCTTCTTCTTTTTTTTCAACTTTTTCTTCTGCCATAAAAATGCCAAATATTAGGCTAAGTTTTCTCCGCAGCCTTCCTTCTGCCGCTTCCGGCCGTTTTTCTCACATTTCCGCGGACGGTTCGGGTATTTGTCCGTGTTCTCTGTCCGCGAACAGTGAGGCCGCGGCTATGGCGAACGCCCCTGTAGCAGCCGATATCTTTCAGCCGCCGGATATTCATCTGCACTTGGTGTTTGAGTTCGCCTTCAATCGTGAAATTTTTTTCAATATAATCTTTGAGCTTGTTCACGTCGGTCTCAGAAAATTCCTTTGTCCGCCTGTTCGGATCCAATTTCAAAGCCGCAAGCACTTTTTGGCTTCTCGGCCGCCCAATTCCAAAAATATAAGTGAGGGCGATTTCTATTCTTTTGTCATCGGGGATATTCACCCCGGCGATTCGAGCCATAAATTTATCCCTGCCGTTGCTTATGCTTCGGATTTGAGCAAATCACAAAAAGCTTCCCCTTTCGGCGGACAATTTTGCACTTTTGACAGATTTTTTTGACAGATGCTCTTACTTTCATAAAAACTATAGTCGCTTCACTATTCGTCCCTTTGTGAGGTCATAAGGACTCATTTCCACGCTCACCCGATCGCCAGGCAAAAGGCGGATATAATTCACCCGCATCCGGCCGGAAATATGGGCCAAAATCTCGTGGCCGTTTTCAAGTTCCACACGGAAAGTGGTGCTGGGCAAAGTTTCCTTCACCACCCCATCGAGGCGGATTATTTCCTTGTCTTTTGGCATAAACAAAAACAAAGGGCTTACCCCGTTGAATTGCAGTTTCGTCGCATCCACTCAATCCAAGGGCTTGAATATCGAGATTTGTTGTTTTTTAACGCTGGAATTATTATAAATCCTGGGGAAAATTTGTCAATAGTACAAGGCGTGCAGCCTAGAATGTCAGCGTTGGTTGATTGTGGTTTTCTTCTTCGACTGCCTTTGCTTCTCTGTGATAGTTTTTCGGAAAACCAAGCGGCACATCCGGTCTCTTGTCCCGCAATAATTCCTCAATTGTCAGAATTTGAATTTTTGGGAACTCCTTGTTCCCAAATGAGACTGTGAATGTCCCCGCATCAACGGCTTCGCTTCGCATCGGCTGGGTTGCCTTTTCCAGTGTGATAAAAATTCCGCCATCGGCTTTTTCACGAGCTACGTCGCTTTTCAATGTGGCAATCTGATTTCTTTGCACATGTCCACTCTTGACCTGCACGATGATTTTTCCATATTCATAATCGCCGTTCCGTCCCTTATAAATTGTCATGATTCCATCTATTCCTTTATCCGCGCCTCTCATTTTTTCCTCACTTTTGCTTTTTGCAGGCATTGCTTCAATCAAATCCAAGGCCCAATATTCAAACGCGAACGGATCTTTTTTCGCCAGTTCCCTTGCCCCAGCCAAATCTTTTGGATAGCCATCAACGGTTATTTGCTTCGAACCTAAGCCAAGTTGATCTCTTAATCTTTTCTTCACTAAATTTATAGCCAACGCGGTTATGTCAATTCCAACCCAATTTCTTTTTAGTCTTTCTGCGACAGCAACGGTTGTTCCGCAGCCACAAAACGGATCCAAAATCCAGTCGCCTTTGTTTGAGCTGACTTCGATAATTCTTTCAAGCAATGCCTCCGGCTTTTGCGTAGGATATCCCAGTCTCTCTTTTGCGTTGCCGGCTATGGTTGGTATATACCAATAATCAGCGATTGGAGTTCCTGTTGATTCTTCCTCTTGGTCTCTTGATAACCTCTTGCCGTCAATGAAAGTGGCCTTTTGTTTTTTTCCTTTGTGAATTTTGAGAGTTATATCCGCCAGTGGTTGATAAATCGTGTTGAAAATATAATTTGAGTTTGCGCTTTTTGTATAGAAAAATATAATGTCGTGCATTCTTTGAAAGGATCTTGATTTGGAAGGCCAGCGTCGATAAGTCCAAGCGATTTCGTTCTGAAAATTTTTCTTTTCAAAAATAGCGTCGAGCACCAATTTCAGATAATGGCTGGCTGTCGGATCACAATGTAGGTAAATGCTCCCCGTTTTCTTCAAAACTCTGTGCAATTCAATCAGTCTCGCGGTCATCATTGTGAGATAGGCCAACATGTCATTGTGACCGATCAACTTTTCCAAAGCCAGCATCAAGTCGGCAACTTCGGATTTTTTGCTTTTTGTCACAAGATAATCAAATGTTTGCTTTGCGTCTTGCGTCCAGTGCCAGGAATCATCAAAAGCCTTTATCTGCGCCGGGCTATCTTGCAAGCCTTCCTTAAAAAGCACATTGTAATTCCGATTTGAATTGAACGGCGGATCGAGATAAATCAAATCAAAACTCTCGTCAGGAATTTTCTTGCGCAAAATTTCCAAATTATCTCCGAAAAATAGTGTGCGGTTTTTCATTTTATTTTTGCTATTTTCTTTAATTTATCCACAATACGAGAGTAATAGATAGGCTCGAGCTTATGACTTATTGATTCTAAACGACCCTTCCAAACAGGAGGAAGACCGGGAATAACCACAGTTTGTTGTGCTAGTTGTTGATTTTGAATTATCTGCTGCTGAGCTTGAACTATTAATTGTTTTCCCCGTTCTACCTCAAATTGAAAAGTGATTTGTGATATTTCACCAACAAGTCTATCTAGATATTCACCAGTTGAATACAAATCACTAATTTTATCAAGTTCATCATTGTCCAAATCACCAACAAAAAGGTGAATATTCTTTGCCCAACTATTGGTAGCAATTATTTTTTTTGCAAACTGATAACCCCCTGTTTTTTTATAATCTGAAATTATGTCTTCAGCTCTTCTAATTTCTTGGATAATAATTTTAGCAGCATCTCTTTTTTCGTTTCTTTTCTGTACTAAATACAGATAAATCGCAATTCCTCCGACCACGAGAGTCACCAGTGCGAGAAAGAAATTTGAGTTTACGAAGAGGTCGAAGAATCTCAGGGATATAAAGATGCCGAGAACTACAATCCCAGAAATCAAAATATATGAGCTAACTTTATTTTTATTAATCATTTACTACTCTGTTTTTAACTCTTTCTTCTGAATCCATTTCGGACCATCTGGCATAATTATTAAAACATCCACCGGACCGCCTACACCGGGCATATCGCCCGGATCGGCTTGGATGCCGTCGGAAAATTTTTGTATGGCGGAAGTGGTCTGAATGGCCAGAATTGAAAAATCAATCGCGTCTTGCAGAGTCATCGTCCCCCAATTGATCGCGTATTCCAAGCCATTGAGTTGCTTCTCAACTTCTTTTTGACTTTTTTGCTTCACGGCCTCGCTGACGAAAGGGGCGTTCAAAACCCTCGGGTCCCAACCCTTGACGATTCTTGAGACGACATCTGTTTGTCCGATCCAGTTTGCACCGTACTCCATACCTTTCTGATTGCTGTCGCGTCTCTTTATGATTTCTCCTGGGATATATACATTGTAGACTTCGTGAGATCCGTCTTTATTGTACCCAGCGACAAAAATAACCAGGCCTTCGATTCCTGCTGCACCCTCGTTAATATTGCCTTTTTGATCTTTGACTTTAAACTTTATATTGTACTGCTCTTTGTTTATCTTCAAAATTTCCATCCCCTGATTTTTGAAGTTGGTTTTGATTTGTTCCGGCAGTTTATCGAGTTGTTCTTTCCAACGTAGTTTTTTGTCAAAGATAAAGTGCAATTTTTCTGCCACTTCTTTGACTGACAAGTCCTCAACTTCTACCTCTCTTTTGTATTGCTCAATGAATTTACTCACATTTTTGGGAATTCCATCCTCCTGCAAAAAAGCCAACCCGGTAACAGCAATGCCAATTCTATCATTGATTAAAAATAATTTTGTCGCCGAATCTGAGCCGATACGCGACATATTTTTTCTATTGCGGTAAGATTGTCGGCTGTCCGCCGCCAAAACAATGCCTTCTGGAGTAGTTGTATTAATTGCCAAAGACATATTTTTGAAAATTTAAGTCATTACTCCGTTGATATAATATCACCATATCACTACCAATGCAAGGGCAAGTTATCCACAGCCCCTATCTCACCTCAATCTCCACCCGTCCCTCCCTCGCCGGCACGCGGTTCACGAAAAACGGCCAGAAGGAGATGCTCATCTTTTCAATTGCGGAAAAGTTTTTGGCATAGATTTGGGCATCAGCGGCGGATTTTCCGAGAATTCCCTTTTTGAAATTTTCAAGATCAAGATCGGGCGCGAGCTTGGCATCCGTTTTGGCCTGAAATTTCAGCATTTTTTGCCCAATATTTGATTCAGAAAGAATATAATTGAGCGGTTTTTGGAAAGCAATTTCTTCCGCTTTCGCGCCGGATTTTGTGAGTTCTGCGCCGAGGATTGCCTTCACATCCGCTTCTGAAAAAGATATTGCGCTGGCTTGGGCGCTGGCTGTTGCAGAAAATTTTTCCTTTTCCGTGCCGGCTGCGTCAGAAACAGAAATATTTGCCACATCCGTCTGGACCGCACTCTCAAATATCTTTCTGTCTGCCGCGAGATTGCTTTTCAAATTTTCTATGGCGGCCCTTTTTGCATCAGCGGCGATTTTTTCCTTTGCCGATGCGATATCCTGCGCAGTGACAATTTTCGTCTCGCCTTCCGCACCGCCCGTCATGGGACCCGCCGATTTGGCATAAAATTTTTCGTATTTCGGCGGCGTATCCTTGAAGCCGGAAATTCTGAAATCCGAAGGCCCGATATTTCCACTTTCACCCGGCTGGTCCGCCACAACATCCGCTTCGATTGCGCCGGGCCGCGTTTCATTCCCGAGCTTGGTGACTCCGGGAACCACCACATTTTCCGTGATGCGAAAAATCTTCCCGTCGCCGGTCTCAAGGCGCGTGGTCGCGACGAGCGGCTGGTCTTCCGTGCTGAATTCGTTGTATATTACGGCCTTCCCCGTCGCTTTTTTCCCGCCTGTTTTTGTTCCGGTCGCGTCAAAATCCTCTGATATTTCTTTGACAGCCTGTTCCTGATTCGCCGGCAATGTTTTTTCATCGGCATTGGCGGATTTGGCCTGCGCATCAGCCGTCAAGTCAAGAGAAGCCGATTTTTCCTGGTTTTTCAACTGAAGCGCAAGAGTCGCCTTGGGAAGAGAAAGCCAGGCGGCAGCCAGGACGGCCAGCAGAAAAAACAATCCTGCAAAAAAGATGAAGTATCTTTTTGCTCCCCGGTCGATCTTGGCAATTTCAAAATCTTTTTTGGCCCGTCTTGAGCCGCGGAAATATTTGTCCGCTTTTTTGATGGATACTTGGCTCATCCTTGGCGGTTCAGCGTTTGATTTTGCATAAGACTGCGAAAAATCGTTTTCTCCTTCGCGGACGACGAGTTCCGGGCCGGGCACCGTTTCCGGAAAATCCATTTTTCCCGCCTTTTTTTTCTTTGGATGAGGCTTGCTTATCACAATATCTGACATATTCACTTTTGATTTGCCCGTTTTTTTGCCGCTCTTTGTCGATTTCGGAGGCAGAGGGGAAGCGCCGTCTTTTTTTTCAACGACTCCCGTTTCCGGCCTCTCTGCGGTTTTTTCGAAAAAGTCGCTGGAGCCGATTTCTCTGTTCTCGTTCTCCTTCTCCAATTCTTCTTTTATCTCTCCCGCCTCTCTCGAATACAAAGGCTCATATGTTTCTTCGTCCGGCTCCGCGTTGAGATAGATATCCTTCCCTTTCTTTGCCTGCGCCAATATGCCGGCCTTTTCAATCAATTTTTTCCCCACTTTGTCCTGCGTGATGATCAGCAGCTGTTTTTTTCGGCGATCGGCCTCCTTTTTCAATAGTCTCAAATTGACAATACTTTGCAAAAGCATTGCGTTTTTCGGCGCGACTATAATAACCTCTTTCGCCTCCGCTTTTCTCACGCGGTCGATAATCGAGGTAATTTCTTCGTCAATGTCGATGTATAGTGTTTTGTGCATAAGCTTAGTTTTGCATCATTTTCACAGCTCTTCGAAGCATTGAGGCCAACACTTTTTCCTCGCCCACAAGTTCCAGTGCAAGATTGGCAAGGCCCATCGGCGTGATGTCCTGCGGGTCGCGAAGCAGTCCGGTAACGTCTTCAATATTCACCACGTCTTTGGGCTGCAAAAAACTCACCGATGGCGGCTTGGAAAAAGACAAATTGTTGAGCCAGCCATGGCTTGTGAGCGCCTTTTTGATTCCGGGGAGGGCCGATCCTCCCCCGCAAAGCAAAATCCTTGATGGCAACAAATCATTTTCGGCGTATTCAGACAGAGAAAGTTCAATTCCATCCAGCCAGACCCGGCAATCCTCCTCAAAGATTTTCTCCAGGCGCGAAACAACTTCCCGGTTCAATTCGCCGCGGCCATACCGGACTTTGAGCATTTCCGCCTCCTCAAAATTGATATTCAGCTCCTGCGCGAGCCTTTTCGTGAAAGCTCTTCCTCCCAGAGCGAACATTTTTGTTCCTTCCAGGCCGCCGTTTCGCACGACCGCTATATCCGTTGTTCCTCCGCCCACATCAATGAAAATGGTGCTGAAATCAACAGTATTTTCCATTCCCATTGAACGGGCAACCGCATAAGGCTCGGCCGCGATGCTCAACAAATCCAAATCCAACTCTTCGGCAATGGTCTGGAGGGCTCCCAGATGGACCATCGGCGCATAGGCGTTGAAAATTCCGATGGAAACATCCCGTCCCTGAAATCCAAGCGGATTTGTCACCCGATATCCGTCAATTCGGACATCCACAATGGCCGCGTTGATCAACTTCACGTCTATTTCGCTGTGGCCGGTCTCCCAGGCAAGCTGCTGGCGAATGCGGTCAAAAGCCTTCCATTGCACTTTCTGGATGATATTTTTGAGTTCGGGCAGGTCAATCCGCGTTTCCGGCTTGAGCCTTTCATAATGGACCGTGGTTGTGGATCCCTTCACCAATTCTCCGGCGATGCCAACGATTGCCTGTTCAACCCGCCTGACACCCGCCATTTCTTCCGCAACAGCAATGGCCTTCTCACATGAGGCCACAACACCGGCAATATCGGTGACCGCGCCCGATTGCATGTCGCCGAGTTTCTGGCGGATCCGTCCCACTCCCGCAACAACCCCCCTTTCCGATTCTTCGTCAATTTTGAATACGAGCGCTTTCACCACTTCCGTGCCAATGTCAAGAGAAAGCGCGTGATTCGCCCCGCTTCGCCGCCGAAAAATGTTTGAGAATATTCCCATATGTACAACTGAATTATATCCAAAATCACCAAACTTGACAATTTTGACGAGGAAAGCTGTTTGAGCTAATATTATAATTGCTTATGACCGAAGAAAAACTGGAAAAAATTTATCGGAAAATCAGGATTGCAATTTTTGCCATTCCCGCCGTCGTGGTGATTGCGGGTTTTTATCTGGTGCTGTTTCCTGTTGACACATACAGATTTTTTTCTGCCGACCCGAAGCTTTCGAAATTCGAAATTGAAAAAGACGCCGGCACAAACCAGCTTTCTTTCGGCGTTTTTCCTCCGCGTGCCTATCGCTATGTCAAGGTTGCAATGAATTTCAAAAAAAACTCGAGTGGGGACTGCAAAACTTTTCTTCCCGAAATAAGCCTTTCAAAAACATACAGGGCGTTTTTGTATCCGGAAGGCGATCCCGTGGCGTCCGAGGATCAACTGCGCGAAATTCTCTTCGCCGGCAACAAAACGTCATATCCCAACGGCTCTCTTCTCCACCTCAAACCCACAAACGAGGTCTTTCTTGTGGCTCGCGGCAAAAAAATTCTTTTTCCCGGGCCGGAAATTTTTGAGGCCTTCGGATATAGTTTTGACAATTTGACCGAAGTCAGCCAGTCAGATATCGACCAGTTTCCCGACACTGACCAAAAAGTTTTTCTCTGGTCAATGGCTCATCCGAACGGAACGATTTTTCAAACGTATCCTTCGCACACGCTGTATATTATTTTTGACGGGAAAAGGCACAAAATTGAGAACCAGGGTCTTCTCGACAAAATTTGGCCGGAAAATTTTTCAATTCCGGTGAGTGATCCTGATTCGCAGAATATCCTCGATTGTTCCGAGAAAAAAGGAACTGACAAGGTTTCCTGCCAAATGGACACCTCAAAACTTTCAAGCATTGGAAGATATTATCATTTCACGATGGCATTTCCTTCGGAATGCTCTGTCGGAAATGTCCATCCGGACACGTCCCAAATCCAGTTTTTTTCCGAAAGGTCCCTTGCAACAATCAAGGAATCGCTCCGGACCATCGCCGCCTCGGTTTTGAGCAGATATTTTTATAAGCAATAATCATGTACCGCGATTTTTTTTCAAAAATCCTGAAAGATCTTCTGGCCGCCCTCACGGCCACCTATTTTTTGATTTTGATTCCCGAGTTGATTCTTCCGGGAATTGTAAGTTCGCATTTCAACCCAAAATATCTCCTAGTGCTCATTCTTGTTTTGGGTGTCGTGTTTTCAAGATTGAAAACTTCACCAAAAAAGCCTGAAAATCCGAAATTCCAGGCCATTTCGCGCAACTTGATCAATATTATTCTGTTTGTTGTTGCAATAATGCTCGTCTTGAGCCTTTATAAAATGCACCTTTGGCAGATCGCGGTTGTCGTCGCGGTCTCCATTCCCCTCCTTCTCGCCGCGGAAAAGGTTTTGGTGGATGACAAGATTAGCTCCTGATCCACTCCAGCGTTTCCTGCGCGCACTTCTCCCAGGAAAAGTTTTTCGCCCGCTCAAGTCCTTTCTTGCGCAGGTCGTCGCGCAAATTTTCATCTTCAAGCACTTGCCGCATCAAATGGGCAAGTTGCGTTGCATTTTTTGATTCAAACAAGAGAGTCGCATCACCGGCTATTTCTCCCAAGCTTGAATTGTCCGCCGCGATGACAGGCGTTCCGCAAGCCATCGCTTCAATGACGGGCAGGCCGAAGCCTTCATACAATGATGGCAGAACGAAAATCTCCGCGCCGGCCAGAAGAGCGGGCAAATCGCATGTTTCAAACTTTCCCGTCATCACTGCGCCGGGAGTTTTTTTTATTTTTTCAACAATCGGTTCCGCGAGCCAGCCGGGACTGCCGGCAATCACGAGACCCAAATCCTTGTATTTTTCATCGTGTCGCAGAATTTCGAAAGCTTCCAGAAGAGTTTCGATGTTTTTGCGGGGCTGAATAGTGCCGACATAAATTATGTATCTGGTATTTTGTCCCGCCTTGGCGGGATTGAATTTTGAATTTATTTTTTTTATTTCGTCTTTGGATATGTTGGATCTGAACAATTCTTTGTCGTAGCCGTGATAGATGACTTTTATTTTTTCCTCGCTTATCTTTGGATAAAGTTTCAGGATATCTGCTTTGGTTGAATTTGATATCGCGATCAATTTGTCAGCATGTTTGACGGCATAGTCCGTGAAAAAATTGAGCCGCCGCAAGTCTTTTTTGGGGAAATGGTCGGGGAAAAATTTGAAAGCCAGGTCATGAATAGTGACAACGGTTTTTGTTTTTCGCGGACGAAAAACGGGAAGCGAGTGCATTGGCATGAAGAGAATCTCCGGACGCGCGCGCAAAATCTCCCAGGCGAATCGGGTTTGCGTCCACCAGGAAAATTTTTGCAGTTTTTTGATTTCGTAACTGTCAAAATGGGGAAATGTCAGTTGCGAATTGAATTTGTCTTTGTGATAAATCAAAAATCGGTCGTCTTTCGCGAGGCGGCCGAAATTTTTGAGCAGGTTTTGGATATAAATTCGGGTGCCGTCGATCCGGGAATGATCCAAATCGGCAGCATTGACAGCAATTTTCATAAATCAACGAAACAATTCCTGTGTATACTCTTTCAATTCTTTTCCGATATCTTTTCGATCCGCCGCGTATTTCAAGAGCGCTTTCAAATAATTCAGAGGGTCTCCAGTTGTGAGCCATTCGCCGTCCTCAACTTCTTTTGCCAAAAATGTCCCACCGCTTTGGACATATTTTCTTATCGCATCCGTGATCCACAATTCGTTTCCTTTTCCCAAAGCGGTTTTTTTCAAGACATCAATAATCTCCTGATTCAAAATCATCCGTCCGAAGTCGGCGAGTTGAGAGGGGGCTTCCTCAATGGACGGTTTCTCAATTATATCCTCAATCTCATTTGAACCCTCGCGCAATTTCACGATCCCATAGCGCACGACATCTTCTTTTGCCACTTTTTGCACGCCGATCATTGGATGGCCGTGACGCGCATATTCATCCACCATTTGTTTTGTGAAAGACACTTTTGATTTCACCAAATCGTCACCCCAAACGAAAACAAACGGCTCATCGTCAACCAGGCTGGCCGCCGAAAGAACCGGCGTTCCGTTTCCATACGGGCCTTTTTGGCGCACATAAATGAAGTTGGCCATATCCGCCACGCGCTTCACTTCTTTCAATCTCTCTGTTTTCCCGGCCTGCTCAAGTTCGTTTTCCAACGCCCAGGAATGGTCAAAGTGATCTTCGAGCGGCTTCTTGTCCCATTTGGTGACGAGAATTATATCCTCAATTCCCGCTTCGGCCAGCTCTTCAGCCACCAGCTGTATGATCGGCTTGTCGACAATCGGCAGCATTTCTTTGGGCATCGCCTTGGTCACGGGCAAAAATCGGGTTCCCGATCCCGCAACAGCCACAATGGCTTTTTTGATTTTCATGGTATGGGAATTAATCATAAATTGATTGCCTTACGTTTTTAGCGACCGCTAGAATTGTAAGGCAGTTTATTTTACATTAATTGTTTTTTTGCGATCGCTTTCAGCTCCGCGCTGAACTCTTCAACTGCGCTTTCAACAGCCGGATCAAAATTTTTGAAAATTTCTTTTTCCTTCACGATGCGTCCGGCTTCGAGCAATGTGTCAAATGTCCCGGCGTCGAGCCACTCTCCCTCAAAAGTGCTCACCTTGAGGGCGCCTTTTTCAAGATAATAGTTGTGAAGCGAGGTTATTTCGATTTCTCCCCGCTCTGACGGCTGAATATTTTTCGCGGCGTGGCATACGCGGCTGTCAAAAATATACAAGCCCGGGATGGCGTAGTCGCTTATCCACTCGGTCGGTTTTTCGACTATTTGGATGGCTTTTCCTGACTTGTCAAACTTCACCACTCCGTATCTTTCCGGGTCGGGCACTTTTTTGGCAAAAATATGCCCGCCGGCCCGGAAATTCCGGATAATTCTCGAAAAATCGTCTTCAAAAATATTGTCGCCCAAAATCATTGTCACGTTGTCGCCCGCAATGAAATTTTCCCCAAGAATGAAGGCGTCAGCAAGCCCGCGCGGAACGCTCTGCACTTTGAATTCAAGGTGGACATCGTGGTGTTCAAAAATCCGCCCGAGCAAATTCACAAATTGGCCGGAATGTTCAGGCGAAACAATCACCAGAATTTCTTTTATCCCCGCTTTCACCAGAACATTGAGCGGATAAAATATCATCTGCCGGTTGTAGACAGGCAAAAGCTGCTTGGAAGTCGTTGCTGTGAGCGGAAAGAGCCGCGTGGCAGTCCCTCCCGCAAGAACAATGCCTTTCATTTTGTTCATAAAATTTCTTCCAGATATTCTTTCAGCGCCTCGCGATAATTCCGCAACGGCTTGAGTTTCGTGTTCACCAGCACGGACGAGCAAGGACGTTTCGCCGGGCGCGGAAATTCGCTTGAGCTCACCGGGATTACCTCGACATCCATTTTCGCAAGCTTGAACAATTCGAGTGCGGCCTCATACCACGTGCACGCGCCCTCGTTCACGACATGGTATATCCCGAACGGAATTTTTTCTTCAAGTATTTTTTTTGTCTCGAGCGCGAGGTCGGGCGTATAGGTGAAGCAGCTTTTTTCCTCGTCAACAATTTTGAGAGTCGGGTTGTCTTTGGCAAGCGCAATCATCATATCAAAAAAACTTTTTTTGGACATCGGAGATATTCCCGGCTTTCCAAACAATTTTGAAGTGCGGATCAGATAATATTTTTCCGTATTTTTTTTGATTTCTTCCTCGCCAAGCAGTTTTGAACGGCCATAATTTGAAATCGGACCGGGTTTGTCGTTCTCGGCATACTCCCCTTTCTCGCCATCGAAAATATAATCGCTCACATAATGGACAACCGGAATTTCCATATCGCGGCAGATCTTCGCCAGTATTCCGGGACCATAGCCGTTTGTTTTTTTGGCAAGCTCATATTCAATCTCATCAGTTTCGCATTTGTCCACCGCGTTGTATCCCGAAGCATTGATGACGGCAACCGGCCGGATTTCTTCGATATGCCGGCGCAAATTTTCTTCGGATGTTATGTTGATTTCCGGACGGTCAAAGGCAAAAACTTCCCAGTTCTGGCCGCGCTCAAAAACCCGCACAAGCTCCTGCCCGAGATTTCCATGTGAACCAATGATGAGGATTTTATTGGCCATAAAACTATACCTTCTTGTATTCTTCAACGAATCCTTTTCCCAGAAGCGGCTGCCACCACTGCTCATTCGATTTATACCATTCTACCACTTCGTCCATCCCCTGTTCAAACTCAATTTCCGGCTTCCAGCCAAGTTCTTTTTGGATTTTTGAAATGTCGAGGAGATAGCGCCGGTCATGGCCAGGCCGGTCTTCCACATACGTTTTGAGGGATTGCGGCTTTTTCAATCTGGCGAGCACCGCATCGGCAATCTCTTCCACGCTTTTTTCAACGCCGCTTCCGATATTGTAGGCTTCTCCTATTTTTCCCCTGTGAATGATGAGGTCAATCGCCCGGCAGTGATCTTCGGTATGCAACCATTCTCTTTTGTTTCGGCTGCTTTTGAACAGCGGAAGATCTTTCCCCTGCAAGGCGTTGACGACGAATAGGGGAACAACCTTTTCCGGAAATTGAAAGGGGCCGAAATTGTTTGAACAGTGGCTGATTGTCACCGGAAGCTTGAAAGTGTGAAAATAGGCCATCACTTCGTGGTTCGCCGCCGCTTTTGACGCATTGTAGGGAGTCTTGGGCAAGAAAGGATCGGTTTCCTTGAAAGACCTCTTTTCGTCCAAATCCAAATCGCCAAAAACTTCGCAAGTTGAGATGTGGTGGAATCTGCTGATCCCCGCGTCTTTTGCCGCTTCAAGCAGCATCTGGGTGCCCAGAACATTGGTTCTCACAAATATATCCGGCTCGATCATGGCCCGGCCGTTGTGCGACTCCGCCGCAAAGTTCACAATGATGCCAATTTTTTCCTTTTTCAGCAATTCTCTGTTTTTTTCCAAATCACCGATATCCCCTTTCACGAATTTGTAATTCGGATTTTTCTTGATGTCTTTCAAATTTTCCAAATTGCCCGCATATGTCAAAAGGTCAAGGTTGACCACGCGATAATCGGGATATTTTTTGAGGATATAGCGGATAAAATTTGAACCAATGAATCCCGCTCCGCCGGTGACAAGAAGTTTCATAAATTATCGATTTTTCGTATTCCAGTCAAAACCTATTTTCGGATCGTCAAACGGGATCCTTTCTTCGTCCGGATTTTCCGGGTCATACGCCTCGCTTGTGTGATAGAAAAGCGTCGCCGGTTTCGCGCCCAAGACGCGATAGCCGTGCGCAACACCGATCGGAATCAGAACCTGCACCGGATTGTCTTCGCCGCCGTATATCACCTGCGTTTCGCCAAGGGTCCGCGAATCTTCGCGAAGATCGTGCAGAACAATTTGTATATTTCCTTTCACCGGAAACCAGACATCAATTTGCTTCTTGTGCCAGTGAAAAGCTTTGATGACACCCGGATATGTTTCGGTATAGCTCGTTTGTTTCACCTCGCAAAAAGTATCCTCGCCGAACTTGACCACCTCGCAAAAAAATCCGCGGTCGTCGCAATTTCTTTTGATTTGTTTTATTTTCACCCCGTCAATCATAGTGTTTGTGTTTCTATGCCATGGATTTGGCGCATATATATCCTACTCCAAACCACCAAAAAAATCAAAAGAGCCTGCAGGTCAGGCTCCATTGAAACAAAAGTTTTTCTTTAGGTTATAACTCGCCCCGCATGAGGCGGTTCAAACGCTCTTTCACTTCTTCGTCACTCGGTTCGTCCACAAACGGCAGATTTTCGGGAGCGGAAGTTTCGCCGTTTTTTCCCGGAACAAAATGCGGACGACCATCAACCATTTCCACTTTCCCTTCGCCAATTTTTTCGTCAACCGGTTTTTTTTCCTCTTTGATTTCCGGCGAGACGATAGCAGACTTTTCCTGCTTTTCGGGTTCGGCTTTTTTGAAAGATATTTTTTTCACATCAACCGCGTACCGATAAGCCAGATACAAAACAACACCGGCGACAAATCCCCAAATTGCATTCAAAAGCAAATTTGGTTTGACGGGACTGGTTGAAATTTCGGGATCGGCAACCATCTTGTATTTGAAGGGCGCGCCGTCATAGAGGTCGCGCGCATAGGCGTTCACCTGCGACGGAACCTTCACAATCAAATCTTCCGTGGCTTGAATGTCGGCTTCTGAACTGCGGAATTTCACCCGGACGATTGAAGAATTTTTCAAAACCCGCGCACCGGCAAATTTCACCGCCAGATCCGCAAAATTGTTCTTCTGAAAAGTTTCGCTTTTGATGATTTCAGCCGTATTGGCGGTTTCGGCCGCAAGGTTCACCGACGCGCTGGCCGGCTGTCCCGAAGGGTATACAACAATTTTTCCGCTCACCAGCCACTCCTTGGGCAAGAGAAGCGAAATCGCAAAAACAATCAGCATCACGATTATGCCGGCATAAACGGCGTTTGCCGCCTTCTCTTTTGTCGCGAAGTTTTTTGAAAATTGCATAAGTCTTTGGATAATTTGTTAGTCAACCATTATTGAGGATAATGGATTTTTTGTCAAATTCTTTCTCCTTTCACAATCAATCTCCGCGCGTTCGAACCGATCGGCCAACAGGTTGTGAGCGTGAGCACCGACCCATTTGAATCCTCAAATATCCTCGCGTCATTGGGAACGGTCGTGAACTTTTCACTTATTTTATATTGATAAGTGACAATTTTCCCGTTCTGCTGAGTCGTTTTCACATCCACAACATCACCCGACCCAAGATTGTTGAGATTTTTGAAAATATAGTTGAAGCTTCCTTTTGCCCAGATATAGTTCGAGCTGTGGCCGGAGATGATCATATTGCCGGGCTGTCCCGGAGAGGCGGTTTTGGGAAAATGCGCCACGCCGTTTTGAAGATCCGCGAGCTGGTCTTTTTCCTGCTCGCTTTTTGACCAAATCATCGGTGCGGTCACACCGATTTTTGAAATTGTGATTTCCACGGCAGGACGCACGTCTCCCGGCGCGGCCGGGTCATAGCCGTTTTTGATTTCCTGCGCGTCGGTATAGCCGTCGCCGTCCGTATCGGCTTTTCTCGGGTCGGTTCCGTGAAGATCTTCGAGTTCATTGGAAAGACCGTCGTTGTCCCAGTCGGTGTTTTGCAAAATATTTTTGTCGATTCCTCCGGCAAATGTGTCCGCAGATGCGGCAGATTTTTCAAAAACAGGTTGCGTGTTCCAGCCGGTGCGCCAATAGAAAATGGAAAACACGGCCAAAAAAACCGCAATCGCCAGAGCCGCGCTTTTGGGATTGATTCCGAATTTTGAGAAAATTTTTTTCATAATACGAAGCACTGAAAAACCAGACCTATTGTTCAGAAGCCCCCCGACGCACGTCGGGGGGCTTCAAAATGTTTTTTATTTTTTTCTTGAAGTCTCAATTAGGCCAGAAATCTTTTCTTGATTCCGACAGCTGCGATTGACGCCAGTCCTGCGATTCCGATCCCGCTTAGCGGGACGGCCGCGCCTGCTCCCGTTGCGGGAACCCTGCGGGCAACCGTCACAATGCGGAATTTTCTGTCATGGTCTCTGTCATGGTCACGGTTGCTTTCGGAACCATTGTTGTTTTCGACATCAATATCAACGTTGTTGCTGTTGTTGATATTTTGCACAGGAATTTTTTTGACGACAACCGGATTGTTTTTGGCGTTTGCAACAGCGGCAGCTGAAGCCGCGGCGGCGCTTCCGGCGCTTGTGCTGGTCGAAGACTGACTTGACCCTGCTCCAGCCGAGGCAGCAGAACCGGCAGAGGCAGAAGCCGCTGCGCTATTGCCCTTCGAGGACACAACGGCCACCGAAGCTGCGCTTGATGCTGCGCTATTCGCACTCACGCTTGCCATAACTTGGTTTGCGCCGAAAACAAGTGCTGACAGTGCCACAACAATGCCAATTGCGAAATTTTTGTTCATTTTTCTCATATATTTGCGAAAATAATTAATTTTCATTGGAATATTGCATTCTAGCAAAAAGGGGAATATTTGTCAATAGTCCGCACCCAAACCTTAGTCATCACAAAAAATATCGTTTTGTTTATACTACAATTCAAAACTTGCCTTTATTTTAACGCATTTTTATCAAAGAAAAAGCCCATATCCTATCAACGCTCTTTTCCTCCTTTGGGTGAGCTTTGAATAGGATATGGGTTACGTTGAGTTGCCTTATTGAGCCTGGCCTTGGGCCATGGACCCGGAAAGGCTGCCGCTTTGGGCCTGTTTAGGATTGGCCACCGCTTTGGCGCCCTGTACGATGATGGAGGTTCCCGGAACAAAGGCTTGGGGCACTCCAATTGCGGCAGCAGCGGGCGTGTAGGCAAGGCCCGTCAACACTTTGCTCTTGGTGGTTTCGCCACCGTGTTTGGCATTAGCCAACGTACGCGGACCTTCCTGGCGGGATACGTCCGTCAAGGTTTGCACTCTCTGCTTAGGCTCACAGGTTAACGGGGGCGTCCGCGGGACGGCTTTTGCCGCTCTGCCATAGACCGGCTGCGGGGGCGGCGCAGGGGTAGTACCGGCAGTGGTCACCAGCTGTTGCTTGGTATTGACCGTCTGCGTCGGATTGTCCGGATAGGGCTGGCCCACCAGAGTGAGCTGCATCAGCGTTTGGCCGTCCTTCGTTTCAGCCTCCCCGACAGACTCGTACCGCATGAGATGGCCCTCTATGTACTTGGTGTCCATCTCGTGAGTTTCCTTGATGCGATCAGTGCAGGCACCGACCAGACAAATTGCGCCCAAAATCAACAAAATCCTGACTTTTCCCATGGTTTCCTCCCTTATTTCAGAATTATTGCGTCGTCCGGCAGATCCCCATAAAGCGAGTAATATCCACCGGCTACTGGGCCACGCTTATGTTCGTAAATTACTAGCGTAGCAGTTCTGCCTTTCCCTACCGGAACTTTGCACGCAAACTTGTTTAGGTCGGGGTATTTCTCGACCCGCTTCTGTTTGCCCGGCAGATTTTCCGCGCCGCCCAAAAGATAGGCGGCGATGGCCGTCGCCTTCTCGTTTCCCGAGCGGCAATCGGCTATTCCGGCGGCCAGTGATTGGCCGACAGAAAAAACCCAACAAAATGCAACCAATGCTGCCAGCCATTTCATAGGCCGTTTTCCTCCCTTTTGTTAAGATAACTGCTCGCCTTTTGAGGCTTGAAATAGGCTAAAAATCTCAATTCAGGCCATTTCAAACCGCAAAATTTTCTCGCATCCCAACAGGTCATTATATACCCTCTTGACTTTTTTGTCAAGAGGTGCTAAAGTGAAATGCTTTCTCAACAAATCCCAAAAAGGAGGTGAGGCAAATCATGAGGAGGCGGGATTTCATTGCTCTTTTGGCCACTGGCGTTGCGGGCTTGGTACTTCCCCGGATTTGCCCCGCCCAAAATCATCAATACCAATACTACGAAGGGCAAGTCCCCGACAATGCCTACGAGGACGGATCATTTAAATGGGGGAAGCATATCTGGATCTGGCAATATGACCAGGTAGGAGAAGCCATTGAGGATGGGAAAATTGTTTTCCGGTTTCGGATCATTTCCGGATTGGCTGGAACCAATCTCGCCACACCGGAAGGCGACTACAGAATTTTCAGGAAAGGCGGCTGGTGGCACAACGGCATGGGCAATACCGAGATGCCCCTGCCTATGTATTTTCTTCCCCGGCGCGCACTGCACGGCTGGAGCCGAACTGAGCCATTTCCGCCCGTGGACGAAGCGGTCACAGTCGCTTCTCACAGTTGTATAAGCGTAGACAAAATTGTCGAGCTCTACAACTGGACGCCAATCGGCACCCCTGTCCATATCCGCAGTCAGCGGATCGGCTATTGGTGAACCCACGCGGGCTGCGAGAAATCGCGGCCCGTTTTTTTTGTCAAAATTCAAACTCCTCGTCTCCCGTCAAGACCTCACTCGCTTTTGTTTCGTTTCCGTCCGGATGTTTCACGGAAATATTGATTGGCAAGTTGCCCGAGCCGGATTGTTTCTGGACGAGCAGCTTGTATTCTCCATCTTTTGCAACTTGCGACAGGCGATATTTCAACGTGATTGTTTTTGTTTCGCCAACCGGGACATACACCAGTATTCCGAAAACTTTTTTGCCAAGTTCTTCGGAAAACAGAACCTCTCCTGTTTGGCTGCTGGCTTCATCAAGAAATGATCCGGCGGGAACATAAACCCGCAGCCAGTCGCGATAGTTTGAGGTCATCCAATCTTTCGCGCGGCAAGTATGCGAATATGTGATGTTCAGCGTCGCCTGCGGCGTGTCCCCCCCGCCTGCATCGCTTTGCGAAGCATTGCGGACAGGCGTCAAGTCAACCGAATAATCCGCCTTTCTTTTGATGCAATAATCACTTTTGAGAGCCAGCAAATTCGCGTCAACCAGCATCAGATAGTCGTTCCGGACGTCCTTCACACGCCCGCCCCAATTGATGCTTTCAATTTCACTTTGCAAATCATTGTCTTTGAAAAACAGCTGAATGTCTTTGCGTTCGAGATGCGTTTCAAGTTTTCCCGCCAAAACCAGCTGCTGCGAAAGACTGAAGCTGTGCGCCTTTTCTGCCAGAATATCGGCCAGTTCACCCATAATATTTTTTCGTTCGCCTTTTCCGATTCCCTGCTCGGCATAGCCTTTTTCCACCTGATATTCGAGCTGGAGAATGGCGTTTTCGTCGCGGTATTCCCCCGGATAGCCGTTTATTTTCACCGGTCCGGTGATGGCAAGAATTGAGTTCAGCACACTTGTGTTGATGGCAATCACGCCATCAATGTTTTCGGGGCCTCCGCCGAGCTTATAAAAGTATTCCGCCTTTTCCGCGTTCACTTTGAAGTCCGGCGACCAATTGGAATCGCGCATTTGCCAGGATTTCGCACCGATGATGTCCGCAATCGGCGCCGGCTCGACACCCGGAATATTTTTGTCGAAATTTCCCGTGTCAAAAACCCGAATGTCTTTTATCTTTCCGTTTTCCAGTTTCAAAATGCCGAATGCGCCGATGAACCCGCCGCCCGGCCGAAGCTCCAAGTCGTTCTGAAAAAGAACCATCAGGGTTTTCTCGCCATTATATCCGCCAATTTTGCTATAAATATCCATCAGGGTTTCAATCTCGTTCCGTTTTTCCGTCCCGATCGGCGCAACGCGTGCCAGCGGCTTCAGATTGGCAATATTCCTGTATTTCACCTGCAGGAAAACATACCAGACAGCCAGCAAAATGGCGGCAATCAGCCAAAAAACAACCAAAATTTTCCAGCTTGTTTTCCGCATATAATTGACATCTTAATTTAGCAAATAGGCGAATAATGTCAAACAAAAATACAAAATACCAGAAACTATATACAAAATACAATATACTAAAATATGCTTTATACAAGCTATTTTATTGAAATTAACCCATTCTTCGCAAAGGGCGGGGTTGACAATTTCCTCTCAATCTGCTAGGATACAGGCACCTTAAAAACAGGAGGGAAAAACTGGACCCTGGGTCGCAGGTCGTCCGCATTGGGCGACGGCTTGCAAGCGGACAAACACGATGAATGGCGAAGGAGATGGGAGGAGATGGTTATGAAAAAAACCATATCCCGCCGCCGTTTGGGCCACAGCGTTGAGGGCGCTGGCTAGGCTCTCAGACCAGGCAGGGAAACCCCCAAAAAAGAGCATCACCCTGTCCCCTTCGGCGTCGGGGCAGGTGCAACACCGCAAGGCGCGTCGGCATCGGCCGGCGGGCGGTTGGCCAACACGCCAGTGGTCAGCCACTCCTGGAGGCCTGCGCGGCATCATCGCCGCATCGACCGGGCGAAGCCACGTGCTAATTGAAGCATAACCTTGACTCGTCGGTCCCGCGGCGCCGGACGTGCCTGCGGAAAGCAGTAAAACGGACGCTTCACGAGTGATAGGTGTCCGTCTCCAGTCTGCTGGAGTTGTATATCGCTCTGCCGGCGCTTCCTGTCTGGGGAGAGTGGCGCCGGTAGCCCTGATCTCTCCCGGATGGAGTAATGGAGCGCCCTCAATGAGGGCAGAGGGCTTCGGAGTACAGCTTCGGAGCCCTTTTTTTATTCCGCTTGACAAAAATATTATCCGCGAATAAAATAAGATCAGATTATTGCATCAGTTCTTTTCACACCGTCGTCCCAACCCCGGCGTGCGGCACGGATATCAGAAGGGAACCTCCAAAAAAATTTTAGAGACATTCCCACCGCCTCCAGAGGTTTTATTTCACCGCCCCGTCCTCCTTCCTCTGGAGGTTTTTCTTTTGTTGACAAAAATATTAAAAGGAATAAATTGAAAGCAGCGGCGGTTGCGCAAAAAACTTCATTCATCCGTCTTGGGCGGACAGAATGACCAGTGCCTGCCTCGCGCCAATCGCGCTAACTCCTGGAGGGATGCCATATCAGCCAAAGACTGAATGACAATCCCGGCAATTCCAGGAGTTTCTGTTTTGAGATAATCTATGATATTATAATTCGAGAAATGCCATTCAAGCTCTTTCTTTTCAGCCGCTGACTTCTCTCGCTTGCTGGTCGGACAAGCTCGACCGGCTTGAGCGAAATTCCTGCTGATGCCAAGGAGGTGAAAAAAACAAAAAACACCTCAAAAGGAGGATTATATCGTGAAAGGAAAAATGATGTAGCGCTTGGGGAGCCCCGCACTTTCGGCAAAAGGAAAGTGCGGGGTATTTTTTTTGAAAGAAAGGATTTGGCTCCGCGTACGGATAATTAGAGAGGAAATATGAACTCCTTGAAAATTAAATAAAAAACTATGGTTAGCCATTAAGATGGCCACCTCTTGGGGGATGGAAAAGTAACTGGGCATTTCATTGGTTGTTTTCTGAAGAGGAAGAGACAGCTAGTGAAGTGCAAATGGGAGAATTGCCGAACAGCCCGAGACCGAAGAATTCTTTGAATTCCGACGTCAACGAACGAGAGGTGGTTTTTTCTTTGGCTTATTTCCTCAACGCTTCAATGGGACTCAATTTTGACGCTTTCCAGGCCGGGTAGATGCCGAAAACGATTCCCACCGCCGCCGAAAAGCCCACCGCCGTCAGAATTGTCGAAGCCGGAACGGAAAATTGCAGAAAAAATCCGAGCCGAATGAGAAAATTGTTGAGAAGATAGGTCGCGCCGATTCCCAGCGCGATTCCCGTCGCACCCCCGATGAGCGTGACAATCACCGCCTCAAAAAGAAATTGCCGCAAAACGCCGGAATTCGTCGCGCCAACGGCTTTTCGCAGTCCGATTTCGCGCGTCCGCTCCGTGACGGCCACATACATCACGTTCATGATTCCCACGCCGCCGACCAGAAGCGAAATCGAGGTGAGGGCGAGCAGGAGATAGTTGATTGTTCCGAATACCCTGTCAATCATTGCTTTTCCCTCGGCCGCGGACATCACCGAAAAATCCTCCTTGTCCGGATTTGTGATGTTGTGCTCGCGGCGCATAACATCACGGATATCGGCCGCTGTTTCTTCAAGGCGCGCCGGGTCTTTGACTTTGAAAGTGATGAACTGGACATAATCGATTCCCAGCAGTTTTTTGTCGAGAGTCTGAAGGGGAACATATATTGCGTCGTCAAAATTGAAAAAGCCGGCCGAGCCGCGTTCGCGCACCACGCCGATGACGCGGTAATTCTGGCTTTTTATTTTGATATTTTTTCCGACTGCCTCCTCCTCGCCGAAAAAACTTTTCTTGACGCCCGCCCCGATGACGGCCACTTGTGAGACGCTGGCTTCATCCCCTTCGGTGAAAAAATTCCCCCCTTCCATCACAATTTGGCGGTCAATTTCCGTGTAGCTCGGATTCACGCCGAAAAGTATCACCCTTTTGTTCGTCGCGCCGAAACTCACCAGCTCCTGGTCAATGTTTCCCGCGCTCCAAAGCTTCACATTGGGAATCTTCGCCACGGCTTCCGCGTCCTTCACTTTGAGCGTCGTGATGGCCAGGCCCGTTCCCCGCCCGGTGATATTTTCCGACGAAGTTTCCGAGACGCCGGGAACCTTCACTTCCACTTGGACATAGTCCGTTCCGAAAACATCCACCTGTCCCATCACATAGTTTTTGAGGCCCGCTCCGCCGGCCATCACAATAATCACGGACGTGATCCCGATGACGATTCCGAGCACCGTGAGCGCCGTCCGTATCCGGTTCATGCGAAGATTGCGGAAAGCGAGACGAAAAACGGTGTACCATTCATGGGGGGAACGGATGGTGAGATGGAGAAGGGAGTGAAAAAAGTTTTTTAGCCTCTTGTGATTTTTGGGCACCGCAATGATTTCGTCAAAAATTATTCATACCGCAAAGCCTCCACCACGTTCAGCTTCGCCGCTTTTCTTGCGGGATATATTCCGAAAAATATCCCGATGGCGGCGGAAATGAGAACCGCCAGCAGAATTGACGCGGGCGTGACAATAAACGGCCAGTGATAGCCAAGTTTTTGGATGATGACCGCCGCCAGAGCCGCAACAGCCACCCCGCCGGCAATGCCAATCGCTCCGCCGGCAAGCGTAACGACGACGGATTCCATCAAAAACTGAAGCATAATCACCGAATTTTTGGCGCCGATGGCCTTTCGCAAGCCCACTTCATGAATCCGCTGGTTCACGGAAATGAGCATCGTGTTCATTATGCCGACGCCGCCGACCAGCAGCGAAACAGCCGCAATGGCCGCCAAAAAATATTTTATCGCCCCTGTGACGTTGGTGACGGCTTCAAGGCCGGTCCGCTGGTCGCGCACGGAAAAATCGTCATCGCCCGGATTTTTGATATTGTGCCGTTCGCGAAGAGTTGTGGTGATGTCGGCTTTCGCCCGATCAATGTTCGCCTCCGAATCAACCTTGAGACGGATGAAATTCAGATAGTTCACGCCAAGCATAATTTTTTGAGCCGTGAAAAGCGGCACAAAAATAGCCGTATCCTGGTTTGAAAAAGCCGCCGATCCTCTTTCCGTAAAGACTCCGACAATTTCAAAGCTTTGGTCGCCGATTTTTATTTTTTTCCCGATTGGATCGCCGTCCCCGAAAAGATCGCTTGCCGCCTCTGAACCGAGAACGGCCAGGCGCGCCAGGCTTGTTTCTTCCTCTTTTGTGAAAAAACGGCCGGCGGCGATTTCCGCGCTCTCAACATCGATATAGCTGGCCGTCGTCCCGCGAAAGGTGAAGTTCTTGTCTTTGCCCTCAAATTTCACCGTATCGTTTCCGCTGATATATCCCGCTCCATCCACCGCATCCGGCACGTTGTTTTTTTGAAGAAGGGCTTTGAGGTCGTCATATGTGAGCGTTGTGACAACCACTCCCAAGGCGCTCGCCGGCGGGCCTTTTTCTTCGGATGCTCCCGGCAAAACGCCGATGAGATTCGATCCGATTCCTTTCACCTGATCCAAAATGAGCTCCTGGGCACTCGACCCGACAGCAATAATAATGATAACAGAAGCAATACCAATGACAATTCCGAGGATTGTCAAAAAAGAGCGGAACTTGGCCGCCAACAAATTTTTGTAAGCTATTTTTATCGGGTCGGAAAAGCGCATATCACTTCAATAATTTTTCCTCCCCATCCGCAATTCTTCTTTTCAGCACCTGCTCATCTTTCACAATTTTTCCGTCCAGCATCGAGATGATTCGTTTCGCATGTTCGGACGTGTAGGTTTCGTGCGTCACCATCACAATTGTATGCCCTTCGTCATTGAGCCGCTGCAGAATTTTCATAATTTGCAACCCGTTCTTTGAATCCAGGTTCCCCGTCGGCTCGTCGGCCAGAATCAGCGCCGGGTCGTTCACCAGAGCCCGTGCAATCGCCACTCTTTGCTGTTCGCCTCCGCTCAACTGGTTGGAGAAATTGTCCATCCTCTGCTCGAGGCTCACCGCCCGCAGAGCTTCGCGGACTTTCCGGCTGATGAGCGCGCCTGATTCCTTCCTTTCGTCATATAGCATCGGCAGTTCCACATTTTCAAAAACAGTTGTGCGTGGAAGCAAATTGAACGACTGAAAAACGAAGCCTATTTTCTGGTTGCGAAGATAGGCCAACTCGTCGTCGGAAAAACTTTTTGTGTTTTTTTCCTCAAAAAAATATTCGCCCGCCGTCGGCCGGTCCAAAAAACCCAGCAGCTGCATCAGTGTTGATTTTCCCGACCCGCTCGGCCCCATCACGGCCACAAACTCCCCTTTTGGGATATCAAAAGAAACGCCGCACAATGCCTTCGTGACAATTCCCTCATTATCATATTCTTTGCAAAGATCGCGGACAGAAATGAGCATAATAAAAAGCTATTTTTGTGAGGTTATCACCATCTCACCCTCTTTCAGCCCGCTTGTGACCTCAATCATCCCCTCATCCCCTTTCATTCCCGTTTGAATCTCCTGGTCAACCGGTTTGCCGCTTTCGAGAATCTGAACAATGCTCTTTCCGCCTGAATCTTTCACGGCTCTCTCCGGAATCATCAGAACGTTCTGCTTGTCCGCAACAAGGATATCGAGATCGCTGCTCATGCCGTCCTTGAATCTCGAATCATCGTTTTCCATCACGAATTTGACGACATAATCAACCACATCCTGGACAATTGTCGCCGAAGGATCAATGGATACCGCCGTTGCCTCAAATTTTTCGCCCGCCTCAAAAGCATCAAAAGAAACTTCGGCTTTCTGCCCGATTTTTATTTTGGCAACGTCCGATTCGGGAATTTTGGCCTCCAGAACAAATCCGAAGGAAATCATCTTGGCGAAATCGCCGGACGTGTTTATGTTGCTGATTGTCCCGCCGTATACTTCCCCAACCTTAAAGTTCACTTCCTTTATGACTCCCGCCGACGGCGCGCGAAGAGTCGCCTTGTCGAGATTTGCAAGAGCGGTCTCATAGGTTGCCTGAAAGGCGGCCACGTTCGCGTTGTCGGCCGCAACCGCATATCTTGACTCACTTGCGGCCAATTCCGCTTTTGCCGAATTCAGCGCGTTTTCCGCCTCGGTTTCGGCAAGGTCGGCTGTCTGGTCAGCCACATCCTGCGCTTTTTTCGCGTCATTATAGCTGGCTTCGGCCGTGTCCAGCGTGAGTTTGGCCAGTTTTGCCTCTGAACTTCCCGAGCCATGGTCGCTCTTTTCCTGGTCATAATAGGCTTGTGCGTCATCGAGCTTGCTTTTCGCATCGTCCGCCGTCTGATCCGCCGCGTCAATTTTGGCATCATTGAGCCGCTTTGTGTCGCGAAGGGCGTCTTCGGCGTTGCTCACTGCGACTTCGTCCGTATGAATCGTGTCGCCGGATGCGCCCGCTTCCGCCCGGGCCTTGTCAAGATCCGCCTTCGCCCTGTCAACGCTCAATTGCAGATTGTCCTCGTTGAGAACCGCCAGAATATCCCCTTTGGCAATCGTTTGCCCCACTTTCACGTCCACTTCCCGGACACGCCCCGATGTTTCAAAATTCAAGCTGATTGTGTCATTGGACTTGAGGGTGCCGGTGGCAGAAACCGTCTGCTTCAACTCGCCCCTTTTCACCTCAAATGTGTTGTATTGAGTTTTCGGTTTGCGCAAAAACGCGAAATACACGATTCCGACAAGCGCCACCGCTCCGACAGCTGCCCAAATTATGGTTTTTCTTTTTGGCATAAATTATTTCACGCTGAATTTCACTTTTTTCAGAGCCAACAATTCGCCGTCAATTTTTTCCGCAACGGCGTCCATATTTTCAAATGAATCAAAATATTTTTTCTTGGCCACAAGGAAATCATTTGTTTTCAGGGAAAATTCATCGTAGCTTGCGTTGAGCTGGTCATGGGCTTCAACCTTTCCCGTCGCAAACTGGTCGAACTGGTCAAGATAATTTTCCGTCGCGACCTTCAATTCATTTCCCGAATTTCTCATTTCTTCCGGCAAAATTTCGACCTTGACGTCCGCGCTTTTTGCTTTTGCTTCGCTCACCATATTTCTCACGTCCTGCGCGGTCGCATCCGGCTTTATTCTATCAAAAATCACGGCTATATCAAAGACCTGTCCCAAAAATCCGGCGACGCCCGCCATGTCCCGGACTTGCGCCCCGCTTTTTTTATAAAAATCAGCCAGTTCTGCGGCGGTCGTCCGCGCCGCGGGAGATACGCCGATTTTCGCGGTCTCGGCAAGGGCCGAATCAAGATCCCTCGAAATGGCGTTCAAATTTTCCGTGAAGACGGCAAGTTCGCCGCCGAATTCCTCCGCCGTCTTTCCCCCGCTGGCGTTCATTTTCTCCTGCACATCCTTCACTTTTGAGGAAATATCGTGATGCGCTTTGATTTCTCCCGCTTGACGGGACCAAGAACGGGTCTTTTGGGCATTCCAAAAGCCCCAAGCCAGCGTTGCAAAGCCCGCGACGAAGAGAAACAGAACCAGATAGAGAAAAAACCTTTTCATGGTTATCGTTTATATCTCAAATACCGAAACCAGCGGCAAATGATCGGAGACATCTACATTCGGAGCGTAGTGGTCAATAACTTTCAGATCATTGCTCGCAAACAGCATATCGACGACAAAATTTGCAAAAATAGGATTAGGCTTTTGTTTCACATTGAAAGTGGTTTTCAACTCATCTTTGAAAACATTCTTCAGATGTTTTTCGATATTGCTGATTGTTTCGGTATTTGGAAAAACATTTAAGTCTCCACACAGAATGGCGTTTTGCTTGCCTTTGACTGCCTCGACTATCGCTTTGCTCATCTTTAATCTGCCCTCATTATCCTCACTGTCTTTACCCCATACACCTTGTGTGTTGAAAATGTTTAATTCAGTGTCGCCTGCCTTTATCACCGCGTGCTGTAAGTTTCGAGGAGTAAGAGAATAGTCACCGCCTGGCGTTTCATAATTGTTCACTTCTTTGAAAGAAGAGCAATAGAAAATTGTTTCGGTCTTCATAATCGGCAAACGGGAAAATATGGCATTGCCCGCGGGGATTTTTCCTTCGGGCAAAATCACGTTGCAAGTGGCAGAAAAAAATTGATATTCAAACCCGCAAGCCTCTTTTATCACATCCATCGAGCGAAATCGGTCTTCTAAATTTTTGTCATTCGCGTCATAGGCCTCTTGAACAGCCAAAATGTCGGGGTTTTCTTTTTTGACAAATTCCAATATCGGCTCGAATAATTTGCCGCCAAACCACAAATTGAGACAAGCGAATTTAATTTTCATAGCTTTATTTTAATTTTATCCTTTGGCATTTCGAAGGTAAAAATCTTGACTCGCGTCGCGCGAAGATATTTTGGTCGCCAAAGAAGCCGTGCAAGAAATACTGATTTTTCTTCAACAATTCCGAATCGGCAAATAGTTTTTTGACTGTTTTCTTTTCTTTGTCCTGCATCTCGTAAATATCCAAAAGAAAAAACTCCGGGCTAATGCCCAATTCCTTCATTTCAATCAAAGACCAAGGGAAATTTTGCGCAAATACTTCGTGTAAATCAATTCCCCTTGCGCGAAGTGCCTCATAGTCAAAATCGACTTTTCCGCCACCGTTCTTCACGAAATCTGTTATCTCGCAATCTCTATCGCAATTATCGAAATCCAAATCAATAGCGGGATTGGCAATCAGTTTTACTCTCTTTTCAAATAGCTCAAACGGAATATGAATGGCTATCATCGCAACTTGGTCTTGTTTTCCGCGATAGGCGTGGTGAATTTGGAGAGCATCATTTGCGAGAGAGAACATCGGCAATCCTGGCACGACTCTTTCTTGCGGTACAACCCAGAAATTCTTATCTTTTTTGATTTTATTTCGCTTGGCAAGATACTTCTTGGAATTATACAACTTCAAGATTCTTTCCTGCTCATAGTTGGGAATGACACACCCGTATTCGCTGACCATTTCGTGTAGTCTTTTGTAGGTTGGAAATCGAACAGCCCTAAAAACCGTGAGGCAGTTTTTCTTTTTAATTTTCTGCAAACCTGCCAAAACATCGAGTCCTTTCAGCTCGCCAAGTACGCCGCGCAGTTTCGGAAATTTCACCTCCTGAAACGACAATTTATGTCGAAGCGATTCATTTTCTTCCAAGAGCAGCTTCTTGATGTCGCTCGGCATATACTCGTTGGTGGTCAAATTACCGCTGGTTTTTTCGAGTTGTTTTTTCCAGTTTTTCAACATACGGAAATAAATGGATACTTGGCACGGGGTGTAGGAATCGAACCTACAATAGCGGATTTGGAGTCCGCGGTTATACCACTTAACTAACCCCGCATCTTGTTTTCACAATTTTGTTTATCATGAAAATCAACTCCCTATAAATTTTTACATCTGAATATCTAATGCTGATACATCCAGGATAATTATCCTTTTTATTCTTTCCTGTATGTTCTTTCAAGTATGATTTATTAAATTGGTTGCGTGGAATTCCAGTTACCTTAGACCAGAATCTTAGCTGTTTCTCAATATTGTGGTATTCATGCAGATGAACAAGAGCTCTGAATTTTTTCTCATCGGGTCTAAAAGATCTTCTGAAAACATGAAGAAAGTATCTTATCATTTCGGGATCCGCATTTATAAAAGAAACTGATGTGTTGTCTTGATATTTTGTTCCTTCACACCAATAAAGCAACGCGCATTCAACTTTATAATCAATTTCCCTATCGCCAAAATTTGCAAAATTCTTTTCAATCTTTTTTAGTATCTTTTTGTTTTCTTCTTCTCTTTTTTCCTTATTCGTCTGTCCGGCAGCCTGCCTGCCTTTTACGCCCAACCAAATCAACCGCTTCTTTGCTTTTTCAGATAACTTGACTTTTCTAAGCCAAAGACTTGCTGTACTTTTTGATATACCAAGTTTCTCGCTTATCTCTCTAAGAGAGAAGCCTTGCCTTCTTAATCTTTTAGCGCTTTGTAATAATTTGTCTGTCTCCATTTAAGACCAAGACTACAAGTTATTTAACTCATAATCTTAGTTTACTACAATTCAATATTTTGAACAAATACGCAATCTATTTGCTTTCCAAGTGCCGCGTGTGCTTGCGGCATTTTTTGCAGAACTTTTTGAGCTCAATCTTTTCCTTGAGTTTTTTCTTGTTGCGCTTTGAGTGATAATTCACCGTCCGGCACACTTCGCACTTGAGTTTGATGAGGTTTTCTTGCGACACAATGATAAAATTTACAATTTATTTATATTCTTTCCCAGCTTTTTGTCTCCGAATCGTACTGGTAGAGAAAAGTATCTTCCGTATTTTCAAATTTGTCAGAGCCGCTCTTGAGAACATAATCATTTTCCCCCATCTCCCAATAAGCCAGCACCTGGACATCATAGCCTCCGCCGGACTTCGGAGTCGCCTGAATCAGCGCCTGCCGGCTTGTGTCCTCTTCGACATTCGAATTTTCATCGTCTTCAGCCGCGTCATAATATTCAACGTAAACATTTTTGTCATCCACGAAATCTGCCGTATCAACCACCCAGCTCTTGTAGGGCGCTTTGGCGGGAGCAATTGAATTGATGTTTGCCGCCAGCCAGTCCATCAACTTCGTCCTCGCATCAATGGCGGACTTGTCTGTCTCCGCTCCGGCGCATTTCACTTGAACCGCCGCCGTGGATTTTCCGTCCGCGCTTTTCACCCCCTGAATTTCAACATCCCGGCTTTCGAAATTTTCCAGCGCCGACAAGTCGTTTCCGGAAAGCGCGGTGTTTGCCGACGCGCTTTCAATATAGTATTCAAATCCCTGGAGGTCCGCTGAGACTTCGTCTTCGGGGTATATCCGCCGCAATTTTCCCGCCACGCTTGTCAAATCGCCCTGCACATCCGCAATTTTCACCCACTCCCCGTTCGCGCACTTGGCCTCAAATTCCTGTGTCGCCTGCGCCAAATCCTCTTCGGCCTGGCTGGCAGAATCGGCCTGCGTATTCTCCGTCTTGCTCGCCGGAATGCTGTTCGCGCCTTTCTTCTGTCCCGCCTTCCAACCGCTGTACCACACGAAGACGGCCACCGCCAGAACCAAGATGGCTAAAAGAGCCATTTTGAATTTGCTTGTCATATTTTTTGTTGAATATTTATTTCCGGAGCCGTTGCGCGGATTCGGACCGCGGACCCCTTCCTTACCATGGAAGTGCTCTGCCAACTGAGCTACAACGGCACAAGCACGGCGCAAAAATCCGCTGACTTGCGGCTTATACCAGCTTATCAAAAAATCATCAAAAAAACAACTTTGCGCATCAAAATTAAAGAATATACTCTTGAGCTACTTCCTGTCTCTGATCATCATGTATGCAAAAAGTGAGACAAATGACACAGCAAAGCAGGCAGCTCCAAATGTATCCTCACGAGGCCAAGAAGCAAAATGGGTGAGCGGCCAAGCAAGCGTTTCCGGATGAAGATGAGCGCTACCCGCAATATAGAGCCAACCAAAAAAGCCATAAAAAAACAAAGTAAACGTAGCGGCTTGAAAAAATTTTTTCATCAATTTTTTATTTATCAGTTATTTTTATTAGAAGAAATTATCTTCAAAAACATTATATGCTTTCATTTTAGAATAAAAACAGATATATTACTAGGGTATGATAGTTATCGAAATAACCCGGTGTAATAAATGTTTATGAAAGCTGTTAGCAGCAATTGGAATAAATATACCCCGCTTCGTCAACTGTGGTTACATTTTTGCGATGACAGTTTATTCCAAAATTCTATTTATCTGATGCTTTCCACGGCGGTCATGGCCTTTCTGGGATTTTTCTTCTGGATTATAAATGCAAGGTTGTTTACTGCGGAACAAGTGGGTCTCGGGACAACCTTGGTTTCCGTATTGACGCTCGTTTCCAATTTCAGTCTTTTGGGATTAGGGAACAGTCTAATTAAGTATCTCCCCGCGTCAGAGAGAAAGAATAGCAAGATAAACACTTCTTTTGCGCTTGTTGTATTGACCTCAACACTCGCTGCTATATTTTATCTTGTCTTTTTGGGAACATTCTCCCCGAAGTTATTATTTGTCAGAGAGAACCTCTTTTTCTCCTTGCTGTTTATATTGTTTGTGGTTTTTTCTTCACTTAATATAATCCTGGAAAATATTTTCATAGCTTACCGATCAGCAAAATATGTATTGATAAAAAACACTATCTGGAGCTTAACTAAGCTGGCCTCCCCATTCATCCTTGTGGCCTTGGGCGCATACGGAATATTTATGTCGGTGGGAATTGCTTTTTCCATTTCCTTTGCATTCGGTTTGATATTTTTAATCATGAAATTTAACTTTTCGTTCAGGCCGACAATAAACACAATTATCGTGAGAAGGATGATAAGATTTTCGCTAGGAAACTACGCTGCCGGATTCATTGTGGGACTGCCGGCAATGGTCTTGCCAATACTAATAACAAACTCTATCGGAGCCAAATTTTCAGCTTATTTCTATATGGATATGATGGTTGCAAATTTTCTTTATATAATTCCTCTGGCAGTTTCGCAGTCTTTGTTCGCAGAAGGTTCCCATAACAAGGCTGAACTAAAAACACACCTGAAAAAAACCGTAAAGACAATTCTTCTGATTCTTGTTCCTGCAATAATCGTAACCTTTGTATTTGGGAAATATATCCTTCTCGCCTTCGGCAAACAATATTCAAGCGAAGGATTTGTTTTGCTCCAGTTACTAACGATCAGCGGAATATTCCTTTCAATAAATTATGTCGGAAATTCAATATTCTTTATAAAACACAGAATAAAATTGATTATTTGGGTGAATTTTATAGGAACTTTCTCAATCTTGTCCTTGAGCGTCCTTCTAGCTCATCAAAATTTGTTGGGCATTGGAATTGCGTGGATTGTCGGACAAGGAATAACCTCTGCCATTTACTTGTTTTTTATCCGGAGGTTTCTTTAGTTTTGTATTTCTCGATCAATTCTTCATAAACTTCTTCGATCTTTTCTACGTGCCTTTCTATTGAGAATTGTTCAGCTTTTTTGCGGGCATTTTTACCCATTTGTTCGAGAAGTTTTCTGTCCAACAGGAGCTGAATAACTTTTTCAGCGATTTGTTCCGGTTTTCCCGGATCAACCAAAAAACCGGTTTTTCCATCTTCAAGCCATTCGGGGATCCCTCCGACTCTTGATGCAATGACGGGCCGACCCACACTCATTGCTTCTATCCCCACTAAACCAAAAGCTTCATCCAAAGTAGATGGAACAGCGACGATGGTTGATTCTTTATAATATTTTTCCAACCCGTTGTTTGAAATCCAACCGACAAAGAAAACGTTGCTTTCGATTCCTAATTCTTTTGCAACTTTTTTTAATTTTTCCTTTTCCGGCCCATCTCCGATAATATTTAGATGGACCATCGGCGATTCCCGGATAATCAACGGCATAGCTCTCAACAAAAAATCTATCCCTTTCTGTTTATCCAATCTCCCAACATATAAAAGATTATTCCATTTGGATATTGTGGAATATTCAAGCAATTTAATTCCAAGATGAAGAGTTCTTGCGGGATAAATGCCTGCGGAAAGCAGACCTTTTTCGATGAAGTTGCTGTTAGCTAAAAACAGGTCTATATTTGAAAGATTTTTTCTGTACAAATAATACTTGATTCTATTGAAATAATACTTAATCAATCCCGTACAATTTTTGCAATATTCTCCCGACTCGTGTTTGCAGATTGCCGGATTATAATTGATATCATTGGGTCGTATAAGTGTGGTACAGTGTGCGGTCATCACAGTCGGAACATTTTTCAAACATGACAAAATCGAGGCGGATGTGTTTCCAAAGATAAAATGCAAATGCACGATGTCCGGATTGAAAGATTTCAAAACTTTCTTGAGTTTCAAAACGGAGAATGGATTATAAATCCTATAAATCATCCGCATGGGAACAGGAGTGATGCTGAATCCTCCAAATTCATAATCGCTGAAATGATCCGCACTTGAATTTTGATTACTTGTCAAGACCTTGATTACGTATTTATTCTCGAGCGATTTTTTGAGAGTAAGCACGTACGTTGTTGCTCCCCCCTGCTCATAACCGCAATCATGTATCATCAATATCTTCATTTGAATATTTCACTATACCTGTTGTTATAAATTTTATCCTTATTCTCATCAAGAAACTGCGCCGGAAAGTTAAACGGTATTACGCCCTTATCGAATTTATCACTAGCATCCAGGAAATTTAATCCCTTAATCTTATTAGAATAGCTGGAATAAACATAGGATGATTTTCCCATAAACACTGGAATAGCTCTGGGCTTGATATTTATCATGGGATCTCCAAAAGCATAAAATTTGAGCTGGGAGTGGGGATCCATATAAACATCGCCCGATTGATAATTCAAACTTAACCAGTTAATTGAATGTATTTCCTCTTCGTGGGTATAGAATGTATCATAAAAAAATCCTGTGTTATAGAGGTTCATCGTTGGATTCCCTCCAGTTAGCGGCAGCAGAAATCCGTTATTGAAAAGTGAATACCCCGAATATAATATTATTGCAAAAAACAAAAATAGGCTTCGCGGCTTCCTCATTATTGTTTGAAAAAATATTATTGATGATAACGAGAAAAACATCAAGGATTGTTGGAATAGTCTTTCGAAATTATAAACTTTATAGATAAAAGGGAGGACGAATATAGAAAACATCAGCAGGATTGATACAATCATGGCAAAGATAAATTCCTTGTGAACACGGCTTGATCTATCCAAAAAGATGAGCAAAGTCCCAAACAGAATGGAAAGTATTATCGAATATTTTATAAATTGATATAAATAAGATAAAGAGTGAAAATAAAATTTATTTTCATAATTTATTTTTTCGCTATTTTCAATTTTTGGAATATAATTCCGAGTTTGTTGTCCTGAATAAACATCTAGTGGAGTAAATAATTGTTTATTTTCATCAATATATCCGTTTAATTCCTGATCGGAATATTTTTCGATATTAACCTTCCGTAATAATGCATTTTTTATAGAGGAGCCACTTATACTTTCAGAAAATACTCTTCCAATATTTTCGTAGGTGTTATCAATTGTGCTTATTATGTTATTGGAGGTCGCGGAAAATTGGGCTATCCATGCGATCTGAAATATTAATAATACCAATATTACCTTCCACCCCAAGAAAAAATTTTCTTTTTTTTCTGGTTCTAATTTTCCTTTCCTTATTTTATTTTTTTCGTATAGTTTGTACAGTAAACCAAAAATATATATCAGAAGAAGGATGATGAGAGCGATATAGCTCGTCGAATAATGACTAACAACCAATGAAAAACCAAAAATTATAAACAAGCCATTTTTCAATTTCGGACCAATTTTATCATCAAGTAAGATAAGAAACATAAGGCCAAAGAATAGGAAGGCTATTTCTTGCCTTATCAATGTTGGAAAAGTGGAGTTATAATAGGGTAAAGTTTGAAAAATGAACCTGATGAGATAAAATTATCTCATGCAGTTCAAATGTCCAAAATGCGGCAGAAAGAGTTTTTGGAAACTTTCCGATGGCAGATTAAAATGCAAATTCTGCC
>Ga0172370_10000705_pt1 | contig 52453 bp, 48 predicted proteins | sample LakKiv5m_FD_114538 | JGI IMG/M metagenome (GOLD analysis project Ga0172370, IMG submission 114538) | Freshwater microbial communities from Kabuno Bay, South-Kivu, Congo - kab_022012_11.5m | ecosystem: Environmental > Aquatic > Freshwater > Lake | place: Democratic Republic of the Congo...
ACTTTCAAAGGGAGGTACAACAGGTACAGTAGTGGATGTAAAGTTGCTGTTGCAATTTGTTATTAAGAGTAATGCAAATGCAATTATTATCTGCCACAACCACCCTAGTGGGAATCTTCAACCCAGTGAAACTGATATCAAGCTCACTAAGAAAATAAAGGAAGCAACAATTCTTATGGAGGTAAGTCTACTGGACCACTTGATAATTATACCTGAAGGTCAATTCTACAGTATGGCTGATGAAGGTCTTATTTAACCCTTCCTATGAAATTACTACAATCAAAAATTAATCATGGATATAGTAGAATACACAGCAGTAGGAATAAATATTAAGGTTGAGATCTTTGACCTTGATATGATGGAAACTATCTGGCCAATGTCAGGAGATGATGACAAAGGAATATGGCTGCCAAAGTCAGTAGCAGATAAATATACCGATGAACAGATAGGCAGATGGTTCCTTAACAGATATTTGATTGATTATGGGAATTCTTATGAGTTTACAATAATCAGAGGGGAGGAAAAGGAAATGTCCTTCAGAAGGAGAATAAACAAGCCCTAGTCCATTTGTAAATTAGGATTGGTAATAAAAGAAAGGCGACACCATCTGTAACCAAGAAATATTAAGAGTCAAATCTGCAATACAAAGGAAGGTTTACCTGTTGGTCTGGTGTCGCCTGGAGTATCTTAATAATGAATTGATCACATCTACTATCAAATGTAGGACAATTCTTATTTATTTCATAATTTTAACAAAACAAATATTGTAACAAGAAAAAGATAGGAAATAGTTAGACATAATGAATTAGCGTAACGCTATTATTCTAGTTCAGTAAAACCGCCAGAATTTAAACTCTCACATGGATAATAGGCATACGCTCACGCAAGACGTGGGCTTTGCTTATTGTGAGAGAGGTGCCTGGCGGTACCGACTGAACGATAAGATTTAGGTCCACGTCGTTATTTTTAAATCATTAATATTAACAATCATGAAAATCAATGAACTTTTTGCAAGTCGCGATACAAAAAAGCGGCTAAGTCATATGCTCAACCTTTTTGCGATGGCAGCTGCTGATGGGACATTTGAGAAATCAGAATTAGATCTGATTTTTAAGATTGGTGTTGATGCAGGTCTAACATCTGATGAGTTGAATAGAATCATGGCAAGACCAGAAAGTATTACTTTTAATCCTCCTGATACATATAGAGAAAGAATAGAACAACTATATGATCTTGTTTTAGTAATGCTTATTGATGGGAAAATACATGATAGAGAGTCTGCTCTTTGCAGAATCTTTGCTGTTAAATTGGGATTTCAACCTATTATAATAGACAACATTATTTGTGACATAATTGACTATATCACAGATGGTATCGCAGTGGATGTGGCATTTTCAAAGCTTCTGAAATATGCATAATTCAAAATTCAACAATTTTCAATAAGCACATATCTAAGTTGTTGGATAAATATAATGTCAATTAAACAATATATGACTTAACAATCTTAAGTATTAAAATACTTTATCACTAGATTCAATAATTGCCTGATAATGAAAACAAATAACACTTCTTCACAATTATTCTTTTTAGCAGTAAAAGGAATAGAATTAATGCAAAACTTTAAATTTTTATCCAATAATGGGAAATTTGAAGTATTATTATTTAATTCTGAGATAGCACTTGACACTTTTCGAAGTAATAAACCTGATTATCTTAATCATGTTCAGAATAAGTATTTTGAATATCTTGAGGATTATATAAGGAATAATAATATTAGCGGAGAACTCTCAGACATAGAAGGATTTATTAACAACCGATTTGTCTTTTATGCGAACGAATTGAATAAGATATTTTCACCTACTTACATACCTGGTGCAATTTATAATGCATTTTATGAAACGCCTTTTTGTTTGAAACCTGAGTTTAATTTTGATATCCCTAATATGATACTATTTAGTATTCCGTTAAAGAATATGGCAAAATACGTAAACAACGAAGTAAACCAAATTTGTAAATTATTAGATTAATTAAGGTCAATTACAAAAATTGTTTCAGTATAGTTTCAGTAGACACATCAATAAAAAAGCGCATTCAGCCATATTATCACTGTTTGCGCTTATTTTATTGTGGGCCCAGCTGGGATCGAACCAGCGACCCCCTGATTATGAGTCAGGTGCTCTAACCGTCTGAGCTATGGGCCCCTGCCTGTTGCAGGTTGCTCGTTGCTAGCTGCTGGTTGTAATAATTTTAACCTTTCAACCAGTAATAAGTAACCAGCAACTCGTAACCAACCACAAAACGGACTGCAATATTAACAATTTGTTGTTAATAATCCAAAACCCTTTTTTATATACTTTTTTTGAATCTCAATCTTTATCCATATAAGGATACCTGAAATCTGTCGCGGGTATTAGAGTTTCCTTGATGGTCCTCGGATTTACCCATCTCAGAAGGTTCAGATGGCTTCCGGCCTTGTCGTTTGTACCCGATGCCCTGGCCCCGCCGAAGGGTTGCTGACCAACCATCGCTCCCGTGGGCTTGTCGTTGTAGTAAAAATTACCCGCTGCATACCTCAACACCCTGCACGCCTTTACCAGGGCATACCTGTCGCGACTGAAAATTGATCCTGTCAGACCATAAGGCGATGTTTCATCACACAACTTAAGCGTTTCTTCGAACCTGTCATCCTCATAAATATATATTGTCATAACCGGGCCAAATATCTCCTCCTCCATTGTGACAAAATGAGGATCGCCAGTTACAAGTATTGTCGGTTCAATAAACCAGCCCTTTGTCCTGTCTCCTCTGCCTCCTGCAATTATCTCAACATCCGGAGCTACTTTTGCCTTTTCTATATAAGACATTATCCTGTTATAGGCAGGTTCATCAATTACAGCATTTACAAAATTGTTAAGATCAGTGACATCTCCAATCCTGATCCCGGAAACCATCCTGAGAATATGCTTTTTTGTCTCTTCCCATATTGATTTCGGAATATATGCTCTTGATGCTGCTGAACATTTCTGCCCCTGATATTCAAACGAACCTCTTATTATTGCTGTTGAAAGTGCAAGAGGATCGGCCGAGCTATGAGCAAAAATAAAATCTTTGCCACCCGTCTCCCCTACTATTCTCGGGTATGATTTGTATATGCCCAGGTTCTCTGAAATTTGTTTCCATATCGAATTGAACGTCGCATTCGAACCTGTGAAATGTACCCCGGCAAGATCCTTATGCTTCAGTACAACTCCGCTTATCAGCTGTCCTGATCCCGGAACGAAATTAATAACTCCTGCGGGCATTCCGGCTTCCTCAAATATCTTCATCAGATAATAATTCGATAAAAGCGATGTGGTGGCTGGTTTCCACACTGTCGTATTTCCCATAAGGGCAACACTTGCATTAAGGTTGGTTGCTATAGCTGTGAAGTTGAAGGGTGTGATTGTAAAAACAAATCCCTCGAGCGGACGGTATTCAAGCCTGTTGATTGTCTCTACTTCCGATTTGGGCTGCTCCATATATATAAGCGAAGCAAAATAGTTGTTGAACCTGAGGTAGTCGCTAACTTCGCAGGCAGAATCAATTTCAGCCTGAAAAAGGTTCTTTCCCTGACCAAGCATGGTAGCCACATTAAGCCTGAACCTGTATTTTTTTGATATCAGTTCGGCAGCCTTGGCCATTATTGCGGCTCTTTCCATCCATGCAAGGTTCATCCAGTCGCACTTTGCCTCAAGAGCTGCATCGATGGCCATTGAGACTTCCTTTTCAGTGGCCATGTGATATGTTGCAAGAACATGATTGTGGTCAGAAGGATTGGTTATCTTCCCTGTCTTTCCTGTCCTGACCTCCCTCCCTCCTATTATAAGCGGAATATCAATAATTGTGTTATTCTGCCTGACAAGCTCACTCTCAATAATTTCTCTTTCCCGGCTTCCCGGGAGGTACAACAGCACTGGTTCATTGCCCGGCTCCACAAAATTGAAAATCGCATTATTCATAATGATTTGCTATATAATGGTTTAAATGTAATCCGAATATATCCTTTCTACAGTTAACAATCCCGCCTTCAGTTTTGTTCTGCATTTCCCCTAAGCAAAAATATTTTAAGTACCGGAATATAAATATGACTAAAGTTGTCTTGTAAAAAAGAAAGGTTACAGTAAGGCTGGCACAACTGCGGTTGAACTTCAGGTCTAACCTGCAACCCGCCTCCGCTTAAGCTACGGCGGGCAAAGCCTGCAACATGAAACACATACAAACTCGATAAATGAACACAATTAAATTCATTCTCAGTCTCTCAATGACAATAGTGATGCTCCTGCTCATGGACCCACGCTCATTTTATGGTCTGGGCTTTCATGAATGGGCAGGACTGATAATAGGGATTGCTTTCATTCTTCATAAGATCCTGAACTGGACCTGGATAAAGAAAGTGACTATTGATTTTTCGGAAGATGCAAACCAAGGGCAAGGATAAATTATATTCTCGATGTTTTGCTTCTTGCCGGGATAGTACTGATGATATTAAGTGGAATCGCGATAGCAAGGACCATCGATTTCTCGTGGCTCAGCCTTGGAGGTTCAAGAATGTTCTGGAGAATCATGCATACAAGCTCAAGCTTTATAACACTTGCTTTGTTCGGGATACATCTGGGATTGCACTGGAGATGGGTGCTTACGAGATTAAAAATTAAAAAAGTATCTTATGGTGAGGAAGATTAGTTTTTCAATACTGGCATTGGCAATCCTCGTAGCAGGAATATTTGCCTTCACAAGGACAAATTACTGGGAACGAAGCATCAGGATATTCAGTTATGATCCGAAGGCTGCCTTTAACGGAAGGGAAGGCCACAGACAGGGTGGTATGGAAGGAATGAGAATGCCTGGTGAAAGCAGGGATTTCAACAGGCCCGACTTCAGTCAGATCCCCGACAGTATAAGGGCAAGGTTTGAAACCGGAAGAGTACGTCCGCAATATGGCAGGGGAAACATTCCAGATTCACTCCGCAGGCAATCTGTGGACAGGAACAGGATGGAAGGAGGAAGTCCTCCTTTTGAAGGTGGCTTCAGGGATGGCAACGGAAGAGGAAGAGGAGAATTCCCCGGGAGAAACAGTATAAATTTCAGAAACGTACAGTGGTTCCTGGCAGTTTTTGCAATGTTCACTGTAATAGCAATATATCTGGATAAGGCAATCTGTCTTTTCAGGAGAAAAAGTAAAAATACTGCAGGCAGTGAGAAGACTTAATTAAGACTCCTCAGATTCGCAAGGGCATCAGGAACGGCTTTTAAAACGCCGGCAACAATGCTGCATGATTCAAGTTCGCTGCAATCGGTGCATGTTTCGAATCCTTTTGCATTAACGCACTTTCTAATTTCACACATGCTGCAGTGGCTGAATTTAACACCATCTTCCCTGCATCCCGTACAGTTTATCATTTCCCATGTTATTCCAGGGGCATTGAATTCCCTGCTCCACTTTTCTGCAACTGCTTTTCTTAGCTCATCATCATTTGCAATGGTTGCTTTTCGTGCATCACAGTCTGCACAGTTTATGCCGCAACAGGCGATGATCTTTTCCATATTTCAGAATCTTTTGTTTGTTAATGTCAAAACAATGTTTGACGTGTTTTTAATCAACTTTACTTCTTCAATATAGACTTTTTAAACGTAAGACAACATTTTACAGATGAAATCTTTTTCAGACATGAAAAAAACTATCTAGCTGTTTACCCCTTTTCAGCCGATAATGATAGAAAGAAAGTATCAGTGCCACAGGAAGCACCGAAACCGCAGCAATAAGTGACCATCTGAGATCCACTGTTCCATGAAAGTAATTATCAAGTATCAGCTCGGTTAGAACAGTAAGCCCGGCAAGGGCTATCAAGGCTGCGGCAATTATGTTGAATCCTTTGTACCGGGCTGTTCTGTAAAGAAATACTATTAACGATCCTGTAATTGATGCCGATACTGCTAGAGGAAGCCCAACTGGAAAGAACCAGTCAAAGCCGGAATCAATCAGGTCAAATGCAAGAAGAGCCGAAAGAAGGGTAATAATAAGTCCGGAAAAAAACAGGATCAACCTTTTTTTTAAAAAGAGGATCAAAGTCAGGGTTATCCATAATACAATTACAGATATGTCTGAATAAAGTGACCAGTCGAGCTTTGTGCTTATCAGAAAGTCAACGATTGTACAGACCGCAATGCACGAAAAAGCTATAATCGCGCCCAATTCCCATAAATGCCTCCGGTTTTCTATCCTGTTAAGAGTGATAATATCTGAAGGATAGGTGCCTCCAATATTCGACTTTGCGCTCGTATTGCCAGGCGATTTGCCGCAAAGAGGACAAATTGTAATCCCGTCTTCGAGCTCCACTCCACAATTTACACAAGTAATCATACCTTTTAATTTGTATTGTTTTTCAGAATTTTAACATGTATCCCGTCTTTGCTTAAATGCCCCAGTATAAGTCGCTCAAGTTCACGTGAACGGCTGATATTTGAAAAACAGATCATTAACTTATCTTTATACGAAACTATTCCGGCGCTGACTTTTACCGAAGTATTTGGTGGAGGAGGAATCAGGTTAAAGTAATCTATCAGATCTTCCATTTCCGAAGGAACAGAAGCTGAACCAAGATTTGTGAAGGTACCGGTCAGTCTTTTAGAACCAAGGCCTTTATATATTGCCGAAATCGCCATTTTCTTTATAAAAAGAGGAAGAACCCTGACAATGAATAGTTTTTCATAACCAACATTTGATGAAAGGAATCTTGATATCTGCTTAATATCGCTGCTAAGTTGCATCTGATGATGAACCGTCCTGAGTATTTCATCAAATGTGAATGTTCCAAGTCTCAGGTCAATTTCCGGCATTACAAACAGTGAAAAATTGCGCATAGTCCTGCTTGGCAGTTTGCTTCTCATATTGACGGGGACCTGAATCCTGAGGACTCTTTTTATCTTCCTCCTGCTGTTTTTCCTTGAGGATATAAATATTTCCTGTAAAGAATAATGATAAACCGAAACAAAATACTCGGTTATTGATACTTTATAACTCCTGGCAATTTTGAGCAATTCTTTCACGCTTACCTCAGCATTAAGGGTCCTCAGCCTCGGTTTTTCATTAAGCCTGAAAGGGAGATGCCATGCCTTTACAAGTTTTACGGGAGAGGGTAGCTTATGGAAAAATTTGTTATATCCATCCTCATATTCTTCTTCTCTAACCCCGGTTTCGGGCAGAATAATATCTCCAGTCGAACTGATCTGTTTTCCTGTAAGCTTAAAATAAGTATAAAGAAGGGATTTAAGATATTCCATAGCACCACTGCCATCAGTCAGAATATGTATAAACTCAACCGAGATTCTGTTTTCTTTTGCAAGGATCCTGTAGAGGAGCTCATTCTTCCTGCTTATTGCAAAGGCAGTACAGGGGATTTCTTCTTCTGTCTGGATCCTTGGATGAAGATTGTTCAATTCAAGGAAATGCCAGAAAAACCCACTACCGAGTGTAACGCTGAAATATGGAAACCGCCGTGAGGTAATCTCTACAGCATCCTTCAGCGCCTGATATTTTACAGGTTCTTTTAGTACTGCAGTGATCCTGAATACCAGTGTCAGGTCTTTGGACATGATAGCCGGAAAGAGTTTAGCGGCATTATCAAGCTTCAGCCAGCGTTTGTCGTGAATTGATTTTATTTCTATAGCTTTTGCAATATTTATTACTTTAAAATTAGTCCGGTTGCTTTGAATGATTTTTAAAAAATGACCAAATAACTTTATTGGCATCTATATCCCTGGATGTTTTTCCGATTACCGACTCGGGTTTATACTGGATCCCTCCGGGCCAGGTATGCCCGCCACCTTCAATTTCATAAAGGATTACTTCAGTTCCATTAATTCCGTTAACATAGCTTTTTCTTATCACTCTGGTACCATCGCGGGGATCCTTATCAGGTTCTTCGGTCACAAAAGGTGTGCCGGAGCATTTATTCCGTGACACCCAGAATTTTATTGACTTTTCAGTAGATAGAATTTTACCTAATTTAACTTTTCTACGACGTCCGTAGATTTCACCTCCGTCAAAGGGAACCAGGGGGTCATCAACGTTGTTAATTGCCAGAACCGATACCGGAAAAGAAGGAGAGCAACCTGGATAAAGCATAACGGGAATATTCCCGTCAACAGGGGCAATTGCTGTTATTTTGTCAGATAACTCACAGGCCAGGCGGTAAGCCATTATTGCCCCGTTTGATATTCCGGTCACGAAAATTCTGAAAGGGTCAGCATTGTATTCGCCGATCATGTAATCGATCAGTGCAGATATAAAACCAACATCATCTATTTCATCCCTGAAGGCCCGGTCGTTTGCTTCCTCATCAATCCTGCCGTCATTCCAGCTCATTCCGATTCCATCGGGATACACAACCATGAATTTCTCACTGGCTGCAAGCTTTTCAAATCCCCTTCGTGTAAGGATCACCATGCCCTTGCCGGTGCTACCTCGTCCATGCAACGCAATTACAACAGGCATCCTGAAGGAGCTGTTATCAAGGGAAGGTCTGTAAACCCTGAACCTGCGTCTGAGTCCGTCATGTATTAATACGTCCTTCTGATCTCTTGCAACAGGTGCAAGGAATGAAATAAGAGTGATTCCGGCCAGAAATATGATAAATGCAGGCAATCTTGATTTCTTTTTTGCTTTAAACCAGGTTATTTTCATCAAAAAATGAATTATCACTCTGCCTCGCAAAAGTAATGTCCGGCCGGATTGAATGTCTATACAACCTTCATATTCACAGGATCCCAGCTTATTATTTTTTTCTGGAAATAGCTGTCATTGCAGGCAAGTGTCGGAGCGGCTGCCCTGAACCCGAATTCCGGACCTTCAACAACCGGCTTGCTTTCCCTTACTCCAGCAAAGAAGTTTTTAAAATGTTCAAGATGTTCATCATATCCTTCCGGAGCAACATAATTAACCTCAGGTTTCACAGGTCTTTTCTTGTCTTCTGCGCTCCATTTCTTATCATATTGCCTCATTAGTTCATCCTGCATTGCCTTAGGATATGTGTCAAAAGCATCCCATCCCCCGATGCCAGGTGCTTTCGACATAATACTGTTCGTGATTTTGAATCCGTTGTCGAGCATTTCAATAACTCCCTCGCTGCCAATGAACCGGGTTATTCCCTTGTCACCCTGCCCACTTACGAAGTTAACTCTGAGCATAACCTGGAATTCGGGGTGTTCCTTTGTTTCAGGATAGTGCATGATGGCTGTCATTATATCGGGAACATCGCGTCCGTCTTTCCAGTAGCACAGCTGACCCGATGCAAAGATCGTCTTTGGTCCAACCGAGTCTGTCATCAGATGGATCCCCGACAACAGGTGTACGAAAAGGTCGCCAGCAACGCCCGTTCCGAAATCGCGGTAATTCCTCCACCAGAAGAATTTTTTGGGATCCCAGCTCATTTTCGTCATACCTTCAACATACCGGTCCCAGTCTACAGTCTGGGGTGACCCATCGGTCGGCATTGTATATTCCCATGCCCCCAGTGCATCCTGTCTGTCAAATGAAGCCTCGATGCAGTTAAGCTGACCTATTGCGCCTGACTTAAACAGTTCCTTTGCCCTGGCATAAACAATACTGCTTACCCGCTGGCTGCCGACCTGCATTGTCTTTCCGGTCTTTTTCTGTGCTGCTATGACCTCCAGTCCCTGGCCTATCTTGTGTACAACAGGCTTTTCACAATAGACTGCCTTGCCTGAATTAAGTGCATCAATTGTGATCCTTGAATGCCAGTTATCGCTGGTTGCAATTATTACGGCATCAATGTCCTTTCTGTTAATTAATTCACGGTAATCTTGCGTTGTATAAACATTGCTGCCGTATTTTTCCTTAACCCTGGCAAGCCTGCCCTTGTAAAGATCACAGGCGGCGGCAAGTTCCACTCCGGGCACCCTCAACGCTGAGTCAGTGTCTACATTGCCCATTATACCCATGCCTATTGTGGCAATTCTGATCTTGTCGTTGGGACTTACCGGAAATACACGGTTAAAGGCCCGGGGTTCTGAATTTTCTGAGCCAATTACTTTCACCTGACCGGCTGCGAGCAACAGAGATGCTCCCCCAATCTGTCTGATGAATTTTCTGCGTGATGATTGTGTTGTCATGTTTGTGTAATTATTGGGTTAAAATTAAGTCACGGCGTGCGGTGTGCGGCATGCGGCGTGCGGTACAGGGACTGATTACCGATAACCGGATACCGAATACTTTTCCATTATTTTACATTGTTTATTGTTTTGTACACCCGGTATGAATGCGGTTTAAGTGTTATTTCAAAGCTGCGTTGCGGTGCCGGCTGAATTCTTCTGAAAGGGATTGGCGGAATAAGCGTACCCTGATTTGTCTCTCCCGAAAGAAGATCTTCGATTGATGCAATAGGCTGGTCAGCCACAATTTTTACAGTAACGGGCTCATTGAGAAATGATTCGACAATGAAGGTTCCGTTATCGTAGCAAAACAGGCTTACCTGCGATGGTCCTTCAAGCTTTATACCGAAATCCTGTGAAATGACCGTACGGATCCTGTTCAGGGCTTCCACCGGAAGCTGGTAGAGATCGGAGAAATTGTCGGGAATTGTCAGAACATAAAGATATCCTTTTGAATACTGTGCCCTGTGAAGCATTGGCCATCCCGAAGCGCCCTTTATTGCTGAAACTTCTTCCCATGAATCATTTGTAAGATAGGTTATCTGCGGAATAAGGATCTCCTGCGGAGCTTTTATTATTCTCCCCCACCCTGCCTTGAAATCAGTTACAAGCGCTTTACGGTCGGTATATTTAAGTTCGGCAATATCCTCTATTCCTTTGCCCTGCAGTTCCCTGAGCAATCCTGATGTTATCATTACATTTTTCCCTGCCCACAGGCGTTCCTTTATCTTCTGAACTATCTTCGGATCAAATTTTGCCGATTCGGTAAGGAGTATCATTTTACCTTCGGTGGGAAATGACGGTGATATGTCCATTGGTATCCCGATCATCCCGAGGTAATTCTGAAGGAAGTCCTCTCCTGTTGCATTATAGGGCCTGTAACTCATTACTCCGACAGGCTTTCCAAGCTGACCGAGGAATTTATCGACCTGTTCGAAAGTAACTCCGGCGACTCTTGCTATTGTCGACGGATAAATTAGTCTTCCGTCAGCGGCTTTATAAGGCTTCATCATTGCATCAAAATCGAAGCTTGTCTGGTTTCCCTGCCATGGAGCTCTTGATCCCAGCCTCAAAGGTGACTGCAACTGCCTGTAATCGAACATTGTTATTTCAGGGGCTTTTGCAAATAATGTAAGCCAGAACTGTTCTGCATAACGGTCCATATAGAAAGCGCCACCCGAATCGACCCACCCGCCACCGTTACGACCGGGGGCAATATTCTCAAAATATCTTATTATCAAATAACTTTCATACTGCTGGAGATGCTGGTCGGAGGTTACAGCATCGCGCGTCTCCGTGCCTGAATAAATCCCGTCGAACATCTTCGGTTCAGCATCGAGATTGAAACCAAGACCCTGAAAATGCTCATACCAGTTTGGATATTTTATTACAACCTTAACTTTCGGATTTACTGCCTTTGCAGGATTGATTACCAGATCGCGGGCAGCATCGGTCATAAGCTTAAGGCGGAAATCAGTCCAGCTCATCTCCCCTTTTGCCTTTATGCAAAGATCACATTTGCAGCTTGTGAAGAAGAAATCATCGAGGATAAATTCGTCGAAATGCTTTGCTGTGTATTCGGCAATCTCCCGTGCCTTTTGCCTGTGCTCTGGATTTGTATAGCAGAATGTCTCAAAGTTGTTGCTTTCATCAATTGTATAAGTGATCCCTCCGGCAACCTTAAGTCCTTTTGACTTAAAGAATTTAATTGCAGATTCAAGCGTTTTTTCGTCAACTATCAGTTTATCGCGGTGAGTCTCAAGATAAATTTTATCAACTTTTACCTGCTGACTTATCAGGTCCCAGGTCTCCTGAAGTTTCTTCTGATCGGCCATGTCGCGGACCTCATAAGCACGTGCATAGACTGAAACGGTGAAGTTCTTGTAAAATGGCGGCTGTTGAGAATAAAGGTCACGTAATAGTAAAGCAAGGAACAAAACAACAAGGAATTTTTTCATGGAAGAACACGATTTTAATTAGATTATTTTGATGATTAAAGTTAGGAAAATAGATGATGTAAATCACGGGGTAAGCAAATTTGAATAAAGAACACCTGAGGTTAAAGGCCGGATCGATATCAATTATATATCATTTAATATCTGAAATCCATTTTATCAACCATAATAGCTAATATTGCAGTGATTTATCTTTATGTTGTTCGTTTATGACCAGGTTTTCCTTCAGTTTTATACCGGTTGTATTAATCACCTTTTTACTCACCGGAAGTTGTGTGAAGGATCCTTTGCCATCATCCGGCCCGGAAAGCAATGTCTTTAATTTTATAGTGACGGAACAGCAAAGGCAATATATTAATTCAAGCCGGGGCGAACAATATTTAATATCAGATCCTCTTCCCAGACTTGAATATGATGGCAGGCAATATGTGATTGACAGGTTTGAGATCAGGGGAGACAATACCCTTAATTTCGAAAGAAAAGGATTCGGTTTAAACATGGATGACAAAATTCTTTTATATAATCCTTACAACCAGACAGAAAGGAAATATGAGGAGTTCAAACTCCTGGCAATGGTATACGATTATACCTATATCGAGAACAGTATTGCAACCGGATTATTGAGGGAAGCCGGCCTGTGGCCCGTTTTGAGTTTCTTTACTGAAGTAAGGCTCAACGGCCATACGCAGGGTCTTTACCATTCTATCGAGGATCCCGTTGAATATTTTATTGAAAAAGAGAATTCTTCCTGCGTTATCCGCCGCGGTTACGACCATGTGATCAAATCGTTCGGTATAAATCCCGGGCAGATACAGAATGCCGGGTATTATAAAGAAAGATTCAGAAGAATTTACGATATCCTTCCTGATTATTCCGGATCTCAGATGTACGATACACTATCATCATATATCGATCTTGAGCAGTATTTTACGAAACTTAGCGTGGATCTGCTTCTGAAAAACGGTGATTATACCGATGAGATATTTTTTTACAGCAAGGTAAAGAACGGGAAGGAGATTTTCGGCGTTTTTCCATGGGACTATGATGATCTCTTCACTGATGAGCCTCACGAAATAGGCAACTGGTGGGCAACCGGAACAGTATTCGGATCAAGGGAGTATTACAGTATGGAGGATGTTGTTGCCGATGTCGGGAACAGGTTGCTGTATTCAATAGAAGATGATCTTGATTATAAAATCGCAAGGGATGAGTTCCTATACCAGGAATATCTTATTACCCTGAAGTCGGTCATGGAAAAAATCGACATTAATAAGATAGATATGATTTTTGACAAAACCCTTGAGGACATTGGCCCGTTTTATGATAATGATTCAATTATCGCCCAGTCGAAGTATGACGTGCAGGAGACCACACAAAGCCTGTTCCTGGCAAATCTGGCCCAGAAAAGGCAGATGCTGAAGGAACGGAGGAACTGGATAACCGGGGAAATTGAAAAACAACAAAATCTTAAATGACAATGAAGAGACACAAACTGATTTTAATGTTAATCTTTTTAATATCAATAATAAGCTGCAGTAAAAAAGAAGAACCACTGCCGGAACAGCCGCCCGAAGGAAGCATAAATCTTTCCGAACTGACAACAAAAACAGATTATTATCTTCCTTTTGCAATCGTAAATGATGCAAATAATATAAGTTCAGCGCTCCTGAACGGAGAGAAAGTAGAATTCTCCCCGGGCGATTTTATAAAATTCGAAGAAACCGGGTTCTATGAGCTGGTATTGAAGTATAAAGACCAGGGTAAACCTGATGATACTATACTTTTTACTACAAAGGTGAAAGAGAGGGAAGCCGCCGAATGGGGAATCATGGAGTGGGTTCCGGAATCATTTGAAAGCCTTTTCCCGATGGGAGCTGAAATTGAAGGCATTTATCCCCGCCATTATTCTGACACAACAGATATCCCGTTTATTTTCTACATAAAAGAATCCGGAATAATAAAACCTGTTTATTGCGAAGGAATGAATCCCTCAACCGGCACCAGTTTCAATATTAAACAGGGAGCAGGTTCGGTAGTATTAAATTCTGCTTCCATAACAAGCCAGGCCCGGTTTACTATAGGAAGCAGACAGTTCATAGCACCCATGACGAAAATACAGGGAGTGCCGGTTGAACTGAAAGGCACAATAAACAGCCGGGTGGTGATTCAGGCAAATACACTTGTAAGGATCAAAGGTAATTTTGATATTTTATCGAACGGTTCGCTTATAATAAATGAAGGCGCCATTGTGCTTATCGATGAAGCTGTTGATATAAATATCAGTGGGCCTGTAATATTTGCCGGTAGCGCAGATAATCCAATTCTTGTTACATGCAGCCGCCGGGGAGGATACTGGGGAGGTTTCATCACCCGTGTTGCCGGAGGAACAATAGAAGCACAACATACTATCTTTTGCCGTAGCGGTTATCATGATACATCGGGATATTTCTGGGGGCATGCCGGACGACAGGCTTTGTTTTATACAGAAAACAGTACCCTTGACCTTGATCATTGCTATATGACAGATCACATAGGCCAGATATTCTACCCTGTTAATTCTACTCTTAACCTGACCAGTATACTTGTACAGCGGGCAAAAACAGGCGGGCAGGTCAATTATTCAACCCTTATCCTGAAAAATTCAATCTTTACGGATTTTCCTGATGATACCTATGAGTACAGGGATGCAGACAATGACGCCCTTTATCTTAGCGCTTCAGATGCTCAGATCGAAAATACGATTTTCATGTATGCAAAGGATGACGGACTTGATTCGGGCGACACACCCGGAGGCAACATAACACTGACAAACTGCAGGTTTGAAGCCTGTTTTCATGAAGGGGCTGCACTTTCGAGCGGTAATGATGCCGTTAAGAATCATACTTTTACAAATTGCATTTTTACAAATTGCGGCCAGGGTCTCGAACTTGGTTACAGTTCTCCTAATCATCTTGTAATTGCTGAAAACTGCAAGTTCCTTAAGAATGGGGTTGGCATCAGATACGGAGATAACTATGCATGGGCTGAAGTCGAAGGAAAAATGATAATAAGGAATTCGTTTTCGCTCAATAACGACAGGGATGTATGGAACATGGTAAGAATGACATGGAAACCTGTTCTTGAAAATCTCACATTTGAGAATACAGTTGTCTCGAAACTATGTCCCCAGTATCCTGAACTGATTGTGGAAGGCACGCGATGAAGAGACATCATCAAACCTGTTGATACGGAGGTATATGGGATATAGTTGAGAGGATAATCTTGCCGGCCTGAATATGGTCTGTTTCATTAATATCAAATATTACTGCACCGGCAATATCCCATTTTTCCTTTACCTTGTCAAGCAATGCCCGGCGGGTTATTAGGACAATTTTGCATCCGGGATGCTCAAGAATCCTGGTTATATTTTCTGCCCATCCTTCATCCCGAAGTTCAAGAAAACCCACCTCATCTATAACTGCAATGCCGTTTTCAGGCAATTTAGGATCCGAAAGTATCCTTCTTCCTTCATCAAGTCCGTTCTTACAAATAGTAAATCTCCCGACTTTTTCATTTCCGCAATCGGGGTTCTGTCTTAAAAATGGCACCTGAGCATCTGTTAATACATTAACAATATCATATCCTGCCTTACCGTCAGCATCCACAATCTTTTTTGAAATAATACCTCCGGCGGTTATACCTTTTTCTCTGAAAAGACCAATAAGCTTTTCGGCAAAACTTGTCTTTCCCCCGCCGACCGGCCCTGTAATGATAAAAATATTCCTTTCTGAAGAAGGCTTGTTTTTTATTTCATTGAGACGTATTTCTGCCCTTGAAATCACCATATGTAAAACAGAGACAGGATTTCTTAACAGGCTTTTCAGATCGGGTATTGCAGCTATGAAATCAGGAAGGCTTTCGGCTGACAGTTCAAGAGCAAGCGGGAGATTCCTGAATGCAGTAGCTGAAAAAAAATTCCTTATTACAGGATTATAAAGCTCTGTCCCTATCACAGTAAATCCCAGGACAACCACAGCAGCTCTGAAATTCATCTGAACACCTGTAAGAATTCCTTCCACAAGCGAATTATCATTACCCTGAACTTTTGTAAATACAAACGCCGTAACAATGGTAAGAACTACAAAAAAGATCCAGAAGCCTGGTTTCGAAAGACGGCGGAATGCTCTACTGTACCTGAACGACCACAGGATAATTACCACGGTAATGAAAACACTCCAGTAAGGCCATGCTGCCTTGTTCAATAGGATGAAGGAAAAAATCAGGAACAATAAGTCAGTTACGAGCCAGGCCAGCGAATAATTAAAGATTCCGGATGATTGTTTTTTACTGTTCCCGCCTGAATTGACAGACGATGCAGGGATATACTGAGAAGTCTGATTAAGAAGCCTTTTTCCTACAACTATTCCGAAGGTTCCTGATAAGAGTCCGAAAAGGGCGAATAATATGAGCAGGGCGATTATAGGCAGCCAGACTATATCTGTCTGAATGTTTAGCTGCTTTTGCGCCATTTTCAAAAGGTTTGAATAAACAAGAGCGATATCTGATCCGTACATTATCAGATAGTTGGCAATTTTCTGGAACAGGTTCCACGACATTGCCAGCATCGAACCGAGAAGGTATCCGGGTATGCTCCTGCCAAATATCAATACTGAAAGTTCAAGTAGAAGTGATTCGGAAAAAATGGCTATCATCGGGCCGAAGATTACAGCGCTCGGCGACAGTGTCTTCATTAGAGCACATATGAGTCCGGCCCTCCAGAAAAGTCCTCTGTCAGTCCAGACATAACTTATGGATATCAGAATGATTATTCCAATTGCCGTCAGTATATTGCCTCCAAAAGGAACCCTCAGATTATGAAGGAAACTTCCCAGCACGATCTCCGAAGCAGCCCATAATGTTCCGGCAATGGAAGCTTTAATCCATTTTTCACTCAGTTTGTGTTCCATTTTCATTTATTATGCATATTTTCCGGGCTGCCGAATACTCAAAAAGATGGTAGCCCATTCCTCCCTCGCATACAAGATCGAAAAGAAGATCAGGCCTCAGTATTTTAACGGCCCCAACCATGCTGACCTTATTGGCAAAAAGTATATCAGGAATTATATTGCATGAAGGTCCCGTAATAACAACCCGGGCCGCCGGACTGACAGCTGAAAGCAGATCATCTATTGTCCTGTTGACAATTGTCTGACCTGTGATAATAACTATTCCGGCATAAGGCAGAACATTTTTGTATTCTTCAGCAGGAAGGTAATAAACCTTCTGATCTGCTGTAAGGCAATGTTCGTTTTTTTCAAGGACAGTTAACCTGCAGCCTGTCTGCGAAATTTTCCTGATATACGTCTGAAATCCGCCGACAATAGCTACATTATCGCCTGGGGTGAACTGAAGCATCTCAACAGGATCATAATCCTCAGCAATATTGTATTCGCCAGTCCTGATGATTTCAGAAGAAATGGCGCTGAGTACTGCAGTTTTCAGGGAAAAAACCAGACCAGATCCTTTTGAGGTTTCCAGAATAGCACTGACTTTCTGTCCTTTTATTTTAAGAGGAGTAAAATCGCCAAAGTCCCGCCCTGCCTTTGCACATACCGGCATATCGTCGGATAAGGTTGCAGACGTACCGAATGAATCGTCAGATAAACGGACTGCAGTAAGATACTTACCTATCCTGACATCTTCTATCACAAGATTGCTGACCATATTATGATTACGCCTGATCAGATCGTATGTCTGTTCAAATATCATTGCCCTGTAAAATGAGATTTTCCAACTCCGTTCCTTTTAGAAATAACGACTAAATATTGTTAATATCATACCTTAGTGATTTCTTTTAGTTCTTAATCATAGTAAATAATGATTATGTAAATATATGGCATTTAATACTACTTTAGCCAGCTCATTAAATTATGATGGATGATTTTAAATCGAATCTGAAGTTCTGAAACCTACAACTGCAGGAGGGTATACGTTAGACAATATTTCGGCTGTCATCATTCCGGGGTTAGCGGGTAAACAAGGGTGGGAACCATAAAATGCGGGTAGTACAAAAAATGGACGCAGTGCAGAAATAGATTATAAATATTTATTGTCAATCATTTCAATTATTTAATGAAATTTATACTCTGTTTTTATATATCATAACTAATCTGAAAGACCATCAGCTATGAAAAACGACAATCGCCGTGAATTTCTTAAAAAGAGCATCCTCGGAATCTCGGGCGCTGCCCTGATCCCAGGAACTACAAAAGGATATAACATCGCTTCAGCGCCTTATCAGTTGCCTGCTGAATTACCGGTAAGAACCCTTGGAAGGACAGGCATTAAAACACCCCTGTTAAGCTTCGGAACTTCCGGAGCCCTCGATACAGGTTTTATAAGAACGGCTTATGAGTCGGGAATAAAAATGTTTTTTTCTGCAACATATTACGGAGAAGGGAACAACGAGATAATTGTCGGCCAGGGACTTAAAGGCCTGCCGCGTGACTCATTCATTGTAGGTACGGCAGTTCCGGCCGATGATATCGATGGCCGGACTGGTAAAATAAGGGATTCTTTCAATACTGAGGCTTATGTAAAAAAAGCGGAAGGAAGCCTTAAAAGATTTGGACTTGATTATGTTGATTTTTTCCTTTTTCCATATGCAGGAAAGAGGGAGACGGTCATGAACGAAAATATCCTGAAAGCACTTGAGCAGCTTAAAAGACAGGGCAAAACACGTTTTCTGGGAATTGCTTCGCACAGTGATACCGAAGAGGCCCTTAAAGCTGCTGCAGATGCCCGGATCTATGATATTGCCATGATCTCATATAATTATAAGATCAAAAGCATTGATCCCCTTGATTCTGCGGTTTCATACGCAGTAAAAGCGGGAATGGGAATTGTTGCAATGAAATCAACAGGTGGAGTTTTCCATGAAAAAGGAGGCAGCCAGCCTGATTCAAACGCAATACTGAAATGGGTGCTTCAGAATGAGAATATTGCATCCATTGTTTCGGGGATGACCTCTCTTGAGCAGCTTCAGAAGAATATTGCAATGCTGAAAGATATCAGGCTTTCAGAACAGGAACTTAAGGAACTGGCACTGGCATCTGTTGATTCGGAGACCGGGCTCTATTGCCAGCAGTGTGGGAGCTGTATTCCCCAGTGTCCATATAATCTTGATATCCCGGCAATTATGAGAAGTTACATGTATGCCTATGGTTATAAAAACACTAGGCAGGCATTTCATACCTTAGAGAACACTGGTATATCTGAAAAAGCCTGTCAAAAGTGCACTGAATGCAAAGTGCATTGCATTTCACATTTTGATATCAGACAAAAGATAACAGATATTGCCAGGCTGAGGGAAGTTCCCGAGGAATTTCTTAAAGCCTGAATACTATTGAATTATACCTGTCTGTTTCAGCCATTTAATGCACAGTCCCGGCCATGATGATTCCGTTCCGCCATTGGGGGCAAGGCCGTAGCCATGTCCGCCCTTCTGGAAAATATGAAATTCAGCCGGGATCTTGTTAGCCACCAGTGCTTTATAATAGCTTATGCTGTTCAGCACCGGCACTGCATTGTCATCACTCGAATGAACGATGAAGGCAGGAGGAGTATCAGTAGTTACGTGTTTTTCATTTGAGAAACGAAAGACATTCTTCTCTGTAGGGTCAGGACCTATCAGATTATTTCTTGTTCCTCTGTGAGTAAAGGTTGTATCCATCGTAATAACAGGGTAAATGAGCAGCGAGAAATCAGGCCTGGCGCTCACATCGTCCTTCACCTCGTATACCTTGTCGGCATAGTGTGTGGAGATTGTTGAAGCAAGGTGTCCTCCGGCCGAGAATCCTATAACGCCGACTTTTTTCTGATCTATTTTCCATCTGGCAGCATTTCTGCGGATGACTCTCATGGCTTCCTGGGCATCCTGCAGCGGACCAATTGATTTATCAACCATTATTCTGTCGGATGGAAGCCTGTATTTCAGTATTATCCCGGCTATACCATTGTCGTTCAGCCATCGGGCAATGGCATTCCCCTCGTGATCAAATGCCAGGGTGCCATATCCTCCGCCGGGGCATATCAGAACTGCAGCCCCGTTCGCCAGAGCTGGATCGGGAAGACATACTGTCAGATCGGGTGTAACAACGTTATTGGCTCTGGTCACCCTGCCCTCGGTTGTGACAATATTTTCTACATATCCCGGATCATTTTTGAATCCAGGAATTCCGTCGGGCCATAATTTTATCACCTGTGGCTGGGCAAATGAATCAACCGCCATTAAACATGAAATCAAAATTGTAACAAATGATACTTTTTTCATAACATGCTGTATTAATTTTCCCATGGCACCCTCGGCGACTTGTAATAATTGATACCCATTGCATCAAACCATTCAGAATGTGATGCAAGGCGCAATTTATACTCATCCCAGTTTCTCAGGGAGGCAGGGGTCCATCCCAATTCAGCGATGCCCGGAAGCCTTGGGAACATCATGTACTCAATATCATCGAGTTTAGTAATTGTTTCGGTCCACATGGGGGCTTCAATTCCTATTATGTTTTCCTTCCCGACTCCAGTAATATAAGTAGCAGGATCCCAGTTATAACTGTCATCAACTTCAATATAGGCAGCCCAGTGAAGACCCAGGGGTGTAGACTTGTCATACTGCATATCGATATAGACTTTTTTGGCCGGCGACATCAGGATCAGGGCTCCCTGTGCAGTTGCTTTGGCAGCATTTTCCACACTTGCCCAGCATTGTGCAACTGAATTCGGTTTAAGCGTCGAAAGGGCAATCTCGTCCCAGCCAATAACCCGCTTTCCATACTTTGCCACAATATCCTGAACCCTGTTAATAAAAGGAATGTAATCCTCAACTTTTGTTGCATGCGATTCATCACCTCCAATATGAAAGAACGGACCCGGAGACAGGGCTGAAATTTCCCTTACCACATCATCAATGAATTTATAGGTGTTCTCATTTTTTGTGCAGAGAGAGCTGAATCCCACTTCAGTTCCGGTATAAAGGTCAGGAGCCTTCCCATTGCAGTTAAGTTCGGGATAGGATGACAGGGCTGCATTTGTATGCCCCGGCATGTCTATCTCAGGAACGATGGTAATGTAACGGTCGGCCGCAAACTTCACAATATCGGAATATTGTTCCTGGGTATAAAAGCCGCCCTTTCCCCCTCCTACCTGGGTGCTGCCTCCATGTGCGGTGAGATTGGGCCAAGATTTGATCTCAATTCTCCATCCCTGATCGTCTGAAAGGTGAAGGTGGAATGTATTGATCTTGTAGAAAGCCAGGTATTCAATTACCTGTTTTACATCCTCAACTCCGAAAAAGTGGCGGGAGACATCGAGCATCATTCCCCTGTAGGAATATTCAGGATAGTCGCTTATTGTACCGGTTGGGATCATGAACTGACCTGGTTTCCCCGAAGTCGTATTCTTTGATAATATCTGCCTTATGGTTTGGACACCGCGGAACAGTCCGGCTGGTTTTACAGCCGACAGTTTTACCTGTTTACTGGTAATGGTAAGAGTATATCCCTCCTCTCCCAGGTTCTGGCCAGAGTCCGACAAGGTTAGCACAATGCTTCCCTTAACCGGTTTGGTCTGTGCTTCCTTTACAGCTACTGCAAGTCCGGTTGTGACATTAAGCTTATCGGCAAGATACTGACCTGTTCTTAAAATTTCATCCGATCCGGCATCGACAATAATAAGCGTTTTTGAATTCAGAATAAATGCTTCACCTGTTGCAGTTACACTGAGTGGTCTGGGAATGATGGGGGTCTTTGCCAGGTCAGTAGGTTCCTTGGGCTTGCACGAAGCTGATATGATCATGGCAACCGCTATGATCAAAACAATAAATCTGAGGTTTTTCATATCTTTTTGCGTTTTTTGATTTATTTATTCAGCGGATTATCTGCCTTTTTATTAAACTCCTCCTGAAGATCTTCAATCGTATTATTATTTTTCATGTATTTTATAAGTGATGCAAGCTGTCCGGCTTCACTGTCGAGCAGAAGCTGCCCGAGTCTGACATCAGGCTGGGCAGCATCGCTTGCATAATGATTGGGGTAGTCGGCAAACCACCAGATCCCTGTGTATCCGAACGGCATTTTGTCGAGTCTGCCCTGGGTAAGACCTGATTCGGTCTTTATTGCATCTTTGTCAACAAGATCAGGCCTGATGACCGACATCATTGAGGTTTCTTCCTCGCCGGCATGACCGTCGATTTTTGCCTTTTTCAGTGTTTTTATTTCCGGACCGTTTACCGGATCATTCCCGTCCCTGAATAAAACAACAATATAATCTTTCCGGCTGGCAAGCTGCGACTGGCAGAAATATTGCAGAAAGCTTGTGTTTCCGCCATGCCCGTTCTTTATTATTATTTTTTTCAGTCCGTTTCTTGAAAGTTCATTGCAGGTTTCTTCAAGCATCTTCCACAACAAATCATTGCTGTAGGCAATTGTCCCCGGCTGATGCCGTGCTTCAAATATCTGGCTCATATAATAAGGGGGAAACACCACGGCATATTCTTTCTGTGCCGCCCTGAATGCTACTTCCCTTGCTTCAAACATGTCAGTTCCGAGAGGGAGGTGAGGACCATGCTTTTCAATAACTCCCATCGGGATTACGCATACACCTTTGGCGAGTTCAACAGCCTTTTTGAACTTAGGCGATGTGAGTTCTTCCATTTTAAATGGCAGATTTTCAGGATTGGCCTGCTGCGACATTAAAATGGCCGCCGGCAAAAATAATACGAGAATGAGAAATAGTTTTTTCATAAAATAAGGATTAAGATTAATTATAATTTTCATACAATGTGAGCAAGCCTGTAGGGATATATCTCTATTTTTCTCCAGACATCTCCCGTAATATATGGTTCTGATTTAAGGCATTCGTCAAGAGCCATCCGGTCGGGAAATTCATAGACAATCATCGATCCGGTCATTTTGCCTTCATCATCAAGGATCGCGCCTCCAAGAAGGAATTAACCTAAGCTTTTAAGATTAGCAACATTTTCAAGATGGGCCTGACGTACCTTCATTCTTCTGTCGAGAGCACCGGGATCAGTGCCATCGAAAGCTACAAGCAGGAATTGCATAATAAGTTATATTTATGTTCAGATAACTTTTCAAATTTAGTCAAATATAGTTTTTTTCAGAGTCAGTAATCATTGATTATATTTGCTGTTCTGATATCCGGACAATAATGGAGAGTTTAAAATCATTTTTAAATCCAATCCGTTTTTTCAGGGACCTGAGAAGAAAAGATCACAAGCCTTCATTCGGAGCCCTCGATATCGTGAAATACATTGGTCCTGGATTACTTGTTACCGTTGGTTTTACCGATCCGGGAAACTGGGCTGCAAATATTGCTTCAGGGTCTTCATATGGATATACTCTCCTCTGGATAGTGACACTGTCAACAATAATGCTTGTGCTCCTGCAGCATAATGTGGCTCATCTTGGTATAGCTTCAGGCCTTTGCCTTGCCGAAGCTGCAGCGATTCATATAAGACCTGCTGTTTCGAAACCAATTCTTTATTTTGCCATTCTGGCATCAGTGGCAACATCCCTGGCTGAAATACTGGGAGGAGCTATAGCCCTTGAAATGCTCTTTGATATCCCGTTGAAAATCGGAGGATTGCTTATAACAATATTTGTTCTGATAATGATATTTACCCATTCATATCAGAAGATAGAAAAGTGGATAATAGGATTTGTATCAATAATCGGAATATCATTCCTCTATGAGATTTTTCTTGTCGATGTCGACTGGGCCACAGCCGGCATTTCGTGGGTAAAACCTTCAATACCTGATGGTTCGATGCTCCTCCTGATGAGCGTCCTGGGAGCCGTTGTCATGCCTCATAACCTGTTCCTCCACTCGGAAGTGATACAGAGCAGGCAGTGGAACCTTCAGGATGATAACATAATAAGGAAACAGCTCAAATTTGAATTTGCCGATACATTGCTGTCGATGATAATAGGCTGGGCTATTAACAGCGCTATGATTATACTGGCTGCAGCAACCTTTTTCAACCACAAGATTGAGGTAACGGAACTCCAGCAGGCTGAAAGTCTTTTAAGGCCTCTGCTCGGGAATAATGCTTCAGTTGTTTTTGCCCTGGCCCTCCTGCTCTCGGGTATAGCCTCATCAATCACCTCAGCAATGGCAGGCGGTTCGATTGCTTCCGGGATTTCAGGTGAACCATATGATATCAAAGACAACCATTCAAGATGGGGTGTGATAATATCGCTGATTGGAGCCCTGATCATTATATTTTTTATAAATGATCCTTTCAGGGGACTGCTATATTCACAGGTTTTCCTCAGCATCCAGCTGCCTTTTACTGTTGGTATTCAGGTATATCTTACCTCATCTGAAAAAGTGATGGGTAAATATGCAAACACCAGATTCATGAACATTTTGCTGCTTATTATTGCGGTATTTGTTGCATATTTGAATTTCAGACTACTCTTTTCGCTGATATTTAATTAAATAAATATAAAATGACAGAGGTAAACAGGAAAAAGTACAGCACAGGGATCGTACTGAGCGGAGGCGGAGCGAGGGGTTTTGCTCATCTTGGGGTGCTTAAAGCTCTTAATGACGCAGGAATCTATCCGGACATTATTGCCGGCACCAGCGCCGGAGCCCTTGTCGGTGTTCTTTATGCCGATGGTTATACACCTGATGAGATACTTGCTATGATGAACGCCTCCAGTACATTGCATTATGTCAGGCCGACAGTGCCCAAGGAGGGGCTGCTTCAGATTTCAGGCATAGAAAAGATATTACAGGATAACCTACGGGCAAGGAAATTTGAAGATCTTAAACTGCCACTCTTTGTAACTGCCACTGACCTAAATCATGGCAGGCCTGTCTATTTTTCGGAAGGTGATCTGATCAGGCCTGTCATAGCCTCGGCCAGCATACCGGTTCTCTTTAAACCTGTCATAATGGATAATATTACTTATGTCGATGGCGGCGTGATGGATAATCTTCCAATAAAACCCATTGAGGATCTTTGCAGGTATAAAATAGGATCATTTGTGAATCCTGTTGGAAAAGAAGAGGCTGTAACAAGTCTTTTGCAGATCGCCGAACGTGCCTTCATGCTGAATATGTCAAAAGAACTTGATTATAAGACGCATAAATTTGATCTGTTTATTGCCCCTCAGGAACTTAAAAACTATAAGATACTCGATCCGGAAAAAGCTGTTGAGGTTTTTGAGATAGGATATAAGGTTACAATAAAAAAACTTAAGGAACCTGACAATCAAAGAATCATCTCGGAGATGGTGAAAAAGGAATAGAATATTCCCCTGGCAAAAACATACTTTTGTCCACCCCCCACCCCCCCTGAAGGGGGGCTAAGATTTTGTAAGTTAGTTTTTTAGCCCCCCTTCAGGGGGGGTGGGGGGTAAAATAAAAAAAGGGGGTTAAAACAAAAACAGGGAATCAAAAATAGCCTGATCCGTCCCAGCAATGCGTACAGAGTTTTTCCTTTGGTAATCCTATTGCCTCAACAAGATCATCAAGGCGCTGATACATAAGACTGTCGAGATTCAACGTCTCGGCGATCCTATCCACCATTCTTTTGTACTTTTCGGAATCAGGATCGGAATATTCAGCCAGGTCGGCTGTATCACCTTCGAGCTGATGGACAGCTTTTCTCCCGGCAAGTTCAAGAGCAGTTCTTGATTGTGAGAAATTCAGGAACTGGCAAGGAAAAAGAAGAGGCGGACATGCTATTCTCATATGGACTTCGGCTGCACCTGATTTCCTCAGATCTATAGTATTATCTTTCAACTGTGTGCCGCGTACAATGCTGTCATCGAGAAACACCATCCGCTTACCTTCAATAACTGCCTTGTTGGGAATAAGTTTCATTTTTGCCACAAGATCCCTCATTTCCTGGTTCTGGGGCATAAAACTTCTTGGCCATGTGGGTGTATATTTCGAGTAAGCCCTCTTATAGGGAATCCTTTTCTCATTGCTGTAGCCGATGGCATGGCCTACTCCGGAATCGGGAATTCCGCAGACAAAATCCGCTTCGACATTATCCCTTCTTGCCAGGGCTGCACCGCAGCGGTTTCGGCATTCATCAACATTTATGCCCTCATAGTATGACGGCGGATAACCATAATAAACCCAGAGGAAGGCACATATCTGCATTTTGTCTCCCGGATCCTTAAGCCTTGAATATCCGTCGGATGTTATTTTCATTATTTCGCCCGGACCCAGGTAATAATCTGTCTCATATCCGGTATTGGGAAAAGCACATGTTTCGACCGCTATTGCAAATGAACCTTCTTTCTTTCCAATTACCACAGGTGTTCTTCCAAGCTTGTCCCTGGCTGCAATAATCCCCTCTTCGGTAAGTATAAGAATTGAACATGAACCTTTTATGTTGTCAAACACATTTTCTATCCCCGATACAAAATCTTCCTTTTCACATATAAGATTGGCTACAACTTCTGTAGGATTAATGTTTCCTTCAAAATTCTCTGTAAAGTGATATTTCTTGTCAAGGAATCTTTTTTCCAGGTCCTCCAGGTTCAGAAGCCTGCTTACAGTTACAATGGCAAACCGTCCGAGATGTGAATTGAAAAGAATGGGTTGCGGGTCTGTATCGCTTATAATTCCCATTCCGGAATTACCTTTGAAAGTGTTCAGATCATCCTCGAACTTATTCCTGAAATATGAGTTTTCGATGCTGTGTATGCTCCGCCTGAAACCTTTGCCGGGAACAATAAAGACCATCCCGGCCCTTTTTGTCCCGAGGTGGGAATGATAATCTGTACCGTAAAAAACATCCTCAACACAGCAGGATTTTGAAACCACCCCGAAAAAGCCACTCATAATATTGAATATTAATTATTTAGATTTAATAAGAATGTTGGTAAATTTAATCATTGAATTGGATTTATTAGTAATTTCAATGATATTATTATTTTTGCATTATTATTTATTTTAAATCCAGGCAAATTAATGGCAGACACAAACACATTTACTCCGGTAGAACAACCAAAGAAAAAGAGTGCGCCGATTGCAATGATCTTTACAACCGTTATTCTGGCAGCAGCTTTGATCTTTCTGGTTGTAATGTATTTCGATCAGAAAAACAAAATGGTTGAAATGGAAACCGTTCTTACCCAGGAAAAAGATTCACTGGCAAATGAACTCAGGCTTATGGCACACGGGTATGATACTCTGAAAACGGATAATGACACCCTGATGGCTAATCTTCAGAAGGAAAAAGCAAGGATTGTTCAGCTTCTGTCAATTAATGCTTCGAATGTACAGCTTATTAAAAAGTATAAAGCTGAAATCGGAACAATGAGAGAGATCATGAAAGGCTACATTGTTCAGATCGATTCGCTGAATACCCTGAACAAGCAGCTCATGGCTGAGAACGTTGATATTAAGCAGCAGATTTCGCAGGTTCAGAATACAAATGTGGAGCTCACAAAAGCAAAGGAAGAACTTACATCAAAAGTTACTGTTGCTTCTGTCATCCAGGCTAAGGACATAAATGCAGTTACACTTAATAAAAAGAGAAAGGAAACCACAAGGCTTAATCTTATTGATAAGCTTAGGATTTGTTTCACACTCCGTGAAAACCCGATTGCTTCTGCCGGTGAAAAGGAGGTCTTTATGAGAGTTATACGGCCCGATTCACTTGTAATTACAACAAGTCCAGACAACCTGTTCGACTATAAAGGCAACAAGCTTGTTTATTCTGCAAGCCGTCTTGTAGATTACATGAATCAGGATATTGAGATGTGCATTTTCCTTGATAATACAGGCGATTTTATCGTCGGTAACTACAGCGTCGAACTGTATCTGGAAAATAATATAATAGGAAGAACGACATTTGCCCTTTCAAAGAGATAATCAATCATCTCCGGGCAGCATAAGCTCAGAAATAATATTATCTGATATCATTTGACCCTGGTTTGTAAGAACCAGGGTTTTTTTATCCTGTTTCATAAGACCATAATCAATCAGTTTTCCTGAAAGGTTAACTATATAATCATATCCCTCCTTGTCAAACCTTTCTTCAACAAAATCAAGATCTATTCCCCACATCGTCCTCAGCGAAGTCATAATATATTCATTGAATCTTGTCCGTTTATTGAGCTCTTCCCTTTCAAACATGAGAGTACCTGATTTAAGGGCTTTAATATATTTCCTGACATCCCTGACATTCCATTGACGTGAATATCCATTGAATGAATGAGCCGATGGTCCAAGTCCAAGATAATTTACCTGTTTCCAGTAATTTGAATTATGAACCGAGAAAAATCCGGGCTTACCGAAATTTGAAATTTCATAATGTATAAAACCTGCATTTGATGCTTTTTCCACGAGAAGATTAAACTGCAGACTACTTTCCTCCTCATCAATTTCGGATAGCAAACCTTTTTCCTTCATTTTGCCGAAAAGAGTCCCGGGTTCAATTGTAAGATGATAAGCAGAAAGATGTTTTATATCGAACCTGAAACTGAACTCAAGATTTGAAAGCCAGTCAGCAGAATTCATTCCGGGTATTCCATAAATAAGGTCAATTGTCACATTTCCATATCCGGCAGCGAAAATTTCCTCGAGGGCTTTGGCAGCCTGTGAGGAATTATGACGCCTGTTCATAAGTTTGAGGTCAGCATCCCTCCATGATTGTATACCGGTGCTGATCCGGTTTATTTCTGTCTCCTTAAGCTGTTCAAGATATTCCCGGTTAATATCGTCGGGATTTACCTCAACAGTTATTTCACAGCCTTTATCTACGTTATAAAGTTTGAGGATATTTGCCAGAATTTTTTTCAGGCTTACGACCGGAAGGGCCGATGGAGTTCCTCCGCCAATATATATTGTTGAAATTTTCTGATTTCCTGTATATTCTCTTTGCAATTCAGCTTCTTTTAAAAGGGCATCAACAAACGGCTGTTCATCCTGAGGTGCTACAATATGATAGAAATCACAATATGCACACAGCGTTTTGCAAAAAGGTATATGGATATAAATGCCCGCCATTATGAATGGATGAAACATTTAAAATTATAAAGAAAATATCATTCTAATGTATAAATTTGCCCCAAACTGATAAAATGATTTATAGAAATAAGTTTTCAATCCTGGTTTCACTTTTAATTCTGTATCTGAGCCTGGCAAGCTCCAAAACTTTTGAAAAAGCAGGTTTTTTTGATATACCATATCTTGATAAATTCGTTCATTTCGGGCTGTACTTCCTTTTTATGGGTGTTATAATACTCGAGCACAGGCATCTGTTTTCAAATACCCGTCAGATAATAATAGTAGCCCTGATACCCGTAATCTTTGGAGGACTGATGGAATTGGCCCAGGCGGGATTTACTGATACAAGAAAAGCCGATATAATTGATATTATGTTCAACACCGCAGGAACCGCATCTGCAGTCTGCATATGGTTGTTCATTGAACCCTATCACAAGAAATAAATCAGATCAGTATATTATCTGAATCTTCTGCTGTTTTTGCAAGATCTTCAAGGGTTCTGGTCCTGAATAAGGCAAGAAGGTCTTTTCTAATGTTCTCAAAATCATTATGAATGGCGCATCTTTTTCTGCTTTTTCTAACAGAGCTGCATGTCTCATCATGTATAATACATTTCCTGAAAAGATCCTCCCCGTCGATAATTCTTACTATATCGTAAAGTGTTATTGATTCTGGCTTTTTAAGAAGAGAAAAGCCGCCATTTGGTCCCTTTACAGAATAAAGTACTTTCTGCCTTGCGAGCTGCTGCATAATTTTTGCAAGAAAAGGTGTGGGAAGATCAAGATCGTGCGAAATATCCTTTATTCCAATACTTGTTTTTTCAGGATAATGTTTTGCAAGATAAATCATAGCCCTTATACCATACCGGCAGGAATTTGACAGCATATCAATAAAGCTTTAAAGGGATTTTATTTATTCTTCTTTCATGTCTTCCTCCTTCGAATTCTGTCTCGAGAAAAGTCTTTACTATAAGGTATGCTTCTGATTCATTAATGAATCTTGCCGGCAGAGCGCATATATTGGCATCATTATGCTGGCGGGCCAGTCTGCTTATTTCTTCATTCCAGCATAAGGCACTCCTTATACCCTGATATTTGTTTACAGTCATGTTAATTCCATTTCCTGTGCCGCAAATTGAAATACCAAGATCATAATTACCTTCCGAAACGGACCTTGCAAGTGGATGACCGAAATCGGGATAATCATCTGCAGCTTCATACCGATCGGGGCCGAGATCTTTCAGATCAACATTATTCATGATCAGAAATTTAACAAGTTTTTGCTTAAGAAAATAACCCGCATGGTCAGAGGCTATTGCAATTTTTTTCCCTTTATGCTGCATGATATTTTGTATGTCATCATTAATTACAAATTCTGATTCCGGAAATCTTTTGCAAAAGTACAAGAACAATTTTTACAAAGCTTATATTTAAGCATCTTATTATTTTGTTCTTAAACCCCATCGGCTACCCTTCCCCCTGGGAGGAAAGCCGGGATGGGATTAAGACTTTGTAATAGTTTTATATTTATTAATGAGTTCTGCTGCTAATTTTACAAATTAATACAATTGATTTCTCATAAGAAAACAATAAACACCGCTTTTCTGTTCTTTTCCAAAATGTAATTATCCTGTTAAAAAGTAATGATCAAAAAGTTATAAATATGGTTTTATTAACAAAATGAAGCAGTTTAATGGTTCTTAAAAGCAGATCACCATATTTTTAAATAGATTTTGAATACATTTTAACCTGATATAAACACTAAAAATCATTTTTCAGAAATTAAAACTTTATTGATATCTCATTTTTAACAATTGTTAATTACTTTGCTAATGTCTTGATTTTCAAAAATGGTATATTTTTTGAGTTGTTGAAAAAATGTTTGCCTGATGAAAACTACTTAATTTGAAAGAAAATTCCAATTATTGTTTCAACACTATTAACAGCATATATAAAACATAATAAAAATTTTAAAATTTAAATAGTTAATAATAATAGAAATATCAGGATTGTTGAAAAGCCAATAATGTGATTTGGATTAGTAATTTTGAGAAATCAAAGAAAACGGTCCTGAATTTTAGCAGATGAACTTTATTACTGACAAAAGTAATGACTGAAAACAGAAACAGGAATATTGCAGAAGAAATAAGAAGGCTGAAAAAAGAAAAGAATGCAGTAATACTTGCACACTATTACCAGACAGGAGATATTCAGGATATTGCTGATTTCACTGGAGACAGCCTTGCTCTTTCACAAAAAGCAAAATCTACGGATGCTGACATAATATTATTTGCAGGTGTAAAATTTATGGCCGAAACAGCAAAAATTCTTTCACCTGCAAAAAAGGTTTTGCTTCCAGATATAAATGCAGGATGCTCATTGGCTGATTCCTGCAAAGCTGATGACTTTAAGAAATTTATCGAAGAAAATCCGGGCAGGACTGTGGTGACATATGTTAATACAAACATTGACATAAAAGTATTGTCGGATATAATTTGTACTTCATCAAATGCTGTAGAGATAATTGAATCACTTCCGCCTGATGAAAAAATAATATTCGGACCAGACAGGAACCTGGGAAATTATATACTCAACAAGACCGGCCGTGATATAAAAGTATGGAACGGAGCATGTCATGTACATGAGGAATTTTCAATTGAAGCCATTCTGAAACTTAAACAGGAGCAACCTGAAGCAAAGGTTATAGTTCATCCTGAATGTGAATTGCCGGTAAGGATGATTGCCGACTTTATAGGATCGACATCTGCCCTTCTTCAGTTTACAAAAAGTGATAAAGCAGGAGTTTATATTGTAGGTACGGAACCAGGGATAATACATCAGATGAAAAAAGCAAATCCCTTAAAGAAATATATTCCGGCACCTCCAAAGGACTCTACATGCGGATGCAGCGAATGCAACTTTATGAAGCTTATAACAATTGAAAAAGTCCTTGCTTCTCTCAGGGATGAAAAGACTGAAATAATTATTGATGATGAGATACTTGAAAAGGCTGCGTTACCAATAGAAAGGATGATGGAAATATCTGAAAAATTAGGTATTTAATTATGAAAAAGCCATTTACAGCGATTGTTATTTTATTAACAACTGTCCTTGTGTACGGACAAACCGGGAGCACTATACAGGATGGTTATCAGGTATTCAAATATCCAAACGGAACAATATCAAGCGAAGGTTTTTTCAAAAACGGAAAACCTGAAGGATTCTGGCGCAGCTTTTATGTTACAGGCGTGAAAAAATCAGAAGGACGTTATACAAATTTCCAGCTCGACAGCATATGGGTGTTTTATGACCAGGCTGGCGATACGCTGGAAAAAATAAATTATCTCTTTGGCAAAAGGAACGGTTATTCATACAAATACAGGAAGGATCCATTTGAAGGTATTTATGTATATTCTAAAGAATTATATGCAGGAGACAAAAGAGAGGGGACTGCATATTTTTATTATCCTGACCGGAAAATTCAACAGACTCTTTCCTATAGCAACGGTAAAAAAGAAGGTCTTTCAAAAGAATATGATAAAAATGGTACTGTCATAACCCTGCTTGAATATAATAACGATTTTATGATAAACCGTGAAAGAATAAACCGCACTGATAATAAAGGCCTTAAACAAGGTGTATGGAAAGAATTTTATCCTAATGGAAGTGTAAAATCTGAAAAAAGCTATAAGGACAATATGCTTAACGGATATTATAAGGAATATGATAATCGCGGAATACTGGTTCTGACTATGCTGTACGAAAACGGCTCTGTAGTAAAATCTGAAGTTGAAGATCAGCCTGATATTGAGATAGAGAACAGATATGATCAGAATAATAAACTTGTTTACAGCGGACCTTTCAGAAATAAGATCCCGGTCGGAGTGCACAGGGAATTCAATGCTGAGGGAAAAGTCATAAATTCATATGTTTATAACGATAATGGTTTGCTGCTCTCCCAGGGGATCGTAGACGAAGCAGGCAGATATAACGGAAAATGGAAGGATCTTTACCCCGACAGAAAAACAAAAGCTGAAGGACAATATAACGACAGCAGGAGGACAGGAGTATGGAAGTTCTATACTCAAAACGGAAAGCTTGAACAAACCGGTGCTTATAATAACGGACGTCCCGATGGCCTTTGGACATGGTATTATGAAAATGGATCTGTACTCAGGGAAGAAGAGTATTTCCAGGGTCAGCGCGATGGTATTTTTACGGAATACTCCCCTGATGGGGAAATAATAGCAAAGGGACAATATACTGACGGAGAGAAAAATGGTGATTGGAAATATAAATCGGGGGATAATATGGAGGAGGGAAAATATATTGTAGGATTGCGTGACGGGTTGTGGAAATCATATTATCCCGACGGAAAGATAAGGTTCAGGGGAAATTACATCCAGGGTAACCCCGACGGACAGATTACGTATTTTTATGAAAACGGACGAACCAAAGAAGAACAATTTTACAGGATGGGAATAAGGCAGAAAACCTGGAAAAAATATGATGAGGAAGGATTAATAGTTCTCACAATAGCCTATAAGGATGATGTTGAAACCAGTATAAACGGGATAAAAATTAATCTTCCTGAAAGCGATGTTAAACTTATTAAATAGAATAACGATTGTCTGAAAAATATACAGACCTGGTTATAAAAATGATTTCTACAACAAAATGGGAGAGGATTTCAACATCAGAAAGGATAATATTGCAAACGGTGACAGGGAATTTGAAAGGCAGCTGAGACCCCTTTCCTTCAATGATTTCAAGGGACAGAAACATATAATAGATAACCTGACGGTTTTTGTAACAGCAGCCAGAAAAAGAAAAGAATCACTTGATCATGTACTTTTACACGGACCACCCGGACTTGGAAAAACAACACTTGCAACCATAATATCAAATGAGCTGAAGGTCAATCTTAAGGTTACATCCGGACCGGTTCTTGATAAACCGGGAGATCTTGCAGGACTGCTTACAAATCTTGAGGAAGGCGATGTTCTTTTTATTGATGAGATCCACAGGCTGAGTCCGGTTGTTGAGGAATATCTCTATTCGGCTATGGAGGATTTCCAGATCGACATAATGCTTGATAAGGGGCCGAGCGCAAGGTCGGTCCAGATCGGACTTAACAATTTCACACTGATTGGAGCAACAACAAGGTCTGGTCTTCTGACAAGTCCGCTCAGAGCCAGGTTTGGAATCACATTCCATCTCGAATATTATGATCATGAAATACTTACAGGGATCGTAAAACGTTCTGCCGGTATATTGAATGTAAAAATTGATGATGATGCTGCGGTTGAGATCGCAGGAAGAAGCAGGGGAACACCGCGTATTGCAAATGCGCTTTTAAGGAGAATACGGGATTTTGCACAGGTAAAGGGATCAGGTAACATAGATCTGGCAATTACCAGATACGGGTTGAAAGCACTTAATATTGACCAGCACGGACTTGATGAAATGGATAACAGAATCCTTAAAGTTATCATAGATAAATTCGGGGGAGGACCGGTCGGATTGAATACAATATCAACTGCAGTAGGAGAGGAGAGTGGGACAATTGAAGAAGTATATGAACCATTCCTTATCAAAGAGGGATATCTGAAACGGACCCCGAGGGGCAGGGAAGCTACAGAACATGCATACAGGCATCTTGGACGTCAGTTCGGACGCGATATGAATGGCATTCTCTTTTAGCTTCTTGCCATCACATTGCTTATCTTTTCAAGTCCTTTTGGATTCAAAATCTTTATTTTTCTTCCATTAAGTTCGACAAGCCTGTCTGTCTTGAATTCGGAAAGAAGCCTGATAACTGATTCAGTTGCCGTACCTACTATGTTTGCAAGTTCTTCCCTCGTAAGCGAGATCTTAAGATAATTCTGATCATCAATTCCGAAATCAACTACAAGCAGAAGAAGTATTTCAGCAAGTCTTTCCCTTACCGTCTTCTGGGCAATATCAGTGATAAATGAATTTGCTTCACCGAGTTCATGACATGCAAGTTTAAGAAGGTCAAGAGCGAATGCGGAATTGGTTTTAATGAGTGAAATAAGTATCTCTGAAGGAATGAAACAAACCTGGCAATCCTCAATGACTTTGGCAGAAGTACATGCTACCTCATTACTGAGAACGCTTCTGTAAGCTATAATCTCACCAGGTTTGGCAAATCTAATTATTTGTTCCTTGCCGTCAAACCCTGTTTTATATACCTTTATAATGCCGCTGTGAATGCAATAAAATCCGCTGATCCTGTTTCCTTCCTGGTAAAGGATATCACCACGCCTGTATTGCCTGAAATCTTTTTCAAAGTTGACCATCTCAACTTCTTCAGGAGTAAGATTTCTGAACAGGGAGCCGGTTTCAAAAGCACATTTCTCACAAAGCGGAACATTAAATTCATGCTGTTTCATTTTATAATCTGGTAGTTATGATATTTAATGAATAACAATAACCTTTTTTGAATGTTCAACATCTTTATAAAGCCGACCGGAATTGCTCAAGAAACCGAAGATCATTCTCAAAATAAAGACGAAGATCATTAACCTGATATTTCAGCATTGCAGCACGCTCAATACCCATGCCGAAAGCAAATCCGGTATATTTCTTACTGTCAATATTGCAGGCTTCAAGAACATTTGGATGTACCATTCCGCAGCCCAGAACTTCAAGCCAACCTGTATATTTGCAAACATTGCAGCCTTTTCCGCCGCAGAGGTTGCAGCTTACATCCATTTCGGCCGAGGGTTCGGTGAAAGGGAAATAGGATGGACGAAGACGTATTTTAATGTCTTTACCATAAAGCTCCCTTGCAAAATACAATAAAGTCTGTTTCAGATCAGCAAAAGATACATTCTCATCAATATAGAGACCTTCAATCTGATGAAAAATACAATGCGCCCTGGCTGAAATTGCCTCATTCCTGAATACTCTTCCGGGAGAAATCGTTCTGATGGGAGGCTTCTGCTTTTCCATAACCCTCACCTGAACAGAAGATGTATGCGTACGTAAAAGAATATCATAAGGATTTGAGTCCTCAACAGAATTCCTGAAAATATAGAAAGTGTCCTGCATATCTCTTGCAGGGTGCTCGGGTGCAAAGTTCAGTTTTGAAAATACATGGTTATCATCTTCTATTTCAGGTCCTTCCGATACGATAAAACCAATCCTGGAAAAAATGTCAATAATCTCCCGCCTGACAATAGAAATGGGATGGCGCGAACCCGAAGGAAAAGGATAAGCTGGTCTGGTAAGATCATTTGAAACTGCTTTGTCTTCAGCGATACTAATTGTATCCCTGAAGAAATTGTATTTTTCCTGAGCATTTTGTTTTAGTTCATTAAGTTTCTGGCCCACTTCCCTTTTAAGATCGGAAGGGATATTCCTGAACTCATCGAACAATTCACTTATTATTCCTTTTTTACTCAGAAATTTAAGACGAAATGTTTCAAGATCAGAAGCATTCCTGATTTCCAAAGTACTGATTTCACCGGCAAGTTTTTTAATTTTTTCGAGCATTTAGGTCTATTTTAATGAAGAAATTACTTATCTGACAAGCTTCATTTTCAGTATTTTAACATCATTAACAGGTTTATCGGAGGCATCAGTCATGACAGATGCTATCCTATCGACGACTTCAAGTCCTTCCGTAACTTCACCGAAAACAGTATAAGTACCGTCGAGACGAGGAACCCCTCCGGTTGTTTTATAAACGTTGACCTGTTCTTCTGAGAAATTAAAATCGCCCTGTGTTGTAAGGTAATCGAACATTTTAAGTGAAGCCTGTTCCTGTATTTCACTTTCCTGGAGGGGAGTTCCGGTACGACGTGCACTGTCGGCTGTCTCCTTTATAAGCCTGCTGAAAATAATCTGTTTCAGGTTGCTGTTAATACGTTCAGCGGCAGCTATTATTTCCTGGTCAGTATATTTTTTACCCTGTACAATATAAAACTGGGTTCCCGATGACCTCATTTCCGGATTAACATCATTCCCTTCCCGCGCAGCAGCAATAGCGCCTTTCTTGTGGTAGTATTCCTTACGAATCTCCGCTGGTATTGTATAGGTGCTGAGTGAATCAACCTGGATCTTTGTAAGTCCCGGGCGGGTAAGCGGATCTCCGGCCTGTATCATAAAATCCTTTATGACACGGTGAAATGAAACACCTTCATAAAACCCTGTATTGACAAGTCTTACGAAATTATCGCGATGAAATGGCGTACCGTAATATAACTTAATAATGATATCCCCGGCAGAGGTCTTTATCAAAACCCTTGTATTCTCATTACCGCCCGGGGCATTGCATGAAATAAGTGATAATAAAAACACCAGAGGCAAAAAACGTTTCAAAACTGTGTTCATGAAAACAGAAATTTGGTTAATAACGTTCTGCAAATCTGAGGGCAAAGATATTTAACTTTGGGCGATACTTAAAAAAATTAGTTTTAAAATGCTGATTTTGCAGAAACTTATTGATGCAATCTAGTATTGCTGCATTAGAACTATCTTTGCCTTCTCTTAATAATATGAAAGAAGTTAAAAAGCTTGCCGGTCAGACACTGATTTATGGTCTCGGGACTATTATCCCCCGGTTCCTGAATTATGCTGTAATGACCCCTTTTTACACAAGAATCTTCTATAAAGAGCTGGGCCAGTACGGTATAATTACCGAATTATATGCATGGATGGCTATACTCCTGGTGATACTCACATATGGGATGGAGACCGGATATTTCAGATTTGCCCAGAAAAGTGAAGATGCCGGAAGAGTTTACAGCACGACACTTATAAGCCTGATGATGAGTTCTGTTATCTTCCTTATAATTGTTAACATCTTCATTAAGCCTGTGTCTTCTCTGATGAATTATAAAAATCATGAAGATTATATAAGAATGTTCGCAGGCATTGTTGCTATTGATGCTTTTAATGCAATACCTTTTGTCAGGCTCAGAAAAGAGAACCGTCCATTGATATTCAGTGCTATAAAGATATTAAATGTGGTAATCACGATAATTCTTGTGATCTTTTTCCTGAAAATTGCTCCTGGCATCTGGGAAAAAAGCACTGGCTGGTTCCACAGGATATATGATCCTGGTTACAAGGTAGGTTATGTTTTTCTTGCAAACCTGATCTCCAGCGGATGTACATTTTTAATGCTTCTGCCGTATGTTATTGGAATAAAATTCAGATTTGATCCTGCACTATGGTACAGAATGCTGACATATTCATTTCCTCTTCTTCTTGCCGGGTTGAGTGGGACACTCAATGATGTGCTGGACAAAGTTCTGCTCAGACGTATGATTGGAGAAGCAGACGGTCTGGCAGTAGTTGGAAAATACGGGGCTGGATATAAAATAGGAGTTCTTATGGCTTTGTTTATACAAATGTTCAGGTTCGCGGCAGAACCATTTTTCTTTGAAAGGGCAAAACATGCTGATGCAAAGCAGACATATTCACAGGTTATGAAATACTTCATCCTGGTCATGCTCGTTGTATTTCTTATTATTAACCTTTATATATCAGGTTTTCAATATATTATTGCGTATACTTACCGGGAGGCGGTAATTGTGGTTCCTGTTATCAGTATGGCGTACCTGTTCTATGGTATTTATATAAACCACAGCATATGGTATAAACTGAATGATATGACAATCTTTGCCGTTTATATTACTTTTGCGGGCGCATTGGTTACAGTGTTGGTAAATGTACTCTTAATACCGTACTACAGTTATATGGCTTCAGCCTGGGCCCATATTGCTTCATACGGAACCATGATAATCCTTTCTTTTATTTTTGCGGAAAAAAGGTATAAGGTTAGCTATAATATGAAACAATATATCCCTTATTTCCTTTTGGCAACAGGCATGGTTTTATTTGGACGTTATTTCAACTATCCCGGTCTGGCATCAGAATTGATTATTAATACAATATTTTTGATACTTTTCATCGGGTACGCACAATACAGGGATAAGCTGGTAACAGTGTTTATAAGTAGAAAAGATAAATGAAAATAAAGATAATTAACAAATCAAAGCACAGACTGCCGGAATATACAACAGAACACGCAGCCGGTATGGATATAAGGGCAAATCTCGACGAAGATATTGTCCTCGGACCGATGAAGCGCGCTCTCGTAAAAACGGGACTTTTTCTTGAGATACCGGCTGGATACGAAGCACAAATCAGACCAAGAAGCGGACTTGCAATAAATAAAGGAATTACTGTATTAAATTCTCCCGGGACCATCGATGCAGACTACCGTGGGGAGGTTTGTATAATTCTTATTAACCTTTCAGAGGAAAATTTTGTTATAAAGGACGGGGAAAGGATATGTCAGATGGTGATTGCACATCATGAGAAGGCAGAATGGGTACAGGTTGAAGAACTCCGGAAGACAGAAAGAGGAGAAGGCGGTTTCGGACATACAGGAAGGGAATGATTATGGGTAGAAAGCAAATTTTTATACTTATTATTTTTACAGCACTGTTCGCTACAGGTTCGTGTAATAGAAAAATAGTACCAGAATATAAACAGGGAAGCGAGTATAGTCTTGCTGGTTATAACAATCTTTATGTTGAAGCTATAAAGCAAAAGCTATTAGGAAATTTTGGAAATGCTCTTGAGTGTTTTCAAAAATGTCTTGAAATTAATCCATTAAGCGATGCATCATATTACCAGATGGCTCAGATACTGATAAGCAGGGGAGATGTTCAGAATGGAAAGAAATACCTTAAAAAAGCTTGTGAAATATCACCCGGTAATTTGTGGTATAATATGCTTCTGGCAGGAATTTACCACCAGCAAAATAATCTCGACAGTGCAATTATTTGTTACGAACGGGCTGTAAAAGGGAACCCGGGTAAAGAAGAGCTGTTTGTTTCACTGGCTGCAATGTACAATCAGAAAAAGGAATTTTCAAAAGCACGCAGTATACTTAATAGTTTCGATGAAAAATTCGGAGTAAGTGAAAAGACAACACTATCTCTTATAGAAACATTACTTGCTGAAGGGAAAAAAAAGGAAGTACTTCAGAAGGTAGAGCAATTGCTGGAAGTAAATCCCGATGATATAATTCTGAATGGATACCTTGCAGAAATATATGGAAGCGAGGGTGAAAATGAAAAAGCCAGAGAGGTTTACAACAATATTATCAGGAGGAATCCAAATAACCCGGAAATCCAGATTTCATTGATAAAATTTCTGGTAAATGAGAAAAGTTATGGAGAACTTTTTGATCTACTAAATATTGCCATACTTAATGAAAAGATACCAAGAGATGAAAAGGTAACACTTGTTTCAGAACTCATCGGAGTTCCTGAAATAATTGCCGGCTACGGAAAAAGTATGGAACTTTCACTAATGCTTCTTGAGGCACAATATAAGGGAGATGGTGTAATTGTTCTTCTGCGGCCGGAATTCTTAAAGAATCAAAAGAAAAGCCCCGAGGCAGCTACAAGACTGGAGGAAATAATAAAGGACGACCCCGATAACTATTTTGCATGGGAACGAATGCTATTTATGTACCTTGAGCTACGCGACTTTAAAAGTCTGGAACAAAAAGGAAAGGAATGCGCTACAAAATTCAACCGTTCGGTAATAGCCAAAATGCTTTATGCTAATGCCGCCCTCGAAAATGGTAATTATAATATTGCACTTGAAGAATTACGTAAGGCTGATATACTAGCAGGAGATAACAAGGAAATAAAGCTTCAGATAATTACAATAAGAGCTGATCTGCACTACAGGATGAAGAATTATTCTGAAGCTTTTAAGACATATGAAGAGGCCTTGAAATTAGACAACAGTGATATTACAGTAATGAACAATTATGCCTATTATCTGGCTGAACAAAACATGAATCTCAAGGACGCTGAAAAAATGGCGAAAGTTGTTACAGAAAAAGATAAAGACAACAATACTTTTCTTGATACATATGCGTGGGTACTTTATAAAAGGGGAAAGACAAGAGAGGCAGCAAGAATAATGGAAAGGATTTTTAAATCAGGGGGTAGCGAAGATGCTGAATATTTTGAGCATTATGGATTCATTATGAAGAAAATGGGTAAATGCGGAGATGCAGTAAAAAGCTGGGAAAGAGCCATTATACTGGATTCTGCAAAGACTGAACTTAAAAATGAGATAATAAAGTGCAGAAAGTAATTCTGATATCTTTTTTAATTGCTCTGCTTTCTTTGGGCTGCTCTGTCAGAAAAAGGAGCATAAACAAAAGTATTGATATTTCTGAATATTCAGCAGGCGGTAATTCATTGAAAGAAATATTGGAGAATAATATTTCAAATAATAATTTCTATATCCAGAAAGCTGATGTCAGGCTGACACAGGATAACGTAACAGTTAGATTTAATGCAACCATAAAGTTCAAAAGGCCTGATTCCCTGCTTATTAGTGTTAAATCTAAAACCGGCATGGAAGCAGGACGTGCTTTGATGACGAGAGATACATTAATAATAAACGACAGGATAAACAAGAAAATTATAACAGGTGAGGCAAAGAGCATTAGAAAAAAATATGGTATAGAACCATATTATTTCTTCGCGTTGCTTGGCGATTTGATTGTTAATGAGGAGGATAAAGAAAATAGAATTGATTGTAAAAGAGCAGTAAATCTGGCAAGATTACAGGTTAATGAAGAAAGAATAGAATATACAATTGACTGCAGCAAGGGAAAGGTTGTAAGTGCTTTGTTTGAGGGCGATTTAAAAAGTGGAAATATTAAAATTAATTATTCTGATTTTATGAGGATAAGCAAGATTTTGATCCCGGAAAAAATAGAAATCAGTGATGATAAAAGCAATATAAATATTCTGATTGAAGTAAAGAAGATTGAAATTCCATGGGAAGGGCCTCTAAAACTTGTTACAGGTTCTGGTTACAAAATTGTCAGAATCAGATGAGAAGATTTCTTTTGTCTGCTTTAATGTTATTTGTTTCAATATGTTTCCTTGCCGGCCAGTCACGTAAAGATCTGGAAGAGGAAAGAAGGAAGACACTTGAAGAAATATCCTATATGGATAATCTTCTGAAGCAAACAGCGAAGGAAAAGAAAGAAAGCCTTAATGAACTGAAGTTGATTGGCCGAAAATTGAGTTTGAGGGAATCAGTATTAAAAAGTATGCAGGATGAAATATCACTGCTCAGCGGAAGAATTGATCTTAATAATATTGCAATTGAAATGATGGAAAAAGATCTGACGGTTCTTAAAAGGGACTACCAGAATGCTGTATTGAGTTCATACAGAACATCAAAAGGAACTTCTGAAATTGCATATATACTATCTGCAAAGGATTTCAACCAGGGTTATAAAAGAGTGAAATACCTGCAACAAATAACAAAAATCCGTAGGCAGGAGACTGAGCTGATACAGGAATTAAAAAGTGAAATTGAGGTTTCAAAAAGGAAAATGGAGGAAGATCTTGCAAATATCTCAATACTGAAGTCAAAAGAAGAGCAGCAGAGAAATCTTTTAAAGAGCGAGCAGAATAACAGGCAGAAAATAGTTAACAACCTTAGTAATAAAGAAAGACAGCTTCAACGGGATCTTGAAGAAAAGAAAAGGATCGCAAGAAAAATAGAGTCAGAGATATCAAAGCTTATTGCTGAGGAAAGGAAAAAGAGTGCTACTTCTGATCTAACCCCTGAACAGAAGCTCATTAGTGATAATTTTTATGAAAATAAGGGAAGGCTCCCGTGGCCTGTTGCGAGGGGTGTTATAACAAGCCATTTTGGTATACACAATCATCCGGTTCTAAAGTATGTTATGGAAAACAATAATGATATTGAGATTACAAATTCCGGTGAGACTCAGGTCAGAAGTGTTTTTAAAGGAACCGTTGCAAGGGTATTTTCAATACAGGGAGCAAATATGTCGATAATTATAAAACACGGGAAATATTACACGGTTTATTCAAATCTTGTAAACGTTGCTGTTAAGGCAGGGGATAAAGTTGAAACAAAACAGCTTTTGGGATATGTATTTAATGATAAAGACAAAGGAAATGAAGCAGTTTTGAAATTTATGATAACAGAAGAAAAAGTAAATTTGGATCCGGAATTGTGGATTTCGAAAAAAAATTAGAAATTGCATAACTTTTCAGGTTTAACTGAAAATGGCATAATATTGTCAAAAATGTACAAAAGACTGAAAATCGAGTCACGAATAGCAAACCTGAGAATCATTGAGAATGCTATTGACGAAATAACAGGGGCTGTTGGCGTAAAGCAGGATGATTATGGTAAAATTATGGTTGCTGCCCTTGAGGCTGTAAATAATGCCATAACACATGGAAATAAGTCTGACCCGAACAAGCTTGTGGATGTTGAAATTGATTTTAAGAACAATGAAATAACCATAACGGTGACTGATGAAGGGAATGGTTTTAGTCCTGAAAAAATTCCTGACCCTACATTACCTGAAAATATTGAAGAATTAAGCGGGCGTGGAGTATTCCTTATGTCAAAGCTGGCTGATTCAATCAAATTTAACGAAAAGGGGAACAGTGTAACAATGAGTTTCAAGGAGGTCATTAATTGAGTATTAAGATATTCTATGACAAGATAAATTTCAGATTAGGCCGGTCGGGAGAAGTAAAAAGATTTCTTGAAAAGGTCATCATGGTGGAAAAAAAAATCCCGGGTGACCTTAATTTTATTTTTACAGACGACAAATCACTTCTTGAGATTAATCTGAATTTCCTGGGACATGATTATTTCACTGATGTTATTTCTTTTGATTACTGTGAAGATAATATCGTCAACGGTGAAGTATATATGAGTATCGATACAATTAAAAGAAATGCAGATTCTTTAAATGTACCCCTTGGAGAGGAAGTAATAAGGATAATGATTCATGGAGTATTGCATTTATGCGGATATTTTGACGATACAGAAGAGAATCGCCTAAAAATGTATAATTTACAGGAAGGATGGGTTGAAACCTTTTATGATAGCAGATAGATGGATTTTTACTATGATATTATAGTTGTTGGTGGTGGTCATGCAGGTTGTGAAGCAGCGCATGCATCTGCAAAAATGGGAGCGAAGACGCTGCTGATAACAATGGACATGACCAAGCTTGCACAAATGTCATGCAACCCGGCTATGGGTGGTATTGCCAAGGGACAGATAATCAGGGAAATAGATGCACTGGGAGGGATGAGCGGAATTGTAACAGACCGAAGTACGATTCAATTCAGGATGCTTAACAGGTCAAAGGGACCTGCAATGTGGAGTCCAAGGGCACAATGCGACAGGCAAAGATTCAGTGTGGAATGGAGAAAGGTACTTGAAGGCACAGATAACCTTTTCATATGGCAGGAGCAGGCTAAATCGCTTATTGTAGATGGAAAGAAAGTGAAGGGAGTGGAGACCGCATTTGGTACAAGGTTCTGTTCTAAAGCTGTTATTCTTACTAATGGAACTTTCCTAAACGGTCTTATGCATGTCGGATTCAGGAATTTAAAAGGCGGACGTTCAGGTGAGCAGGCATCAGTTGGTTTGAGCGAACAGTTAAGGGAACTTGGATTTATGGTTGAAAGGCTTAAGACAGGTACAAGCGCAAGAATTGACGGAAGGACAATTGACTTTTCTGTCATGACTGAACAGAAAGGCGATAATGAGGGCAGAACTTTCTCATACTTATCAGAGCCGCCTGGAGTCACAGATCAGATGAGTTGTTTTATTACCCATACGAATGAAGAGGTACATGAAGAATTAAGAAAGGGGCTTGAATTTAGTCCGCTGTTCAGAGGAATAATAAAAGGAAGAGGACCAAGATATTGTCCAAGCATTGAAGATAAGATAGTGACATTTAAAGAAAGGGATGCCCACCAGCTTTTTATTGAACCAGAGGGCAGAGAGACAATAGAGTACTATATAAACGGGTTCGCCAGCAGCCTTCCGCTTGAAGTTCAGCTAAAAGCTTTGAGAAAAGTAAAAGGGCTTGAGAAAGTTGAAATATTCCGACCTGGTTATGCTATCGAATATGATTTTTTTCAGCCAACTCAGTTAAGAAGCACACTTGAGACAAAGATGATAGAAGGTCTTTACTTCGCAGGACAGATTAACGGAACAACGGGTTATGAGGAGGCTGCAGCACAGGGGCTTATTGCCGGAATAAATGCTGTGCTGAAGATAAGAAGTGAAACAGAGTTTGTACTGGGAAGGGATGAATCATATATTGGCGTACTCATTGATGATCTCGTTACAAAAGGAGTTGATGAACCATACAGGATGTTTACTGCAAGGGCTGAATACCGGGTTTTATTACGTCAGGATAATGCTGATGAACGACTGACTAAAAAAGGATTCAGGCTTGGACTTGCAACAGCTAAACGTTTCGGGGTATTCGAAGCGAAGGAAAGAATGATAGAAGGACTGATTAAATATCTTGGAGAAACTAGTGTTAACCCAGATAGTATAAATGGGTTTCTTGATTCTGTAGAAACAAACAGGATAGGACAGAAAGTTAAGGCGATAAATATTGCTGCCAGACCGCAGGTTAATCTAAAGGCATTTCTTAAAGAACTTTCCAATATTTCGGAAAGGGATTTATTTGTTATTGAAGGTGAACAAAATCCACAAATGATTGATCAGGTAATTGAATCTGCAGAAATAAGGATAAAATACGAAGGATATATTCAAAGGGAAAAAGTAATTGCTGAGAAGATTAAAAGGCTTGAAAAGGTGAAAATACCTGATGACATTAATTACTCGGAATTGCTATCTATTTCTACTGAAGGAAGACAGAAATTATCAAGAATAAGACCCGAAAATATTGGTCAGGCTGGAAGGATTAGCGGCGTGTCACCTTCTGACATAAATATCCTTTTGATGTATATGGGAAGATAAATGTTCCACGTGGAACATTTAAAAAATAATTGCTCATTTTTAGCATTCAATTTTATTTTTAAGCCTGATACTTGTATTTTGACTGATTTCAGGGTTATTTTTATTCCTGTATGACACACGAACTTTCAGAATAGATACATAAGTCGAAATATTGATAAAACAATGTGTTATGAGAGAATGTATATGTTAATATTAAGATACTATTTCTGTACAAGAAAAGATTGTTAAAATGAAAATATCAGGGAGGCTTATTGATATTCACAAAAGGGAGATTTACCCGGCCGAAATTTTGATTTCGGGAACTGTTATATCAGAAATTGTACTTATTGATACATGTGAAGAAAGGTATATTATGCCTGGACTTACAGATTCCCATATTCATATAGAGAGTTCAATGGTGACTCCAGGGTCATTTGCAGCGGCAGCTGTTTCACGTGGAACAACCTCTGTGGTATCTGATCCTCATGAAATCGCAAACATCATCGGAGCTGAGGGAGTAATGTACATGATTGAAGATGCAAAAAAAGTACCTCTCAGGTTCTTTTTCGGAGCCCCGTCATGCGTTCCTGCAACACCTTTCGAATCTTCAGGCTCTGTCCTGGATGCTGGTTCTGTTGCGAAATTGCTATCAATGCCGGACATTCATTATCTCGCTGAAATGATGAATTACCCGGGGGTCGTATTTAACGACAAAGAAGTAATAGGAAAACTTGAAGCTGCCCGTAAACTTAATAAACCTGTCGATGGTCATGCTCCTGGTCTTTCCGGCAATACTTTGCGCAAATACATTTCTTCCGGTATCTCAACCGATCATGAATGCACTTCTCTTGAGGAAGCGAAAGAGAAAATCAATCTCGGGATGAAAATACTCATAAGGGAAGGAAGCGCTGCCAAAAACCTGGATGCTCTTAAGGAACTTTATAAGACCAATCCTGGAATGCTCATGCTTTGCAGCGATGACCTGCACCCTGAAATGCTTCTTAGACATCATATAAATGCATTGGTCGCACGTCTTGTTTCAGAAGGATATGATATTTTCAACGTTATAAGAAGCTGTACAATAAATCCTGTAAAACATTATAAACTTAATGCCGGATTGCTGAAGCCGGGAGATCCGGCTGATCTGATTATAGTTGACAATCCGTCAGAAATGAATGTTCAGGAAACCTGGATAGGAGGGAGGAAAGTGTTTGAAAGCGGAAAAGTATTGTTTGAATACATAGGGTCAGCTCCGCTGAATAATTTCAACTGCTCAGCAATAAATCCTGACCACATTAAAATTGCGGCAAAAGGAAAGAATATCAGGGTGATTGAAGCATTTGACGGAAGTCTGAATACAAAAGAGAAAATAGTACCAATATCTGCCGGGACACATGTAAAGTCAGACGTTGAATCGGATATCCTTAAAATTGTTGTAAAGGACCGATATGCCGACAGACCTCCGTCAGTTGCCTTTATTAAGGGATTCGGACTTAAAAAGGGAGCTTTTGCGTCATCAGTTGCCCACGACAGTCACAATATCATTTGTATAGGAGTGAATGATGATGATATTGTAAAGGCAGTAAACAGGGTAATTGAAATGAAGGGAGGACTGGCTGTGGCAGACGGCCGTCAGATTATATCTCTTCCTCTTCCTGTGGCCGGGATAATGTCGGACGAACCGGTCGCGGAAGTTGCAGTAAAATATGAAAATCTTTCTGATATTGTAAGATCGATGGGATGCAGAATGTCTGCACCTTTCATGACACTTTCATTTATGGCATTGCTTGTAATACCTGAACTTAAACTAAGCGACAAAGGCCTCTTTGACGGCAGAGAATTCAGGTTTACAAATCTTTTTGCCGACTGAAAAATAAATTGACAGGATACTAATGTCCCTGTTGGATGACCATAGAAAAGTAATAGATCTGCTGCCGGAAAAACCGGGGGTATACCAGTTTGTTGATTCCGGCGGAAAGATAATTTACATCGGAAAGGCAAAGAACCTGCGTAAACGAGTTTCTTCCTATTTTGCAAAAAATCAGTCAGGAAAAACAATCATGATGCTCAGGAAAGCTGCGGGGATCAGACATATAGTGGTAGACAGCGAATCTGACGCCCTCCTTCTCGAAAACAACCTTATAAAGAAACTCCAGCCGAGATACAACATTTTACTAAAAGATGATAAAACTTTCCCCTGGATATGCGTCAAAAAGGAACCGTATCCAAGGGTATTCAGCACACGGAATGTCATTAGGGATGGTTCCTTATATTTCGGCCCCTATACTTCGGGACTGATGGTGAAAACACTTCTCACCCTGATAAGGCAACTTTATAAGCTGAGGACCTGCAACTATAACCTTACACAGGCAAATATTTCTGCCAATAAGTTCAGACCGTGTCTCGAATATCATATCGGTAACTGTAAAGCTCCATGTATCGGGCTCCAGGATGAATCAGAATACAATGAATCCATTGTCCAGATAAGGGATATATTGAAAGGGAATATACTTGCCGTAACAGGAAGACTTAAGGAGAAGATGGCAGAATATTCTGCCAGGCTGAAATTTGAAGAAGCCCAGATACTCAAGGAGAAGATCAAATTGCTCAACAGGTTCAGAAGCCATTCGGCGATAGTCAGCAACAATATAAGAAATGTAGATGTATTTGCATTTACAAACGACAATGAAAAATGTTACATCAATTACCTTAAAGTAGTTGAAGGAGCAGTAGTGCAGGCATTTACACTTGAAATGCGATCGAAGGTCGACGAAGACAGAGAATCCCTTCTGGGATTTGCGATTACCGAGATAAGACAAAGATATTCAAGCGATTCACCCGAGATAATAGTCCCGTTTAAACCTGATATTCAATATGACAGGATACGCTATACCATCCCGAAAATCGGGGAAAAGCTTAAACTGCTTCAGCTGGCTGAACGGAATGCCATTTACTATAAGCACGAACAGAAAAAGAAGCTTCTGGAGCACAAGCCTGAATCAAGATCGGGTAAAAACCTTGAAAAAGTAAGAAACGATCTTCATATGCCATCACTTCCCATTCATATTGAATGTTTTGATAACTCAAATATAATGGGTACCAATCCGGTCGCAGCATGCGTTGTCTTTCGCAATGGCAGGCCAAGCAAAAAGGATTACAGGCATTTTAACATTAAAACAGTTACAGGCCCTGACGATTTCTCATCAATGGAAGAAGTGATTTTCAGGCGGTACAGGAGGATGCTTGATGAAGGTCAGTCGCTCCCGCAGCTTGTTGTCATCGACGGCGGCAAGGGACAGCTCTCGTCAGCAATGAAAAGCCTTGATAAGCTGAATCTGAGAGAAAGGATGACCGTGATCGGCATTGCGAAGAAACTGGAAGAAATTTATTTTCCCGGCGATTCAGTCCCGATTTACATTGATAAAAATTCCTACAGCCTGAAACTTATCCGCCAACTGAGGGATGAAGCTCACCGGTTCGGTATAAATTTCCACCGAAACAAACGCTCATCAGGAATGTTAAAATCAGAATTCGACAGTTTAAAGGGAATAGGACCAAAGACCAGGGAAATCCTTCTCAGGAATTTCAATTCTATTGATCAGATCAGAAAAGTTCCTTCCGGTGAACTTGAAAATCTTATTGGCAGGAGAAAGGCCTCAATTCTGTCGGATTATTTCAAAAATCAGCCCGGAACAGAGTGACAGGCACAGTTGATGAATCGTCCTTTAATATATTGATATTCTTTATGTTATTTGTTAATTTAATAACACTTAACCCTTCGAGAATTGAATATTTAAAAAATTCCCGGGTAAGGCACAGGAATTTATATTTCTGCCGGATGTTTTATCCGGCCGGGTTGCTGAAAGAAACCAGTAAAAAGAAAAATCCTTTCTAAAGGGATATTTTAATATTAAGCTTTTTTTCAAGATCGGCAATAAATTTCGGAGATCCGTTGGTCAGCAAAGCACTCATGCCGACTTTTTCGGCTGCCAAAACATTTTCTTCAATATCGTCGATATATAGCGACTCCTCAGGTTTAAGTGTATATTTTTTCAGAAGGAGTCTGTAAATCCTCTCATCTGGCTTTGAAAGTTTGACATCAGCTGAAATTATACCACCGTCAAAATGCCTGAAAAAGTAATAATCGTGGCTTACTATCTCAAAAATATCCAGATGGAAGTTTGAAAGGTAATATACCCTGAAACCAAGTTTTTTTAACGCTGGAAGGAGTCTGATATTATCATCAAGGGGAAACATTATATCGGCCCTTAAATCGAAAACAAGGGCTATTTCCTCGCGTTTTAGGGCAGATTTGGGGACGATTGACTCTATTGCTTCCCTAACAGTGATGTCACCGTTGTCGAGTTTCTTCCATTCTTCACTCTGGAAAATGTCATGGATTATGGTGTTCCTGATATTCGCCGGATAGTTAAGCTTTTTCAGGTATTCGGAAGGAATAAAACTTATCAGGACATTTCCCAGGTCAAAAATAATGTTCCTCACCATATCAGTGGTTTTTCATACTGATAGGCTGCCCTGTAGCTTCAAGCACATTCCACCACAGTTCCCCTTCAACATCGATCTTTTTCCTTTTTGCCACTGCCATCGGGATCGGGATAAGGGTGAACTCATTGTTCCAGTAGCCTACAACGAAGTCAGTCTTTCCGGCCAGGGCTGCGTGAACGGCATTCTGCGCCAGAAGGTTGCTGAATTTGCTGTCGTTGGCATTGGCTGGTGCACTCCTGATTATATAGCTCGGATCGATATACTTTATTGAGTGTGGGAATCCTTTTGCTTCAAACTCTTCCTTTATCTTTTCCCTCAGGTAGATACCTATATCCTTGTGCTTTATATTTCCGGAAGCATCTCTTTCGGCCTGTTCATTCTCGAAAAACTCCTGTCCTGCACCTTCGGCGACCACAATCACTGCATGATGCCTTTCTTCGAGGCGTTTCCTGAGTATCTTAAGGAAGCCGCGGGGACCATAGAGGTCGAAAGGTACTTCAGGGATAAGTACAAAATTGACTTCCTGGATTGCGAGCGCCGCACTGGCTGCAATGAAACCCGAATCACGGCCCATAAGCTTGACAAGGGCTATCCCGTTATAAGCTCCATGGGCCTCGTTATGAGCGTTTCTGATAATATCGTTTGCTATCGAAAATGCAGTTTCAAATCCGAAAGATTTCTGGATAAGATCAATATCGTTGTCTATTGTTTTCGGAATCCCTGCAACAGCGATTTTCAGTCTTCTTTTTTCGATTTCCTTGAAAATAGCATGCGCCCCCCGAAGGGTACCGTCGCCCCCAATGCAGAAAAGAACATTGATATTCAGTATCTCCAGCGTATCAACCATTTGTTCCACATCCTGGTTTCCCCTCGATGTACCGAGGAATGTACCTCCCGACTGGTAAATGTCACTAACCATGGGAGCAGTAAGTTCCACGACGGCATGATTATACTTTGGAATAAGTCCTTCGTATCCGTACTGGATTCCCAGGATACGTGTAACTCCGTACCTGTAAACAAGCTGGTTTACCAGTGCCCTTATCACATTGTTGAAGCCCGGGCACAATCCTCCGCATGTAACTATTGCAACTTTCGTTTTTGCGGGTTCAAAGAAAATGGTTTCCTTGGGTCCTGCCTTCTCAAATGAAATGGGAATCTCCCCGCTTTCCTTATATCTGATGAAGTCATCCAGCGCAACTTCATAAAGTATGCGCTCATTGTCCCCGACAAACTTATAAACGGGGCTGTCTTCCCTCTGCGGGGTTCTCAGAGGAGAAACAACACTTCCTTTTCCTAAAGCAGTGACAATAAAATCCTCATATTTCATGATAAATGGATTTTAGTTTGAAATACAGTCTGATTATGAACAGGGCAGTATTAAAATTCGTATTTAACCGAAAAAGACACAAAAACCAGGGCAAAGTAAACAAAGTCAAATTATTGCATATTAGCTCTTTGCGATCCCTGAATGTCATCTTCGCGACTCTGCGGTTAATGCATTTCATCTTTTGATACAACCTCTTTCAATTCGACTGGATAATTCTCTTGATACGTCCGACCATCCCGTTTTCAAGTATAACCTTGATTCCATGAGGATGGACAGGAGCAGTTGTAATAATCTCCTTTACTTTTCCTCCTGTTAGCCGGCCTGTATGCCTGTCCTCAATAAGTTCAACCATTACATCAATTCCGGGCTTTATATCAGCTCTTCTTGTTCCTTCCATCACAACCTAATTGAATAAAATTTAATGGTAATTACTTTAAAGCAAATTCTAACTTGATTAATTCATAAACTCAAAATAAAGCATAAAAAATCGATTCTGCAACCTTACCATGATCTGACAAGGTGTTTTAATTCAGATTCCGGTGCTGATTTCCGGATTGTTTCATTGAGAT
>Ga0172370_10000706_pt1 | contig 52439 bp, 49 predicted proteins | sample LakKiv5m_FD_114538 | JGI IMG/M metagenome (GOLD analysis project Ga0172370, IMG submission 114538) | Freshwater microbial communities from Kabuno Bay, South-Kivu, Congo - kab_022012_11.5m | ecosystem: Environmental > Aquatic > Freshwater > Lake | place: Democratic Republic of the Congo...
CAAACGGGAATGTCTAACTCCGTGAGAGATGAACAGGTGAACAGCATATACCAAGCCCAAAACGGTCAAGGCACCAATTAGGAATTTCATCACAGGCAATACCGGTGCACATTGAGATACAATTCTAAAATTTATTTTGGCATAAGGCTCCCCTCATTTCAATCGGATTAGTATCGGCCATGCAAATCCATTTTCAGAAAATGCACGGGACGCTCAACGACTTTGTGGTGTTCTCAGATACGGAGAACCGCATTGCTTTGTCCAAGACCGCTGTAGCACAACTGTGTGACCGTCGATCCGGAATAGGCGCGGATGGGGTGATCGTAGTACGACCGTCGGCGTCGGCTCATTTTTTCATGGACTACTATAATGCAGACGGCTCTACTGCTGAGATGTGCGGGAACGGCATACGCTGCCTCGCCAAATATGTGTATGATAATGGGCTACTCAAGGAGAAAGAGCTGCTAGTAGAAACTAGGGCGGGCATCAAGAACGTGTCTTTGAATATGGGAAAGGACGGGTTTGTCGAATCTGTTGAAGTAGATATGGGGGCGCCGATTTTTGACCCCAGCGAAATACCTGTGTCAATTTCAGCGCAACAGATTCCGGTACTCAACCATACGTTAGAGGTCGAGGGTCGTATATTCCACTGCTCGTTCGTATCCATGGGAAATCCTCACTGTGTTGTGTTTCTCAATGAAGATATTGAAAAATTCCCATCTGCTTATGGGCCAGCTATAGAGAATCATTTTCTCTTTCCCCAAAAGACCAATGTAGAATTTGTCCGGGTGCTTTCGCAATCTCACCTGTCCATGCGCGTATGGGAGCGAGGAAGCGGAGAGACGCTGTCATGCGGAACCGGGGCTTGTGCAGCGGCTGTTGTAGGGATATTGAAGAAGTTTGTCGAGACGCCAGTAGCCGTGGACATTCTCGGAGGTTCTCTCCTCATAAAATGGGACGGATCTAACGCAACGGTCATCATGTCTGGACCCGCTAAACTAGTTTACTACGGAACTATAACTCTTTGAATATAAAATGATTCATCTTGACAGGCCTTTTTACTTGTTCTAAGGAGTGATTGCGGCAGGTTGTTTCCTCATGACTTGAAGAGGTTAGCCGATTTCTTTCAGAAGAAGGCACGATTAATGAGATGGGTCGGCAACAAGACGGTGGTGCAATAAGGTATGACCAGGTCTAGACGATGACGACGATGAGAAAATCAAGCAAGGGTCTCACAACCATTGAGATGATCTTCGCCATTGTTACCATTACGGTTTTGGCAGGTATATATCTTTTCTTGGTGGACTCTTATAAATATAGACGAATGGGGCAACAAGTAGCCAAGGTTCTTATGCTAGCTACCAAAGTCCAAGAGGACTTTTTTGCTCGTGAGCATTACTATTTTGACGCCGAGGTATCCGGTGGTTCCGGGGAGGGGTACCTAGTTACCCCTGACGGTCAACAGACCAACGTTCAGATTCCCCAGTCAGTGGTCTTGAGCATGAAATCTCAAGGAAGAGATCGGGCTGCTTTCACTGGGACCGCCTATTACCAAGGCGGAAGGTTCGTTCACTACTACGATTCCACGACGGGAAAGATAACGACTAACGAGGGGTCGTCGGATAAACATTGATGAAAAAGGCCATCTTTTCAGCATTTCGTCGATATGAAATATATTTAGTAACGACTATCATTGCCGTGGTGTTCGTTAGTGCAATGGGGGTAGTGGCCTTGCTTCTCCGTTCGGCGATCGTAACGCCGCCCTACGAGTCCCTTTCAGAGCCGGATCTGCGCCGACTGTTTGCCACTGCGTATCTCCGTTTTAGAGAAGACGATCGGACCCCATATCTCAAGGTAGAACTACACAATGGCACTTTATGGTGGATAAAGAAGGTTGAATTTGACTTCGAGGGCACAAAATACGTATTGCGTGAATCAGACGCGTTTAGACCTCTCCATCTAGGTGCCGTACGTTGCGTCCTCAAGAGACCCCCTAAAGATCGAAACCAAATTGAATACGATTTGAAGATTGTGGCTGCTTACGGCTATTCTCCGTCTCAGAAGGAGTTAGAGAAGACTCCTGGCCCAGTCGCGGGTAGAACTAGCGGGATTGGCTGGTAGTATCTGCGGTTTGTAAACATCATCAAAGATGAGCTATAATTTTGGGACCATATACCCTGGGGACAGGATGCAAAACGTTAGTCTATTCTCGTGGAAGCTAGATTGGTTAACGGCCACGGTAGTGAAGGGAGGAATTTGTTATGAGCGATTTCGAAAAGGCTCTCTCAGTTGGGCGACCGCCGAATGTGGTTCGGCTGTTCCCTAATTCCAAGGCCCTTATCGTTAGCGGGAAAGTCATTGATAGGGCTGCAATAGCCAAAGGTGAGTCAATTGCCATTGCAGCATCGGTAAGGAATTCATTCGTTGCCAGAGGCGCCCTGCGGGCTGCTCAAGAAGCGAACGCGGCCATTATCATTGAGATCGCTAAATCTGAGGGTGGCGCAGATGCTTACTGTGATGTGAGTCTATGGAACATGGCGCGTCTGGTAGATGCCATTTGTAACGAACTGGCTATCACCGTCCCCGTCGCCATTCATGCCGATCACTATGGCATTAAGAAGACTGCGGATATCAACACCGCTCTGACGGAGATCCCGTCTCTTTTCGAGGCTGGAATCACAAGCATCGCCGTTGATGCATCACATATGCCAGACGATGAAAACCTTCTGGCGAACATTTCGCTTCACAAGACTATTCCCTCTTGGGCTGGCTACGAGACTGAAGTAGGAGAAATCAAAGGTAAAGCTGGGTTATCTACGATCGAAGAGGCGTTGTTTCTCATCCAAGGGCTAAATGCCTATAACATATTTCCAGACTGGATTGCCCTAAACAACGGAACCACACATGGTATAGAAGCCAGCGACGCGGGCATACAGGTAGAATTGACGGCTAGTATTCATGAGGCTTTGGAAAAATATCACGTATCCGGCGCTCAACATGGGACGTCAGGCAATAATTTCGACAGGTTGCGGGCAATCGCAGCGAGAACTAGGACGACCAAGGCAAATGTAGCCACTGCTCTCCAAATGGTGTCCTGGGGACTTCAGGTAAATGAATATGGCAATGCGGTTCAAGATGAAGAAGGGAATTTTATTAAAATACCTGACCAGGGGGTCTCTGAAGAGATGTGGAACCGAATGGTGGCCTATGCCCAAGAAAAAGGTTGGAAAGGCGGAGACTATAAAAAGCTCAACCGCCCCTTTGAAAATCACTTATTGGGACAGCCGCGGGAGATTCGTGAACGCATGGCAAAGAACGTCGAGGACTTCGTGTACAAACTTATCACCGAAGTTTTAAACGGCGCTGATACAGCCCCATTGGCTATGGAAGCTATCTTGAAGGCCGGCTCATTCGACCTAGGCCCAAAGGCAAGCCGCATCCAAGATCCAAGCGAATGGACTCAAGAAAGGATCCGAGAAAAAGCAAGAAACATTTCGGGGCATAAAGGGCCTCACGCGAATTTCGACGATTAGAAATCCATTCCTAGCCCATGCCGAGGATGTTAATGATTAATTCCAAATGGGGAATAACCCGGGACGAGGCTGTCGTCCTCATGAAAGACCGACTGAGGGCGGAGAACTTGAGGAAGCATTCGCTTGCTGCCGAGGCGATTATGCGAGAACTCGCCGTTAAGTTTGGCGAAGATCCAGACCTATGGGGCATCGCCGGCCTGTTGCATGACCTCGACTACAATGAAACTCGGGACGACATGACTCAGCATGGACTTGTCACTGAGGGCATCCTGTCAGAGCTAGGAGTTAGTTCAGAGATCATAGAAGCAGTCAAGTTTCATAATAATGATCACCTGGACATGAAACCTTCCAAGCCTATTCATTTCGCAATCAGTGCGGCCGAGACGATAACAGGTCTTATTGTGGCGACTACCCTGGTCTATCCTGAAAAAAAATTGACGGCCGTAAAGGAAAAATCAATCCTCAAACGAATGAAGCAGAAAGAATTTGCGCGGGCGGTAAGCCGCGATCGGATAAGGTTGTGTGAAAAGATTGGTATCCCCTTGCCGGAGTTTGTAGAAATTAGTTTGAGGGCTATGCGCCGCATAAGTGACCAGCTAGGTCTGTAGGAGCAATCCAAGTAGCGGTCCCTTTATGGCTGACATGAGAGCTTCGGACTTTCTTGCCAAGGATTTTCATGGGCTTTCCGGATCACAAGACGAAAATTGTTGCTACCATAGGCCCGGCATCTGAAACAGAGGAAACTGTCAGGCAGATGATTGAGGCCGGGATGGACATTGCGCGCTTGAACTTTTCCCACGGAGATTTTGAGTCGCACGGGAGAATGATAAGTAATATTAGGTCGGCTGCTCAGGCGGCGAACCGGCGGGTAGCTATCATGGCTGATTTGCCCGGTCCAAAGATTCGCATTGGGGAGCTGAAAGAAGAGTCCACGATCTTGAACGCGGGTGAGTCGTTCACTCTCACTGTGGATCCCATAAAGGGTAATGCTGAGCGGGTGTCGGTATCCTTCCCATCGCTTCCTTCTGCTGTCCGCCCTGGAGATACAATATTTCTGAACGACGGGCTTATCGAACTCCGAGTTAACAGTATCCACGGTAGCGATGTTAATTGTGGGGTGATAGTGGGAGGCGAGTTGCGGTCTCGCAAGGGACTTAATCTGCCCAACGTGGAATTGGGAATATACGCGTTCACGGACAACGATAGACTGTGGCTAGAGTTTGCCATGGAGCACGGCGTTGATGCGGTTAGTCAGTCCTTCGTAAACCGAGCTGCGGACATCCAAGCTGTTCGCTCAGCGGCGCAATCTCTAGGGACTGCGCCGTTCATTATAGCAAAAATAGAACGGGCATCAGCCATAGACCATTTCGATGAGATTCTGGAAGCTTCAGATGGGATTATGATCGCACGTGGGGATCTCGGCGTCGAGACCCCCATCGAGGGAATTGCCATCCTCCAAAAAAAACTCATTCAGAAAACAAGGCAGACAAGTAAGCCGGTGATAACCGCGACGCAAATGCTGGAATCGATGACCACCAGCCGCCGGCCCACTCGGGCAGAATCGACTGATGTGGCCAACGCCATACTGGACGGCGCGGACTGCGTTATGCTTTCCGAAGAGTCGGCTAATGGGATGTTCCCTGTCCAGGCGGTCTCGATGCTAGCTAGGATAGCAGCCCAAGTCGAACCGTATCTCTCCGCAACAGGACTTCAAGAATGGGGCAGCCCGAAAACAAATCCGCCGGCTGATCTGAGAGAGCTTATTTCCATGAGCGTCAGAACCGCTGTTCTTAAAGCTCAGCCCGCCGCAGTCGTCGTGCCTAGTCGTAGCGGTATTTCGGCGCGCAGCATTGCTCGCTATCGCCTTCCTGTGTGGATAGCAGCCGTCAGTCCTCTTGAAGCAACCTGTCAGGGTCTAATGTTCTCGTACGGGGTTTACCCAATATTTTATCAAGAGCATCCCCAGGATTGGAGAAAATATGTGGGACATTTTCTATCCTCCCAGCAAATAAAAGGGGACATCGTTATTCTGACCGAGGGACCATCTTTAGAACATCCTTCCACCAGTCACCGAATGGAGATAATAGATGTTCGATCCTCCTGAGTGCTATCCTCTTGTTCGACTGGGCCTTCTTAAAGACCATCCGAGAAATATTATATGCGGTCACCTTTCTCCGCTGCGACCAATAGCTCAAATGGCCGGATTTTCTATTTCTATCTTTCGAGCCATATCACGTCTATAAATTCGCAGCTTCTCTTTCAATTCAGGATCGTGATTTGCCAGGATCTCGATTGCAAATAAAGCGGCATTTTTTGCTCCTGCCGCGCCGATTCCCATGCAGGCAACTGGAATACCTCCCGGCATCTGCACGGTGGATAGCAGGGCATCGAGACCGTTGAGCGGCGAGGAATCCATAGGAACGCCGACCACCGGCAATGCCGTGTGGGCCGCGAGAAACCCCGCGAGGTGTGCAGCCATTCCGGCGCCTGCAATCAATAATTTCCAGCCTTCGTTTTCTGCTCGTTGGGCTATGCGAAGCACTTTCTCGGGGGTTCGATGCGCCGAGGCCACTGTCATAAAATAAGGCACGTTAAAGTCATTCAATATCTGGGCCGCGATATTCATGATTTCCCGGTCAGAAGAGCTTCCCATAACAATGCCTACCTGCACAGTTGTCACGATGGGCTCCCTTCAGTCTTTTGATCGAGATATTTGGCGATAGCCCCATCATAATTATGAGTCAGTCGAAACACTCTCTTTGCCAGACGAAAGTTGGTCTGGACTGAAATCGATCCTCCAGTTGCACGAAGTTCTCCGATGACCATTTGGTAGTCTGCTGGATCACAGATCACTGTCACAAAGGGATAATTCTTAGCGGCCGCACGGAGGAGTGTCGGACCACCTATGTCGACGTTTTCTATGGCGTCCGCAAGGCTGCAATCAGGCCTTGAAACAGTCTTCTCGAAGGCGTAGAGATTCACCACCACCATGTCTATGGGGAGGATGCCATGTTTTTCCATTGCATTGCGATGATCTGGATTTGATCTTATGCCTAAAATTCCACCGTGAATTTTTGGATGTAGGGTCTTGACCCTTCCGTCGAACATTTCAGGGAAGCCAGTAAAATCAGATACTTCTCTTATAGGGATTCGGGCAGCAGCAAGAGCTTTTGCGGTACCGCCTGTGGACAGAATTTCAACCCCCATTGACGTAAGGGTTTCTGCCAACTCGCCGACACCGGCTTTGTCAGTGACGCTAATCAAGGCTCTCTCAATCTTTGGCATTTGTTATCTCCTCTCTTGCTATCCTTCTAGGGAGCTTGTTTTTCGCTTTGCATAGTACTGGAAGACTTGTTTACCAGATTAATTTGTGCAAGCGCGTCTTTGCCCCATTGACTTTCTGGGGCCTGTTTGGTTAAGGCGTTCAGAAGCTTTAGGCCTTCCTGTACTCGGCCCAGTTTGAGAAGTAGCGAGCCGGCATGAAATCGAGCCGCAGGATCGTCATTATCAATGTCTCTGATTTTGTTCATCATCTCAAGGGATTTTGTATATTCTTCCTGCTGCATAAAGATAAGGCCCAGCCTATAGTAGGCTTCCTTGAACGAAGGCTCTGCCGCAATGGCTTTTTTGTAAAGCTCCATAGCCTTTGGCACTTCTTTTTTCTCTTCATGGCAGTATGCAAGGTTGTATAAAGCCTCCGGTAGGTCTTCCTTCACCAGCACAGCTTTCTGGTAATACTCGATGGCCTTGTCCAGGTTCTTTTTGTTGAAATAGGCTACTCCCAGGTTGTATGCAGCCTTTTCAGGGGTTGAATAGGAGGGATCGGCAAGGCATTTTTGGAACTGCGCTATAGCGTCATCATATGCGCCTTTTGATAGATATGCAGTACCTAGGTTGTTGACGGCCTCTGTTAGTTTAGGGTCCAAGGCAAGCGATTTTTTGTATTGCCCTATGGCTTCGTCGTGAAGGCCTTTTCTTTGGTATGCCAGCCCCAGGGCATGTTCTATGTCTGCATTATTAGGTTGCAGCGCTTGGGCAGCCAATAACTCCTTGATAGCTTGAGGTGTCTGTCCCTCGGCAAGATGATTGACGCCGAGTTGATAGTGGAGCTGATAGGAGACTTGACTTTCTGAGGTCCTCTTCCCTTTAGCAGGAATGCATCCAGTGAGGATAAGACTAAATATCAACCAGAAGGTAAGCGCAGCAGCGACCGCATCTCGCACTGCCTTCATGTCTTTCGGTCTTTTTAAAAGACGTGATGCAGTCATTCCCTTCAAAGAATGCAATGAAATATGCAAGAGGCCTAGCCCTCGGCCGACAAACGCCAGAACATCAGTTCCTTCACGAGGACTTCGAGAAAACCGTTAGGATTCTCAACAGAGTCCCATTTTCTGAGATGAGGCATTTCCTGTTCCTGGATGGGATCGAAAATCTCCTGTTGCCGCAGATAAATTTCCCAGCGGCCGTCTGAGGGATCTTTTCTCTCTCTCATTCTTGCTTCGAGTCGCCGACGAACGACCGCGACGGGCGCAACGCATTCAACAATAATAAAAACGGCATTGGTGCGTTGCGCCATGTCCGCAGCCTCCAGTCTGTGGGAAATTTTCAGAAACGATGCATCCAAAATGATGGAATCTCCTCTGCTCAGATGCTGTTCTGCTTCAGAGAACATGGTCTGGTAGATCAATTCCGTTGTGCTGGCTGTATAGATTCCTGCTCCGTAGTTGTCAAGCCTATGTTTAGTCGGGGAGGGGCCGTAAGAATGTTTGCGAAGCACATCAGAACGAATTACTTTTGCGCCTAGACGCTGGGCCAACTTGGCTGCGACATAACTCTTCCCTGTACCGGTAAATCCGTATGTGATAATCAATGCTGGTGGAGGCTCCGGTTTTAAGTATGCAAGAGATAGCTTGAAGTAATTTTTCGCCCGAGTCGAGTGGATTACCTTGTCGTCTTCAGATACTTCCGTCTCTTCGAAAGCGAAACCGTGGACCTTACCGCGGACGAATGCCCGATATGACTTGTAAAAAGGGATCAGTTTTGCGATGTCATGATTCGCTGAAACAGCAGAGTATCGGTCCTGGATTCTACGGGAAAAACTTGGATACGCCCTGTAATCTAGATCCATTAATAGAAAGCTTAGGTCCGATGCCGTATCCCCAAATCTAAAGCGATCGTTGAACTCAATACAATCAATGAGCATGATTTTTTCGGCAAACACTACATGGTCGGAACGAAGATCTCCATGGCAATCTCTAATGAACCCTTTTTGCACCCTCTCGGCCAAAAGGTCTGAGCATACCCTCAAAAAATCATTAGAAAGCTTTGCTGTTTCCTCATACCACTCCTTGGAGAGTATTTCGGGGATAAATCGCTCTGTCTGTGAAAAATTTTCTCTCAGATTTTGACAAATTACTGGTATCGACCCGTAGCTTGAGATAACCGGATTTGTTTGTGCTTTTTGATGCAGATCTGATAACCGTTCGGCAAGCTTATCCAGCATATCAAAGGTGATCAGGTCATGTTCGAGCATGTTGACCATAATGCTGTCTTCGGGAATCCTTCGCATGAGGACGGCGACCTCGACTTCCTGGCCGCGGCCTTCGAGATTGAAGATTCCGTGTTCATTATATATAGATACAACTCCTTGGTATATGCCCTCCGAGAACCGAGAATTCAAGGAGACTTCTTGGCGACAATAGTAACGCCGTTTATTTAAGGAACTGAAGTTCAGAAACCCAAAATTTACCGGTTTCTTGATCTTATAGACTTTATCTCCTGCGATGAATACAACCGATATATGCGTCTGAACAACTTGAACCGAGGCAGGTTTGTGCGGATAAAAATCAGGGGAGGACATAGCGTGAAGGATAAGCGGCAAGTCTGTCACGCTGCCACATCCCTCGCGGATCCTGCCAGTTGACCGCACGCGGCGAGGATATCCCTGCCCCGTGATTTACGCACGATAGTGGTGAGGGATTTTGACAGGAGAATATCTTGAAATGCGGCGACCCGCTGCGGTTTGGGCGATCTGAATTCCTCTGAGAGTTCTTCGTTGAAAGGGATGAGATTCACTTTCGCCTTTACGTGAGACAGGAGTCTGACGAGTCTCCGTGCGTCTGAGTCCGAGTCATTAAACTCGTCAATCAGCACGTATTCGATCGTAATCCGCATCCCACGAGGAAGCGGCAATTTTTCCAGTGCAGGGACCAGTTCATCCAAGCTGTGTTCTTTGTTTATTGGCATGATTAAGTCACGCTGCTCGTTGGTAGGCGCATTGAGGCTCACTGCCAGCTTCACGCGAACGCGTTGACCAAGCTGAATGATCTGGCCGGGCAGGCCCGCTGTGGATACCGTGAGTCTCCGCCAGGAAATCTGTGGCCCCAAAGGGTGCGTCAGAATCTCAATAGCAGCAACTGTGTTGTTGAAATTGGCCAAAGGTTCACCCATGCCCATGAACACTACATTGGTAATGTTACTTCCTGGCTCCTGCCGCCTAACTTCATTTAGCTGACCAACGATCTCTCCGGCGAAAAGATTTCGGCGAAAGCCTAGCTTTCCAGTGCGGCAAATTCGGCATCCCATGGCGCATCCTACCTGTGTGGACAAGCATAGGGTATAGTACCCTTCGTTCGGAATAAGGACAGTTTCGATTTGCATGCCGTCATGCATGGTCATTAGGAATTTTTTCGTGCCATCTTGACCAATGGCAATGGCTTCGACACGCGGCCTGGCTATTTGGGCTTCATCCTCTAGTTTCGTCCTCAGAGTCTTAGGTAAATCGGTCATCTGGGAGAAAGAAGTTGCTAGCTTCCGGTGAATCCACTTCATCACCTGACTGGCGCGGTATCGCTTCTCTCCCATACTCTCAAGAAAATACTGAAGACTTGAGTAAGAAAGCCCCCCCAATTCTGTAGATACAGCACAGGACTGTGGAGAATTATTCATGTAACCTCAGCAAATCTCTGTTTCACTAAAGAAATAGCCCACTTCGAATGCCGCGCTCTCAGGCGAATCTGACCCGTGAACGATGTTGTTCTGTTTGCTGTCCGCCCATTTGGCGCGTATGGTACCCGGAGCCGCCTTCAGTGGATCAGTGGCTCCCATGAGGTCACGGTTAAGTGTAATGACATTATCCGCCTCTAAGACCATAATCACCACAGGTCCTGATATCATAAACGTTACCAACTCCTTGAAGAATGGGGCATTCTTGTGAACGTAGTAGAAGCCTTCAGCCTCGGGGCGACTCAGCTTTTTCATTTTCATGGCGGCTATGCGGACGCCGGCCCCCTCAAAGGTTGCTATGACTTGTCCAATAAGGCCTTTTTTCACCCCGTCAGGCTTTATGATAGACAATGTTCTCTCCATTAGTTCCTCCCACATTACTTAACCCCGCAGGGACTTTTCCCTTTCAATCCCTTGGACCAAGAGTCGAGCCATCTCCGACTATGCACTGGGGGTTTTTAACATCATGAAGAAATTTACATGTTTCCGGATCATCGTCAACACCCCTTCACCCTTTACCGGGGTCGATCCCGGCCTGGCCGTACAGATTTGCCTAGAAAAATGAAATTTTGTGCTAAAATCATGACCAGCCTTTACACGAAGATCCGTGAGGAAGACGTATGAGAAAGACTGGAGTTTTTAGATTAGCCGCCAAATTCATGTGGGCAGGGGTTGTCTTCACCACGTTAGCGTGGGCTCAAACGGAAATACAGCTTCCTAAGCCCTCTCTCACTGGGAATACGTCCATAGAGACCGCAATGACCAAGAAAAAATCCGTCCGAGCTTTTTTTCCAGAAGGGTTAAATCAGACCCAGATCTCTCAACTGCTTTGGTCGGCTAACGGAAATTTACCTCTTGATGCTATTTCCAGCGCGACTACAAAGGTGTTGCCTTCAGCGGGGGCCTTATATCCTCTGGAAGTATTTCTGGTCACTGGACCGGATACCGTGGGAGGGATACCAGCTGGGACTTATCAATACGATGCTGCAAATCACAGTCTTCGGCTCTTGGCTTCGGGAGACAACAGGTCAGCCCTGACTCAGGCGGCGTTTTCGCAGACATGGCTGGCCCGAGCTCCCGCCGTTCTAGTTGTGGGTGCAGTTTTTGCCAGGACAACGGCCAAGTACGGGAATAGGGGCATCCAATACGTGTTTATGGAAGCAGGCAACTCGAATCAAAATATTTACCTCCAGGGAGAAGCACTCGGCTTAAAGGTAGCTACTGTCGGAGCCTTTCACGAAGCCCAAGTCTCTTCGCTCCTCAAGCTGCCCCCAGACGTGACTCCCTTATTGTTGATGGGTGTAGGAAAATAGGCCTTGGGGCTAATTGATTGAGGCTTAGGATCAAGAATTCAGACGTGCACAACCGTAACAGCAATATCGACTTGGTACATGGTCATTAAGAACTTGCAATCGCGTTTCTCTTGGATGGTCGTGGCAATCAACGTGGGAGGAAACCTCGTTGGCTTCTTTATAGTCCAGTTGCTGATTGCGTACGCCCAGCCTTTCGAAAATTGGCAGGGCGTTGCGCGTCCCTCACTTGAGGCCAATTTTGGTATCCTTGCTGTCCTAGTACCCTCCGCCGTTTATTTCCTAATAGCGCTCTCAGTTCCTGTTGACTCTGTATTGCGAAGGATGGGAGCAAAAGAGCCTATTGATAGACCCTACCTGGAACTCGCGCGCCGGCGCGTAATCAATATGCCGTTCTATGCGGCTACCATGAACCTCGTGGCCTGGGTTGTGCCTGCACTGCTTTTTCCTTTCCTTTTTCAGCTTCACGCTGACAAGTCTGAGTGGACAGTAACTATTTATGTAATATACGGCTTTTCTAACGCCTCTATGATAACGCTTCTTGTGTTTGTGCTCCTCGAATACGCGTGCAGAAGAACGGTCATACCTGTCATCTTCCCTGAAGGACGTCTACGCGAGCAAAAGGGAACCTTTTGGCTCAGCATCCGCAAGCGCTTTATGATTATGTATGCGGCCATCTGCTTGATTCCCATGTTTCAAGTCGCTCTAATGACAAGCGCTCGTTCTGCATGGACTTTGGCTGGCTCTGACGCGTGCGAAGCTTTGAAGTCTTTGGGCGCATTCTCTTGGATCCTTTTCGCGTTTAGTGCGATGTATGGACTTTGGCTAGTGATACTCTTTTCTCGAAATCTTTCTCAGCCTACCGAAGATATTATGGCTATTACCCGGCGAGTCAAAGAAGGGGATTATGAAGCTCGGGTAATGGTCGTCAGCAACGACGAAATAGGCTTCCTTGGAGATAGGGTTAACGAGATGGCCATTGGACTTAAGGAGAGAGAGGAGATCCGCGAGGTCTTCAACCTAGTGACCAGCCCCGAAATAGGGCGAGAAATTCTGTCTATGAAGCCCTTCGAGGGGGGAGAAGTGCGCCGTGTAACCCTGCTTTTCGCAGATCTCCGTGGGTTCACAAGTTTAGCTGAAAGACTGCCCCCGCGAGACGTTCTGAAAGCCATTAACAACTACTTTTCTGCCATGACTGCTGCGATTGTGATGCACAACGGGGTTGTTTTGCAATATGTTGGAGACGAGATCGAGGCAGTTTTTGGAGCGCCTCTGGACAACCCGTTGCACGCGGACAGGGCGGTAGATGCCTCCCTTGCAATGCGCGCTAGCTTGCAAAGATTGAATGAAGAAAGGGAAGCCGAGGGTGAAGAGCCGCTTCAGCATGGCATCGGTATTCATACAGGGTCTGCGCTGGCAGGCATTGTTGGTAGTCAGTACAAAATTTCGTATGCCCTAGTGGGTGACACAGTCAACATAGCTTCCCGCATTCAAGATTTGACTAAGGAGATGGGGGCGGATATCCTTTTGAGCGGCGAAACCTACCGCGCTCTGACGATATGCCGCAAAGTCTCAAACCCTGTGGAAGTAACCGTCAAGGGGAAGGTTAACACTCTAGATGTGTACCGCTTGCGGTGAAGAGATGTATTATCACGTCGAGCCGAGCCCACTCGTGAAAATCTGCAAGACTGAACTGGCAAACGAAGCAAGGAAGTAAAAACAGTCTCTGGATGACACATCGTGTCTTTGTCCTTGACATCTACGGCAAATCTACATAATCTGCAAGTGATAATCGTCTTTTCCACCCTTTATATGTAGGATGTAATTAAGGAGGTAGGTAGATGGACTGGGTTGTGATCTTGGCCCTTATCTGTGGGGCCCTAGGAGTGGCCTATAGCCTGATCACCGCAGGTTGGGTCTTCAAACAGGAGAATGGAAATCAGAGAATGCAGGATATCTCCAGCTACGTGGCAGAAGGCGCAATGGCATATCTGACACGTCAGTATAAGGTTGTGGCAGTCATTGCTGTCATCCTCTTCATTATTCTCTGGTTGACATTGGGTAAAATGCCCGCAATCGGATTCCTCGTCGGCCTGATCGGGTCTGCCTTGGCAGGGTTTCTGGGCATGAAAGTCTCGGTCAAAGCCAATGTACGCGTAGCTGCCGCTGCTGGCAAGAGTCTTCCAGAAGCACTGAAGGTTGCCTTCAAAGGTGGATCCGTTACCGGTATCGTGGTGACAGGCCTGGCGCTTTTGGGCGTCTCTGGATTCTACCTGATTGCACGGACTGCTGATCCTGATCCGCACAAAATTTTTAGTGCACTCGTTGGCCTCGGTTTTGGGAGCTCTCTGATGAGTGTGTTTGCGCGTGTCGGCGGTGGAATTTACACCAAGGCGGCAGACGTGGGTTCAGACCTTGTAGGTAAAGTCGAGGCGGATCTACCCGAAGACGACCCCAGAAACGCTGGCGTCATTGCAGACAATGTTGGCGACAATGTGGGTGACTGCGCAGGTATGGCCGCGGACCTCTACGAGACTTACACCGTGACCATCGTAGCAGCGATGCTTTTAGCAAGTACCATTTACGGTGGAATAAAAACGACGGCATTTCACCTGCCGCTCTTGATCGGCGGAGTGGCAATCATCGCATCGATCATCGGCACGTTTTTCGTCCGTTTGAGCCACACCAAGGCCGAAAAAGATCTCTACATAATGGGAGCGCTGTATCGAGGCCTGGCGGTGTCAGGAATTCTTGCTGCAATAGCCTTCTATTTTGTCGCGCTGTATCTTCCATTAGGAGCGCCCCCCAAAGGGACAGCTTATGTAATATCTCCCACCAACATATTCCTCATGGCAGTGCTGGGGTTGGTCCTAACGGGGCTGATAGTTATCATCACTGAATACTTTACAGGCATGTACGGGCCGGTGAAGTATGTGGCGAAGGCAAGCACTACTGGTCACGGCACTAACATCATCGCGGGCCTTGCCATTAGTATGATTTCTACGGTGCTACCCGTTATCGTTCTGGCTGCTGCCATAATGCTCGGATATGGACTGGGAGGAGGATTCTCAGGGAGCCCGGGTACTGGTTTGTTTGGAATTGCGGTAACCGTTGTGTCGATGCTCTCCATGACCGGAGTCGTTGTTGCCATAGACTCTTACGGTCCTATAACTGACAATGCGGGTGGGATTGCCGAGATGGCAGAGCTGCCCGAAGAGGTTCGCAACCGCACAGATCCACTCGACGCAGTGGGAAACACCACAAAAGCTGTTACCAAGGGCTATGCCATCGGCTCGGCAGCTCTGGCAGCCCTTGTGCTCTTCGCTGAGTACACTCGGGCCATAGAAGAGCTGGCAGGGAAGGCCCTGAGCTTTGATCTTTCCAATCCCACAATCCTTATTGGCTTGCTCATAGGCGGTATTATTCCGTACTTCTTTGCAGCGCTTTGTATGTTGGCGGTTGGAAAGGCCGCCGGCGCCATTGTGGATGAAGTACGCCGACAGTTCCGTGAAATCAAAGGGCTCCGTGAAGGGGTGCCTGGCGTCAAAGCTGAGTACGGCAAGTGCGTTGAGTTGGTGACGGCAGCAGCCCAGAAAGAGATGCTTATACCGTCCCTGCTGCCCGTGGTTATTCCTCTGATAGTCGCATTTCTGCCAGGTCTTGGGAAAGAGGCCCTTGGCGGAATGTTGATCGGGAGTATCGTGGTCGGTCTTTTCTTGGCGATCGCCATGACGACCGGAGGTGCAACTTGGGACAACGCTAAGAAATACATTGAAGATGGTAATTACGGAGGTAAGGGAAGCGAGGCTCATAAGGCGGCCGTCACGGGTGATACTGTTGGCGATCCATACAAGGATACTGCTGGACCAGCCCTCAACCCTGTCATTAAGGTAGTAAACATGGTAGCTCTCCTTATCGTACCGTTCATTCTGTAATTACCTAATTATATAGGTAAGTTTAGATTACCCGTGCTCTTTACAGAGAGCACGGTTTTTTTTGCGAATATTCCTAGCCCTATTGGGTGGAGAGAAATACACTGTTGCAGAAACCTTTGGCGATTACCAATTGTCGACGTGATAACTGTGTACTCACATGCGCCTTTTCGCACGACCAGCAAACCCGAAGAGGTCTCCTTCACCTTCAGGAATGCCATGAGAAATAAAGGAGGGTATCAGGATTCTAAATCTGTCTCGAGAAGTGGTGATAACAATAAGGTATTCACTCAGATGGGTAATGGTCAAACCTTGTGGCGCCATGCCCAAAGAAATTGAATCGACCGCCGCGCACGTAGGTTATGACATCTATGCCCGATTCTTTAGCCATAGCCACTGCGAGCGCACTAGCACTTGAACGGGATATCACAATCGGAAACCCACCTCGGGCAGTCTTCGTAAGTACCTCTGATGTGATTCGCCCCGTGCTGAGGAGGAGTTTGTCTCTGGTATCAATTTTTTCCATGAAGCAATGCCCCACGATCTTATCCACTGCATTATGACGTCCTAAATCCTCCCTGATAACCATTGTCCGTGATTTTGTAGCTACAGAAGCAGCGTGTACCCCCCGCGTTATTTGATAAATGCCTTGAAATGTGTCGAGTTCTTTCATACGAGCGATGATGTCCGAACAAGACAGTTCAAGGGGTTTTCGTTTAGGAGGAGGGCCAGAGACTGCTCTTTCCACCGAAAAGACGAGACCTCCGGCGCATCCTGACGTCAGCATACCTTTGCCTTCAAGCTTTTCGATTCTAGCCTCCGGGACTTCAAGGTATATGCGGACAAGTCTGTTGCCATGATCGACGAAACAGTCTTCGACTTCTTCCGGTGAAACGAGGACACCTTCTGATACGAGAAATCCTATAAACAAATCATCCAGGTGCGTCGGCAAAACTGCTATGGACAATATCTCCTTGTCATTCACAAACAGCGTGTAGGGGACTTCACGCGCCAGAGAGATGGTTCTCTGCTCCAATCGCCCGTTAGCGAACCTAGCCCCGGCAAAGTCAACGGTGAGATTTTCCCTCTGTTCCATAACGCCTTCTGTTGCCGACTGATCCGAACGACTTGAAATCATTTTGGGCTTTTACAGATGCCTCCCAGGCGATTCGTTTATCCAATGGGTAGTCTGGTTAGGACACCGAGGTCTTTCCGTTGGCTTGAAACTTATCATCTTCTCCAAAGAGTTCTCGGTATTGTGCATCGGCATAATGGGCGCAGCGATTTTTGAGTTGAGTATAGGCCATAAGGAGGGCTAGGCCTGCATCTGTCAACTTTGAACCTTCATTTGTGGTCTCTACGACCTTGAACCCACATCTTTGCTCCGTTGCTCGAATCTTACCCCACACAGCCCGGAAAGGTTGGTGCAATTTTTGGGCCGCTTTGTTCATCGACCCCAGCTCCATGATCGCTTCCAAAATCTTGAGTCGCCCTGTGCCAATCACGAGCTCTCCTCGCTCGTTTTCAATCCATATCTTGGACCGGACTTTGAGTCTCATGGGAGTACTACCTCGCTACGATCATTAAGAGACAACGGCCGCTGTTTTGCATGATACCTGTGGGCGCGTTGTATTGCAACCCGTCAGAGACCGTCAGTGACCTATTTTAACCTACCGGAGAATGTGTTAAGGACTTTGGTCATAGGAGGGAGGGAAGTCTTATGCATAAGCGCGTTTCAAGCGTGGTACTCATTTATGGCGGACGATCAGCAGAACATGAGGTGTCATTGCGTTCGGCTGCGTCTGTTTTCGGAGCTCTTGCTGAAGCCGGATATGGCGTCATCCCAGTCCTGATAACTCGAGGCGGCGGCTGGTTCTCGATGCCCCCCACGTCCGACTCTTTTCTCGGTGATGTAGAGCCTGCCGATAAGGATCGTGTCGTTTTGTGTCCAGATCCAACGTATTCAGGGCTCTTGCGAATCGGGTCTCGAGACTTAGAACCGATAAAATTCGATATAGCGTTTCCCATGCTCCATGGCACCTATGGCGAGGATGGCACCCTTCAAGGTCTTCTCGAGGTGGCAAATGCTCCATATATCGGATGTGGAGTCCTGGCTTCTGCGGTGGGAATGGACAAGGTGTTGATGAAGGCTGCGTTCGCCAGCAGCGGACTCGAGGTTGGTCCTTACTTTTGGTTTCTGAGATGTGAATGGGAAAATGATAGAGGATCGATTCTAGAAAGATTTAGACAGCGAAGTCTCCCTGTCTATGTAAAGCCTGCTAATCTCGGTTCTTCAGTGGGAATCAGCCGTGTTGATCGGCGCGAAGATTTTCCGAGCGCCGTGGAGCTTGCTCTATCGTACGACCGAAAAGTTCTTGTGGAGGATAACATTGTCGGCAAAGAGTTGGAGGTGTCTGTACTGGGGAATGATACACCCATCGCCAGCCTAGCTGGTGAGATAAGATCTCAGGGTTCCTTTTATGACTACGAGGAAAAATATGTCCTTAACACAGCCCAACTAATCGTTCCAGCAAAATTGTCATTAGAAGAACAGGCCTCTGCAGTTTCCACCGCTATAAAAGCCTTTCGCGCGGTTGATGGATCAGGCATGGCCCGGGTTGACATGTTTTTGTCCCCCAGTGGAAACGTGATCGTAAATGAAATCAACACCATCCCCGGTTTCACGTCCATTAGCATGTACCCAAAGCTCTGGGAGGCGAGCGGTGTGCCCTTCACCGAACTCGTTAATAGGCTAATTGAACTCGCTTTAGAACGTTATGAACAAAAACAGCTTGTGAGAACGGATCGATAAGTGAGATGAGAGCCATGCTCCTCACGGCCGGTCTTGGAACCCGTTTGAGACCCCTGACCCTTGAACGAGCTAAGCCGGCTATACCTATTGTTGGTAAGCCCATCATCATCCGATTGATAGAAAAGCTTTCCAGAGCCGGCGTGTCAGAATTTCGTATGAACCTCCATTATATGCCTCACTCCATAGAATCAATCTTTGCTGATGCGGTTCACGCCAACAAGCATGAGGTTTCCTTTTCTTTCGAGCCCAGCATCTTGGGCACCGCGGGAGGGCTTAAGGCAAATGAAAGGTTCTTTCGGGAAGGAACATTTATCATGGTCAACGGCGATATCGTGTTTGATTTCGATCTCTCGCGGGCATTGGAGTTTCACCGGTCTCAACGGGCATTGGCAACTATGATTTTGCGTCCTCAGGAGCGGCCATACCAATTTTATCCCGTGTTTACAGACAGCGAAGGACGCCTCAGCCATTTTAAGCAGGATCCACCTCCCGAAGTAGAGACCCAGCAGGCGTGCGTTTTCACCGGCATCCACATACTCGAGCCAGAGATATTCGACTACATCCCTGCGGGCGTGTTCTGCGAAATCAACGATGCAGTGTATCCAGCGGTAATCCGTAAGGGACTGCCAATCCTCGGCTTTGTTGTCCAAGGTTATTGGAACGATGTGGGAAACCCCGTTCGCTATCTCGAAGCTCATAGGCATTTACTCTCTACATTCCATCCTGCCATAAAATTGAGGGACGAGGTTGACGTGGTTATAGAAGAGGGGGCATCAGTGGGATCAGCAGTTTGGGCAGAGAAGGGCTGTTTGTTTAAATCTGGATCCCATGCTCAAGACTGCATATTGTGGGAAAATGTCACCTTAGAAAGGAGAGCTACCCTCAAAAGCTGTATTGTAGGAGCGGACGTGACGGTTGACAAATCGCATGAGAACTGTGTTATCACCCGGCGGGGGAGCTATCCCATTGAATGAGTTCTTAGGTCCCACTGATCTGACTCGTATCCCGCTACAAGACGGTTGTGAAATCATCCGTATAGAAGAAGTCACTGGCGATGCTTCAACCAGAAAGTATTACCGCCTCGTATTGACCAAACGCAGCCCCATTGTCCTGATGGTGATTGATGATCCTGCCACTGATGAAGCAAGTCGATTCTTGAAGGTTCAGCAATTCTTACTCGACCTAGGGATCCCTGTACCACGTGTTCATTGGAGCGATCTAACCGCGGGTATTATCACTCTCCAGGACCTGGGAGGTCGCCACTTAGAAGATGCAGTAAAGGATAACGATATCGCTTTGGCAACGGGTCTCTATGAGAAAGCTGTTGATATCCTGACGCGACTCCAACAAGAGGCTAAACCACACCATAGATTATGCGCAGATTTTAACCCTCCTTTCAGTCCTACGAAGTTTATGGAGGAATTCGCCTTTTTTGTCACCCATTACGTCGGCAATCTTGCTAAGAACCGAACCTCAGCTAGCGCTTTGAAGAATTTATCTGGTCTATTCGATGAAATATGCAACGAGATCGACTTCAGCCATTGCGTGTTATGCCATCGAGACTATCATGCGCGCAATATCATGCTCCATAGGGGAAGTCCCGTTGTTATAGACTTCCAAGACGCTCGCTTGGGGCCTGCTGAATACGATCTCGCATCACTGCTGCGAGATTCGTACGTTTCTATTCCCCAAGATCTAGTCAATAAGCTCATAACAAGGTATTACGATAGCTCTGAGGAGATATTTCCCTCGTTTGACCATTTCCGCTATCTATTTGATGTGGTCTCCCTACAAAGAAACATCAAAGCGCTTGGGACGTTTGGCTATCAGACGTATGTTAGGGCATCCCCGCGATACCTATCCGCAATACCTCGGACGTGTGAATACATACAGTCTAATGTGAGAAAATATTCTAGGTTCGCGCGTTTCGCGTCTGTAGTGGACGACCTTATCTGTGAACCTGGGTTGTCCATCTGTATCAGTTCTGGAAAGTAAACGCGAATTCGACAAAGGGGTTCGCTGCTAAATTGATGTGAGCTGATATTGCTAAGTCGGCTACCGCTCCTCGCAATGACGGGAAAACTAGTCTGTCATTGCAAGCGAAGCTAAGCGTCTTGATACAGTGTTTTTCTGAAATTCTGTCGAAATCTAAAACTGTTTGGGTGGACTGTCATGGCGGTTCAAGTGACCTCTAGTATATTGTCGGGTTGGAGTCTCAGGGCTTCAGGTTACACATTATCATTCCTGAGGTGAGCGGGCATCTAGCACCCCTGGATTCTCGCCTTCACGGGAATGACAGATGTAATAATGCATGCAAGCCTAGTTCACTTTCGAGTAATCGCAATAGGTTTCCAGGATGGCCACAGTGAGAATTTGAGAGCAGGCGGCGAGACAATAGTTTGTAATTTACATTAAGCAAATATTGTAATTAGTTCATTTATATGATATTAATTACATAGATAAAGGAAAGTACCCGTGCGGAGTCACACGCCGATGAAAGTCTATGTCAAGATTATAACAGTGGTTACTGCATCAGCATTTCTGTGTCCCCTTTTCAGTATAGCTGCTGACTTAGGTTCCCTAGATTCCACCGTCCAGATTCTCCAAGAACAGATAGCTCGTCAAATAGAGCGCATTCAAGCGGCACGACAAAAGGCTGACATTCACATGAATCTAGCTAGTGCGCGGGTCGAACAACAGCTAGGAGTGGCACAGCAGGAACTGGCAGTACAAGTGGAGAAACTACAACAGCTCCGTGCTCAACTCCAAGACAGGACTAGGGAAACGGAGGAGAAAATAACTTATTGGCAGACCCAGGGGGCGGCACTCATTGGCAAAACTCTATCGGAGGTCTCAAGCCAAATCAGCGAGACAACCCAGCTTATTCAGAACCTAGACGAATTAAAAAGGCGGGTTAACTGTAACTGCCCTAATCAAAAAGGTTTAGAACAAGGGCTGCCATCACCTCAAAGCACCAAGGTAAGTGTTCCTGATTCATTGGTAGCTGATGCGACCCCTTCTCCTTCCCAAGACATGGCTATGCTAACCTTCCCAGAGGCAGAACCCCTCACTTTTGCCCTGCCACTGGGTCCTGCCGGTTGAGGCGGGCGATAAAGAGTGCTCGGCGGGCACACCATACCAGTTCCCGAAAATTTATGAGCTGGCTGACGACTCATTCGGTTGGTGTGAGAATAACGACGTTTTAGTTCGTTGCTTCAGCCTGGACGCGTCGACTATATAAAATGCAGCTCAAAGTGGCCAGGCGTGTTTTTACCCGTTCCAGGAACTTTTTATAGCGTGGCTGCGACTTATGGCGTTATGAGGAGGCGGAGGCGTTCAATCATGATTGCCGAATCCCGTTTTTTTGGGATGGAGGAGTCGCCGATTATTTCCAATAAAAGTGGATACTTGTACTGGCAGACTTGATCCGGCATACAGCAAACGCGAGTTGGATGCCCGCTTCCGCGCGGATGCCATGAAATAAAAGCGGGTACCCCAATTCATGACAACTCTTGAGAACGGCTATTACTGTGCCGCGCGGCCTCCTGGCCTCGCAATGACAAGCATGTCTTCCTGTCATTGCGAGTCGAGTGAAGCAATCTAATCAATAAGTTTGACGAAGCGTTTGGCAGTTTGGAGAAGGCTTCTGATTATTTTGCGGCATCTAACAGCCGCAACTCATTGGCTCTATTCGTTCTTCCATTCAGGTTTGCGTTTTTCTATGAAAGCGTTGATTCCCTCATTGGCGTCGTGGGTTTCCATCAAATCTTTGAGGTAGATGCCTTCCATACATGGCAGGTCTTCCCAAATACCTCTAAAGAAGTCCTTCCTTACAGCGGAATTGGCTATTTTTAGGCTTGCAGCACTCTTGGGCAGTATGTACTTTTCAATCCACGCCGCCGCTGCGTCCCAAGCATCCTGACCCTGATCTGCCAATATATTCACAAGGCCCTTGGCGTATGCCTCGTTGGCATCGATAGACCGCCCTGTCAGGACCATATCATCCGCAAGTGCCTGCCCCACTTTTTTCGGCAGCATGACCGATGCCGGCGGGGGAAGTACTCCTAAGACGATCTCAGGTTGCCCGAACATTGCTGTTGAGTCAGCCACAATAAAGTTGCAGGCAAGGGCCAACTCCATACCACCGCCCAGACATTGACCTCGCACCACGGCCATTGTCGGCACGGCTGTACGCACAAGCTGATAGAACACTGCATGGAATGCGTTCAGCATCATGGCTGCCCTGTCTTTCGTGTGCTCGGGCACACTGGCGCCGAACGAGAAGTGTTTGCCTTCGCCCTCAAAAACCACCAATTTCACGTCCTTGTCCGAGCATGGGCCTTGCAACGCGTGAATTATTTCGCGAAGCATGGCCGCCTCGAGAACATTGCCTTTTGGGGCGTTCAGCACGATCTTTATCACTGCGCTGTTAAACAGCGGTTCACACCTTATTAACTTGTAATCCATGGTTGCTCCCTCCAGAACGAAGAGACGGGAACCCCGCAGAGTCCCCGCCCCGTTAGTTGCGTTAGTCCTTACTCCTGAGGTTTGGCAAACACCTGCTCCCAGGTGTCCGGCTGGAATCTCGCCCCTTGGGCAATAAGTTGTCTCCACTTGAGGAAATTAATGACATCCTTGCCAGTGGTCTTCTTTGTATTGAAGGCGTTGAATCCCAAGAAGGCTTCGTAGGACATGTTGGCCATCAACCAATGGCGATTGGCTAGCTTCGTCTGATCCCAGAAGAACTTCTTTTTGGCGCGGACCCCGTCTATGGCCTTGATCAAGCATCCGGGGAATAGATTTGCAAAGGTCCATAAGATTCGGTTTACCTCCCTGTCCAGCAGTTCGAGGTCTCTGGGGAGGTCTTTTATCATCTCTTTGGCTTCTTTTGCCGCAGAACCCGTCTTAAATTCGCCGTAAACGATCTCTCCGTCGGCCACATACGTGTCTGTAATCACGAGAGGATTGCGGATAAATTTGTCTCCCATCTTCAATACGGGGGCCACTTTGGAGATGAGGTTCTTGGCTTTCATCTTGTAGGCACTCCACATCTCACAACTCACGCAGTTCCACATGGCATCTTCCATAGAGAGGAACCAAGGGAGAAAATCTGTAGAGCCTCCATCCGGGCTGGAGCCGTGGCGTGCGCCGGCCTGGCCAAAGATTGCTAAGTCGCTGGATATGGCTATGTCACAAGCCATACCGATTTCCTGTCCGCCAGCCACCCTCATACCATTGACTCGACAGATCACCGGCTTCTTGCAGTTCAAGATGGAGTCCACCATGCCGTTAAAGAGATCCATATATTCGCCGTATTCGTTGGGCCGCATGGAATAGTACTCGGCATATTCTTTGGTATTTCCGCCTGTGCAGAACGCGTTGTCGCCTGTACCTGTGAAAACCGCAGCCACGACTGAACGATCCTGGCTGGCAGCTGAAAATCCAGCAATGACACCCTTCACCATTTCTGTGGTGTACGAATTGTACTGCTTTGGATTATTCAGTCGAATCCATGCAACATACAGACCGTCGATTTCTTTGCCGTCGGGGGAAGTGAGAGGTTTCTTTTCATAGACAGTGCACGGGGCCTCCGTTCCCCAGTGCTCTGAACCGATGAGGATATGATTCTTTTGGCTATTGTCACGTGGCAACCAGTCTAAGGACATGCTTTTCCTCCTTTAGGGGCTAGATATGGGTTTCGTCCGGCGATGCAGCCGGCGCCTGAAAAACAGATATTGAAACAGAACCTTGACGCCCGAGTATCATTTGGTAAGAGCAGGGCGTACTCTCATTTTACTGGTTCAAATGCATAGAAGACCCTTGGGATATTCACAACCTCCCTTCCTGACTCTTGGGGTACGGAATCAATGTCAAAGACGGCGAGCTTTACCTTGTCGCCCGGTTTGAGCTCGCTCTCCTTGCAATTTATGATCCTTACAAAAAAAGTCGTTTTCCCACCTAAGTCCACCAGAGCATGTACTAAAGGGGGCTTGCCAAAGCCCAGGGGAACGCCTACCACTTCTTCTGTGACATCTATCACTGTCCCTTCGGTGGGCCAGTCTATCCACTCCATGTTGTTGCTGTAGCAGTTGGGACAGAGAATACGAGGCGGAAACGGTTCAAAACCACAGTCTTTGCATTTGGTCGTCGTAAAACGCCCTTCTTTCAAATACTCGTAAAATTGATAGACTTGATTAAATTCCTTGGACTCCTGTGGGAACAGGTCCATAGTAACCATGTATTTACCTTCGAGTACCGAGATTCCTGGGGTGCTCATGCGACCTCCTTGCCGTAAATCAGGACGGTGTGGGCGGCGATGAAACCGCTCAAATTATGCGTCAACCCTATCGAGACCCCTGGGACCTGCTGAATGGCATCCCCTCTAAGTTGTCTAGTTACCTCGATGGCCTGTCTAATGCCGGTGCCTCCGAAAGGATGACCGCATCCTAATAGGCCACCGTCAGTGTTGGTGGGCACTTTTCCACCCAGATCATTTTGCCCGTCCGCAACAAAAGGCCCGCCATCTCCTTTTTCGCAGAATCCGAGGTCCTCCATCTCGATAATTTCCGAGATGGTGAAACAGTCATGGGTCATAGCCAAGTCGATGTCTTTAGGTTCCACCTTGGCCTTTCTATATGCCTCCTTAGCTGCAATCTTCAAGGCCTCCCAAGTGGTCCAGTTTGGCATATTGGCGGACATGTTGTTTACTGATGCTTGACCAGTACCTCGGACATAGACCAGCGGTTTGTCTGTCATAGTTCTAGCTTTTTCTTCAACGGCCAACACCAAAGCAGCCGCTCCATCGGTTATGGGACAGCAATCGTACAAGGTCAACGGAGGAACTATCATTCGTCCGTTCATGACCTCTTCCATGGTCACTGGCGTCTGAAATTGCGCTTTGGGATTTTTTGATGAGTTCCGCCGGTTCTTCACTGACACAGCCGCCAAATGCTCCTTCTTGGTCCCGTACCGTTTCATATGCTGCTTGGCGACCATTGCAAAAACAGGGGGTGGCAGACCAAGGCCCTGGGTGCCGTCCCAGTCATGGTCCACTGAGGCCAGTTCACTGTAAAAAACTTCCCATTTCTGCGGTGTGTAGAGCTTCTCGCCGCCGGCAACCATTACCACATCCGCCTGCCCGGATTTAATCAATGCAAAAGCGAGGATAATCGCGGAACTGCCGCTTGCGCAGAGGAGTTCTACCCTGGCGCACACGCTCCTGGGCTTCACTCCAACATATTCAGCCACCAGGGGGGCCAAATGCGTCTGGTACGAAGTGCGCTCAGTGTAGGCGGACGCCACGAGCAGCCCGTCAATGTCCTTGGGGTTTAGATGTGGGTTGTCATCATAACAAGCCTTTGCGGCCTCTTGAAAGAGGTCGCGCTGACTCCCATCACGAACTCCCCACTTTGACATTCCCCCGGCGATTACGCACACGTTGCGTTCCATAAATGTGTACCTCCGGTATGTGTTTCGGGTTGGCCGCTTGAGCCTTCTGCACCCGGATTGACTTTTCTGAAAAATCGGGCCTATTGTGTGATATACGCCTTTGGTATTCGACCCTGCGAGAATCAGTCTCTGAGAGATGGGCACCGGATAATCGCCCAACCACTTTTTCACTTTACAGTATTATGTAACCCTAACGCAACAACTTTTTCGAAGCGTAGCGAGAGAAAATAATTGGCCGATTGGTCTCTAATATTTTGTTATAGCAAGAAAAGTTTTTCTACCTTACTCGATTTGCGGCCAGACCTCCTTTGGAAATGCCAATGGAGCTGGTTCATTGTGCTGAACTCATGGAACTGGAATGACGATAATCGCCCACACAAAATACCTAGCAGACTACATCTTCCGACCATACCCTCGTCTTATTATGCCCTAATTCTATTTTGTGTAAAATACTTGGAACGCCTTATGGCACATCCACACATCATCTTTCGAGCTGAGTTCCATGGGCGAATGCATGCCAAGTAGCGCTGGACCGCAGTCAATGATCTCCATACCGCAATTTGCCAGATATTTTGCCACGGTTCCCCCGCCTCCTTCGTCTATTTTACCGAGATCCCCAGCCTGCCAGACCACTTGATTGTCATTGAAAAGTTTTTTTACCCAATGCATGTATTCGGCGTTGGCTTCCGAGGCCATATATTTGCCTCCATGCCCGGTGTACTTTGTCAGATTGATTCCATACCCCAGGAATGCGCAGTTTCTCTTTTCGTAAACGTCTGGGTAGGTGGGATCGAAAGCAGCGGTCACATCAGCAGAGAGGGCTCGGCTGCGGTAAAGGCAATGGTACATTGCTCTGGCAGTAGGATCAATACCGCTGCTGTACATGAGGTCCATGAGGAACATTTCGAGCACACGGGATTTGGCGCTGGTGTTTCCTTCACTGCCGACCTCTTCTTTGTCATAGAAGATCGCCATGGCCGTGTACTCGGGGTCCTTTGTCCCCAGGATAGCTGTCAATGCTGTGTAGGCGCAAATCCGGTCATCCTGCCCGTAGCCGAGGATCAAACTGCCGTCCAGCCCGGCGTCTCTGGCCGGTTCGGCGGGGACTACCTCTATTTCAGCGCCAATCAGGTCTTGTTCTCTCAGCCCATACTTCTTGTAAAGTATTTCGAGAATGGCGAGTTTCACTCTTTCGCCCGCGTCCTTGTCTGGGTATGGATGGCCGCCTACTATCACATTGAGATTTTCCCCTGGGATAAATTCTGACGCTTTCTGATCCATCATTTTACGGGACAGGTGCGGCAAGAGGTCTGGTATGGTGAACACGGGGTCCTCTAAAGCGGTGCCGAGTTCAATATCCACAATGCGGCCGTCGGTCTTGATCACGGTTCCACATAGGGCCAAAGGACGCCCAACCCAATGATATTTCTTGATGCCTCCATAATAGTGGGTTTTGAGAAAAGCGAGGCCAGCTTCTTCAAACAGCGGGTTCGGCTTCAGGTCCAGCCGCGGGCAATCGATGTGGGACGTAATTATGCGTATCCCTTCGGTCAGTGGCTTGTGCCCTAGCACCGCCAAGGCAACGAATTTGCCCCTGGAGACATGGTAAAAGTGTTGGCCAGGAGATATCCGGTCAGGCAACTGCGAATATCCATTTTTCTCAGCCGCTTCGATTATCATTCTCGCGGCTTTACGTTCTGTTCTCGCGCAATTGAGAAAGTCTTTGTACTTATCACAGAGGGCAGAAATCGCTTTTCGCTCAGTTGCTGGGATGGCATCCCAGCAACGCTGAGGCTCTCGGACAAGCCGTTCTCTTAACTCTTTGGTTTTCTTGGACTCCCTTTGTTCAGCCATATTAAAGACTCCTCCACGTAGGCGGCGTGTTTCTAAACACTATAGCCGTTGACTCGCCGCCAAGGCAAGTCACTCAAACCACGGTTAATCAATAGGCTCCTAAATTATCGTTTGAATTTCCAAGGAGGATCTAGGGGAGTGAACTGCTCAGACATGGTTCTAGGTTGATCCGAAACTGGCCCCAGCGGCCCTTCCATGGCTGAGGCGACCGATTTCACCGGTTCGAGAGCCAATTTGTTCTTGGCCAAGAAGTCACGAGCCGTATTGATGGGCGTCGCGAAGCCAATGCCCTGACTTTTCCAAAGAAGTATTGTGTTAATACCGATAACCTCACCTGCCATATTGAAGAGAGGCCCCCCTGAATTTCCGAGATTCATGGCAGCATCGATCTGAATTAGCGGGGGATATCCGGCGCCCGGTATGTTCCTTTTTTGCGCGCTCACTATGCCGATCATAATCGACTGGCCTATGCCATAGGGGTTGCCAATGCCAACTACCCATTCCCCTAATTCGACGCTGTCTGAATTCCCGAATTTGACCGGCTGAAGACCTTCTGCCTCTATTTTGATGAGGCTTAGATCGTTCTTGGTGTCTTTATAGAGTATCCTTGCTCCGTACTTCTTGCCGTTAAGAAGTTCTACCTCTATTTGAGTTCCATTACGCAGTACGTGTTCATTGGTAAGGATAAGGCCGTTCCGAGAGATAATGAAACCTGCGCCGTATCCCATGGCCTTACCGTGAGGTTCGTTCGAGGAGTTGATGTTCCCAAGAGACCATTGAGATCCCGCTTCTAGCATACGGATTGACACCACAGACGGATTGACCCTTTTAATCAACTCTCGTATATCTGGGTAAGAGAAATATCTCGGTTGATGCTCTTCATTTCGGGCCTCGTAGGCCAAGGACAAGGGTTGAGGGCGAAAAGGCATCGGCGAGAGTCCTATGGGGCTTCGAGGGCTTTCGACTGCACTTTCCCTCCTTTGGACCACCCCGTAAGGGTCCAAAGTCGTGGGGGCAGAAGGCGTCGCAGCCTTCCTCACGGATAGGTCAGCGGCTCTGACGCACTTGCCGTGCTGAAAGGTGAAAGCGAAAGCACAAGTGATAAAGACCACGAGACCCCAACGGAAAGGCATCATACCATAACTCCTGTTGTGCGCTTTCCCGATGAGCAGCCCTCTGTCGGAGCTTGAGTCCGGGAATCAGCGAGTGATATATGCAGCTTTGGGAAGGAATGTCAAAGGGTTTATGATATTTTTTTTAAGCCGCGAATGACTGAATGGTTGCTTTTTTTAATATAAGCATTACAATAGGTTGGAATATCTTTTCATGTTTTATATTAAATTTTTGCCACCCGTATACGGAGCACCCGCAACATGTACGAAGTCGAAGTCATAGAAACCTTCTCCGCGGCGCACCGCCTCAGAGATTACAATGGAAAATGCGAACATTTGCATGGTCATAATTACCGCGTTCACGTTACGGCGAGGGCCCAAGCTTTGGGGGACGGAGGCATGGTGATTGATTTTGTACGCCTCAAAAGCGTACTTTCTCATGTATTAGCAAGGCTGGACCACTCGTATCTCAACGACGTCCCGCCCTTTGACGAGACCGAACCTTCTGCCGAAAATATTGCAGGATTCCTCTTCGCAGAGTTAGATCGCGAGCTGGGCGTCGTAGGAACGGTTTTACACAGCGTTTCTGTCTGGGAGTCGGACCAATCTAGGGCTGCTTTCATAAGAGACGAGTGCTGAGATCGTGCCGGGCTGATTACGCTGCAGGAATGGCGCGCGGCGGCGTGTGGGCATGACAGCCGACTACAAGGCTTGATTTCCTCTTCTACCTACTGTACTCAATTGCTGTATCGCTTCGCAGCTCCGGCCTGAGTCAAGTGATCTGTTCGGCATGCATGGTGATACCATGACAAGTGAGGAGACCGTAGTTGAAAATTCACACCATACCTGACGTGCAAGGCCGCTCCGACAATAGAGAGATACCGATCGACAAAGTCGGAGTAAAAGGCCTGCGCTATCCCATACGCGTAAAAGATAGGGCAAAGGGATTTCAGCATACGGTAGGGCTTTTCGACCTTTTCGTGAACCTTCCCCACAACTTCAAGGGAACTCACATGAGCCGGTTTATCGAGGTCCTCAATGAGTTTCGTGGAGAAATATCCATGGAAAAATTTGAAGAGGTTCTCCAAAAGATCAAGAAGAAACTTAACGCAAAAAGCGCTCACATGAATGTTGAATTTCCCTATTTCGTCGAAAAGAAAGCGCCCATAACCGCTACTCCAGGACTAATGTCTTATACATGCTTCATGAGAGGCGCGTTGTCAGAAACGTTCGATCTCATCGTAGGAGTAGAAGTGCCAGTTACTACGGTCTGCCCGTGTTCCAAAGAAATTTCACAGCATGGCGCCCACAATCAGCGAGGGCTGGTTAGAGTGCAGCTCAGGTTTAAGAAATTTTTCTGGATAGAGGAAATCATAGAGATTGTTGAATCTTCGGTGAGTTCAGAAATCTACTCGCTCCTGAAAAGACCCGACGAAAAATATGTGACTGAAAAGGCTTATGATAATCCCATGTTTGTCGAGGATGTGGTACGCTCATCCTTCACCCGACTCAAGGCGAGAAACAACTTCCCTTGGTACCGCATCGAAGCGGAGAATTTTGAATCAATCCACAATCATAGCGCTTATGCGATGATAGAAAAAGATTTCTCACCCGAGCCGGAGTGTTTCCAAGGTCCCAGTGTGCTTAGGGGAAATGGTTGTTTGTAACATACCAACATATCATTCGGATTTAATTGACAATCACGTTCTCTGGTCGTACACTTTGTCCCCGAGAGAGAACGGAAGCGTCATTTGACGTAGTGGAGGATCGGTGAAGCCGTATCCAAATGATGCAACTTCCAAATTCGGTATGACTGGGCGGTAATCCATCCTTAAGCGCCAGAGGAGAGGGATGACTGATCACTCCTATAAGGGGCATTGCAATGCTCTCGGCGCTGGGCAGAAAATGAAATGATGTGATACAACCGGTCCCGGGATCATACAGTTCTCAGAGATGACGCGCCTACCACAAATCCGCCACAAGCTTGTGTGCCCAAAGCATTTTGCAATTGTTGCCCTTCTTTTCCTTGGAAGCTTTCCTTTGTCAATACAAGCTATTGAACCGGCATTTCAAGACCTTTCAATGGAGCGACTGCTAAGTAGAGCCCGGGAATTTCAGAGCGCGTCCTCGGCAAGAACAGCGGTCTCAGAATCGCCTGACCCCAAGATGAAACGCAATAATATGTCTCCGGGTCACAAACTAGAACGCACTATTATGAAAGAGACTTATCCGACTAAAATGCTGCTGCCCGCAGAGTTTAGCCATATAGTGGGCAATCTTGCTTCGCATCGCGGCATGAAGAAAATGACGCCCAACCCACATGAGAACGGGAGTCCGCTAGAACATTCCCTTTCTGTGGGACGCCAAGAGCTACCTACGGTTGCTCGCATCATCGCGCTGGGCGCCGCGCCTCCGTCTAGCCTGCCCACTAGGGGATCTCTTGAGCCGGGTGTCAAAGCCAAAGCTTTGCTTTGCCTGGACTGTGGGTCCAATCAGGTGCTCCTTGACATGAACAGTACTCAACCTCTGCCCATCGCAAGCATTACAAAGCTTGTCACTGCAATGGTGGTCATAGATGAGATGGACCTCAATCAGGTCTGCGAGGCGCCTCGAGATATAAGAAAAATAGAGAAGCATGTGGTGGGCATTAGACCTGGCGAACGAGTAACTGTTCGTGACTTGCTCCATGGCCTCCTTATAGAATCCGGCAACGACTGTGCGGAAACGCTGGCTCGGGCCTATCCAAAGGGGGGCCGCGTAGGCTTTCTAGCCGCCATGAAAAGAAAAAGCCAGGAGATAGGCGCCACTAAGGCAAGGTTTTACACTCCGAGCGGGCTGGACGTGAAACTGCAAGCTGGAAACTCCAAGACTTACGAGCATATCGCTAAACTGTCCAATACAGCTTCTGCCAAGGATGTTGCCCTGATTGGAAGAAAAGCCTTCTCATATCCTTTGATCCGGCGCATCGCCCGCATGAAGACATATACGTTCCGGACGCTCAGTGCCAAGCCCCGGGAATATAGGCTTGTTTCAAATGACAAGCTCTTAGAGAGAGGGCTTCCTCTGGAAGGTGCAAAAACGGGGTACACTGACGCGGCCGGTAAGTGTATCGTCGCTCTGTTTAACGATCACGGAAAAGAGCGTCTCATAGTCGTTCTCAATACTCCGCGCCATTTCAATGCAGCCGAGAAGATTTACCGCTGGGCATCCCGGAAATGAGCTTCTCCACCATCACTGAAAGTAGTCGCCGAAGGTCGAGCCTGATCTGAACCACGATCTCCGGCCAATGTCCAGCGGTTCAGCGAAGAGATTTTCCAGAGGCGGAAGAACCGATCCTCATGATTTAGCTTCATCGACCAACAAGGTTGATTGCTTAAAGAACGCACTTCACAACCATCCTACGTCGTTTGGAAACAAAACGGCAGCCAGCGCCGGACGGACAATTGCTCGTTTGTGCCTTGTCAAAATACTTTCGCTGACAAAATGGAGAGAAGAAGAATCACAATGAGAATGCATCTATGTCTAGATACAGATGTTGCGCGGACATACAGAAGTTCGTCCCAAAGAGCACGAGTCATGACTGAGCGGTGGGTTTCACAGTGGGTGTTTTGCCCTAACTGCGGCCAGCCCAATGTTCAGAAGTATCCAAATAACATGCCCGTTGCTGATTTCTTCTGTCCAGATTGCAGCGAAGCCTACGAATTAAAGAGTCAGCGGCAAAGTATAGGCACAAAAGTAGTCGATGGGGCCTATGCATCTATGATTAAGCGGTTACAAGCAAGCAGCAGTCCAAATCTTTTCCTGCTAGAGTATGATCCCTCCAATTTTGAGGTACGCAATTTCCTTGTAATTCCGAAACATTTTTTTGTACCAGACATTATTGAACGGAGAAAACCTCTTGCGCAAGGAGCGCGGCGTGCAGGTTGGACCGGCTGCAACATTCTGCTACAGGGCGTTCCTCAGAAAGGGAAAATATTTTTCGTACAAGAAAAAGAGCTCGTACCGAGGGACATGGTACTGCTCAAATGGCGTGAAACTGTTTTCTTAAGAAATTTTGATGCGACAGGGCGCGGTTGGTTGCGCGAAACCATGATGTGCATTGAAAGACTTGGAGTGAGCCATTTTACTTTGCAGGACCTGTACCGTTTCGATAAAGAGCTTAGCAGAAGATACTTGGGCAATCGCCATATTCGGGAAAAAATCAGGCAGCAGCTACAGATCTTACGAGACAAGGGTTATGTAGAATTTATTGGTTCCGGTCATTATCGTTTGAGATAGGCCTGGATTTCCGTAACTATCCAGTAAGCATCCGAATACGGCATTTATACGGACGATCCGTAAGAGACATCCTGCGGGTTCAAGTTGACAAGGGGGGCTTTCATACATTAGTCTGAGCGTGCGTGAGGCAACTGGAGAGGAGGGTACTGTTATGTCAATAGGTCGAGTGGCAAGAGTCACAGAAGTGATAGCAGGCTCCCCGAACAGCTTTGATGAAGCTGTGAAAGTAGCCTTTGAAAGGGCGAATAAGACGCTTCGGAACATTACGGGCATGAAAATTACCGACATGAGCGTCATGTGTGAAGCGGGGATAATCCAGGAGTATCGCGTACGGGCAGAAGTCATTTTCGTTTTGGAGTAGGACGTTTTCGGTCAACTTTAATGACTTGTTTTCCCGTTGCCTCACACAGATCAATTCCTGGACAGTGTGTCCAGGGGAGTACCTTCAATTTTCGCCAAACAGCGACCCTTGTCTGAAGTCGGTCGCTTCCATTGTCCTGAGCAAATCGATTCGTACTTTTCGGCGATCCAGCATCCATAGGGGCGCCACGAGTTCGTTTGGATGAGGGTCTGAGGTAAGGCGATGCGCGACGACATCCGGCGGTAGCACCCGCAGTACAGCCATTGTAGCATCCGCCGCAGCCTGTTGTGATAGAGGTGTATATTCCCCATTTCGATAAAGCTTCTCTAGCTCCGTTCCGTGTACCACGTAAAGTGGATGGAGTTTGACGCCTTGTACGGGTGCCTTTGCCAAGGCTTTTGCAGTGGCAATCATATCATCCAGCGTTTCTCCAGGGAGGCCTAATATCAGATGTACAACTACTGGCAGACCAGTGTCATGGGTCCGATCGACGGCATCGAAAAAAGCCGATGGACTGTGGCCTCTTTTAATCAATTTAAGAGTGCGTTCATGGACTGATTGCAGCCCGTATTCCATCCACACCAGGCGGCTTTCGGCCAATTCTGTTATCATCCGTAAGGTGTCGTTCGGGACGCAGTCCGGCCTTGTTCCAATGGCGAGCCCCACCACTTCGGGTCTGGCTAAGGCTTCTTCGTAGATTTTGCGCAATTGATTTGTCGGCCCGTTGGTATTGGTAAAAGACTGAAAATATCCTATAAACTTTTTTGTTCCATATCGTTGACTGAGGAACCCGATCCCTTGGTCAACCTGCTCTGCTATGGAACGGCCCTTGGTTATGGCCCCTGTCCCTGAGCCTCGGTTGTTGCAATATATGCAGCCGTTAAGTCCTCTGGCTGCATCCCGGTTGGGACAGCCGAGACCAGCATCGATGGTGATCTTGCGTACGGGTTCACCGAAGATCCCTTTGAGCCAGGAAGACAGTGTGCGATACCGCGGCATAGATGGATTCATTTTTGGGCCGTCAATGTCTAATTGTGATAAGTCTATCATGACAACCTTTCTCTTGCACGCGGAGTAACTCTTGAAGACGGACACCATTTTTGTCTGCCGTGAGTGCGGAAAAACATTTCCCAAGTGGATGGGAAGATGCCAGGGGTGCGGGGCATGGAACTCAGTGGAAGAAACCCAAGCTCCAAGGTCGAAAACCTTGGCGCGTACACGCGTCAACTATGACGACGGAATCGTAGTTCCCATCACCGAAGTCCAATGCGGATTGAACAGATATATCCAGACCGGCATCGGCGAACTAGACCGAGTCCTTGGAGGGGGGATCGTGCCGCGTAGCGTGATACTTGTTGCTGGCGATCCGGGTATCGGCAAGACAACTCTGCTCATGCAAGCCTTGGATAGGCTCTCCGCAAATGGCGTCAAAACCCTCTACGTGTCTGGAGAAGAGTCAGCGGAACAGCTGCGGCTCCGGGCTGAAAGGCTGGGCGTAATAGGGGATTCTTTCCTGATAATGGTAGAAAATCAGCTTGAAGTCGCGATAGATGCCCTGGACAAAGTGCGACCTGACGTCATCGTTGTTGACTCTGTGCAATCCTTTTATCGACATGAAGTCCAGTTTCACCCTGGAAGCATCCCGCAGGTGCGCGATACTGCATCGAGTATAATACGGTGGGTCAAATCGAGTTCTTCTGCCTGTTTTATTGTGGGACATATTACTAAAGAGGGGGCCATAGCGGGACCAAAGACGCTAGAACACATGGTAGATACGGTGGTGTACTTCGAGGGAGAGCGCGGACATCCACATAGAATGCTGCGAGCCATCAAAAATCGCTTCGGTCCGGTAAATGAAATTGGGGTCTTCGAGATGCACGAATCCGGCTTGGAAGAGGTGGTCAATCCTTCCGAACTTTTCTTGTCAGAGCGCTCCGAGGGTGTGTCAGGCTCAGTGGTAACATCCATAATGGAGGGGGCCAGGCCCATCTTAGCCGAGATTCAGGCATTGATAACGGGGCCCGTTCCCGGGCAAGGCAGACGCACGTGCCTCGGAGTAGAACCCCAGCGGTTAGCCCTCCTCGCAGCGGTGATGGAAAAGAAATTGGGTTTATTCTTAAGCGATCAAGACATCTTTGTAAACGTGGTGGGAGGAATCCGAGCAAACGATCCGGCAGTTGACTTGGCAATTTTCTCTGCACTGCTGTCATCTATTGTTGACAGACCGGTTCAGGAAGGGGCACTTGTCCTGGGCGAGATAGGACTTTCTGGAGAAGTGAGGAGGGTCTCGCGGTGCGCGGAACGTATAAACGAGGCTGCGCGTCTGGGTTTCGGCAAGGTCTTTGCTCCTGCCATAAATGCAGGCCCAGCCCGTCTGCCGGAAGGTATTATTTTTACGGAAATTCGCCACGTGAAAGATCTTAATCAGGTAATCTTCGGCTAGGTACGTTGCCCTCCTCCACGCAGGATGTGGTCGATGTCCTCCAAGGATGCGGAGGCGATGAAAGAGCGATTTGCGCAACCGTTTGTATGTTGAATTTCGCGGGAATGACATGAAATGGGCGCAGCTACCACAACCCTAATTGATTTGGATGCTACCCACAACTCGTCCATTTTTTTGGGAAATATTGTGCCATGAACAAGGTTGCATCTACAGCGAGTATGGTCTATGGGCGGATTGACTAAAGGCGTTGGCGCTCGGATACGGCTTTATAGGAAGAAAAAGAGACTTTCCCTTACAGACTTATCGCGTCTGACGGGGATTGCCGCCTCGAATCTCAGTTCAATAGAACTGAGCAAGACCTCCCCCACCCTCAATACCCTGATAAAAATTGCAGATGCATTTGAAATGCAAGTGGGCGCGTTTCTAGACGAGATGCTTTATGGAACCGCAGTTTTTTGTCCGGCGGTCGCAGCCAGGCACAAGGCCGATCAGGCCGAAGGGGTATCGATCGCTGCTCTGACAGACCACGTTCAAAAATCGGGGTTGAGTGTAAAAACGGTAACGGCGGAGAGCGACGCGCCTTCTTTCCCTCTGGATTCACAGACCGATAGCTTCGTCTATTGTCTCCAGGGAACAGCCGACATCGTGGTACACGGCACCGTCCACTTCCTACACCCCGGGGACGGCATCTATATAAGGGCTTATGCGGAAGCGACATGTACTCCCACTGGTGAAGATGAGCTTCGGCTACTGACCATATCGAACCTATAGGGTACATGGGATATCAGTGGGCATCGCCGCCTTTGACTCAATTCTTCTTCTTGGTATAACCCTGGGTTGCTAATTGAGTTAAGAACTGTCTTGCTGACCCCTTTGGTATATTAATGGTATGGGATACACGGGCGCCAGTGTGTCTAGCTGGGAAGACGGCTTTGTCCGCCGGTATGCTCGAATTGAGTTCCCAGACCGTTCTAGGGCTAACGCCCAGCATCTTTGCCATGGTGGCCATCGGAAGGTCCTTTAGGAGCACCACCCTGTTCAGGGTATCGAAGCTGACCGAGCGATTCTGCACCGCGGGAACCCCGTAGAACTCTCGGTGACGGCTGATTATAGCAATGGCAATCCAACGGGGTACGTATTGTTCGGTCTCCTTTGGCAAGGGGGTATCCCAGTATGACGTCGTTCCAAAGACATTCATCCTTTGAAGCACACGCGTCGGCCCTGCGTTGTACGCCGCAGCCGTAAGAAACCAGTCTCCAAAGCCCTGTTTTTCTGTACCGTTATCCAATGCGATTTTCTTTACCCGATTCATCCAAGCAAGATAGCGCGCCGCCGAATGGGTCGATTGCACAAGATCTGCACGCTCATCCTTCCAATTAGTGATACGCATTTTCCAATCGTACTGATCAGCCCCAGAAGGACCTTTCTGCGCTGTTGACTTGATGAATTGCCAGTAGCCAAACGCTCCAGCAGACGACAGAGCCCTCCCATTGTAGTTGCTTTCGATGGCTGCAAGATAGATAAACTCTGGAGGTATGTCGTATTTCTTTAGGATGGGGGCCATGGTCTGTCGAAGCTCGTCTGCTCGTTTCAGCCATAAGAGCACTCTCGAACGCCTGTCCAGCAACAGATAATTCATCTCACGGATGATCCGATGCCGAACGTCGCTCCTAGCGAAAGGCACCTCTTGACCGGCAAAAACAAAGGATTTCTTTGCTAAAGACGGTGGCAGGCCGTAGAGAAATCCGTCTGGGAGCGTCTCAAAGTGAGGAGGGCTGGCTTCGACCCAAGGCAACGGGTCTATCGTCAATAAAACAACGAGGCACAGTATGAGACGGCCTAGGAAAAGGCGCAATGCCACGATAGTCCAGTAGGCACGCGACTCAGCCCTAGCCTTATTCTGAGCCAGTGCAACAGAGGTGAAGCAAAAAGATCGGTCAGGAGAGGCTGCTATACGTCTCTGTCCCTCTGCCGAGCAGCAGGCATCACTTTCTGTTCTAGAAAACAACGGCTACCACTCTTTCCAAGAGCATAAGATCTGTTCTCTTCATGGTTATGCTCCTATAATAAGGACTCATGGACCTTAAAAGCAGTTGATCCCCTGCAAAATGTATTTTTTTTACGAAAGCCTTCCCCGTGCTGCGATCCTTAAAGATAACCAGGTCTCCTTCTCGGATTTCTTCCCACGACTCTGGTTTGACAAACAGCAGGGTCCTATCTCCAAAAAACTCGCCGAGGCTGTCCCCACGTACCCGCACGCAATAAAGGTCCTTTGCAATTGCTCTATCGCAACCGGGCGGCATTGGTACCTGTTCAAAACCTTCGCCAACTGTGTATCCACCGTCGGTGAACTCGAACCCTTCTCCTGCACTCACGTGTCCGACTAATGGAATGCTTATTTCGTCTATTTGGCGTGCTGGGTGGGAGATGAGCGCCTCCACTGCACGGATAGCTTCCTGCAATTCCGAAGACATAAAATCCAGGTGTACCTCATTGGCCTCGGGATCCCACCCCCACACAAACGACTTATCTGTCAGGTAATCCACCAAAGCATTTTCTATAAAATCCCTATTCGCCTTTGCCTGAGCTGCCAGCGTCTTGAATCGTATTGGGCCGTATGCCCGGGAGTCATAGATTTCTTCATGGGTAAAGAGATAGACCTTTACAATCAAATCGATGACGCGAGTTTCGGCAGGATGGAGCTCGAGCAACTCAATTTCATCCACGAGACGCTTCTGGTTTTTCTTGAGTCGCTCCACGAGCAGGACACGCATGCTCGGGAAACGCGGAATAGGCCGCAAAGGGACTTTGTGTAGTTCGTGACGAACGATATTCAGGATGTCTGACTCCGAGACCTGAAGACTGGCACTCCATACAATCAGTTGAGCCTTGTTTCGGGGGCGTCCAAAATCCGGAGGTTGCTTCTTGCCTGTAAGCAACTGAGAAACGTAAGCCGGGGAGACCTTCAGCTCATGCGCCAGCATTTTCTGGGTCTTTCCAAGATGTCGAGCCCGTTGCTTAACGTAGGCGGCAAAAGTCTTCACCGGAAAAACTGCAACCTCAAGAGCTTGATGGGATGGATGTTTCAACTGACGCTCCCCACGATGCAGCAGCCCCATCTGATATTCTTATAGAAATGTTAAGGTGTTAATTATCAACTGTCAAGTGAGAGCCCTGTACAAATCAGTCCGCAGGCTAGATAGACCTGCGGACTGACTGGCACCAGCATCAAGAGACTGTTCGTTTAGAAGTGAAGAGCAAAATCCAGGTAGGGACCTTCGACCGCAACATCCGTATAGAGCCTGTTCCTGTTCCCCTCAAGCTTCCATTGCTTGTAGCCAAGTTTGAATCCTGCATCAACATTCCTGCTCACCGGAGGAGCGATACCGGCGGCCATATCCCACGTCGAAAGCCCCAATCCATCAAAACTCATCCAGCTAAACCGCGCCTCAAGATACGGTTTGAACCAAGAAAAATATCCCGTATTTTCCGGCTCGTATCTCAAGTGGCCACCTATGGCCGGCTGCAAAACCGTTTGTGAAAAGTCCACGGTATCTCCGTTAACTTTGGCCACTCGTTCCGACCATTTTATAATGTGAAGATCCCCGTTTGGGCCAAAAACTAAGCTACGGCCGAATGACACCTCATAGTCTGCTCCCAGAATCAACGAAGTTATATTCAAATCCGTATGTATGGCATCGTCCTTTTTCAGGAGGAGACCTGAAACGTTTCCGTCAGTTGGAATATGACCAGTTCCCGTCCACTTCCACGGCGCATACTCCAACCTCACCGCCACTTTATCCCACGCCTTTATCTGTGAATAAAACTCCCATAGGGTTTTTTCAGAGGGCAGTCTCAAGTGGCCATTGAGATTCAGATATGAACCTTCGCCTGCCCGACTCACCACCTTGGCGCTCCCGATTAAGCTGCTAAACACGGGACGCATACCTAGCGCGAAGGCGTATCCCCTCTTGGGACAAAGGATCTCCGCCCGGGACCGACCAGCGGCAGCCTCCCAGTCCCTATACCTGTCAGGAGCGCCTAAACGCGCCCCCTGGACGCCAAAAATTTCGGACTGACTAGCCCGACTACGGACTTTGGAAGGGTACTTGGATGCAACGTCCGACGCGCCTACCGGAAGAGTCAGCGCCAGGCAAAGGGCGGTCATTACACCTATGGCCACGGGAATCATCATGCGGCCCCTTGATGTCATAAGCCTACCTCCAGACGGTGATGAACCGGAGCGCCCAACTTCACTTCTATGCTGCTTGCCGTTCTCAACACTGGGCTTAACCTTTCCCCGGAGAGCACCGGATTTTCTTCACTGGCTGGGGAATACATTGAGCTGATCCCCATAGGTCGATTAAACTCGTACCGCAAAATCGGCCCAATGTCAAGCTTTTTTGATTTTTAAATTAATTGATTTAGATATGTTATGACCAAAATTTAATGTAATATATGATAGTAAACATTGCGGGCTTTAATATCACGAGCTTATCGTAGCATTTTGCTCACTTTACAAATCTGCGCCCTAATCTCAGACTCTCCACCTTCAAATTCATGATCCGAGAACCTCGATCCAGGAAGCTCTCTCTGGACTCAAAGGCAGCCCTGACCTGTGCCGTCACAAGGCGGAATTTGTCATCTAGCGGTTGATCCCCTATCAGGGGCTTCCTTCGTGTATCGGTTCTCGAAAATAACCGTAAATCCGAAAAGGGACTCGCCCCTCGATTGATGTGATGGAAGATTGCTGCGTCGCCTTTGGCTCCTAGCAATGATAGGGGCAGATCGAGTCGCCATTGCGATCTAAGCTGTGCAATCTGTGGTAAGTTTCGAGAATGCCTATAAACAGATGTCTGCTCTTGCTAAAAGAAAGGGATGCCCTGCGACGCAACTCCTCCAATGCTGGAGTATCTCTAGCCCCCCTGTTATTTAATTCATTACTTCCCAACACAAAAACGCTCGAACAGTCTGTCCAAAATCCCTTCGTCAACTTTTTCGCCCGTGATCTCTTCCAGCGGCTCCAACGAAGCTCTTAGTTCGTATGACACTATGTCTAGTTTGGGCTGTCGCTCTTCCAAGCACCTTTGGATAGCTCTTTGGAGTGCGGACATAGCTGCATCCAACGAAAGAAGACACCTAGAGCTGAGGATGATATTATCGGCGACGCCCTCTCCGCACTGCGTCATCAGCTCCGCTTCATTCGCGAGTATGCGCTCCAGTCCATCTACCCCCTGTCCTGTCTTTGCGCTTACCCAAACCATTGGGTACGTCGCATCCATTTCAAAGGAGTCAAGATGAGGGCTACCTGGGACAAGGTCTATCTTGTTCACCACGATCACCGATCTTCGGGACTTGCATATATCGAGGATGTTATAATCCATGTAATCCAGTCCGCTTGCTGCATCTAGGACCGCGATGATGAGGTCTGCTTTGTCAACAGATTCGCGCGTCTTTCTAATGCCTTGATCTTCTATGAAGCCTTCCGGTTCGCGAATCCCGGCGGTATCCCATAGCGCGAAAGTGTGTCCTTTCAACAGGATTCGATCTTCAATAGGGTCCCTTGTGGTGCCGGGGATGGGCGTCACGATGGCGCGGTCTTTCCTCAAGAGCGCGTTGAACAGCGTTGATTTGCCCACGTTTGGCTTGCCCGTGATGCACACACGTATGCCTTCTCGGAAAAGAACAGCTTGCTGTGAATCCTGCCGAATAGTTTTCATGCGAGCATAAATGTTTTGGAGGTCCGCTTTCAAATCTGGCTGACCAAGTTCGCCGTCTTCGTCGAAATCTAGATGCGCTTCAACAGTGGCCAGGAGGTTCTTGATGGCGTCTGACAGCTCCCGTATCTGACACGCAGGCGAGGAATCGAGACGCGCTCGGGCCTCGCGAGCCGCAGCTTCAGATTGCGCATCGATGAGATCGATGACTGCCTCGGCCTGCAAAAGATCTAGCTTGCCGTTGAGAAAGGCCCGTCGGGTGAATTCTCCGCGCGTCGCCATTCGAGCGCCTTGGGATATGAGAATACGGACCACCTTGTCCAGCACCACAGGACTACCATGGAGGGTCAACTCCACCATATCCTCGCCGGTGTACGAGCTGGGGTTTTTGAGGAATATCAAGAAGCCGTCATCTAGTACCCGGTTTCTGACTGGGTGTACAACTCGTCCGTACACAGCCACTCTTTCTGTTATCACCTCAGAACGCAGGGGGTGGAATACGCGCAGAGCAATGGATAGAGCTTCTTGTCCGCTCATTCGGATAAGCCCAATCGCCGAACGGCCTGGCGGAGTTGATAAGGCAACGATTGTGTCTGAATACTGATTTATTTCCGGCTGCACGCTGGGTTCCTGGGATATCGCTGTTCTGGCCGGCAACTAATGCTCGAACGGCTCGTTGTCTTATGGCCGTCCTGGAGACTTGTAACGAGAATGGTTCCTTTAGCTCGGTCTGACAACTCGATGGTTCTCTTGTCATTGCTAGGAGCCGAAGGGGTTAGAGAAATCTCAATTCACATCAATCGAGCAGGGAAGCCCTTGTCCAATGTGCGTTTGCATTCGAGCACCGCTATGATGCTCAAGAGTCACGGGTTTCACTGCTAAGCTCCGGCGTCCGTGCTACAGCTTTTCTATCTCCTCCTGCGTTTATTCGCCCCGACCTTTCGTGGATACACGATAATGCGCCGCATTGGTCCCTCGCCGTAACTCTTCGTGTACACTTCGCTGTCTTCGGCGAGGATGAGATGTACGATCCGTCTTTCTGACGGAGGCATGGGATTAAAGGAAACAGGTTTGAGGGTCTTCTTAGCTTTCAGACTCATTCTAAGAGCCGTATCACGTAGGCTTTCTATCTTGCGCTGCCGGTAGTTCTCAGTGTCCACTACTACCTCGATCCGGCGACTCGAGGGAACGTCTTTGTTGATGCACTTGCTGCAGATGAACTGTAGGGCATCCAATGTTTGGCCCCTCTTTCCGATGAGCAGGCCGGATCCGTCGCCTCGTATGTCAAGATGGATTGCCCCATCGACCACCGAGGAAGCCACTTCTGCCTCCACAGGAATTCGCTGGAGAATGCCTTCGAGCGTCGTGCGAGTTCTGTTGACGAGTTCGTCGTCTATCACGCTTGCAGAAGGGGCCCGATGATGCTCCTCGTCAGACCCTTCTGGCTCGGTTATCGTATCCAACTTGGGCTCCTTTTCTGGCGCTCCCGGGGTCTCCTCGCCTACTGGTTCCTTGCTAGCTAACAGGGCAGAAGAGGGCGATACTTCCTCTTCAGGTTCGACTTGCGGCGTGGACGGCCTCACGGTGACTTTGATGCGGGCGTCTCGGTGGCCGACGATGCCAAGGAATCCTCTAGTGCTCTCTTCGATTACTTCAATGTCGAGGCAGTCCTCGCTTACTTTCAATTCCTCACATGCTTTGGCAATGGCCTCTTTTACAGATTTTCCGATAAATTCATAGGAAGACATGGTCCCTATCCTCTAAGTGATCTATGAAGACATTTTGTTGGTGATGAGCTGCTGCCCAATGGAGAGTATGTTGCTGACTAGCCAGTACAGGACTAGGCCTGACGGAAAACTGAGGAACATGTACGTGAAGATCACGGGCATGAGCAACATCATTTTCTTTTGCATGGGATCCCCAGTTGACGGCGTCATCCACTGTTGGAGAACCATCGTCCCGCCCATGATGATTGGCGTTACATAGTATGGATCTGGGGCTGATAGATCATTGATGCACAAATATATCGAAGGTAAACATACAAAGGGCGCATGCCGAAGTTCGATGGCATAGGAGAGCGCCTGATATAGCGCTATAAACACTGGTATTTGAAGGAACATGGGCCAGCAGCTCCCCAAGGGGTTGACCTTCTGGTCCCGAAACAACCCCATCGTGGCCTTGTTCAAGGCCGCTTTGTCGTCTTTGTACTTTTCCTTAAGCTTCGCAATCTGCGGCTGAAGTTCCTGCATCCGTCTCATGGACTTCATACTCTTGTGGGTGAGTGGTATGAAGAGAATTTTGATCAGCACGGTGAGAAGGATGATGTCTATACCGTAATTGTTTGTACCGGGTATCTTGATGCTGCCGATGTAAAATCCCGAGTTGCAAAATCGGAGAAAGGCCATTAGGTATTCGGACATGACGTCCAGTACCTTGTAATTGCTAAAAAACAGTGCCCTGGAGACGTCAGCACCGGCTTTGGCAAGTGCGTCGGCCTGCTTCGGTCCGAGATAAATCCCCAGTTGTTTCATTACAGTGGATCCAGCCGAGACGTCCACTGCCCCGTAGCGCACAAGAACCTCTGCAATACCGTCCTGGGAAGGTTTCACCAGGGTAACTTTATGGGCTTGATGCGCTCCAAATACCAATGCCTTGAAAAAATACACGTCGCCCAAACCGACCCACCTGATCTGACCTGAGGGTTCTTCGTCTCCTTTTATGTCTTTGAAATAGTAGTCTTTCAGTTGGTCATTGAGAAGTATTTCCACGCTGTTCCATGCGAAACGATCTTGGCCTTCGCCCTTGTAAACCTTTTTCCAAGGGAAACTCACGAGGTAATTTCTATGTTCCGACGCGCTACTGGCAAGGGTAAAAGAAAAGTCCACGAGATATGTATCCTGATGAAATGTAAACTTCCTCTGGATCGTGAGTCCATCTGCGGTGGTGGCTGTCAGGCTGATGGTGCAGTCAGGCTGCCCAGGTCCAAGAATTTTATCCGTCTCTTCGTCATCCAGCCTGTAAGAGAGCCCGTTGTCCGTAAAGGTATCGTCTCTGGTCGTGAGGACGATAGACGGGCCTGATGTGTCGGGGCCTGTCGGCTCGAAGAGGTTGACGAGGTCTGGTCCGTGCAGTTGCGTTGTGTATTTCTTCAGCTTGAAAGATATTATTGCGCCGCCTTTAGACGATACAAGCGCTTCGTATAAAGGGGAACTGATTTTCACCAATCGCTCCTGTGCGTGCTCCGGTGTTTCGGGCTGCAACGGCTTAATGGCGGCGTCGAGCGTTGAGGTTTCTTTTGCCTTTTCTTGTGACAGCTGGGCCGGTTTTTTGGGCGCGGGCGATTCAGGTTTTTGCGCTTCGGTAGCGAGCTCTGTTTTCTTCACCGGAGGCTGCTGAGGCGGGGGGGAAAAGGATTGAAAGAAATACTGAAACCCGATGATGATGATCACGGATAAGACTATCGCCAGAATTAGATTTCGATCCATGCGTATCTCCCCTATATGGGGTTGTTTTGTTTCTAAATGCCGTCTCGGCTAACTTAGGAGACCGGGTGCCTAGGGAACAGGATCATAGCCCCCCGGCCCAAATGGCCGGCATCGCAAAAGCCGTTTGACAGCCAGCCATATCCCTCTTGAAGGCCCATGTCTTAAGACAGCGATTATGGCATACTCGGAACAGGTGGGATAGAACCGACACGCGGAAGGGAAATGCGGTGAGAGGAATACCTGATAAAATCTGATCACCCCAACCAGGGCACGCTTCCCGAGGCTCATCGACCCCGCAGAAAAAATCTGTCCAACTCGCTCCGGAGTTGGCGTGTATTCAATTGACTCGCTCCGGGAGTAACGATGAATACTATGTCCGCACCGGGAGTAATGTTTTCCCGGTTTAGCCTGAAGTATTCTCGAAGTCTTCTCTTGATGCGATTTCGAACACAAGCGTTCCCAGCTCTTTTACTCGCAATGATGCCGATTCGTGACCTGCCCGCCTCGTTGCTCAATACGCGGATATGAAAGTTTGCCGTCCGGAATCGGGCACCCTCCTTCACGATTCGCCGATATTCAGCGGAACGACGGATTCTGTCCCGTTTGGTCAGCCCGAAAAGTTTCTTTTCAGACTGACAGGCGTTTGCGCCCTTTTGCCCTTCGCCGCTTGAGGACAAGGCGTCCACTCTTTGTTCTCATCCGTATGCGGAATCCATGAGTTCTTTTCCGGGAGAGATTACTCGGTTGATATGTTCTTTTCACAGCGAATCCCCGACCTGTTCGTTAATCCTCTAAAGGGATCATGTAACCAAATCGATCGCTTCAAGTCAAGGGCGTTTTAGTTCATTAGACAAATCCACCACTATTTTTACCTATTGTTAGTATATATTTCAAAGTATTAGCTACTACTATTAAATATTATTATTGCGTACTCAGTTAACCAATGATAAATTTAAGTTAATTGCTTGTGGAGGTTTTGAGCCATGTTCGTCCACGTCGTCGTCATATCTTTGCAATGCGCCGCAGTAGCCGCTTTTCTTTTGCTCTGGTACTTCTGGGCCAGAAAAAAAATCGAAACGTCATATTTGCTTGAAGACGAAGAGCAGATCCTTTTTCCCTTTCGGTATTTTTCTTGGGTGCTCATGGCCGTCATATTAGTCACCAGCCTCGCTCAGATCCATTTTGTACGAACTTCGGCTCAACTTAATGAAAAGATCGCTGCCATATTGGCCCAGAATAAGGTTACTATTCAGCAAACAAAATCCTTCGATGAACTGAAGGCGCTGGTAGAAAAGACAAAAAGGGATATGGACAGTAATTTCAAGAGCTTACGCGTGCAGCTTAGCGACAGGGGCGTCCAGGCAAAATCCTTGCAAACCATCGCTGACTTGAGTTTGCCTTCCGACAAAAGCGTTGATAAAGAGGCTTTCCTAAGGGCAGGAAAGCAGCGTACAGATCTCTCTTCCCAGTCTTTTGCCAAGGAGGCGAGAGCGTCATCGGCTACAGCGGCATCTAAACATGCATCTGCCGGGGATGGGGAAGAAAATCGTACTCGCGAGCTTTCCATGGGATTGAGTCGTCAAGGAAAGATACTAAGAGACCAGGTCAGGGTGAGGCAAAAACCCAGCATCGAAGCCTCCCCTGTGGACAGGCTAATGAGCGGCCAGCAGGTAAAGGTGACCGAAAAGAAACTTGATCTAGAAGGAAAGATATGGTTTCGAGTCATCACGCCCACGGGAAGGGCTGGCTGGGTCGATTGGCGGTATGTGAAGCTTGAACCGACGAATTGAATGCTCCCGTCAGCGGTTCCCCATTACGCCTTTACAGATACACCGCTTCCTTTGATAGCGGTCGAAGCTCAGGGAGCCAGGCGGAGAAGCTTGACTCCCTTTTGCCCGAGTTCTGTTTTGTAGGCACAGTTTATTTCCTATTTGTCCGTTTGGCCCTTCGGCGCTGGATCATTGGGCTTTGGCATAATTCCTTCGCGTTTCAGAGACTCCTCGACGCGCTTATCAATTTCCGGTCCAAGTTTTTGCGCCCACTGCTGTCCTGCTACCATACTCTCATGGGTTATCTGGGGTAGCACTGAACGCATTTTTACGCCAAGCGGAGTTTGATAGAAGGCTAGCAATTCTTTGATCTCCGGATGGGTGAGATATTTGTCATAAATGGGGACGACTTGATCCACCAAGCCACCCGGAGCCGATATGTTTTCGCTGATGAGGGTCGTGATTTCCTTTCCCATGACCTGCAATGCGTTGTCCGGTATGGTGGTCTTCGCTGACTTCAGCATTTGCACGAGCTGCTGGGTTACGGCTGCGGAGAATTGCTTGGCGATATTCGTGCCACCAGTCATTTCTATGAGCCGTTTGATGTCATCGGTCTTTGCAGGGGTCGGCTCGTCGGCTGGGGCTGAGTGACAGACAAGGGCAGCAAACAGAATAGCGAGAAACCATCTAGAAAACATGACTCCTCCTGGATAGTGTGTGTCGAGATGTAGGGAAAACGAGGCTTTTTCCTCGGAATGAATTTAGCAAAAGTCTTCTCGAAACACAACCTGCCTGCTCTGGCGACAATGAGGCTTACCCGGCCGTGGAACCTATGACGGAAAAGTCCGCAATCTCCCGAAACAGCTTAACCAATTGCGAGAGTAGTCCCAGCCTATTTTCTCTGATGTTAGGGTCCTCCACCATCACCATGACATTGTCAAAGAATTGATCAATGGGTTCTTTCAGTTCCGACATGATCTCCAACGCCTCAGAATAACTGTGCTCCTCGATCAATGGACGGACGCTGCGAGAAACGTCCCGGAAGCTTTCGTAGAGCCATTTCTCTGAAGGTTCAGTCAAGAGGCGGGCAGCAAAACCGCAGGGTTCCGCTTCTTTAAGAATGTTGCTCACCCTCTTGAAGCCTACTATAATGGCGTCAAAATCGTCCCGCTTTTTCCACTCCCCAAGGGCTTCGACTCGCCTGCGGGCATCCACAATTTCGTCGAATCGAGCTCGGACGACTGCCTCGACAACGTCTAGGGAATAGTCTTTGGATGTGTGGAGATTGACAAATCGTGTCCGGAAGAATTCCACCACATCATCCATCACCTCTTTCTCCGGACGAGTCCTATATTGTTCGAGCTGTTTCAGCGCGTGACCGATCAACCAAGATAAGTTTAAGGGTTTGCCGAAAGCGATGAGGGTCTGAATGATAGCCAAGGCGTGTCTTCGCAGGGAGTAGGGGTCAGCCGTTCCCGTAGGAATAAGTCCCACAGAAAAACACCCCGAAATGGTGTCAATTCGGTCTGCAATGGATACAATCGCGCCCACAATACCTTGGGGCAGGCTGTCTCCAGCAAATGACGGGAGATAATGCTCCCGAATGGCGTCGGCTACTTCCTGATCCTCACCGTCTTTTTTCGCGTAATAACTGCCTATAATCCCTTGCAATTCAGGAAACTCATATACTATGCCTGTCTCTAAATCGCACTTGCATAGCAGGGCAGCGCGCTCTACCAAGTCATTCTTTTCAGGCGCCCAACGCTGCGCAATCATTCGAGCTATCTCAGTAAACCGCTTCACTTTTTCGTATGCTGTTCCTAGCTTGGAATGGAACACGACTCCCTTGAGGGTTTCTAGCCGATCGATCAAAGGGAGTTTGCGATCTTCCCGAAAATAGAATCGAGCGTCTTCCAAACGAGCTCGCAAGACTCTTTGATGACCGTTGATGCTGACGCTGGGATCCCTTACCGGCGTATTGTTGATGGCAATAAACTTGTTAGATATCCGACCGCTGACATCCTGGAGAGCGAAGTACCTCTGGTGTTTCTTCATGCAAGTGATCAAGATGGATGCCGGCAGCTCGAGAAAGCTCTCTGAAAATTCACCCATCAATGCGTGGGGGCTTTCACTTAAGAAGTTGATCTCCTCCAAAAGGTCTGGATCATCAAAAATGCGGAGTCCGAGTGAGCTTGCCAATGCTGCGACTTGATTTGTGACCTCCTCACGCCTCTCGACCGGATCGAGGATAATGCGTTGATTAGCCAGCATGCACTTTAGGTCCGTAAATGACGAAACGCGGAATGTCCGGGGACCGACGAATCGATGACCGAAGCTGGCATCTCCGCTCTGGACATTGCCATAGGTGAAAGGCACTACCTTTCCATCGAGCAGGGCTACTATCCAGTGGATGGGCCGTGCAAACCTCACTTCGAGGTCCATCCACCGCATGGTCTTGGGGAATGGCATCTTATGCATGAGGTCAGGTATGACGTTGGGGAGTATTTCTATGGTAGGACGTCCGGCTTCTATCTTCCTGGTGGCCACCTGCCTACCTTTGCCAGTTTCTACGATTATGAGGTCTTGTACGTCCACGCCCTGGCTCTTGGCAAAACCTATAGCCGCCTTGGTCGGATTGCCTTGTTCATCGAAAGCAGAAGACGCCGGCGGTCCTGTCTTCTCTATCTCTCTATCCGCCTGCTCCAAGGCCACCTCCTCTGCATGAAGGACAAGCCTGCGCGGGGTGGCATAGGTATGAATAGATCCATGGTCAATACGACATGCGTCGAAGGACCTAGCAAACTGCTTTTCCAGCCATTGCAAGGCTCCGGTCACGAAGCTGGCTGGTATCTCTTCTGTGCCGATTTCTAATAGGAATTCACCGTTCATGATCGGCCCCAGCTCCCTGAGAATTTTTGCAGCAGCGGGTATCCCATTTTCTCGCGCTGTTCGAGATAGGCATGGGCCGACTTTCTGGCTAAATTACGTACCCGGTGGATATAGGCCGTCCTTTCAGCCACGCTGATTGCGCCCCTGGCGTCGAGGATGTTAAAGACATGGGAGCACTTGAGACAGTAGTCGTAGGCAGGTAGCACCAACTCCTGCTCTGAATCGAGCAACGCGTAGGATTCCGCCTCGTACATGTCAAACAGCTTGCTGAGGAGTACTGTATCTGCCCTGTCAAAATTATATATGGAGCCCTCGACCTCTGATTGATGGTGAATGTCTCCGTACGTCACGTCTCCGGACCATACCAAGTCATATACGCTCTCAACGCCCTGTAAGAACATGCATATCCGCTCTATGCCGTACGTGAGTTCAACGGGAACGGGCTTAAGATCGATCCCGCCCGCCTGCTGAAAATAGGTAAATTGGGTTATTTCCATCCCATCGAGCCACACCTCCCAGCCTACGCCCCAGGCCCCCAGCGTGGGAGACTCCCAGTCGTCTTCGACAAAACGTATGTCATGGTCAAGGGGGTCTATACCAAACGCCGCGAGCGATTCGATGTAGATGTCCTGAATATCCAACGGCGAAGGCTTCAAGATGACCTGGTACTGGTAATAATGCTGAAGCCTATTAGGGTTTTCTCCGTAGCGGCCGTCGGTGGGTCTGCGGGACGGCTCCACATAGGCCACGTTCCAAGGCTCAGGCCCAAGCACTCGCAAGAAGGTCGCAGGGTTCATAGTCCCTGCGCCTTTTTCCGTGTCGTAGGGCTGCTGAATCACGCAACCCCGCTCGGACCAAAAGCTTTGTAGCGACATAATCAACTGTTGAAATGTGAGCATAGGGTTGCTCCACGGATCTATTGCATTGCCCCTGATGTCCTTTAATGGTAAGGGGAATGGAATCGCCACACGGAAAGCCAACCTGGTCAGCCGCTCAGAACCTTTAGGGCGCTGCTTCTCCTAAGAGGCGGTTGCGCTTGAACACAGATCGAACACCATCGTTTAGCATTACGCGCCAACCGCGTCAAGGCACCCCTTGGGACGCTTGTCCGCCGCTCCCTATATGACCGCGCCAGCATATCGCCTGAATGTTCCTTGCCAAGATTAGTAATGGCGTGAAGACGATAATAGCATTGCATATGTGGTTTCAGTAGAGTCGCCCTAGTGCATCCATGCATGGTTGCCCACGCACCGAATTCATGGTACAAAATGATTAAAGGACCTTTACGCCTGCGCGCTGGCCAAGCTCCATGTTGCGAAAAGCCAAGACTAACAGGTTAACTATGCCCTTTGCCAACATCGATGGAACGGATATCTATTACGAAATTGACGGATTCGGCGACTGCGTCTTTATGCTGCATCACGGCTTTGGCTGCACCAAGATGTGGGAGTACATCTACCCAGCCCTCGTCGCACAGGGATACAAAACAATTCGGTACGATCGAAAAGGCTATGGTCGGACGGCCAATGGGGTATTCTGCTATGACTTCTATGTGAGCGACAGATTTAGGAGCGCGAGCGTTGAAGAACTCGAGGCCCTTCGCCATTGGCTCGGTATTGATTCCTTTCACATGGTGGGGCAATGCGAGGGGGGCGTACTCGCGGTGGATTACGCGGCCGCGCATCCTGATAGGGTAAAAAGCGTTATCATATCAAGCACCATGTGCTACAGCACCATGCCTCTGTGGCAGTTCAATGCCCAGAAATTCACCAAGGCCTTCCACGAAATCGCCCCTCAATCTCAGGAAAAGTTCCGAGATTGGCACGGAGAAATGGTGGAAGAGTTTTTCGAGCAATTCCGGCGATTCGGCGGGGAATACGGCAAGGATTTCTTCAACTTAAGGCCCATACTAAAGGCTGTGACCTGCCCCACGCTCGTCCTCTATCCTGATAGAAGCTTCCTGTTCGAAGTCGAACAGGGAGTGGCATTTTATCGCTGGCTACCTAGGGGGGAACTGGCGGTACTTCCTAATTGCGGCCACAACACTTACGAAGAACAACCAAGGGAGTACGCTGCTCACGTTATTGATTTCCTTCAGCGCCATCGATACGGTGATGCGGCCCAAGGCGCAACGGACGCCAAGCCGGTCACCTGCGCCGGATAGCACAATAATTATCGTAAATTAAAGATGTTATAATCATCTCCTTATATAAAAAATATTTTTTTATCAATTAGATTATAAAAAAACTTGACAACATACCTATAACATGATTGTTTCATCTCCAGCGATAAACCAAACCTAATCCTTCCTTTAGCCCGTTGTAAGTAACGGGCTTATTTTTTGCCACTCAACAGTTCCATTTCCTCCCCCGTCCTAGCAGTCCATCCCCAGTAGGTTTACAGGCGTAATGAAGCGTCCCCCACCGTCCCTTGCGCCTTGGCCCAGGGATGAGGCCGCACTATTCGTTAACACATCGCCTTATACGCGTA
>Ga0172370_10000707_pt1 | contig 52406 bp, 45 predicted proteins | sample LakKiv5m_FD_114538 | JGI IMG/M metagenome (GOLD analysis project Ga0172370, IMG submission 114538) | Freshwater microbial communities from Kabuno Bay, South-Kivu, Congo - kab_022012_11.5m | ecosystem: Environmental > Aquatic > Freshwater > Lake | place: Democratic Republic of the Congo...
CTCATACCCAGAACGCCGCAAGCCGCCGCGCTGGGCAGGTACCGGTTTGTCACCATTATGTTTAATTATAGCCCTTTCTGACAATAAAGGCTACCCATCTTCTGAAAATCGGGAGTAATTCAGGGGATAGAGCGGCCAACAGCGATTCACTCCAATGATTTCGTGAGAACCTGAAGAGGGATAGAAAGAAAGGCTAAGGGATACAGCCAGGAAATGCTATGCGAAATAGATGGGATAGACTTGTCGCATTATGGGGCGGTAGAAAGGGGGGAGCGGACGATTACGATCCAGAAGTTGTTTCAGATAACCACTGCGCTGGGCATTCCCATGCGGCATCTGTTTTCCTGCGAACCGGGGCGACCGGCGGATGAGAGGGAGGACAGGCTGGAAAGGCTGATTGAGTTGTTGCAGGGACTGGAGGCCAAGGATCTGGAACTGTGGAGGGAAAGTGGTTCTGATTCTGGAGCTTGGGAACCAGAGGAAAAGGGGCTCAGTAGAGGAAGCCGAACAACCACAGCGGAATGACGTTCCCAAAACCGACTTCGATATCATCTCGAACCACATAGGCCTTGGCCCTGTTCTGGATCTGGCCTTTCCCCTTCCCCCTTCCGCCGATTTCGAATAAATACGTATCGTCCACCAGGAAGTCTCCCTGGGTTGGGATGCGAACATGCATGCCCGCGCTCTTCATCTGATGGGCAAAGAAGGTCTCGCGCCTGGCGCCCGGTTGCTCCTTGGTTCCCAGCTCCCCGGCCACCTGCCTGATGAGGTTGGGGTTTTCCATGTAGATTTTGGCAGGCTTACGAACCATCCGATAGCCTGTTTCCGCAGGCAGGACGCCTGAGAGGAGTCCGGCCCGCTCCAGGGAATCCAGGTAAGTGTAGACGTAGGGTTTGGATATCTTGAGATCCCGGGACATTCTATCGATATTGGGGGTGAATGGCTGCGATGTGGCGATGAGCCATAGTAGCCGCTTGAGAATGGGTATGTTGGCCGGCCGGGTGCCGGCAGCCGTGGGGATGTCTTCGTACAGGACTTTTTCAATCACATTGGAAAGCTTGTGATGGTACAGGTCGATCCCCTCCAGAAAAAACGGATATACACCGTGATCCAGATAGTCCAAGAAATGACCCAGAATGGGGCCCCCGGGCAAGATTTCCGCTACTATGGCGGCATGGTTCTCAAGAAGCTCGGGCAACGCCCACGGTTTGAACGCAAGGCCGTGTGCAAAATAGAGGTATTCTCGAAAAGAGAGTCCGGGAAGCGTGTAAAAGACCACCCTTCGGGACAAATCTGCCCTCCCTTTTTGCAGTGCAACAATGGAACTGCCGGAAAAGAGTATTTTTGCCTTCGGGAAGGCGTCATAGAGGTTCTTGACCTCCTGCTGCCAGGTCCCGTATTTATGGATTTCGTCAATAACGATGGCCTCGCCTCCAAGCCGAAAAAAGGAAGATGCAATCTCATAAAGGCCGGCCGCCTGTACATGGATATGGTCGGCCGAGATATACAGGTGTCGCTGGTCGCCCCTATCCTGTGCGGCAACATGTTGAAGGAGGAGGGTCGTTTTTCCGGTCCCCCGGCCGCCGACAATTCCCAGGAGCCGCTGGTCCCAGTTGATTTGATCCTTGAGAAAGCGGCCTGTTAAGCCTGAAACGGTGCCGATCAAGCCTGCCTGAATACCAAAAAATTCCGTTAAATCCATCATTATTATATTATCCTTATAGATATAATAGTTAAACCGTTTAGCGAGGTGAACGCTTTTGGCTTGTTTTCGACAACTGGAGTTTACGATTATCCCAAGAAGATGTCAACCGAGCAAGATTAGCCGGGTGCAATTGAACGTATTAGGAGCTTTGACTTATTCAGAATGGAAATGGCATATGATCTCAATAAGTCGGGGTAGGTGCGACCTGAGCCGCACAGGGGCCGTGGGCCGTGCGCCCGAAGGCGCATCTAAAAAATACAGTCTCAAGTTGATGGCATGAGGTTGGGGGCGCTACAGCGCAATCACTGAACCCACGCTGTTGAGGACGAATGCCTCAGGGAAGGCCTCGGCTATCTGGTGAATGGCCTTCCACCCGGTGCAGTGCATGGGCGAGAGGACCTTCGGCCCGATCTTTGTGAATTCGTCGATGGTCTGTTCGATGATTTTCTCGAAGAAGGGACCGGAGAGATGAAATCCGCCGATGGCTGCGTGGATCGGCTCGATGCCGGTGATCTTCTGGGCATAGCGGATCGTGTTGATGATCCCGGCATGGCTGCACCCGGCAATGATCGCCAGCCCTTTTCCCTCGAGATGGACCACCAGGGCCTGGTCGTCTGCGATGGGGTCGTTTACCACCTGCCCATTGCGCTCCATGCTGGCGTTGGGGAGGCCCTTTTCAAAGGGGGTGACGCGTTCCACCTCGCCCGTTACCAGGACCATCCCATCGGCAAGGGGCGTGGGTGATGTGCTTTCCACCAGATGGACGTTCCGTTTCAGGAGATCTTCTCTCGCCACGGTCTGGGGAAAGAGAAGTCTCCGGCCGTCGGCCAGGCCGAAAAAGCGGGGGGCGTCAAACACCCCCGGGTGGAATACCAGCGGGATCCTGTGCGGGATCCTGTCCAACACCGCATAGAGGGACCCGGTATGATCCATGTGGCCGTGGCTCAGGGCCAGGGCCTCCACCCGGCCGAGGTCCACTCCCAGCACGTCCACATTGTGGAGCACCCCGATGCGGCTGTACCCGGTGTCGAAGAGGACCGTATGGGTCTCGTCACCGCGGTAGACGGTCACCAGAAGGGAAAGGCCATGCTCGGCCAGGAGGGTGTCGGCGGGAATGGTCCCGCTCTTGGATAGGGGTGGCCGCGTGACCACCTCGGTATTGGTCAGCAATACATCCACGTAGTTGTCCATCAGGGTGAGGATTTCCACGCGGTCCACGGGGTTGATCGACAGCATTTGCTGATTCATAATTCCTCCTTCCCGAATCTGTTCTTTTGCTCCGTCTTCAATTCTTGCCACAGGGCATCGACCTCTCTTCTTGTCTCGTCCAGGGTCCCCTCGTTATGAATCACAAAATCGGCCCTGGCCGCCTTCTGGTCGATGGGCATCTGGGCACCCAGGATGCGCCGCGCCTCTTCGCGGGTGATCCGATCCCGCGTCATCAGCCGTTCGATCTGGGTTTTCGGAGAGACATGGACCACCAGGATTTTGTGGACCAGCGGCTCGAGATGGGTCTCGAAGAGGAGAGGTATAACTGCCTGGACGATGCCGTTCGGGTCCTTTTCCGCCAGCCGCCGGATCTGGCCGACGAAAGCCGTCAGGATGCGGGGATGGGTCATTCGCTCCAGGATCCGGCGCTTGTCCGGATCCCGAAACACAATCCCTGAAAGCCGCTTGCGGTCCAGGACCCCGTCCTCGCCGACGACCTCTTCTCCAAAAAAGGCCACGATCTCCTGAAAGACGGGCTGCCCGGGCGCCGCCACCTCCCTTGCCAGGAGATCGAAGTCGATCGCGGGGACACCCTTTTCCACCAGCATGCGGGCCACCGTGCTCTTGCCGCTCGCGATCCCGCCGGTGACGCCCAGGATCAAAAGCCGGCCGGTGTCCGACAATGAAATATCAGGGAGATCCGGTCCGGCCATCTCACCCCAGCTCCCAGTTGCCGGGGTTCATAATCCCGTTGGGGTCGAGAAGGCCTTTCACGCGTCTAATGAGTTGGACGGTCCGCGGGTCCATCTGTTTCAGCATGATCTGCTGGGCCCCTATCTCCCCCTTCCAGATCATTCCCCCCATATCGAGGGTCGCCCGATTCGACTCCTCCAGTGCCTGGCGGGTCTTTTCGATGTCTGCCTCGTCGGCCCGGTTAAAGGAGTAGTTGAACCCGAACATGACGCTGTGGCCCAAGAGGACCTGGTGGACATAGGAGCAGACCATGCCGTACTTGTGAGAGATCTCGATCCCCTTTTTCCAAGCGGCCGGGACCTTGTCGATGGGGAGGATGGCGCCGGTGTACTCGAATCCGCCCCCCTTGCGGAAATCCGCGGCCAGGGCCGCCAGGGGAGGCACATCCAGGAACCGCTTGTTGAGGGCCGGGTGGAGGTCCTCCACAAAGCTGAACTTGCCCCCGCCCGCAAGCTCGTTAAAAAGCCGTTTAAAGACCTTTTTCTTAAAGACCAGCTCCTCCTCGAAATGGCCCGAGATGATGATGATGAAGAAGACATGATTCATCCAGTCAGGCTTTTCCTGGCTGATGAGGAAAAAATCCTCGAGCAGGTCGAGCTGGGTGGCCTCAAAGATGCCATCGGAGATAAGGTCCACGTCGTCCGTATAAAAGGCCAGGACTTCTCGAAAGGTCGGTTTGGGAAAGAGTTTTATGGAGAGCTTGGTGACGATGCCGGTGGTGCCGAACCATCCGATAAAGAGCCCTGGCAGGTCGGGCAGGGGTCCCCGCGTGAACCAGGCACGACCGACAGAGGCTGAGCCGATGGTGCAGATCTCGCCCGTGGGGAGGACCACCTCCATGCCGTTCACCATATCGGAGTTGATGCCGTAGCGGGGGGAGATGTGCCCGTGGCCCTGGATCAGGGCGTTGCCGACGACCGTCACCGTAGGCGGTGCCTCGGGGGTGGAGTGCTGAAGCCGGGGGTGGTGCTTCTTGAGATAGGCCTGGAGTCCTGCCTGGGACACCCCCGGTTCGATCAGGGCGTAGCGGTTGATCTCGTTGACCTCGATAATTTTATCCATCCGCTTCATGTCGAGGACAATGCCCCCCCGGTTGGGCACCACCAGGGCCGAGAGGGTGAAGCCGCCGCCAAGGGGCGTGACCGGGACCTTTTCTCGGTTGGCCAGGAGGACCACCTGCCTGACTTCGTCAGCGGTCTCGGGCATGACTACGTAATCCACCTGGCGGGGGGGCTGGGCCCCCGAATCCCGGGAATAGATGAAAAGCTCTTCCGGCCGGTCGGATACCCTCTCTTCACCGACGATCTCCCTCAGTTGGCCATATACGTCCATGAAGCCTCCTCTTGAACAGGGAACTGGATACTGGATACTGGATCCGCACAACCCACAGGCCACAATGCATATCATTTTTATATGCTGTTGCCTAAGGATTCTGCAATGTTTGAAACAGCGGATTTGGACTCGGCCACCGGCCTTATGGAGTTTTACTTATGCTACTTTTTTCACAATGTCAAACGGGAAATCGGGCTTTGTCCTTGACATGCCTGAAGTCCTTCAGATAACAATAGCGTTGCAACGGCGCAGGGGAACGGACGGGACCCAGGAAGTGGCGTGGTCCCTGCCGCTGAGGGAACCCAACAAACTCAACAAACCCAAGAATCTCGATAAACGCTACAAACCCAACCGCCCACCCCCAACCCATGTCTCAAGAGGGAAAGACGATGTATGCGCTGAAATTCAATGACCATGTGTGCGAAACCTGCCCCACCGGCGACTGCCTGGTCAAGTGCCAGTATCTCCATCTCGACAGGGACACGGCCGTGGCGGAGATGGTGAAGATCGCCAAAGGGGAGGATTCTTTCGTCCTCAAGGACTGCGTCACCTGCTATGCCTGTGAGGAGTACTGCCGCAGGGGAAACCATCCCTTCTACCTGATCACCGAGCGACGGCAGGAAAAGGGTATTCTGACAGCTCCAAGGGCCATCGCCCGGCAGTGGATCAATATCGGCGAGCCCCAAGGCAAATACCGGGTCGGAAAGGTCGGGGAACGGGTGCTCTCCTTCGGCTTCATGCCAGAATTCCTGGGATGGATCAAGGGGAGGCTCTTCGAAGACGTGATGCCGTCCTACATCTTCGGCCAGGAGTTTTTCTGCAATGTGGTGTACATCCATTTTGCCGATACGGCCGTCATCAAGGAGCGGCTGCCCCGGGTCGTGGAGAATTTCACCAGACTGGGGGTCAAGGAGGTGATCTTTCTCCATGACGAGTGCTACGGGGCCTTCTCCCACCTAGCCCCTGCCTATGGGATCGAGGTCCCCTTCAAGTCGGTCCATTACTACGAATATCTGCATCGCCGGCTCACGGAGCTGAAGGACCTGATCCGGCCCCTCAACATTCGGGCCGCCTATCAAAGACCCTGTTCCTCGCGTCTCTCCCCGGACCATCACCATTGGGTCAGGGACATCATGGGCCTGATCGGGGTGGATCTGGTGGAGCGGGAATACCAGGACGAGAACGCACTTTGCTGCGGCGGGATCTTGAGCATGAATTACGGGTATGACCTGGCCCATGACGTGCAGCAACGGAATGTGGACGATATGGTCCGCCACGGCGCCCAGGTCTGTGCCTTCAACTGTCCGGCCTGTCAAAGCACGTTAGGGGCCCGGGTGGCCAAACAGGGAATTCGACCCTTACACATGATCCACCTCTGCCGCAAGGCCATCGGCGAGATGTGAGCATCGGAGGTAACATTATGACGGATATTGCCCAGTCGCTTGCCCGGATCGTGGGAGAGGCCTATGTGTCCAACCATCCGGAGGAGGCCTATTTCTATGCGCGGGACCCGGGGCTCATGCCGCACCATGCGCCGGACTACGTGGTGGTGCCCGAGACCGTGGAGGAGATCCAGGAGATCGTCCGTCTGGCCAACCGGGAAAAGGTCCCGGTTGTGCCCATGGGGGCAGGACTGGCCCTCACCGGCCTAGTGATCCCCCTGAGGGGCGGGATCGTGATCGACATGAAGCGCATGAACCGGATCCTCTCGGTCAATGAAACCGGCCGGCACGCCGTTGTGGAAGGCGGCACCTCCCAGGGGTATCTCAAGGCGTACCTGGAGAAACACCACCCCCGGCTGCGGCACAGCATCCCCGATTCCCCGGCCACGGCCACCATCGCGGCCAATGTCATGATCCACGGCCAGGGCCGGCTCACGCAGCAATACGGTTTCAATTCCGACATGATCTGCGGCCTGGAGGTGGTCCTTGCCTCGGGCGAGGTCTGCTGCATCGGGTCCTGCGCCCTGTCGCCGGACTGGTTTTCCAAGGGGCCTCCCCTTCCGGACCTGACCGGGCTTTTTCTGGGTTGGTTCGGGGCCACCGGGATCATCACCAAGGTCGGGGTCAAGCTCTATCCCAGGAAGAAGATGCGGGACGTGGAGATCTTCATCACGGACCGGGAAGACTTGGTCCCGGAGATGATCTACGAGCTGACCCACACGGAGATGGTGGAAGACATCAATGTCTTTGCTCAGCCCAAGCCGATGATCTTCAAGGACAATCACCATATCACCCTCTTTTTTACCGGGGATACGGACGAGGAGCTGGAATTCAAGCGAAAGACCATCTGGCACGCCCTGGACCGGTTCATTCAAAGCAAGGACGGCGGGTTCATGGGGGTGGCGCCGGCCATGAAGCCGACCCTCCTCGACATGCCCCAGCGGAGCGTCAGCCGCTTCGCGGACGTGACCCGGGGCGGGGGGTTTGAATATTCCGGCCCCATCATCATGGTGGACAAGTACCCGGCGTGCGCTCACAAGATTCTGGAACTGGCCGAGAAATACGACCTGGGCTATTCGGGCATGGCCCGGATCATCGGGAGGAGCCACTGCATGATGTACGGGTTTGCCTTCACCTTCAATCGGGCCGATCCGGACATGATGGAGCGGACCCGAAAGGCCCTTCACGAAGTCAGCGTCTTTGCATTGGAGGCCGGCGGGGTATTCTGGAAGGCCACCGTGGACGAGCAGCGGATGGCCATGGAAAAGATGGATCCCACCACCCTAAGTCTCATGCGGATGATCAAGGAGCAGATGGACCCCAACGGCATTATGAATCCTGGAAACTGGGAGGTAACCAAGGTATGAAATACGCAGACATCGTTCACAGGTGCTTCAGGTGTGGTTACTGCAAGTTCACCAGCGATTATACCGACTTCAATTGCCCGTCTTACCGGAAGTTCCGTTTCGAGACCTATTCCCCGGGCGGCCGGATGTGGCTCATCCGGGGGTGGCTCAATGGCGACATCAAAAACAGCGAACGGTTTCAGGAAATCCTCTTCTCCTGCGCGACCTGCGCGAACTGTGTCGAGCACTGCGTATTCGCCTTCAGCGACGACCTGGTCAACATCTTTGTCGCGGCCCGGGAGGAGTTGGTGGCAGAAGGCCTGGTGCCGCCCCCGGTGAGGGACTACCTCAAGGCCATCCATGTCAACGGGAACCCGTACAAGCTGCCCGCTTCGGAACGGGGCAAATGGGCCGACGGAACCGGACTGGAGGCCTATAACGGGCAGGACTATTTATTCTATGTGGGATGTGTCGGATCCTATGACGAGCGGGCCGTGAAGATCGCCCGGGCCGTGGGCACGCTTCTGGCAAAGGCCGGCCTTTCTATCGGGATTCTGGGCGAAAAAGAGACCTGCGACGGGAACGAGGTGCGGGCACTGGGCGAAAGCGGGCTCTTCGAGAACCTTGCCGGCCAGAACATCCAGACGTTCCAGGACCTGGGCGTGAAGAAGATCATCACCCTCGATCCCCACGCCTTCAACGTCTTCAAGAATGACTATCCAAGCCTGGGCGGCCGGTTCGAGATCTATCATTACACCCAGGTCCTGGGGCCGCTCATCCAGGCAGGCAAGGTTCCGCTCAAGGAATGTCCCCTCAAGGTCACCTACCACGATCCCTGCTATCTGGGGAGGCACAACGGCGAGTACCAGGCCCCCCGGTCGATCCTCAAGGCCATTCCCGGCCTCCAACTGGTGGAGATGGACCGGCACGGAGAGAATGCCTTCTGCTGCGGCGGCGGGGGCGGCAATTTTTTTACCGATATCCTGGGCAAGGGACAGGAGAGCCCGGCCCGTCTCCGGGTGAAAGAGGCGGCAGAGACGGGGGCCGACATCATCGCGGTGGCCTGTCCCCAGTGCGCCAAGATGCTGGAGGATGCGGTCAAGTCCGAGGAACTGGAGGACCGCCTGAAGGTGATGGACGTGGCCGAGATCGTCACGGGATGCCTGCTGTGATGCGCCAGAAAAACCCTTGGGAGGACCAGGGTGAAGCAGATTCCTCCCGTAAGGCAAGCCTTTATCGTCAATGAAAGCAGATGGTTAACCTGAATAGACGATGTGCAGGTGACCCTGCTCATGGAAGCGGGGGGACCATCCTATGAAGAGTCATCTGGAGCCCCCGGTTGCGCCGCTGGCCGAAAGGATGAGGCCTCACCGCCTCGACGAGGTGGTGGGGCAGGGGCATATCCTGGGTCCGGGGGCCTTCCTGGGCAGGGCACTGGAAAGCGGCCGCATTTTTTCGGTCATCTTCTGGGGCCCCCCCGGGTCGGGTAAGACCACAATTGCCAGGCTTATGGGAGAGGCTGCCCGCTATCCCTTTCGAGCTTTTTCGGCGGTTACCTCCGGCCTGAAGGAACTGCGGCAGGTGGTTTCAGACGCCGAGGCAGAAAAGGCGTTGTCCGGGCGACCGACGGTCCTTTTTGTCGATGAGATCCACCGGTTCAACAAGGCCCAGCAAGATGCCTTTCTTCCCCATGTGGAAAGCGGTCTCATCATTCTCATCGGCGCAACGACCCAGAACCCATCTTTTGAAGTGATTCCACCGCTCCTCTCGAGGGCGCGGGTCATGGTCCTTCACCCACTCGAGAGAAACGATCTGGAGACCCTGCTTCGCCGCGCCCTTTCGGACAAGGATAGCGGTCTGGGCAACCTGAACGTTCAGGTTTCGCCTGAGGCCATGGATTATCTGATCGAACTGGCCCAGGGGGACGCCCGTGTGGCCCTCAACAACCTGGAATCGGTCGTCAACTCCGTGATGGCGGAGGGCCTAACCCCTGTTCTCGTAGACCTGAAGGCTGTTGAAAAGGCCCTAAATCGAAAGGCACTTCCCTATGACAGGGAAGGCGAGTACCATTACGATACCATTTCTGCCTTTCACAAGAGCCTTCGAGGAAGTGACTCCCAGGCCTCGGTTTACTGGCTTTACCGAATGCTCATGGCCGGGGAAGACCCGCTCTTCATCTGTCGGCGAATGATCCGGTTTGCCGCTGAGGACGTGGGCCTGGCCGATCCCCATGCCCTGCCCATGGCCTTGGCCGCCTTTGATGCCTGGCAGAAGGTCGGGCCTCCTGAGGCGGAGCTGGCCCTGACCGAGGCAGCGGTATATCTGGCTACGGCCCCCAAGAGCAATGCCCTGTATCTGACGGAGAAGGCCGTGAAGGAGGAGATTCAGCAATCGGGGTCTCTCCCGGTTCCCCTACACATTCGAAACGCCCCCACCCGCTTGATGAAGCAACTGGGCTACAGCCGGGGATATCTCTATCCCCACAACTTTCCGGGCGCCTGGGTCAAACAGGACTATCTTCCCGAAGGGCTGAGAAACCGGGTCTTCTACCGGCCCACACAACGGGGGTTTGAGCAGGAGATTCGAAGACGGGTGGAAGCACTGCAAAGGTCCGGAGGGGAAAAGGACGAGGCCCGCCTCAAGGGGAAATAACCACCTGGCGAATGGGCGGGGGCGAAGGCGGCTTCCATTGGGAAAAAAAGATCCGTAACTCATCTTGAGAGTTACGGATCCGTATCGGTTCCGGTGGCGGAGGGAGGGAGATTCGAACTCCCGGAAGATCGCTCTTCAACGGTTTTCAAGACCGCCGCCTTCAACCACTCGGCCATCCCTCCGGGATTCGGCGACGAGATGAGAACTCACCGGCAGCCCAAAACCTAAGACACCCTCTGATGAACGGCAAGGGAAAACCGGCGAATTATGGCTTCGTTTTGAGGAAGATTTCCACTTTCCCGGTTTTTTTAAGCCCCTCGACTGTCTCTTTGATTTCTTTCTGGACCTTTTCCTGTTTCAGGTACTGAGCGAGGCGGTCCTTTATCTGGTCAAAGGGGATGGTCGATTCAGGTTTCTTGTCCGTCACCTTGATCAGGTGATACCCGAATTCGGTCTTGACGATGTCGCTCACCTCGCCCGGTTTCAAAGCAAACGCAGCCGCCTCAAAGGGGGGCACCATCTGCCCCCGGCTGAAATAGCCGAGATCTCCCCCTTTTGAGCTGCTCGGGCACTCAGAGGAGTTCTTCGCCAGTTCCGCAAAATCCTCCCCTTTTTTCTGCTTTGCCTGAATTTCTTTGATCTTTTTCAGGGCCTCGTCCTGCTCTGCCTGGGTTGCATCCGGCTTGACTTTTATCAATATGTGGCTTGCCTTGACCTGTTCGAGTTGTTTGAACATGTCCGGGTGGCTGTCGTAAAACTGCTTGATTTCCTTTTCGGGAATCGCTGTCTTATTCACAAATTTTTCTGTGATGAATTTCTCTAAGGAGAGACCTCTTTTCATGTCGGACCTCATCAGGTCCTCTGTGAGATTCATTCCCTTCAGTGCTTTCTTGTAGTCGTCCTCTGTGGGAAACTGTTTTTTCCATTGAGCCATCTGGTCTTCAACTGTCTTGTCATCGATTTGAATACCCGCTTTTTTGCTTTCCTGATAGAGGAGTTCACCCCCTATGAGCTGGTTGAGGACCTCTTCCTTCATCTTGGCCTCATCAACCGGCTTGCCACTTTTGGAGAACTGCTCCTTCGCATACCCCAGAGACCGGTCAAACGCTTCCTGTGTGATCGGGACCCCATTCACCATGGCCACATTTCCTCCCTGGCCCGGTGCAGCATCTTTGCCTGGCGAGGGTTTCTTGTCTGCCGCGGATGCCTGCCATGCTGTGGTGACCAGGGTGAATGCAACCATCGTCACTATTCTTAACCATCTTTTTGTTTGTCTGCCTTGCATGTAATGTCTCCTTTCCTGGTGAAAACCAATAAACGGCCCCGAGCGGCCTGTTTTCCTTGAAGGTTATCAAAAAACGGAATGAATAGATACACCTTCCCGTGGGGTTTAGCAAGCGATATCTCTAAAACAGTTTGGCAAAAGAGACCTGGGTCATCGGACCGGTTGTTCCTCGTGCCAAAAGAGGTCAGTAGAACCCTGTCAAGAAACGATGTTGCTTTGAGGAATCCGGAAAACCCCTTCACATTTAAGGTGAAAGCTGTTACCGTTTCCTGAATCGGCATAGTGTTCCCGATTGGATAACTGGTCCTGTGGGCGGGACGATCTTGGGGGTGAGGAGAGAAGGGGTTGGACAAGGGGGACATCAGGTCAAAAAAAGAGAGGCTGACGCACCGGCTGGGGAAGCTCGGGGGCCTGGTGGTGGCGTTTTCGGGTGGTGTGGACAGTGCACTCCTTCTGGTGGCGGCCCACCAAGCTTTAGGTGAAAACGCGCTTGCCGCCATGGCGGTATCTCTTGTTCACCCCCGGCGCGAACAGAATGAGGCCGCCAGATTTGCGATGGAACGGGGCATCAAGCTTGTCCAGCTTCAAACCCATGAGATGGCGATCCCGGAATTCGTAGCCAACGGCATCGACAGGTGCTATCATTGCAAGACGGCGCTTTCCGCCAAGCTCCTTGAGCTTGCCAGGACGAGAGGCCTGAGTCATGTGGCCCACGGCGCCAATGTGGATGATCTCAAGGATTATCGTCCCGGATTCAAGGCCGCGCAGGAGGCCGGGATCATCGCCCCGTTGATCGATGCCCAGTTGGGCAAGGCGGAGATCCGTTTTCTGGCAAGGGAAATGGCGCTCCCTCAATGGAACAAGCCTGCCATGGCGTGTCTTGCCACTCGGTTTCCCTACGGCCGTCCCATTACGGAACAGGGGCTGCGGATGGTTGAATCGGCAGAAGAATTCCTCCTGTCAGAGGGGTTTTCAGCCCCACGGGTGAGGCATGACGGGACCGTTGCGAGGATAGAGGTGGATCCACTGGAGCTGAGTCGTCTGCTGAGCGACAAAAGCCGTCTCGCGGTCGTGGAGAGATTGCGCCGCATCGGTTTTGAGCATGTGGTCATGGACCTTGAGGGCTATGTGTCTGGAAAGATGAACCGGGGGATTGGGGAACTCCGTGATTCGGGGATGGAAGGTGTCTTATGATTTTGGGCCTTGATGTGGGGGGAACGCAGACCGACGCCGTTTTGATCGATAAAGGCACGGTCGTGTCGGCGACCAAGGCCCCGACCACAGAGGACCTCCTGGGCACGCTCAGGACCGCGCTCGAAAATACCCTCGGAGATGTGGAGCCGCATAGGCTGGAGCGGATGTCGTTCTCGACCACCATGGCCACCAATGCCATTGTGGAAGACCGCCTGGATGACACGGGGATGATCGTTTCTGCAGGGCCTGGCATGGACCCTGCCTGGTTTTCGGTAGGCCCGTCATACCATGTGGTGGAGGGATCCCTGGATCACCAGGGGTTTGAGGCAAAGCCGCTGGACCGAGCCGCGGTCTTGGAGGCCGCCGCAAGCATCCATAAAAAGGGCATTGAGGTCCTTGGATTGGTCAGCAAGTTCTCGGTCAGAAACCCCACCCATGAATTTCAGGCGGCAGACTGGGTGGGTCGCTCCTTTTCTCATGTGGCCATGGGTCACCGGGTATCGGGGGCCCTTAATTTCCCCCGCCGCATTGCGACGACCTATCTGAATGCGGCCCTGTATGGACTCCACCAGCGGTTCTCGAACGCCCTCCTTCGTATTTTAACAGAGAAAAACCTCTCAGGGCCACGATACCTGTTGAAACCGGACGGGGGGACCATCGATCTGGAAAAAAGCGTGGACTGGCCTGCCCGCACGGCCCAATCGGGTCCGGCGGCAAGCGTCATGGGCGCCCTGGCCCTTGACGGATGCAAAGGCGCCACGCTGATTCTCGACGTGGGGGGCACCACCACGGACATGTCGGTGGTGCTGGACGGCATACCGCTTCTCAAGCCCTTCGGCATTCGCCTGGGTCCCTACCGAACATTGATCCGTTCCCTCCTGACCCATTCGGTGGGGATCGGCGGCGACAGCGAGGTCCGCATGGAGACTGACGGCAGTCTTCGGATCGGACCGGTCCGCAGGGGGAAACCTGTGGCCTTGGGCGGTCCCGCGCCTACTCCCACGGATGCGATGATCGCCCTCGATCTGTTGAATGTTGGCGACAGGAATGCGGCCCGGGCTGCCATGGATAAGGTCGGGGGATCGGCTGGCTTGGGTCGGATAGCCACGGCTGAAAGGGTCCTCGAGACCATGGCTGAGAGCATCGCCGCATCGGCAGGGGCCTTTATATATGACATCAATGCACGACCGGTCTACACGATCCATGAGGTCCTTGCGGATCGCCGGATCGAACCGGATTCGGTACTGATTATCGGGGGGCCTGCCCCCCAGATCGCCCGGTACGTGGAAAAGGCCTTGGATCTGCCGTGTCGGGTCCCTCACCATTACGGCGTGGCCAATGCCGTGGGCGCGGCCGTGGCCAGGGTCACGTCAGAGATCACCCTCCAGGCGGACACTCAGAGGGGCTCGGTCGTCATCCCGGAGTCGGGTGTGGAAGAAAGGATCGATGCCGGGTTCAATATGGAAAAGGCCATCGAACTCGGCCGGGCCGTCCTTGGCCGGCAGGCCGCAGGGGTGGGGGCCGATGAAGGGGACATGGCCATTTCCATCACCGAGAAGCAGGCGTTTGCCATGATTCGAGGGTATTCAAGGACCGGTCTGAACATCCGACTCAGAATGGGGATCACGCCGGGACTTATTCCGGAATGGGAGAGGAGGAGCCGGTCATGATCCGTGCCTCACGCCGCACAGGCCTTGTCTTTTTTCCCGCCTTTGATTGGGCGATCAGCCCATCGCATCCGGAAAGGGAGGAGCGACTTCTGTACACCCAGGACCAGGTTCTGGAAGAGGGGCTGCTGGACGTGGAAGGGATTGTGGAATACCGCGTGCGTCCCGCCCGGTTTGAGGACATCCAGCGCGTGCATGTCTGCGTGCCGGACGAAAATGCGGTCACCACGGAGAGCCATCTCATCTCCGCAGGGGGGTGCCTGGTGGCGGCCGATGCCGTGCTGAGGGGACAGGTGGAGAGCGCCTTCGCCCTGGTACGGCCGCCAGGCCATCATGCCATGCGGGTGGTCCACGGCAACAGGGGGTTCTGCAACATCAACAACGAGGCGGTCATGATCGAATATATTCGGGAGACCTACGGGATTCGAAGGGTCGCCATCGTGGATACGGACTGCCATCATGGCGATGGGACCCAGGACATCTACTGGCACGATCCCGACACCCTGTTTATCTCCATCCATCAGGACGGCCGCACCCTCTATCCGGGGTCGGGCTTCCCCCAGGAGGCGGGAGGCCCCAACGCAGAGGGAATGACCGTCAATATCCCTCTCCCGCCGCACACCGGAGAGGACGGCTTTCTGTACGTGATGGAATCGTTCGTGATGCCTTTGTTGGAAAAATTCGAGCCAGAGCTGGTCGTCAATTCCGCGGGCCAGGACAACCATTTCAATGATCCTATCACCAACATGAATTTCTCGGCGAGGGGCTATGCGGCCCTCAATGCGCGACTGCGTCCGGATATCGCCGTTCTGGAAGGAGGATATGCCGTGGAAAACGCCCTTCCCTATGTGAATGTGGGGATCATCATGGCCATGGCCGGTTTGGATACTTCCTGTGTCAAGGAGCCCAATTACGACCGGGAATACCGGCCCCAGCCTCCCGAAATTACGCGGTATATTGAAGAGCTGGTGGGTCGACTCAGGGGTCTGTTCCTGGAGGGAGGGCTCAAAAGAGGGTCATGGGAGGAAGGGCAGGTTGCCCAAAGAAGCAGGGACATCTATTACGACACAGACCAGATCCAGGAACGGCAGCACGAAAAGATTCGATGCTGCAAATCGTGCGCGGGGGCACTGTCCATCGCCTCCACCTCCAACAGGGGACAGAACGTCCTGGCAGTTCACATTCCGATGGGGGCGTGCAAGGCCTGCCGGGACATTGGATTGGCCTGGTTTGAAGAGGCGAGGCGAGGCGCATTTACCCATGTATATCTGCAGGATCGGACGCGGGGGGTTTACGAGGGGACGTGAGCGTGAAATGATATGTAGGACGAAAGGAGGGTCAGGGGACGAAGAATGGCGGCAAAGGATGACTGGGACCGTGATCCATCGGTAAGGGCGATGCGCCGCCTCTTTGCGCGAATGGAATCGCAGCAGAAGGAGCTGTTGCAACAGCTTGGGATGTCTCCCTATGACCCGAGGCTGAGGTCTTGCCGTGAGGGTGCCAGGGCCCTGTTTGAGCGGATGCTGTCCCGCTTCGCTGAAGGCCAGGGCCGGGCTGAAGAGGACACCGCGGCCTTGTATATTCGCTGTTTCATCCAGACCCTGAGGCAGCACGGTCTGCGGGTTCCGGAAGAGGCGATTCGGATACATGATGCTTTGGGAGGAGGGCTGAGTTGATTCGATTGAGGCTCTTTGGTCGTTGCCGCATCTACCACGATCCGGTCACCCCAGTGCTGAGGGCCCCTGCCCAGGTCGGCTGGGATGCCTGGTTCAGGCGCATCGATCTGGTGACGCCCAGGCGCCTGAAGGGAAGGGAACTCCTCATGAGGACACGGGGCTGGTGGACGGTGGAGCCATCCAAGGTCGCGGAGGCAGTTGAGGCCCATGGTCGGCTGGTGCTGGGAGAGCAGGGCGAACTCATGGTGCAGTTTGAGGATGAAAAGGCGATGGATGCCCTCTCCGCCGATCTGTTGAACCGATTCGGGGATCAGGTGCTGCTTGCCCCTTGAAGAGGCAAAAAAGGAGTTTTCGAAGATGGTGCAGGAGATAGATGCAGATAAAGAAAAGCAGAGTGAAATGAGGGTCCTCTTCGAGACCTGGACAGAGGACCCCGGGAACATTATGCCGGCGTTCACGCAATTGAGGGATGCCATTTTAGCGCAGGAGAAGGCGGCCTTCAGCTTCACATCGCGTCCGGGCATCAGCCACTCCTTCAGGGGGTGTCTGCCCACGGCCGACGAGGGGAGGGACCGGCTCTTTGTCATGGTGGATATCGTGGACGATGATCCGGAAAACAGGTGGCTGTCGGTATGCTTTTACGGCGATGCCATTACGGATCCCGATGAGCTCGGCGATCTGATTCCCGGGGGCCTGTTGGGTGAGGACGGTTATTGCTTTGACCTGTATGAATATGACGAGGGGGCGCTCTCCTACCTGAAGGAACGGATCGACGAGGCGCACCAAAACGCTCTCATCCTGTAGGTCGTGCGGATACCATAAAAAAACGGGATGCCATTTGAGGCATCCTGTTCATAAAGGCGTGGCTAGTCTAATGAACTTCCCTCTCCCAATCCTTCATCACGGTAGGTTTGTTTGATCAGTTCATTGACATAGCCCTCCATGTCACGGACGGCGTCAGCGTTGATCGCGAATTTATCGACCCCGGCTCGGTCTTTCACGAGCCTCAGGCCATACTCCAGCCGCTTGGCCAGTTGAAAGGTCAGGGGGCCCGGTTCCTGGCCGGACCGAATGGCCTCGCTGATAATCTCATCGACGGCGCTTTCATCAAACGCCAGTGTCACGTCCAGCTTCTCCATCAGGGTCGCCTCTTCCAGCTTGATCTGATCGTACATGGCGCTGAAGTCCTCAACGGCGGTATCGATGTCCGTGATGCTGGATAGATACAAATCGGTGATCAGATCCATCCTCTTTCCGTGAATGTCCAGTCCGAACCGCTTGGCGAGACCCTCGGCCCGATCAAAGAGATAGGCCTTGATTCGTTCGCGTTCTTTCTCTTTCCCCTTTTCAAACCGTTCCGCTCTCTCCGGATCGTCCGGATCCTCAAGAAGCCGTTGGAGTTGGGCCTCCGGGGCTTCCACAACATCCCGCGTGACCAGAAATTTGCGTATGGAAGTTGAAGGAAGCTTCTTTTCAAAGGGGATCAGGACCTTTTCTATGGCGCTCACAAGGCCCCTTGCCCCGGTCTTTTCTTCGGCCGCCATCTCCGCGATCCGGGCCAATGCATCTTCCTCGAACTTGATGTCGATGCCGTAGGCCCTGAAATCGATCCGCTTGCTGAGGATGATCGGGTTGTTGGGGTTTTTTAGGATCTCCAGAAGGTCTTCCTTGGTCAATTCATCAAAGACGACGACCACCGGGAGCCGCCCCACGAACTCGGATTCGAAGCCGAATTCCACCAGGTCCTGGGCACGGACCTCCTTGAGGATCTCCCAGGGGATCTCGGTCGGTCTCACATCGGCCTCGAATCCGATCCCCTGTTTCTGAAGCCGCTTCTTGATGATCTCCGCCAGGTCCCCAAAGGCGCCGCTCATGATGAAGAGGATGTTCTTGGTATTGACCACCTTTTTTTCCCGTTTCCCGGTACGCCGGTAATGTTCGATGGCCTGGATCTGAGATATGGGATCGTGGGGGACCTTCAGGTCCACATCCGTCTCTTCCATCGGCTTCAAGAGCGCCCTCTGCACGCCTGTTCTGGAGATGTCATGTCCGATCAGATTTCGTGAGGAGGCAATCTTGTCCACCTCATCGATATAGATAATCCCATTTTCCGCGAGATCCATGCTTTCATTGGCCTCGTAAACCAGGTCCCGCACCAGATCTTCCACGTCCCCGCCCACATAGCCGGTCTCGCTGAACTTGGTGGCATCCCCCTTCACGAACGGGACCCCCAGTTTCTGGGCGATCAGTTTGATGATGTAGGTCTTTCCCACGCCAGTGGGTCCGATCATCAGGACGTTGTTTTTGATCATGCCAACGCCTGACTTCTTCTTTTCCCCACGGTTTCTTTCGCTGTTGAACTTGATTCGGTTGAAATGGGTGCAGATCTTGGTGGCCAGGACCCCCTTGACTTCGTCCTGTTTCACCACGAATCCGTCTAAATAGGAGGCAAGCTCCTCCGGCATCATATCAAAGTGGGTCGCTGCCCCTTCGGCCCCGCCCCCCTCTTGACCGTCGGTGGAGGCCTCATCCTTTTTGGGAATGACAAATGGTGAGATGATCTTGATACGGTTGCCATATTTCTTGGTCAGGTAGTCGCTCAGCTCTTTTTCGAGTTCGCGCTGATTCGGGATCCTTCCGGAATCCCCTCTCTCCGCTCCCAATATCCCTTCTTTTTCCATTAATATAGACTCCTTAGAACTCAGCCGTGTCGAAGGGGGGTGCCTGCCGCAACCGCCCATCATCGCAACCGGTGTATGATGATTTATAAAGAAATTTGATGAATTAATATATTCATCTGCCCATTAATTGCAAGTTCACAGCCCCGAAGCAAGGCCGCAACCCATCGGAAATACGTGCCCTTTAGGCGAGGGATTCGAAGGCGCGTTTGCCAAAGAATCTGTTGAAATCGCGGGCCGTTTGTGTCATGCTGAATAGGAAGGACCTGACGAAGGGATCTTCCGCAACCATTTTTTGAACAACCCCGAAAGGCGGTTCCGAATGCCCGTGGCAGGAAGGGTTTGCGGTTGCCGAATCTTACTTGGAAAGCAGGTATGGACCCATGACCTTCAGGCTGGAAATCAGGCTAAGAGATGAGCTGAGGGATGCCGAGGGCGCCCAGGTCCGGCGCAAGGCGAGGGAATATTTCGGGTACAGTGTCGAAGAGGTTCGAATCATCCGCGTCCTGACCATTGACGCGGATCTCGAACCGGACCAATTGACGCGGATTCAGACAGAGATCTTTACCAATCCGGTCACGGAAATCTCCTCCTTTGCCCCCCTGGCGGGCAACTTTGACTGGCTCATATGGATCGGATTTCGGCCCGGGGTGAGGGACACGGCCGGAAGCACGGCGAGGGAGGCAGTGGAGGACCTGCTCGGTGTTCCGTTCAGGCCCGACCAGGCCATCTATACCTCAAAGCTGTATGAAATTAGAGGCGATTTGAATGAGGACCAGGTCCGACGGATGGGCAGCGATCTGCTTGCAAACGATGTGATCCAGCAGTGGAGGGTGATTTCCCGAAAAGACTGGCGCCCCGACGAGGGCATCGGCTTTCCTGTGCCCAGGGTCATCCTGGATCACAAACCGGAGGTCAATACCCTGTCCATTGGAACGGACGAGGAACTGAAAAGGATCTCCCTGGAGCGAAATCTGGCCCTTCAGGCCAGAGACATCCCGGTGATCCGATCCTATTTTTTGAGGGATGATGTTCGTAAGGAAAGGCAAAAGGTTGGGCTCGACCTTCCGACCGATGTGGAACTGGAGTATATTTCCCAGGCCCGCAGTGACCACTGCAACCACAACACCTTCAGAGGCCTTTTCAAATATTATGATCTCGACACAGGGCACCAGGAGATCGTAAACAGCCTCTTCAAGTCCTGCATCGAGGCCCCTACCCTCAAGATCATGGCGGACAAGGACTGGGTCGTCTCCGTATTGTGGGATAATGCGGGGGTCGGCCGGTTTGACGACGACCACTATTATGTGATCACCGGAGAGACCCACAACAGCCCCTCCAACATGGAGGCCTACGGCGGGGCCATCACGGGCATTGTGGGCATCTACAGAGACCCGATGGGCACCGGCAAGGGATCGAAGCTGATTCTCGGCATGTATGGATATTGTGTGGGGCACCGGGATTATCAAGGGGAACTGACCCCCCACCTCCATCCCCGGCGCCTGTTGGATGGGATTGTTGAGGGGGTCCGGGACGGGGGGAACAAGAGCGGCATCCCGACCCCCTATGGCCTCCTCCTTTTTGACGAGAGCTATCTCGGAAAATGCCTCGTGTTTGTGACCGCCATGGGCATCATGCCAGCCACCATCGGGGGCGAGCCCTCCCACAAAAAGACCACTCAGCCGGGCGATCTCATTGTCATGTCGGGCGGCAGGGTGGGAAAGGACGGGATCCACGGGGTGACGGCCGCTTCCGAAACCTACACGGAGCACACCCCTGCCGGTCACGTCCAGATCGGCGACCCCTACACCCAAAAGAAGATGCACGATTTTCTCCTGGAGGCAAGAGACGAAGGCCTCATCGCGTTTATCACGGACAATGGGGGCGGTGGGCTGTCCTCCTCCGTGGGCGAATCGGCCCGTTTCAGCAATGGGTGCCGGGTCGAACTGGACAAGGTGCCCCTCAAGTACGAGGGTCTGGATCAGTGGGAAATCTGGGTTTCGGAGTCCCAGGAGCGGATGACCGTGGCGGTCAAACCGGCCCATATCGATCGGTTCATGGCCCTGTCCCGAAAACACGGCGTCGAAAGCACAATAATCGGTGAATACACCGATTCCGGATACCTCCACCTATTCTATAAGGGCAGGAGCTGCGCCTACGTTCGCATGGATCTGCTGGAGTCCGATTTTCCCCAGTGGGAATTCGATGCCCACTGGGTCGGGCCCGAGCCCAGGGGGCTTACCGAACCAGTGATCAGCGAAGCCATGGATCATGGGAAGGTGCTTCATGCCATGCTGACCCGCCCCAATCTCTGCGCCCGCAACTGGATCGCCCGTCAGTACGATCATGAGGTCCAAGGGACCAGCGTCATCAAGCCCCTGATCGGCAGGGGGCGCGACATCCCAACGGATGCCGCTGTCGTCAGGCCCGTCCTGGGGTCTGAGCGGGGGATCGCCGTCTCCCAGGCCCTCAATCCGTTTTATTCGAAAATTGACACCTATCACATGACCGCGGCCACCATCGATGAGGCGGTTCGCAAAGTCCTCGCTGTCGGCGGGGACCCGGATCACCTGGGCGGGGTGGACAATTTCTGCTGGCCCACCGTTGAGTATGACCCTGTAAAAAATCCGGACGGCCGGTACAAGGCGGCCCAGTTGGTGCGATCCAACTGGGCGCTTCGGGATATCTGCCTGGCCTACGGCATTCCACTCCTTTCCGGCAAGGACAGCATGTACATCGACGGCAACCTGAAAGGCCCGTTCGGCGAGCGGCGCAAGGTGTCCGGACTTCCTACCCTTCTTTTTACGGTTTCAACTGTGATTGAGGATATTTTGAAGTGCGTCACCATGGACGCCAAGTTCCCTGACGACATCGTTTATGTCCTGGGCGAGACACGCAACGAGCTGGGCGGCGGCGAATACTATCAAATGCTGGGCGCGGTCGGCCTCAACGTCCCGAAGGTGACTCCCGAGACACTATGGCCCTCCTACCGGGTGCTCCATAAGGCGATCAGCAGCGGATACGTCTCATCCTGCCACGCGGTGTCGCGAGGAGGCCTGGCCGTGCACCTGGCCCTTGTGGCCATGGCCGGCGAACTGGGGATGGAGATCGATCTCCCCGAAATTCCCGTGGCGGACACCCTCACCCCGAGTCAGAAACTCTATTCCGAGTCGGCCGGCCGATTCATTGTGACGGTGGCCCCGAACCGAAAGGAGCCTTTTGAAAGGATTCTTTCCGGCATGAAACTGGGGCGGATTGGAGTCGTCACCGAATCCCCCATCTTGATCATCAGGGATGGGGCGGGGGAGCCTCTGGTACGAGAAGATGTCGCCCAGTTAAAGGCGGTATGGAAACGTCCTTTTGGAGAACTGGTATGACACGAATCAAGGCCCTGGTTTTGACCGGTTACGGGCTCAATTGCGACGTCGAAACCGATTATTCATTGAAGCTGGCTGGTGCGGACTCTCACAGGGCTCACATCAATGAACTGATCACCGGAACAAGCGACGCGGCGGGAGTACGACTGAGCGATTATCACATCCTGGTCTTCGGCGGCGGATTCAGTTGGGCCGATGATCACGGGGCCGGCGTCCTTATGGCCGCCAAGATGAAGCACCATTTGGGCGAGGAACTGGAGGCATTCATTCAACAGGGGAACCTGATCATCGGCATCTGCAATGGCTTCCAGGCCCTGGTCAATCTGGGACTTCTGCCAGGGTTCGAGGGTGAATCCCGCGAGAGGCGTGTGGCCCTGACCTACAACGATTCGGGCAATTTCATCGATGCCTGGGTCAAGCTGGCCGTTAACCCGCGGTCCCCCTGCGTTTTCACTCGGGGCATCTCAGAGATCGAGCTTCCGGTAAGGCATGGAGAGGGGAAATTTTATGCCGCTTCCGATATGATAAAGCGGCTCCTCCGAAACGATCAGGTCGTACTGCAGTATGCCAGCGACAACGGAAAGCCGGCCAACGGTGTCTGGCCGTTCAACCCCAACGGTTCCCTGAGAGATATCGCGGGGATCTGTGATGCGACCGGCCGGGTCTTTGGGCTCATGCCCCACCCCGAGGCCTTTAACCATGTGACCAATCATCCCGACTGGACGCGCTGGAAAGAGACCCTTGCACGGCAGGGCAAGGGTCTCTTTTCGGAGGAAGGGGACGGCGTTCGCATCTTCCGCAACGCGGTAGACACCATGCGGCGGCAGGCAGCATAGCGCGAAGGGCAAAGGGCCATAGGTCTTATACGGCTTATTCGACCTATAACCGCCAGGTCATAGCCGCCAGGGCATAGCACAGCGATGAAAATGACCACCGTGGACCGTAAAATCATGTGGGGGGATCTGGATTCTCTTGGGATCGTCTTCTATCCCCGATTCTACGAGTGGATCGATGCCTCCGGACATCTTTTTTTCGAGGCGATCGGTCTGAACATCGGTGAGATGTGGCGCGATAGAAAGGTCCTTTTTGGTCTTGTGGAGACCTCTTGCCGCTATCAGCGGCCGGGGAGATATCATCAGGAGATCCGAATCGACACCCACCTGGATGCCCTGACCGAAAAGACAGCCGGCCTCAAACATCTGATCAGAGATCGGCCGACCGGATCGCTCCTTGTGGAGGGGTACGAAAAGCGGATCTGCCTGGACGTCTCCGATCCGGACAGTTTCCGCGCCATCGATATCCCGCCGGATATCCTGTCAGCCCTGCAGCATGCCATGTAAGGAAGGGAGCTTGCAGATAGTCAAGATGGAATTCCATGGGGTGCCAACTTCTTATTTCATCTTGACTTTTGACTGAAAATGGGTTAGAAATAACGCGCCCGTCAACGCGCTTTGCGAGAGATGGGCGAACAATGGTTGCGGCAGGATGTGTCAGGGTCGGGCGACCCCAAACAGCCCAGGGGGCCGCCGGGCAGATGTGGGCCGGGGTCTATGGAAAATGGCCCGAACGTGAGAAAAATGCTTGACATTTCTCAAATAACCTGCTACAAATTGCCGCAACATTCGTGTAACCCAGGCAAGAACGAGGAAAGACCTAACGTCATTTGTATTCTATAAGAGAAGGGAGGCGATAAGTCAGTCGTATTTTCAATGGGTTATAAGTAACAAGAGTGAAGAGTGATGGTTAACTGCAAACCAATTTTGAAGGAGGAGAGAGTGATGAAGAAACTATTTGTGGTGGGGTTTGCTGCCCTGTTGCTGGTCGCCTTTGTGGTGCCTGCAATGGCGGACGTCAAGATCGGTGGTATTATATTCACGGATTTCTATTACCTGGACAGGGACAGTGACAATGCGAGGTTCTATAGGGTAAACAATGGGCAGTTTTCTTATTCCAACACCTCCATTCAGGTGCCCAACATCACCCGTCTGTACGGCAGGTGGACCAACGAAGACAATGTGGGGATGTATATTGAATTCGGTCTGGGCCAGGGCGGCGGCGGCATTGACCTGAGCAGCTCGGATGATTCAGTCAGCGCCGTTGTCCGGCATGCCTACGGCTGGTGGGATATCAATCCCATGTTCCAGATCATGGCCGGTCATTCGACCACGCCCTTTTCGCCCCTGAATCCCGAGCAGTTGCTGGGTACCCGCGACGGCAGCGTCAACATCATCGGCGTCGGCTACGGCGACTACTATGCCGGCCGGTTTGTGCAGGTGAGGGGTACCTGGAAGTTTGATAAGATGGCTAAGCTCGAGGTCGCCCTGGTGGACCCCAATGGCAACATGGTGGCCAATAATAGTTATTATCCGGCAAACTACATCAACAACAACAGCACGCTCCCCAGGGTGGATCTCAGTGTTCCTCTGTATTTGGGGCCTGTCCACCTGTATCCTGGGTTTCTGTGGCAGCGACGCAGCGTGGATGGCGCAACGAATATTTTTACCGGCCAGCCTATGGACGACAACATGACCACCTGGATCGCAACACTCGGCCTCAAAGTGGGTTGGGGTCCGTTGGAGTTCAGCGGCGAGTTCAACTATGGCGAGAACTGGGGCAATACCCGGGGTCTTGCTGGAACAAGCGCTCCCGCACGGATTGCGATGGCTGGCTTCAAGGCTGACGGCGACATCAACAATGCGGAGACCTATAGCTGGTGGGTGGACCTCGCCTACAAATTCGGTCCGGTCACGCCCAACCTGATCTATGGTCAGATGAAGAGCAAGAACAAGTTAGGGGTCGGCTTTTTAAATTACGATGTTGACGCCAAAAGCCAGATGTGGGGTATCAGCGTTCCCATCGATCTGGCCAAGGGTTTCAGGCTGCGTCCCGAGTTGATGTTTTATGACGATGGCGACCTGGACGTTTCTGCTGTGGCAACACAGGACCTTGGCAAGTACATGGTCGCCGGTGTCCAGTTTCAGATCACCTTCTAACCGTGTAGCGTAATTTGCCCGGGGACCTGACGCCTCAGGCCCCCGCTGGATCCAGAGGCCTTCTCCCTTGTCTCAAGGGAGAAGGCCTTTTTTTGTGCCCATTGACGCCGGTTCGGTTCTTGCCATGGCCCTCACCGTCCCCTGTCCAGCTCAGGGCCCTGGGCAAAGGGAGCTTCTTCTATGCCCCCGAAATTCGGGTTGACTTCCGCCTGAACCTGGGGTATGGAGTAAACATTCAGCCCATCATACGGTGCCTGTTGCGGTCATTTCCAGGTTCCTTTTTTTAAACTGTCTCGAAATAGTGACGACGTCGTCCTCATGCCGGCGATCCGGCATGAAGAAAGCCCGCTGTAGTCGGACTGGATTCCGGCTCCCGGATCTGGGTCCGGGACAGGCCCCGCCGTCATGACGGGGTAAAGACGGTTATGAGACGGTTAATGGGTGGTAATTTCAAATCGGCAGCATCAGAAAAAGGAGGGGAGTTATGAAGAGGCGAGTTGGGGTAGGGTGTCTATTGCTGGTCCTTGGGCTCATGTTTTCTGTCTCCGCCTATGCGGCTGAACCGATTGTCATCGGGGTGCCGACATCCACGGGATTTGTTGAAGGGAAGGAAGGGCTTGCCATTGTGGAGATGGCGATCGCCGACATCAATGCCAAGGGAGGGGTCAAGGTTGGTTCGGAAATGAGAATGCTCAAGGTGGAGAGCATCGATATTCGGGATGCGGCTCCGGGCGTGCCCGTTCCCGAGGCCCTGATGGGAATCGAGAAGCTCATCCTGGAAAAGAAACCGGCCGCATTGCTCATCGGCCCTTTCCGCTCCGAGGCCCTGCTGGCGGCCATGGATATTCTCGCCAAGTACAAGGTTCCGATGCTCGGGACCATCGCCATGACCCCCGCCTCCGAGGCAAAGATCAAGCAGGAGCCGGACAAGTACAAGTACGTCTTCAGGGCCTGTCTCAACGCCAAATATCTGGTTTCCTATCTCGTGGGAATTATGTCCTTTACGAACAAGGAATTTGGATTCAACAAGGTCTATATCATGCATCAGGACGTGGCGTGGGCCAGGGCCACGGCGGATGGTATGGTGAAGAATTATTTTGAGAAGGCGGGGTGGACCGTGGTCGGGCAGGAAAGCTACCCGACCGGGGCCTCGGATTTTTCTTCTGCCCTGATGAAGGCCCGGACCAACGGGGCCCAGGTGATCCTTCCCATTTTCGATATGCCCCAGAGCGGCACGCTGGTCAAGCAATGGAAATCCATGAAGGTCCCTGCCCTCATGGCCGGGTTTATCTCTCCCCTTGCAGGACCTGGGGCCTGGAAGACCTTTGAGAAGAAAATCGGCGGCGCCATCAACTGCAATTTTGAATTGGGGAGCGCCATTGCCTCCAAAAAGGTTCCTCCTTCGGTCGAATTTCTGAAGGCTTATCAAAAGAAGTACGGCAAGCCCATGGAGGCGGGTCACGGCCCCGGGCCCACATGGGAATCCGTGTGGATCCTGAAAGAGGCCATTGAAAGGGCTGGCACCCTTGAGCCGGATGCCCTGGTGGCGGAAATCCAGAAGACCGACCGAACAGGCGTCATGGGCCGCATCAAGTTCGACGAAGGCCATCAGGCCATTTTTGGCATGGACCCGAAAGAGGCTGCCGTGGCATGTGTCTTTCAGTGGAACGACAAGGGGGAGCGGATCAACGTGTTTCCCGAATCCATTGCCGATGCGAAGATCAAGCTGCCTGAAGGGTTGAAGTCGGCCAAATAGTGAAACCAAGCCACGCCGTCAAATGCGCCCCCTTCGATTTCTGGGGTTGGGGGCGCAGGGAATGCACCACATATGCTCTTAGGAACCGTTGTTTACGCCGTCATTAACAGCGTGATCCTGATTCTGATGTCCATCGGGTTTAACCTGACCTTTGGGATCAGCGGGGTTTCCAACTTCGCCTATGGGGCGCTCTATATTTTGGCCGCCTTTGTCACCTGGATGCTCCTTTATCTATTGGGGCTTCCCTATCTCCTATCAGCGATCCTATCCATTTTGTTTACCGCCTTTATCGGCGCCCTGATGTACCGCTTCATCCTGATGCGCGTCCGGGGGCAGGTCCTCTCCGAGGTAATCGCTACCTTTGGGATCGGCCTGGCCATCCTCGAGTTTTTCCGCTACCTCGGGTTTGTCGGCGTGGAGTATGCACTGCCGGTGTTTATCGATGAGAGCTTCATGATCGGCAATGTCTATGTGGACATGCAGCGGATCCTGATTGTTCTGTCCAGCGCGGTGCTGGTCTTTCTCCTCTATCTTTTTGTCCATCACACCTCACTGGGTCTGGCCTTCAGGGGCATCGCCCAGGACGAGCGCACGGCACTGACCTTTGGGATGGATTCGGACTGGATCGCCACTTTGAGCGTCTCCTTTGGGGCAGGGCTTGCGGCCATTGCGGCCACTATTATCATTCCCTTGGGCACCATCACGGTGAGCCAGGGGTACGACGTGTTGATCAACGCCCTGGCGGTCTCCATCATCGGGGGGCTGGGGAGCACGGGCGGCGTCATTGTGGCAAGCCTTGTGGTGGGTTTTGCGCAGCGATTCACCGATACCTACATCGGCACCCATTGGACCATGATCGTCAGCCTGGTGGCCATTCTGATCGTGCTCGTCATCAAGCCGTCGGGTCTGTACGGAAAACAGAAGGAGCTGGAAGAAAGGATCTGAGACGGCCTTTCGGCCACATCAAGAATTGATCACGCAAAGACACAAAGAACACAGAGGCGTTTTTATTATAATCCAAAAATCTCTTCCGCTTTGTGGTCGTTGTGGGTTTGTGTGAGTCAATAGAAATGGCGGTTTCGTAAAAAGTCGTCATCCCGGTGAAAGCCGGAATCCAGTAAAATCAAATAGATGAAATCGCTCTGGCCCCCGGTTTTCACCGGGATGACGAAAAAACCATTTCTTGATTTTTTGCGAGACCATCAGGAGTGGATCATACTCAAATTTCGTAGATGGCAGGATGTTTCGACTGTAAGGGATCACGTGGAGAAACGACGAGAAAGAATCGATCGCGGCATTAAGGTCAGGGCCGAAGACATCTTTGCCCTCTGTTCCTGGCGGGAGATGCTCTACCTGGCGGCCCCCAGACTCCTTCCTGTCGTCGGCTTCATCGTTCTTCCAATGGTTCTCGGTCCATACTGGCAGAGGGTTCTCCTGTCCGTGGCCATCTTTGCCCTTCTCGCCATAAGCTGGGATATCCTTGCCCAGAGCGGGATGGTTTCTCTGGGACAGGCCCTTTTTTTTGGGATGGGGGCCTACTGCTCCGGAATCCTCAACCACTACTTCGGCATGACCCCCTTTTTGACGATCCCCCTTGCCGCGGTCATGGGGGGTGCCCTTTGTACGATCCTCCTGATACCGGTGCTAAGGCTCCGCGGCGTCTATTTCGCCATGGTGACGCTGATCATTCCCCTCATGCTGGAGCGGGTCATTGAGGCCACCAAGATTTTCGGAGGCACGGAGGGGATCAGCGGCCTGACCCCTCTCCCATCCACCTGGCTGGAACTCTACATACTCCTCGCGGCGCTTCTGGCCGCCCTGTTCGGCTTCAGGCGGTTAATGACCTCGGATTATGGGCTTGTCCTCAAAGGCATCCAGGATAACGACCGCTCAGTGATGAACGCGGGGATCAACATCTATTGGTTCAAGATTCAGGCCCTGTTCATCGCCAGCGTGGTGGGGGCCTTTGCAGGCGCCATGATGACCCACGTATACCGGTTCGTAGGGATGCCGGTATTTGCCCTTGATTACTCCATCCTTCCCATTGCAGCCGCCATGGTGGGGGGCGCAGGGTCGTTTGCAGGGGCGACGCTGGGCGCCTTTATTCTGGTCCCTCTTTCGGAGGCGCTGAGAGCCCTGGGCGGGCTGAGAATCGTTTTTTACGGTGTCTTCCTGGTCGTTTTTGTGGTCGGGCTCCCTGAGGGGATCTTTCACTTTGTGGCGCGAAAATATCACCAGTTTGAGCGCTGGGTTGAGGTGGAGAAATGAGCGACACCCCTTTGCTGAGAGTGGAAGCGCTTTCAAAGGCCTTCGGAGGGGTTCAGGCCGTCAACCGGGTGAGCTTTGATCTCAACAAGGGTGAGCTGTTGGGCATTATCGGCCCCAACGGATCGGGGAAGACCACAACGGTCAATCTCATCACCGGTTTCGTGAAGGCCACGAGTGGGCGAGTCATCTTCAAGGATCAGGACATCACGAGTCTGGCCCCCTACAAGATCGTGCGTCTCGGCATTGCGAGAACCTTTCAGATGGTGAAGCCTTTCTACCAGCTTCCGGCCTTTAAAAACATGATCATCCCCCTGTATTCTCCAAGGGTGAAGTCTCTGGCCGGAGGAAAATACGGAGACCGGAATGCGGTCGCCCTGGACCTGTTGGAAGAGGTCGGGTTCGAGCGGGATGCCCAGGTGGCGTACAAGGTGGCGAGTGTGCTGCCTCAGGGGTATCTAAAACGCCTGGAACTGGCCAAGGCCATTGCGTTGCATCCGGAGCTGATGATTTTGGACGAACTTTTCTCGGGGCTCAGCCTCGCCGAGGTCGCCAGCATTGTGCCGATCATTGAGAAGCTGCTTCTGGAGGGGAAGACCATTATCATGATCGAGCATCGCCTGAAGGAGCTATTCAAAATCGCCAGCCAGGTAATCGTGCTCAACTTCGGCAGAAAAATCGCGGAAGGATCGGCCAAAGAGGTTATGGAAAGCGATGAGGTGAAAAAAGCCTATCTCGGGTCGGAAGAATGATGATGCTCGATGTGTCAAATCTCATGGTCTTTTTCGAAAACGCCCTGGCGCTCAATGACTTCAGCATGAATGTCAAGGAAGGCGAGATCGTCGGCGTGATCGGCTCCAACAGTGCGGGAAAGACTACCCTCATGAACACGCTGTCAGGCCTCATCATCGATATGCGCACCAAGGAAAAGCGGAAAGGCGGGGAGCGTATCACGGTGTACGGCAAGATCGTGTATGAGGGAGAGGATATCACGGAAATCAGCCCGAGCGAGCGGGTGAAAAGGGGGATCGTGCTTTCCAGGGAGAGGCATCCGGTTTTTCCGGAAAGCAGCGTCGTGGAAAACCTGAGGATCGCCGGCTATCTTCGGAAAAAAGCACAGGTCCATGAGTCGATCGAACATGCCTTCAAGCTGTTTCCCGCCCTGATCCACCTCAAGACCCGAAAGGCAGGGTTTCTGAGCGGGGGAGAGCAGCAGATGCTCGCTATCGGCATGAGCCTGGTGGTCAAGCCGAGACTGTTGCTCCTGGACGAGCCCCTCCTGGGCCTCAGCCCTATGATGCAGAAGACACTCGTGGATGCCATCTGCAATCTCAAGAAGGACTCAGGGATAACGGTGTTGATGACGGAACAGTTTGCAAGGCCCGTGCTTCCGATCATTGACAGGGGATATGTCATCGAAAACGGCATGCTGACGCTCCACGGGACGGGCAAGGAGCTGATGGACAACCCCGAGATCAAGGCGGCCTACTTCGGGGTTTGAGGCTATGAAGCAGACGAAACACCAGAACATCTATGCCGCCTTTGAGGAGACGGCTCGGAGGCGACGCGACCACACGGCGGTCATCTATCTCGGGACCCGGTATTCCTATCGGGATGTCCAGAGACTCGCCGAACGGTTCGCTGCGGCGCTGATAGGGCTCGGCGTGAAGCCTCAACAGCGGGTGATGCTCTATATTCCCAATACACTTCAATGGGTGGTGACATGGCTGGGGATCCATAGGGCGGGTGCCGTGGCTGTCCCGATCACTCCCATCTACACCCCCCATGATCTTCGATATATCGCCAATGACAGCGAAGCGGAGGCGATTGTCTGCGCAGACACCAACTTCGGATACGTCAAGCGGGTATTGACCGAGACCCGGCTCAAAACCGTGATCGTGACGGGCATGGCAGATCTCCTGCCCTGGTGGAAAAGGGCCTTTGGTTATCTTTTCGATATAATCCCCAAGGGAAAGTTTGCCCTTGAAAAGAACACCTATTCTCTTCGGGACCTTCTCTCGACATACACGAAGGTGAACAGCCTGCCCGGGCTGGAGGGCAATGGCCGTGCCGGGGCGGAGATCCTGTATACGGGGGGCACCACCAAATTCCCCAAAGGGGTTCCCTTTACTCACGACCTCTTCCTCGTCTCCATGGCTGAACAGATCACAGTGAGTGAACCCCTGGTGCCTGTGGAGGAAAACATCATCTTCGGGAATGCACCCCTCTTTCATATCCTGGGGCAGACGTGCAGTCTGGCCACTCTGCTGGTCGGGGGCACCCTGATGCTCCAGCCCAAGGTCAACATTGATGCCACGTTTGAGGGCATTGAGCGATTCAGGGCGACCACGATGATCGGCGTGCCTACCCTCTATCGTATGATGCTGGACCACGTTCGGATCGATCACTACGACTTGAGTTCCGTGGTGTACTGGTACAGCGCCGGAGACGTGCTCCCCGTTGAGGTGGGAAAGCGCTGGCAGGAAAAATTCGGCAGGGTGATCTATCAGGGGTACGGGGCCACGGAGACCTGCGGCGGCATCGCCATGTGTCCGGTGACCATCAACAATCCCCCAAAGAGCGTGGGCCGCATCGTGCCCAGCAAGCGGATCAAGCTGGTCGATCAGAACACCCTGGAGCCGGTGAAGACGGGCGAGCCGGGCGAACTGCTTGTCAACTCGGATCTCATGGTTACCCAGTACATCAACAAGCCGGAGGAAACCGCCGAGGCATTTATCGACATCGATGGCAGAAAATGGTATCGAACCGCAGACGTCATGTCCATGGATGAAGAGGCGAACCTCTATTTTGTGGACCGGACCGTGGATACCATCAAGCACAAGGGGTACAGGGTATCCGCCTCCGAGATCGAGGCCGTGCTTCAGGAACATTCGGCCGTAGTGGGGGCCTGTGTGGTGGGGGTGCCGGACGAGAAGGTCGGCGAGAGAATCAAGGCCTATGTGGTGCTCAAAGAAGATATCAAGGGAATCACCGGATATGACCTTATCAAGTGGTGCCGGAAGAACCTCGTTGCCTACAAGGTCCCCCAGTATATCGAATTCAGAGACATGCTCCCCAAATCAAAGGTAGGAAAGCTGCTTCGTCGTGAAATACGGAGCGAGGAAAAGCGGCGGGCCGAACAATAGGAGCAGTCCAGTCATGTCAGCCAGCGTTTTCTTCTCTTGTAGTGTTTGACGTCGCGGTAGCTCTTTTTCTTTCCCACCTCCGTAAGACCTAAATAAAATTCCCTTACGTCGGCGTTTTCCTTGAGCTTTTCCACCGAGTCGTCCAGGACGATTCGTCCGTTTTCCATGACATAGCCGTGGTTCGCGATGGAGAGGGCAAGTCTCGCGTTTTGTTCCACCAGCAGGATGCTCACCCCTTCCTCGGCGTTGATCTGTTGAATAATTCGGAAGATTTCAGAGACGAGGAGGGGGGAAAGCCCCATGGAAGGCTCATCCAACAGCATCAGGGTCGGGGTAGACATGAGGCCCCTGCCGATCACCAGCATCTGCTGCTCGCCGCCGCTGATGTATCCGGCCAGGACGTTTTTCCTGGCCTTGAGCCTCGGGAAATAGTCATAGACCATGCGCATGTGCTCCCGCATGAGGCTCCTACCCTTATTGGTGTGACCGCCTGCCATAAGGTTTTCGTCGACGGTCAGGTCCTCAAAGACCCTGCGGCCTTCCATGACCTGAAAGATGCCCATGCGCACGATCTCTTCCGGATACTTCCGGTCGATTGGCTGTCCCTGAAAATAAATCGAGCCGTCCGTGACCTCGCCGTCTTCGGATTTCAGCAGCCCTGATATGGCCTTGAGGGTGGTCGTCTTGCCCGCCCCGTTGTTACCCAGGACCGTAACGATCTGGCCCTTGTTCACCTTCAGGGACATTCCCTTCAGGACCAGGACCACGTTGTGGTAGATTACCTCGATGTTATTGACGGCAAGCAGTGGTTCCATCAGGATTTCTTGCACCTATCTTGTTCTTATGCTCCCAGCCGGGAGTAGGTAATGTCTTCTTCCCCAAGGTAGGCCTTGATGACCTTTTCGTTGTGTCGGATCTCCTGGGGTTTCCCTTCGGCGATCTTGATGCCGAAATCGAGGACGCAGATGCGGTCGGAGATGTCCATGACCACCCCCATGTCGTGCTCGATCAGGATAATGGTGATCCCCCACTCCTCGTTGATATCCAGGATAAAACGGGCGATGTCCTCCGTTTCCTCCAGGTTCATCCCGGTCGCGGGTTCGTCCAGGAGGAGGACGCGCGGCTTCATGGCCAGGGCGCGGGCCAGCTCCACGCGTTTCTGTAGTCCGTAGGGAAGGGCATGCACCACCTGTTTTCGGATATGTTCGATCTCCAGGAGGTCGATAATCCGCTCCTCGATCTCCTTGCGGAGCCGCATCTCCTCGGTTCGCGTCTTTCCATAATAGATGCCGCCGGACAGGAAACCGGACGTCAAATGGACATGGGCGCCCAGTTTGATATTGTCGAGCACAGTCATGTGGGCAAAGAGCTCCACGTTCTGAAAGGTTCGGGCGATGCCCATCCCGGCTATCCGATGGGCTTTCATCTGAGTTATGTCTCTGCCTTCGAAGATGACGCTCCCCTTTTTGGGGTGGTAGAACCGGTTGATGCAATTGAGGAGGCAGGTCTTGCCCGCCCCGTTGGGACCGATAATGGAAAAAATCTCCCCCTTCCTCACCCCGGTCGTCACACCGTTCAAGGCCATGAGCCCCCCGAAACTGAGGTGGATGTCTTTGACCTGAAGTTGATAGTCTTCGCTATGTTCCATCAATCGGTTCCACCTGCTTGACCCGGACCGCCGTCTTCATACGGAAGGCCTTCCCGTCCTGATACCGGATATCCGCCTCCACATGGAGTTCCTCATGATCTCCGTACAGGGCATCGATCAGGTTCTTATATCTCTCGGCCACGAATTTCCGGCGTACCTTTCGGGTGCGGGTCAATTCATCATCGTCCGCATCCAGTTCCTTATAGAGAAGCACAAACTTTCTAACCTTGGCCACCTTAGGCAGGGATTGATTGGTTTTGACCACCTCCTGGGCGATCAGATCGTAGGTCTCTGCCTTCTGAGAGATATCCGTGAACGTGGTATAGGGGATCTGGTTGTTCTCCGCCCACTTCCCCACATTGGGCATGTCGATGGCGATCATGGCCGTAATGAACGGTCTTTCCTGCCCGATCACCAGGGCGTCCAGGATATAGGGGCTGAATCTCAGCTTGTTCTCGATAAGCTGAGGCGAGAATTTGCTGCCATCGGCCAGCTTCATCACATCTGACATCCGGTCGATAATGATGATGTGGCCGTCATCCTCAATGAGCGCCGCATCGCCCGAATGAAACCATCCACCCTTGAGGGCATCTGTCGTGGCCTCAGGGTTTTTGTAATATCCCTTGAAGATCGTAGGCCCCCGCGAGAGGAGTTCACCGGTATCCGATACCTTGAACTCAATCCCTGGAAGCGGCTGCCCTACCGTATCCAGGCGTATGTCGTCCGTTCGATGGATAATGGAGGCTGCGGTCTGCTCGGTCATGCCATAGGCCTGTTTGATGTTGACGCCGAGGGCCTGGAACATTTGAAAAATCTCCGGCCCGAGGGGAGCCCCCCCGGTGTACACATGTTTGAGCCTGGCAAGCCCCAGATAGTTCTTGAGGGCACGGAAGAGAAAGAGATAGCCGAGTCCGTACAGGGTGTTCCAATGGATGGGGGGGGCCTTTTTGTTCAGCTTGAAGTCGGACATTCGGTAGCCGACGGGAAGGAAGACCTTGTAGATGAGACGTTTGATCCAGGCAGCGTCCTGGATCTTGACCTGGATGTCCGAGCACATGCGCTCCCAGATTCGAGGCGGGGCCAGCATGATGTGGGGGCCGATCTCTCGTATGTTTTCCCGCACCGTCTCCACTTTTTCCGGGAAATTGACCGTGAAGGCCTTGTAGAGGGACCAGTAAACGCCAAATTCCTGTTCTCCGATCCAGGGAAAGGGGAGGAACGATACGTATTCGAAGGTATGTTGGGCTTCGTCCACGTCGTCCTGGGCCTTGGCCACACTGAACATGTTTCTCTGGGTGATCATGCTCCCTTTCGGGAGCCCGGTCGTACCGGACGTGTAGTTGATCATGCCCACGTCGTCCGGCGTGATCTTGCCCCACATCTGCTCAAAGAGGCGGGGTTCTTTGTCGTGGAGCTTGCGACCTTCCTGCTGTACGTCCTTGAAAAAGAGAAGCGTCGGATCGTCATACCGCCGCATCCCCTTTGGATCATCGACAATCACCTTCCGAACCAGGGGGCATTTCTCCTTGATGTCCAGGACCTTATCGGCCTGCTCCTGATCCCCGGCCACCACAAACACCGAGTCGGAATGGTTCAGGATATATTCCACCTGATCCAGGTGACTGTCCGGATAGATTCCCACAATGGCCCCCCCAAGGGACTGGGCCGCCAGCTCCGAATACAATCCCTCGGGCCGGTTGTCCCCGGCATAGGCGAGCTTGTCGCCGGGTTTGAAGCCAAGACAATGCAGTCCAAGGGCGAAATCCCGCACGTTTTCGTAGTAGCCCTTCCAGGTGACCGGCTGCCAGATCCCGTATTCCTTCTCCCGAATGGCCACACGGCTATCGCCGTATGACTCGGCATTCCTGTGCAGAAGGGCTGGAAGCGTTAGAATCTCCATCAGAACGGTCTCATTCGCTCACGAGTGCATAGGTTAGCGTCATTGGCTCCAAATTAGGCCCATGGGTCCAGCAATTTCCCAAGAGAAGACAAGACGTGAGTTCACGGTATTGAGTCAACGGCTCAGGGTGCAGAGCGGCGCACCCTGAACCTGTAAACGTCTTCGGCTAAGGTTATCTCAGCGTCATCCAGTCCGTGATCGGATCGAACTGCATGGTCTTTGAATTGCCCTTGACGATCCTGCCCACGGGGATGCTGTTGTTGCGCATGGTGACCGGCGGCATTAGCCCACCTACATCAAAGTCCTTGATCGACTGAAGGGCCTTGGCGAGATTTTCCCCCCGGATGGACCCGGACTTGGCTGCAATCCGGAAGGCCTCAATGATGAGCTGGGTGCCCATGAAGACCTGCATGTAGGCCTGAGACCGATAATCGGCGGTTTTCGGATGGTGCTTCTGGGTCCATTCCCGGATCTTCTTGATCATGGGATACTGATCCTGATAATAATAGGAATAGGCCGTAACCCCCACATACTCATCCGCCATCGGTCCCAGTTGGTCCAGCAGATGTTTTTCAGTGGACCAGAATGTCCCCATAAACTGGCATTTCAGACCATAGTCTTTGGCCTGTTTCATGACAGCAGTAATGGGTGTGGTGACAAATCCCTGAAAAATGCAGTAGTCCACCTTGTTCTTCTTCATATCCAGGACCTGGGTCGAGATGTCCACACCGCCCACTTTGGAGATTTCTTCTGCCACCAGATTGAGACCCAGTTTCTTGCAAATCTCGCGGCCGGCCGGAATCGGTTCTCGCCCGAATTCGGTGTCGCTGTAGAAAAAGGCCACATTGGCCCCCGGTTTTTGTTTGGCGATATATTTCAGAAGGATCTCAAACTGTTCGACATAGGTGGGTCCAGCCAGAAAGAGGTAAGGGTTTTTCGCAGGGTCGGCGGCGACCTGGGCGAAGGTGTAGGCAGAGTATATGACCTTGTAGCGGTCCTTGATCTCCGGACCCAATGCCTCGGTCATGCCTGTGCTCTGACCCCACATGGCCTGTGGATTGTGCTGGGCAAAGAGGCGTTTGAAGGCGGCAATGCCCACGTCGTTCTCGTATTGCCCATCGGCCCAGAAGTAGTTGATCTTCTTTCCGTTGACCCCCCCCGCTTCATTGGCCATGGCTACGGCATCTTCCATGGCGTCGGCGCCATGGATACCTGCAAAGGCAAAGCGGCCCGTAAAGGGATGCACGCCGCAGATCGTGGGTTCTTCTTGGGCCATGGTCGAGTTGATGCCGAACCATCCCACCGCCAGTATGGAACAACAAACAATGAACATGAACTTTTTTGTCATAGCTACCTCCCTCTGTGGTAAACGTCAGCCCCTCGAAAGCCCGGGCCCCGCAACGACCTTCTGGTCCATTTGCCTATGGATTTGGGGCGAGAACCAGATTCCCTTTGCCATGCTGAGTTGTCTCTATGAATGAGGACTGCCAACCACCTCCTTTCGGTCAGGCCAGGTCAGTAGGAAAATGGCCAGAGCCTGAAAAACACCTTGATTCGGTTCCAGATTTCGGCCAGGCCCCTGGGCTCGAAGATGAGAAAGAGGACAATGATAGTGCCGAAAATCACCCCTTTCATGGGGACAAAGATCGCTTCATATCCGGGGGCGCTGGCCTTCACCACCTCAGACAGGTAATTGAGGACTTCCGGGGTGAGGGTGATGAAAACCGCGCCAAAGATAGAGCCCAGGACGCTCCCCAGCCCTCCAACAATGATCATTGCCAAATACTGAATGCTCAGGATGAATGGAAAATGATCCGGTGTGACCACCTTGAGAAAGGTCATCCAGAGTGCCCCCGCCACACCGGCATAAAAGGAGCTGATGGCAAAGGAACTGAGCTTGTATCGGAACAGATTGATCCCGATGATTTCCGCTGATAGGTCTCGGTCGCGAATGGCGATGAAGGCCCTTCCGGTTCGGGAACGAATCAGGTTCCGGGCGTAGCCGACCGCGAGCACCACAAAGAACAGGGTAATCCAATAAAAATGTCTTTCGGTCTTGAACGCGAAGCCGGCGATGGTCGGGGCCGGGATGTGAATGCCGGTGATCCCCTTGGTCATGGACTCCCAGCGGGTAAAAATGAATTCGAAAATGAACTGGGCTGCGAGGGTGGCGATGCAGAGATAAAGACCCTTGACCCGAAGGGAGGGAATGCCGATGATCATGCCGGCGAGGGCGGCCACCAGCCCGGCACAAGGAATCGAGAGCCAGAATGAAAAGCCCAGGCGAGTGACGAGGATGGCGGAGGTATAGGCCCCCACGCCCAAAAACGCGGCATGCCCCAGGGAGATTTGGCCCGTAAATCCGGTGAGGAGATTCAGACCGATGGCGCCAATAATGGCAAACCCGATCATATTGGCCACATAGAGGAGATAGGCGTTGGCCACAAAGGGGAAGACCAGAAGAAAGATGAAAAGGAGGCCCAGCCAGAATTTGACAAACAGAGACTGAAATATGGCCTCGTCCTGAATGTAGCTTTCCTTGAAATCGCCGCACCGCATGGTTTAAGCGCAGACCCCCGGACCCGTTGTCGTGTGTTTCAGGCTGTGGATATTACACTCCGATCTTCCCCCCGACTCAATCACCAAGCCCCCATCCCTCAGGGCCTTTTTCTCTCAAAAAGAAGACTTCCCTTTTCTTCTTCGTGGGTGTTGTGGCGTTGTGTGAGTCCCGCCAAGGCGGGATTGGTTACGGCTGTGGCACGTTAGACCCTTTCGATGATCGCTTTGCCGAACAGCCCATACGGCCGAATCATGAGAATGAGGACCAGGATAAAAAACGGCGCCACGTCCTTGGCCCCCCCTCCCACCAGCGGATCGATGTAGAGGCCTGTCAGGTTCTCCAGAATTCCGATAATGAAGCCCGCCAGGATCGCTCCTCCGATGCTGTCGAGTCCTCCCAGAATGATGACGGCCAGGACCTTCAGTCCCACATCCCCCATATATACGCTGATGCCGCTGATGTTTCCGATAACGATGCCTCCCAGTACGGCGGCCATGGCCCCGAAGCACCAGGCCAGGGCAAAGACCCAGCGGACACTGATGCCCATGGAGAGGGCCGCCTGTTGATCGCTGGCCACGGCTCTCATGGCTACTCCGGTGCGGGAGAATTTGAAGATAAGAAGAAAGAGAATGGTGCCGACAATGGCGAAGACAAAGCCCCACCACAGTCCGGACGGGACCACGGCAAAGTTGAGATCCAGGGGCTCAGGAGGAAATATCTGAGGGAAGTTGCGAAAGGTCGGGGTCCAGATCATGTACACCACCCCCCTGAGAATCACCCCCATCCCGATGGTGACCATAATGACGGATATAATCGGCTCTCCAATGAGAGGCCTCAGGATGAGCCGTTCTACCAGAATGCCGAGCACAACAGCGGCCACAAGGGTAAGAAGAAGGGCCATAGAAAAGGGAATTTTGACCTGGGTCAGCGCGGTAAAACAGAGGAATGCACCGAGGGTCATGAACTCACCCATCGCCAGGTTGAGGACGCTGGTGGCCTTGTAGATGAGGACAAAGCCGAGCGCAATCAAGCCGTAAAGGCCACCCGTTGCCAAACCGGTGACAATCACCTGAATCAGGATGTCCATACGCGAAGGCCTCTTCTGTTAGACATAATGGCCTAAAAGATTAGCATTCCAGAAACAGGCCTGTCAACAGGTTTGGTGAATGACGTTCAGAAAAATGTGTCGGTTTCAGAGAGTGCTCGATATCACGACCTTCTGGATCTGGCTGGTCCCTTCGTAGATCTGGGTGATCTTGGCATCGCGCATCATTCGTTCCACCGGATATTCCTTGATATACCCATATCCGCCCAAGAGTTGGACGGCATCCGTGGTGACCTTCATGGCGGTCTCGGCAGCGAACAGTTTGGCCATGGCTGAGTAGCGGATGGTCTCCTTCGGCAACCGGTCCAGGTTTTTCGGGAGCTTTTCGAACAGTGAGGCGGCCTTGTACGTTAATTGCCTGGCTGCCTCCACTTGGGTGGCCATATCGGCCATCATCCACTGAAGTCCCTGGAACGAAAAGATGGGCTGACCGAACTGGGTCCTTTCCTTGGTGTACTGAACGGCATAGTCCAATGCCCCCTGGGCAATTCCCACGGCCTGAACGGCCACTGGAATGCGTGTTAAATCAAGGGTCTTCATAAGGATGGCAAACCCCATTCCTTCTCCTGCCAGGATATTTTCCGCCGGGACCCGAACGTCTTCCAGGATGATCTCCACGGTCGAAGATCCGCGAATCCCCATTTTGTTTTCGTGTTTGCCGATACCAAAACCGGGAGTTCCTTTTTCCACCACGAAAATGCTTGTCCCCTTGGTTCCAGGGACGGATGCATCGGTCCTTGCCGCAATGCATACCACGTCCGCCACATCGGCGTGAGAGATAAACATTTTGGTGCCGTTGATCACATAGTCACCGCCATCCTTGACCGCCTTGGTGCGAAGCCCGGATACATCCGATCCGGCATTGGGCTCGGTCAGACCGAAGGCAATCAGGTGCTCCCCGGAGGCCAGTTTAGGAAAATATTTTTGCTTCTGCTGGTCGTTTCCGGAAATCATGATGGGCATGGTGCCCAGTTCATGCACCAGAAGGATCACGGATGTGGATGCACATACCTTGGCAATCTCTTCGATGATGAGACACAGAGAGAAAAGCCCCATCTCTGAGCCGCCGTATTTCTCAGGAAAGTCCGCGCCAAAGAGGGCATTCTCCCGCAGGACGTCCACCATGTCCCAGGCGAACTTCCCCTCTTCATCCCGCTTTTCAGCCCCCGGCGCGATCTGCTCCCTGGCGATGCGCGCCACGGTATCCTTGAGCATCTGCTGTTCTTCGGTCAGGTCGTATGACATGTCGTGCTCCTTTCACGAAAGGTTTCGGTTGAGATAACAAACCGGCTCAAGGTCATTATCCGGTTTTGGTTGTTTTGTCAATACCCTGATGCTATCACTTGACACAATGCTCCCCCTATCCTATGTTCCCAAAACCTCTCAGAATCTCTCCCGCTCCACGTGGCTCTCACGCTGCCATGGATGGGGTGGCTTTGGAAAGGAATCGATATGATAAGAACCCTTAAAGAGAGTCCATTGTACAAAATAGCCAATCCCGAGAGCGTGGCGTTTTTTGGGGCATCCAACAGCGTCACTTCCATGGGGACCAACCTTCTGCTTTCCCTTCAGGCCGCGGGGTTTGAAGGTGCGGTCTATCCGGTTCACTACAGGGAGGACCGGGTCCTGGGACTGAAGGCCTATCTCAATGTGAGGGATCTCCCCAAGGTTCCGGACATGGCAGTGATCGTGCTTCCCACTCGAATCGTGAACGAGACGTTGGAGGCGTGCGGCCGGAAAGGTATTCAACGGGCGGTGATTGTCTCCGGCGGCTTTAAAGAGGTGGGGAGCGAGGGCATCGCCCTTGAAAGGGAGTTGGTCAGGATTGTGCGCCGATACGGCATGAGGGTCCTGGGTCCCAACTGTCTCGGTGTGGCCAATCTGCATCGGCATCTTAACACCACGTTCATCCCCTACGAAGGTCCCGCCGGCTTTATCGGACTGGCCTCCCAGAGCGGGAGCCTTGTCACCCAGATGTTCGATTATCTCGCCAAACTTGGACTGGGATTCAGCACGGCGTTCAGCGTGGGAAATGAAGCCGATATGGACCTGATTGACGCCATGGAATATCTGGCTCTGTGCCCGCATACCCGGGTGATCGCCCTTTATGTTGAGGGCATTCGCCGGGGAAGGGCATTTGTGGAGGCGGCTCGATCCATTGTTCCCCATAAACCGATTGTGGCCCTCTACGTGGGCGGGTCGGAAACAGGAAGACAGGCCGGTTTTTCCCATACGGGGGCCCTGGCAGGGCCGGATGAACTCTACGAGGGGATGTTCCGACAGAGCGGCATCATCCGCGCCCGCTCTGTGACCGAACTGTTCGATTTCTCCTGGGTGCTGGGAAGCCTTCCCCTGCCGAGGGGTCGAAGGGTCGTGATCCAGACCCATTCAGGCGGGCCAGGGGCCGCGGCTGCGGATGCATGCGGCCAGGCCGGCCTGGAGTTGCCGAGCCTGTCAGAGGACACGGTCAGGGGACTGGCACCGTTTGTGCCTCATACCGGGAGCGTGAACAATCCGGTGGACCTGACCTTTACCAAGAATCCACGCGATTTCTTCTCAGATATTCCAAGAGTTCTCCTCAAGGAAGAGAGGACGGATACGCTCCTCGTCTATTTCCTCACCCCGACGCCGGTGATCAAGAGGGGCCTTCAACAAATGGGGCTGACCAGCGAGCAGATCGCTGAAGAGATCCCGAAGCTCATTGATGAGCAGTGCGAGACCCTCTCCCGAGTGGTCAGGACGACTGCGAAACCGGTGGTGGGCTATACCTTTCGCAGTATAGAGGACCTGTCCATTCGAGGGCTTACCCGTCGGGGCATCCCTGTTTTTCCGGGTCCCGAACGGGCGGCAAGGGCCATCTCCGCCCTGGTCCGGTATGGGTGCCGCCAGGCCTTGGCATGATCAGCAGCGTTGGTATGCCGTTCAAGGCCGAGAGATCTCGGCAGCCTGGGCCGTTGCGCCGTTTGGCGAAAAGAACCCCATCGGAATCGCAATCGCTAAATTATCAACAAGTTATTTGACATAGTCGGATGGTCCTGATATAAAAAATCTTTTTTTAGGAATATTCGAAATCCGTTTTGACTCCTTCAGGACTTGCCGTGCTCGGGCCCTGAGGCCCATTTCAACTGAAACCAGGAACCTGGCACGGACCCTTTGAAGGCTGCGGTTTTCAAAGCTCCGGATGGGGGTACTGCCATGGCCACATCGATCATATTGAATGAACAGGACATATCGCAACGCATCGACGACATTGCACGTCAAATTGTGAAAAGGAACGGGTCCGGCAAGGGCGTTGTCCTTGTGGGCATCCGCACCGGCGGCGCATTTCTGGCCGCCAGGCTTCAGAAGGCCATCGCCCGGCTGGACGTGCCGGCCCCGCCCTTGGGGATTGTGGATATCACCCTGTATCGGGACGACTGGACGAGAATCGGGCCGACACCCGTCGTGGGTAAGACCGACCTCCCTTTCTCGGTCGATGACAAGCTGGTTATTTTGGTGGATGATGTCCTCTTTACGGGAAGAACGGTCCGGGCGGCCATGGATGCCCTGATCGATTTCGGCCGGCCCAGGAAGATCGAACTGGCCATTTTGGCGGACCGCGGCGCCGACAATCGGGAACTGCCCATTGCCCCCAATTACGTGGGCGGGGTCTGGAACACCTCTCCTCACCAGAGCATCAACGTCTATCTCAAAGAAGAGGGTTATGATGACCATGTGGCCATCGAAGAAAAAAGGGTCGCATGAAACGAAAACACTCGCATAGGAAAAGGCCCGCCATCCGGCCCTCCATCGAAGAGGAGCAGCAAAGGCTCCTTGAGCAGCTCGTTCACGAGATCCCGACCAGTCTTCCCGAAGAGATTGTCCAGAAGGTTCCCAACGCCCTGGTCGCCCAGCACCTCGTCGAGTTGCTGCCATCGCAAGATGCTGTGGTCCCTTTTCTGAGGGCCTTGAAAGAGGGCTTTCAGGACAAGAACGTCCGCAAGGCGGTCAAGCGGTCCATTTTTAAACTGAAACAAAAAGGTGTCTCCGCCGATGCGCTTCTTTCCGATGGCGACGTGGCATCGTCCATCCTGAAGCCGGCGCAGAAGGAGGCCCCTCTCTGCTCTGTGGGACCTGTGAACGGGGCCGGAATTCGGGCGGTCACGCTGATGCTGCATCGAGGGGGGAAAGGTTTCGATGTGGGCTTTGCGGTCCTTTGCGACCGGGAAGGGTTCCATGAGTTTCTGTTTCGCACGGTGGGCCGGAAGGACGCCAAAGAATTGAAAGAGCAGTTTGAGGCGGAGGCGGGGCCTTTCATAGAGACAACGCTTGCGCATGGCGCCACCTTGATGGAAGAGGCATACCGGACTCAGCTATCGCTCAAGGGATCTGTGCCCCGGGAGTATCTTGAATTGAGGCCGTGGCTTCTGGCGCACGCGTCTCTGCTTGAACGGCCGATCGTCTATGACCTGATTCCTGAGGGAATGGATTCGGAATATGCGTTGACCGAGGCGGCAATCAGAGACCTTTTTGATGATCCCCTGATGGAAACCTGGTCCATGGAACCTGGGGCCATTCGGCCATTCGTCGAAGAGATATACCGGGTAAACGACAGTCCGATCGTTCTTACCCCGATCCAGAAGGCTGCCCGTATCCGGGAGATTCAGGACAAGTGCCTGACTGCGGTTTTTACTCCGGAGGAACGGCGCCGAGTCAAGGCCCGATTGGAAGAAATGGCATATTTGTTTCTGAAGCTCGGGCAGGAAGAGACGGCAAGAACGGCCATCGCCGCTGCGCACGTAGCAGAGCAGGAGGCCACCGCCCTTAGAGCCAATCCGGTGATGGAAATCTTTCTGCAGCGAGCCCTATCTTTTTATAAAAATTTCGGGGAACAAAGGCTTGGCGATACCCCCTCAAGCAGGACCGATGGGCATTCCCCAATCCTCCTGGCCTGAGGGCCCGAGAGAGAGCGTGCAAAGGAGTCGATCATGCCCCCAAAGATCAGCATCAACACCCACTCGCGGATCGAGATGATCGATATCACCTCCCAGGTGAACGCCCAGGTCTCAAAGAGCGGCACCACGGATGGGATCTGTGTGATCTATGTGCCCCATACCACGGCAGGGGTGACCATCAATGAAGGGGCCGATCCGGACGTTTGTACGGATATGATTCAAAAACTGAATCGACTTGTCCCTCCCGACGACCATTACCGACACATGGAGGGGAACGCCGACAGTCACATCAAGGCATCTCTCATCGGCAGTTCGGTTACCGTGATGGTTGAAGAGGGCCGACTGGTCCTCGGCACCTGGCAGAAGATCTTTTTCTGTGAGTTCGACGGCCCAAGGTCGCGAAAGGCGTATGTGAAGGTGGCCTGAGGGAGACAGTTTTCACGCTCCGGCGATTCGGCATGCTGGCAGGGCCAAAGAGACTCCGCCGGAAATGGGCCTTCAACCGGGGAATTGGGCCGCAAGGAGGGACGACGTGGAAGGGGCCGCCACACGCTTCGCAAACGGCCTGTCGATCGGTTCAATCTTTTCTCGGTACTGTATGGCATGACAATTGCTTGCCCAAGATCTTAAAAAGGCGATTTTGTATATTTGTTGAACCGGCACACACCGATCCTTGTTACCAGACCATGCCACGGCAATAATCAAGCAAAAAAACAAAAAATGTACGAACCGGGGTTATTGGACTCATGGCTTCACCCATAACAGGAGGGCTTCCTTTGCCTGCTCATAAACGCGCAACTCTTTTAAAACTGGCATGCCTGCATATGCTCGCCATAGTGATCGTTTGCGCGTTGGTTTACAGCAATACATTTAAAGTGCCTTTTGTGTTCGATGATGTTCAACAGATTGAAGAAAATATGAAGATCCGGCGATTGAGCAACTGGCTTTCGCCAAAACAACTTTTTTCCCCGAGACCGATTGCCGAACTGAGTTTTGCTCTCAATTACAGGCTCGGGGGCCTGAATGTATTTGGGTATCACCTTGTCAATCTTGTAATCCATACCATAAACGGATTTCTTGTCTATTATTCTTTTTCAATACCCCGCAGCTTGCTGCGGGGTAGTACCGCTTAAATCGGGTCCAGGGCTTGCCCTGGGGTTTAATACCCTTTATTTGGCGTTGTTGTTTTTTACTCGCCTATCAAGTAACCGTTTTCAGGGTCAAGGCTATTCGAACGACCATGAGAATTCCTACCCTCCAGCCCAGTGGCAGGCCAGTCGTTCTGAGACATGGGAGCATGGACCTCCCTCAAGCATTTCCCTGATGGCCCTGTTTGCCGCCCTTATTTTCATCACTCACCCGCTTCAGACCCAGGCCGTTACCTACATTATTCAAAGACATGCCTCTCTGGCGGCAATGTTTTATTTGCTGTCCGTTTACTTCTACATGAAGGCTCGCAGTCTGCAGCAGGATGCACCGTGGGCGGAATTGGAACGCCTGAGGGTCGATGAAAAGCCGTCAGGCCTGAGGCTGAAGACGGTGGGCCTGTATGCGATGTGTTTCCTCTGTGGCATCCTGGCCTTCCTGACCAAGCAGAACACGGCGACTCTTCCGGGGGCTATTCTATTGGTTGAATATATCCTTTTCGACAGGACGTGGCAGGGATGGAAGAAGAAATTGATGTGGTTTGCACCGGCCTTTTTCCTCATCGGTCTGTTTATCCTGTATGTTTCAGGTCTTTTTAAAGGTGGGATACAATTTGGAGGCCTCCTGGAGGATGTCTCGGACATTTTGCGCGCTTCCGAAAGGGATCTCGGCCGCTGGGTCTATTTATGCACTCAGCTCAATGTCCTTGTCATCTACATTCGGTTGTTGTTTTTCCCGATCGGCCAGAACCTGGATTATATGTATCCATTCAAGACCGGATTTTTCGATGGGTACACTCCGGCCGCCTTTCTTTTTCTTGCTTCACTGGTAGGAGTCGCCATATGGCAAAGCAAAAAGCGGCCTGCAGTCAGCTTCGGCATCCTTTGGTTCTTTATTACGCTTTCAATAGAATCCAGCATTTTTCCCATTCAAGATGCACTGTTCGAACATCGGCTTTACCTCCCGATGCTCGGCTTTGCGATAGTCATATCGTATTTCGTATGGAACTGGATTTCAGTCAGAAAAATCTGGCGGATAGCCATTTCCATGCTTATCGTCACGATGCTTGGGAGTGCCACTTACCTGAGAAACAGAACCTATGAGTCTAAACTCAGGATGTGGTCCGATGTTGTGTCCAAGAGTCCGCAAAATGTCAGGGCCCACTATAATCTGGGAAACGCCTTCTACAAAAAGGGACGGCCATATGATGCCATTAAAAGCTATTCCGAAGCGCTCCGTATTAAGGACAATTATGCCTTAGCCCATCTTAATCTGGGCGTGGTCTTGACGGAGATGGGAAGACTGGATGATGCCATTCGCCACTTGTCTGAAGCTGAGCGCATAAGACCTGGAGATGCTCGAATCCAGATCAGCTTGGGCAATGCTTTGATGAGATCGGGGCGGCTTCAGGATGCCGTTGGGCATCTGTCCAAGGCCGTTCGCGTCGCGCCAGGATTGGCTGAGGCACACAACAATTTGGGGATTGCCTTAGCGCAGCAGGGCAATCTGAAGGATGCGACGGAGCATTTTTTGAAGGCAGCGGCCATTGAGCCTCACGATGCCAAGATACAAACCAACTTGGGGCAGGCCTTGATGCTGCAGGGAGATATGTCGAAGGCGGCCGAACACTACATTGAGGCCATCCGCATCGATCCGGCCTATGCGGAGGCCCATTTAAACCTGGGTGTCATCCGGTTGCGTGGAGGAGATATTGACCAGGCGATTAAGCATCTTTCCGAGGCGCTCAAGCTGAGGCCGGGTCTCACTCAGGCGCGTGAGGAGCTGGATCGTGCGAGGAGGTTAAAGGCCTTGCGCAATCCGGCGTATCGGGAATGATCTGAAGTGCGAGGGGCCTAAACGTTTGGCTCTATTGACGGCTCTATTTTGATGAGGAAATTTGCATAATGGATGAATATAAAAAGGAATTTGCTGATTGTTTAGTGGAAACAGGGGCCATTTTTTTCGACAAGGGGCTGTTTCTGAAAGACGGTCGTCCCACCCCCTATTTTGTCAACATGGCCATGTTCAAAACCGGACGGTTAGCGCTTCAAATGGGGTCGTTTTTTGCCAGGATGATGGTTGCACAAGGCATTGTCGATCGGGTCGATGTTGTACTTGGTCCTTCCTATAAGGGAAGCGCCATTGCGCTCTCCACTGCCATTGCGCTCTGGCAGGAACATGGAATCGATCTCGCCTTTGAATATGACCGGAAAGAGGCCAAGACGCATGGGGAGGGGAGCGTGTCGCGGACCCTGTTCGTGAACCGCGCCCTGTTTGACGGCTGCCGAATTTTTATTGTGGACGATGTGGCAACCTCCATGGGAACCAAATTTGAACTCTTGGAAAAAATTACTGCCGAGGCCCATGCGACGGGTCAGGCATTTCATGTGGTCGGCATAGGGATCGGACTGGACCGGGAACAGACCTCCGCGGTTTACGACCGGCACGGGCAGGTTGTATTGGGGCAAAAAGGGGAGAACGCCATAGAGATGTTCACATCCAAAAGCGGCATTCCGGTCTTCTCAGTGGCCAGGATCAGGGAAGTGGTGGGCTATTTATATAAAGAGGAGATCCCCGTCATGATTGAGGGGCGCCGAAGGCCTTTAGACGAGCAGACCAAGGCCGAGTTTGACGCATATATTGGGCTTTATGGGGTTGCATAGTGTCTGAGAGAAGAAGAAAAGATGCGACCACTCGATTCCGGTCGATGGCGTGAGCGATGGTGGGTGACTTGATGGACAAGGCAACTCGAGGTCAAAGGTGCCTTCCAGAGGTGATCAGCGGGGTATTGGATGGCAGAAAACCGAAGGTGCTGGATCGCCTTGGAGCTGCGGGCTATCGACATGCCGGCGTGTTGCTGCCCCTCCTCGAGGAAGAGGGCGTCTGCAAGGTTCTCTTTACCGAAAGGACCCACCGGGTGGAGCACCATAAGGGTCAGATTTCGTTTCCCGGTGGCGGGGTTGAAGAGAGAGACGCCTCTCTTGAACATACGGTATTGAGAGAGACCTACGAGGAGATCGGCCTGTCCCATAGGCACATCGAAATTTTGGGCCGGATTGATGACGCACTGACGCTGGCCTCCAACTTTGTGATCCATCCGTTTGTGGGATGGGTTGTCTCCCTGGACGGTTTGACCATCAATCCGGCCGAAGTAAAGCAGGTTATCAAGGCACCGCTGACCCTTTTTTGTGCAAACCGTTCGGAAACGAGGCGATATCCCGTCGAGTATGAGGGGATCATCTACGAGACCTCCGTGTTCGAATATGGGAATCATGTGATCTGGGGGGCGACCGCAAGGATGATGGAGAATTTTGTGGAGATCCTGGGTGATAAATTATGCTTGCCTCACCTCCTCAAATAAATTATATTCAAAACAATTGTCGGGACGTGGCTCAGTCTGGTAGAGCACCGCGTTCGGGACGCGGGGGTCGCTGGTTCAAATCCAGTCGTCCCGACCACCCTGTCATACCTTTCCCCCCTGAACAAGTCTCGCGAAATGTTCGAATGAACGGTCATAGGTGGCCTCTGCCGCTTCAGGGAAACAGCAGGCTGGAAGTTCCCTCATGCGTCGATGATAGGCGATGCACTGGCAGCAGATCCCTTTTCTTGCGCATGGGTCATATGTGCAATTGCAAGTCTCAAGATTCCTCTCTTTGTTGCATTCCATGGTGTTCATCTCCTTGGCGCGTCCGAAGGAAGGCCGAACCGACAGGCACGACGTGTGTTCCGATCTCAAATGCAACGAGTATACCGGATCCCAATCGGGCGGTCAAATTCTCCTTGACAAAGGCGTTCATTTAATGAACTATCCTTGCAAGGCTCCGCAAACCCGGATTTCAACTGTAATCACATCAATCAGTTACCCATGGATAAACAGGACATCCATATCCTTCGTCTGATGGGGGAGATCGAACAGGACGGGGGCTCGAGCCAGAGGGAACTCTCCCGGCGGTTAAATCTATCGCTGGGGCTGGTCAATACCTTTTTGAAGCGACTTGTCAATAAGGGGTATTTCAAGGTCAAGACCATGCCCAGCAACCGGGTGAAATACTTCCTGACCCCTGAGGGCGTCGCCAGAAAAACGCGCCTGACCATTGAATACCTACAATATTCGGCCAAATTTTACAGAGATATTAAGCAGGTGTTGATGAACAAGTTTAGCGAAATGAAAGGAGACAGGATCGAATCCATACTTTTCTTTGGCGTGGGAGAAGTGGCCGAGATCTCTTTCCTTTACCTGCAACTGACCGGCATTCGACTGGTGGGGATCGTGGACGACAAAAACGACGGAAATCACTTCTTTCAGTTTATGGTCGAGGGTATGGATCGGCTGTATGTGAGGGATTGGGACGCGGTTCTCGTGACCCGCCTGGAAGACACGACGCACAACATCCGTCGTCTCATAGAGTATGGCGTGGATCCGGCCAGGATCGTGACGCTGTAGGCCTTGGCATGACCGATTAGTCATAGATCACATCACAAGTTTAAATAACTTATTTAAATATATGGGTAATCAGCAATCATTGGGCGGCAATCAATCATCGATCAAGTGGTATGCCCTGCATACACGAAGCCGTTTTGAACAGAAGGTCTATGATGGGCTTTGCGGCAAATCCATGGAGGCTTTTCTGCCGAGGATCCAGGTGATGAGCAGGCGGAAGGACCGGCGAAAGAAGATATTGGTCCCCCTCCTTCCCGGATATGTGTTTGTGCGGTCTCTTCTTTTGCCGGAGGCGTATCATCAGATCATTCAGACTGTCGGTGTGGTTCGTATGATCTCCTTCAAAGGTCAGCCGGTCCCGGCCGATGACCGGGAAATCTCGTCCCTGATGGTCCTTGACGGGACGGATCAGACGGTGCAGAATCGCGCCTACATGCGAAACGGAGAGCGGGTCATGATTATGGAAGGTCCGCTCATGGGGCTAACCGGATTTTATCTTCGGCACAAGGGAAAGACGGACAAGGTGGTCGTCTCCGTGGAGCTGCTTCAACGGTCTCTTGAGATTGAGATCGAAGATTGGGTTCTGGAGAAAATACCTGAATAGTCCCAGGCGCGAGGCCGCCCAGGGTCTATAGGCGGGTGACTATAATACCGGAAGGGCGTCCTTATCAGTCATGGAACTGAAGGGGCGGAGCTTTGAGCGAGACGGGCCGCATGGCTCGTACGGGGAATGGAGGTGCTGTCTGGAATGGGAGATTTGACTCAAGAGAGCGGGCCGAGAAAAACATTGATCACCGGGGGAGCCGGATTTATAGGGTCCCATCTAGCCGAGAGGCTTCTGGCCCGGGGAGACGAAGTCTTTGTCATTGACAATCTATGGACAGGAAGCCTGAATAATATCAAAAAGATACAAAATCATGAGAGATTCCATCTGGTGGTGGATACCATCCTGAATGAATCGGTCATGAATGAGCTGGTCTTCAAGATCGACCGCATTTACCATCTCGCGGCGGCCGTTGGCGTCAGAAATGTCATGGATCATCCGGTGGAGACCCTGGATACCAATGTAAAAGGATCGGAAGTGGTGTTACGGCTGGCCAACCGGTTCAAAAAGAAGATCTTTATCGCTTCCACGTCGGAGGTCTACGGAAAGCATGTGGAACATGACCTCTCGGAGGATGATAACCGGGTCATGGGGACGGTCAAGAAACGGCGATGGGCCTATGCCTGCTCAAAGACCCTTGATGAGTTCCTGGCCCTGGCCTATTTCGACGAGAAAAAGCTCCCCGTGGTCATCGGTCGCCTTTTCAATACGGTAGGTCCGCGGCAGACCGGTCAATACGGGATGGTCCTCCCCAGTTTTGTTCAAAGTGCGCTCCTGGGAAAGCCGATTACCGTATATGGGGACGGGACACAGACCCGGAGTTTCATGCATGTGAACGATGTCCTCGACGCCATTACCGCCCTGATGGACACGCCCGTTGCCGAAGGGGAGATCTTTAATGTAGGGAACAACCAGGAGGTCCAGATCATCGAGCTGGCTAAAAAGGTGAAGGAGATGACCGGGAGCGCTTCCGAGATCGAGAAGATTCCTTATGAAAGGGCATACGGTCCCGGCTTTGAGGACATGGAGCGGCGATGCCCCAATATTGAGAAACTCAAAGCGGCCACCGGATTCAAGCCTCTGTATGATCTGGACGCCATTATCCAGAGCGTGATCGACTACTTTAAGGAATAGTTGATGCATCCCAGTTAGTCGATGCCTGTGTTGACAATAAACCCCCCGGACGAACGAACCCCAGGTAGCCACAAATGACCCCAATCGCTTTCAAAGATTATCCTCGAGAGCCCGTTGTGGTGGAAAATCTCTCGGAGAAAATGATGCGAGAGTCGCGCTTTGTCCCGTTGGAACTCAGCGACGGTATCCTGAAGATCGCCATGGTAGACCCTGAAGATTTCTATACGATCGATGCGTTGAGGTTTGCCACGGGCCTGAATATCGAGGTGTATCCCGGTAAAGAAGGAGATATCCTGGATGCCGTCGAGAAACTTCATGGGGCAGGTACCCAGTCGTTGGAGACCATTATTGAGGAGGCGGGAAAGGATATCTATGAGCTGTCCTCCGAGGGCATAGAGGATGCGGATCATCTGAGGGACCTTGCTTCGGAGGCCCCGATTATTCGTCTGGTGAACCGC
>Ga0172370_10000709_pt1 | contig 52361 bp, 60 predicted proteins | sample LakKiv5m_FD_114538 | JGI IMG/M metagenome (GOLD analysis project Ga0172370, IMG submission 114538) | Freshwater microbial communities from Kabuno Bay, South-Kivu, Congo - kab_022012_11.5m | ecosystem: Environmental > Aquatic > Freshwater > Lake | place: Democratic Republic of the Congo...
AATTTCTTTACTTCTCCTCTAAACTTAATTTACTTTCTAAATATAACATGTATTGACTGTTTGTCAACCTTTTTCTATAAAGTTAAGCGGGCAATTGACTATTAGCCAGGAATTGGTATAATATTGCTCAAATTGCCGATGTAGCTCCCAGCCGCAGGCTGGTCTCCGCCGTAGGCTGATCTGCCTCCGGCATGACGCCTTCGGCTGAAGTTGGTAGATTGTTTTTTTATGCCGATGTAGCTCAGTTGGTAGAGCAGGACTTTCGTAAAGTCAAGGTCGGTGGTTCAATTCCACTCATCGGCTTGGTTTTTATATGGCTAAATTCCGTGAAGTTTTAAAAAACCGTAATTTCTTCCTTTTGTGGCTGGGCCAGATCATCTCGCAGCTGGGAGACAGGCTGGGGCAGATGGCCTTAATCGCTCTTGTCTACCTGCGCGCGCCAGGTTCAACCCTGCAGATTGCCAAGGTCCTTTCTTTTACCATAATCCCGGTATTTATTGTCGGCCCCTTAGCTGGGGTTTATGTGGATCGCTGGGACAGGCGCAGGACAATGTTTGCCTGCGATTTCCTGCGTAGTTTATTAGTTTTGGCTATCCCCTTGTTTTTATTTTACGCGAAGAGCTTGGCCCCGGTCTATCTGATTATTTTTATCACTTTTTCTGTCGGCAGATTCTTTGTTCCGGCCAAGCTTTCAATCGTGCCGGATTTAGTTGACAAGAAAGATCTGCTCATGGCAAATTCCCTGGTCAATACAACCGGGATGATCGCGGCAATCCTGGGTTTTGGGATAAGCGGCGTGCTTGTAGACTGGTTGGGCGCTAAAAGCGGTTTTTACCTTAATTCCTTAACTTTTTTAATCTCGGGGACACTTATTTTCCTGATCTCCAGGAAATTTGTGGTAGCAATGGATTTTAAGAAGGTAGGCCAGGAAATTATAGAGGTAATCGGCAAATCCGTTATCCAGGAGATCAAAGAGGGGGTGCTCTATTTTATCCGGAAAAAAGACATCCGTTTTACCGCCGGGATTATTTTTGCTCTCTGGTCGGCTTTAGGGGCGGTCTATGTGGTAGTGATTGTCTTTGTGCAAAATACCCTGCATTCCGCGACTAAAGACCTGGGGCTATTGGTGATGTTCTTGGGGATTGGCTTGTTCCTGGGGTCTCTGATTTACGGCAGGTTCGGACAGCGCATCTCGCATCATAAAGTCATTTTTGCCTCGCTGGTTTTAAGCGGGATAATGCTGGACATATTTGCTCTGGGGATATATAATTTCCCCAATTTCTTCATGGCTGCGTTGCTGGCTTTATGCCTTGGTTTAATTATCGCCCCGATCATGATTGCATCCAATACTATTATACATAATGTCAGTGATAATGATATGTTGGGCAAGATCTTCAGCTCTTTTGAAATAGTCATGCATTTGGGTTTTCTTTTATTTATGTTTTTGGGAGGTATCCTGGCAGAAAGATTTTCTCATTTATTAATCCTGGTAGTCGTAGGCGTATTGCTGAGCCTGCTGGGTTTAATAAATTTAATCTTTAACCGGAAGGCGGCATGGTTAAATTAACGGAAAATAAACATTATTCGGAAAATAAGGCGGTCGAGCAGCTGCCCGTTCCTTCTAAAGTGTATCTGCCTTTAATCCAGCATTTGGGTAAAATCTGTAACCCCGAGGTAAAAGTCGGTGACTCGGTCAAATTCGCTCAGAAGATCGCCAGCGCGGAAACTAATGTCTATGCGCCTATACATGCTTCAATATCCGGTACAGTCGCCGCAATACAGGATTGGCCTCATCCCGTCTTAGGCAGGGCCAAGGCCATTGTTTTAGAGAATAATGGCCAGCCTGAAGAATCTTTTGGCGTAAAAAACAAACAGGAAATAGACAGGCTTAACCCGGCGGATATCAGGAAGATTGTTTTAGATGCCGGAATAGTGGGCATGGGCGGGGCAAGTTTTCCTACGCATATAAAACTTAATCCTCCCCGGCCGTTGGATGTCCTGATTATTAACGGCGCCGAATGCGAGCCGTATTTGACTGCCGATAGCCGGCTGATGGTTGAAAAAACAGCAGAGGTAGCAGAGGGTATCGCGTTAATTGCCGCTTGCCTGGGGATAAAAGAAATTTATATCGGGATAGAGGACAACAAGCCTGAGGCAATAAAGGCTTTTTCCGGTTTTGCCCGGATTAAGGTTAAGGTTTTGAAATCGGATTACCCGCAGGGAGGGGAAAAACAACTAATCGAGAATACCTTGGGCAAACAGATACCCCGCGGTAAACTGCCTTTTGATATTGGTGTCCTGGTGCAGAATGTAGCTACTGTTTATGCGGTTTATGAAGCGGTTTTTAAAGGCAAACCTCTGGTTGAAAGGCTGGTTACGGTTACAGGCAGCTGTCTGGAAAATCCCAAGAATTTGCTGGTACGCTTAGGCACTCCGATAAAGAATTTGATTGATTTCTGCGGACCGCTAAAAGAAGAACCGGCAAAGATTATTATCGGCGGTCCGATGATGGGCATTGCCCAATATACAGAAGAAGTCCCTATAATAAAATCAAGCGGCGGCCTGCTGCTTATGAGTGAAAAAGAAGCTAAGACTATAGAAGAGGGCCCCTGCATACGCTGCGCTGCTTGTGTGCGCGGCTGCCCGGTAGGGCTTATGCCTTGCCAGATTAACTTAGCTTCAGAGAAAACACTTTGGCAATCGACTAAAGATTATGGGGCCAGCGATTGTATTGAATGCGGAATATGCAATTATGTGTGTCCGGCGAACCGCAGGTTATTGCAGACGATTAAAAGGGCAAAGCTGGAGGCAGCAAAAATAAAATGAAAGAGATGTTTAGATACGGTTTTATCTTAGCGTTGATTTGTATAATTGCCGCAGGGTTATTAGCCGGGGTCAATACGCTCACCCGCGCCAAAATCGCCGCTCAAGCCCTGGCAGAAGAACAGTCCGCCCTTAAAGAGGTTATGCCTGAAGCTGCAAAATTTACCGAGGTAAAACCGGGCCAGGAAATATTGTATTATAAGGCGCTTGATATCCAGGGTAACTTGATGGGTTTTGTTTTTAAAGCCAGCGGAAAAGGTTATTCCAGCGTAATTGAGACTTTAACCGGCATGTTTCCTGACGGAAAAATTAGCGCGATAAAGGTGGTATCTTTAAATGAAACCCCGGGTTTAGGTATGCGTGTAACTGAAAATAACTTTACCAGGCAGTTTAATAACCAGGATGCCTTGAATTTATCCGGGGTGCAGGCAATTACCGGAGCGACGATTTCAAGCCGCGCGGTAATGAATTCAGTGATTAAAAAAGCGCAAGAGATAAAAGAATTGATAAAAAATGAAAAATAGACTTATAGTTTCAGGTTCTCCGCATATCCATAAACAAGAATCTGTCCCCAGGATTATGTGGACAGTTGTGCTTAGCACTATTCCGGCTGGAATTGCCGGTGTAATTATATTCGGTTTAAACGCGCTGTGGGTTACTTTGGTCGCGGTTATTGCCGCGCTGTTAACCGAAACAATATTTGAAATATGGACTAAAAATAAGATTACGGTTCTGGATGGTTCAGCGGTAATTACCGGAATATTGCTGGCCTATAATCTTCCTTCTAATGTGCCTTTGTGGCTGCCGGCAGTCGGCGCGGTATTTTCTATTGCCATTGGAAAGCAGGTTTTTGGCGGGCTGGGGCAGAATATTTTTAACCCCGCTCTCGTAGGCAGGGTATTCCTTATGGCCTCCTGGCCGAAATATATGACTAGCTTTGTCAGGCCGTTTAGCTATGATGCGGTAACTTCTGCAACTCCTCTGGCCGCGCTTAAAGAAGGAAAGATACTGGAACATATCTCTTATTTGGATTTATTCCTGGGAAAACGCGGCGGATGTATCGGTGAAGTTTGTATTTTAGCGTTATTAATCGGGGCGGCATTTTTATTATACAAAGGGTATATCTCATGGCATATACCAGTAACCTATGTTTTCACTACGGCTGTATTTACCTATGTATTTGGAGCAAAACAGTTATTTCAGGGGGACTGGCTGTTTCACATATTAAGCGGCGGTTTGATCCTGGGGGCATTTTTTATGGCCACCGATTATGTAGCTACGCCTTTAACCGCTAAAGGGCAAATTATTTTTGGCGTAGGCTGCGGCCTGCTTACGGCAGTTATCCGTCTTTGGGGCGGTTATCCCGAAGGAGCTTCATATGCTATATTAATGATGAACGCGGCAACACCTTTTATTGACCGTTATACCAAAAACAGAATTTATGGGACTAAATGAAGAATTTAATTAAGGAATTTACTAAAGGCATAATTAAAGAAAATCCCACATTTGTGCTGGTTCTGGGATTGTGCCCTACGCTGGCTGTTTCCGTATCAGTAGCTAACGGTATCGGGATGGGGATAGCCGCTACTTTTGTGTTGTTAGGTTCAAGCCTGATTGTTTCTTTGGTCAGGGATTTTATCCCGGACAAGATTCGCATACCCTGTTATATCGTTATTATCGCTACATTTGTCACCATCGCTGAGCTATGTATGAAAGCTTACAGCCCGGCATTAGACCGCTCTTTAGGCATTTATGTCCCGCTGATTGTTGTTAACTGTATAGTTTTGGGCCGCGCAGAGGCATTTGCCTGTAAGAATAATTTAGCCAGCGCATTCTGGGATGGGTTAGGTATGGGCGTAGGTTTTACCCTGGCGCTGATTCTTATCTCCGCTATAAGAGAGTTTTTAGGTTCAGGCCAGATTCTTGGCCACACTCTGCTTAAAGGTTTTGAGCCGGTGTTTGTTTTTGGCATGCCTTCGGGAGCGCTGCTGGTGATCGGATTATTATTGGGCTTCTTCAATTTGTTAAAGAACAGGAAGATATGAACCTGCAGGAATTTCTGACTATATTTATTTCCGCGGTATTTATTTACAATGTAATACTTTCCCGCTTTCTGGGCCTTTGTTCTTTTATCGCCATTTCCAAAGAAACAAAGCCTGCCCTGGCGATGAGCTCCGCGGTGATGTTTGTTATCGTCATGTCTTCTGTAATTACCTGGTTTGTCTATCGTTTCCTGCTTTTGCCGTTTGGCCTTACTTATCTGCGTACGATTTCCTTCATTTTGGTTATTGCTACATTTGTGCAATTTGTGGAAATGGTTATAAAAAAGGTGAGCCCTCATTTGTATAGGGCATTTGGGATTTACCTGCCCTTAATTACCGTCAACTGCGCGGTATTGGGGGTGGCGGTATTAAATATCGATATGTTTTTCGTAAACGGCAAACAGGTTGCCGGGAGTTTCTACTATTCTGTTTTCCAGGGTGTATGTGTAGGCTTGGGTTATACTTTAGCCATGCTTTTAATGTCCGGGATAAGAGAGAGGCTTGAGCTTTGCAATGTCCCGAAGGCCTTAAAAGATTTCCCTCTGGCATTTATTATCGCTTCGGTTTTAAGTTTGAGTTTTATGGGTTTTAGCGGATTCAAATTCTAATGGAAATATTAATTGCTATATTAATCTTGGGTTTTTTAGGGTTACTGTTTGGGGTGGGCTTAGCTATCGCCTCCAAGAAATTAGCTGTCCAGGTTAACCCAAAATTAGAAGAGGTGCAGCATCTTTTGCCCGGCTCAAACTGCGGGGCATGCGGGAACCCGGGATGTTTTGGTTTTGCCGAAAGCCTGCTTAGCGGCAAAGGCACTGTGGATAACTGCCGGGTTTGTAGTGATGAAATTAAGGAGAAGATCGCCCATATTATGGGGCTTGCGCTTGAGAAACAAACTAAGAAAATAGCTACCTTGCATTGTAACGGCGGCTTGAAAGTAAAAGATAAATATGTATATAGCGGCCTTAATGATTGTATCGCGGCAAATTTAGTTTTAGGCGGCCAAAAGAGTTGTGTTTTTGCCTGCCTGGGCTTTGGTACCTGCCAAAAAGCTTGCCCGTTCGGGGCGATTAGCATGTCTGGCGAGGGCTTACCGGTAGTGGACAAGATTAAATGCCGTTCCTGCAATAAATGCGTATTGGCCTGTCCCAAGAAGCTATTCTCGCTTGTATCCACTTCTAACGTTGTTTATGTAGCATGCAGTTCGCATGATTCAGGCAGGGATGTAAAAGCAGTCTGTCCCGTAGGTTGCATCGCTTGTAAGTTATGCGAGAAGACATGCAAATTCGACGCTATCCATGTAATAGATAACCTGGCGGTAATTGATTATCATAAATGCACTTCCTGCAAAGATTGTGTCAAGGTTTGCCCCACCAAGACTATAAGGGTAAGGGAATGAATCTGGCCGTGTTTGCTTCAGGCAACGGAAGCAATTTTTCCGCGATTATTAAAGCAATAAGGCAGGCTAAGATCAAGGTAAGCTCGGTGATCCTGGTTTGTGACAGGCCGGAAGCCCCTGTGATTAAGCGCGCAAAAAATGCAGGAGTGCAGGTTGTTTTAGCCAGCCGCGCTGACTTTGCCAGCCGCGCTGACTTTGAAACAGCGATAATCCAGAGGTTAAAAAATTATAAAATAGATTTAGTCGCATTAGCCGGATTTATGCGTATGCTCAGCCCGGATTTTGTCAGGCAATACCGCAACCGTATTTTAAATATCCATCCGTCATTACTTCCTGCGTTTAAGGGCAGCCATGCCATAAAAGACGCCCTTGACCATAAGGCATCTTTTACCGGAGTAACAGTGCATTTTGTCGATGAAAAGATGGACCATGGCCCGGTTATTTTACAGGGGCGGATAAAAATCAGAAGTTCCGATACCCTGGTTTCCCTCGAGAAAAGAATACATGCCCTGGAGCATAAGCTTTACCCTCAAGTAATTAAATTGTTTTGCGGCGGGAAGATAAAATCTTTAAAAGGATTAAAGCCTATTCTTTAGGCCTGGCAAAAACAGCAGCCCGGTTAAGAATGGTTTTTGCCCCGGTTACTAGGTTGGTCATTTCTACGACACTAAAATCTTTAAATGCGTAAGTATTTAAAGTAAGGGAGGTTATCTTTAAGACCTCCCGGTCAATATCAGCGTTTTTTCCTACTTCCGGTTTCTGAAATTTCATTCTTATGCGGCCCTGAATCTGATCGGCCAGGAATTCCTCCAAAGTTATATCCCGATAAACCAAATGCCTGCCTTCTTTGTCTCCGACAATCTGCGGGGAAACTTCCGTATCCTGGACAATGCGGTGCTGGTATTCGGTCTGGGAGATGAAACCGTAGGACAGTTTTTTTAAATCCAGGCAATGGAAAATCTGCCTTAGTTCAAAACCGTTTGATATATCCGCGGTAATAATACAGAAGAGAAGAGGGTTGTCTTGTGTTTTTTTGTTGTCCATGCTGAAAAGCACCCTGCGGACAACCTGGAGTATGTTAAATATTTTTGTGTTTACGGATTTGTCTAATGTCATCTCCTGTTGTTTTTCTGTTTCCGGTACGGGCTTAATAAGATAACTAATCCTCAGGACATTTTCGTCAAACTGGTTCTTTCTGTCTTCGACCAGGAATCTTTCGATATATTTTTCCGGTTTGTCGGATTTGGTGATAATGTTCTGCAAGGGCATATATATCCAAAAGGTGCGCCCGGTAAGTTTAGTTATAATATCAAGCTGGTATTCTTTCTTGCATATATCTTTTACCGCCTTGGAGATGTCTTCTTTTAAGAAAGAAGGCCTGGTAGAGGAGGTGCAGGCGGATAAAAATAAGATAAGAGGGATTAGTTTAAGGGCGGCTTTTGCCAAACTCTTTGAAGATAGCTTCGATTTCATCGTAATTAAGCTCACCTTTTGCTACAAGTTCTTTGGCCAGCCTGTCCATAAGAGGCTCTTCTTTTTTAAGCAGCGCGGTTACTTCTTCAAGACAGGTGTTTAATATATCCTGGACATCGGCATCAAGCTTGCCCATAACATCTTCGGAAATTTTAGTAATGATCTCCCAATTGCCTAAAAATCCGCTCTTGCCCATGCCGCAGACCCAGACCATATTATGGGCATGGTGCATGGCATTAGAGAAGTCTCCGTAAACTCCGGAGGTTGTCGCGTTATACTTGATTTTCTCGGCGGCATATGAACCCAGGCTGATTTTTATTTTACTGAGCATTTCATTGGAGTCTTCGATGAAAGTATCTTCTCTTTCCGGTATCCAGGTAGCCCCTCCGGTAGGCCCGCGGGGGGTAATGGTTATTTTAAAGACATCTTTAGAAGGCGCAAGCAGGTAAGTAGTTATAGCATGGCCGCTTTCATGATAGGCGGTTTGCCATTTTTCTTTCTCGCTTAATTTTATCCTGCGCTTTATGCCTAAGGCTATTCTTTCCCGCGCTTCGTCAATCTCCTTCATAGTAATTAATGAATTCTGGTTACGTATGGTAATTAAGGCTGCTTCGCGTACTATATTGGCAATATCTGCCGGGCTTTGGCCTACGGTGATACGCGCCAGGCGGTCAATCTTTACGTCCTGCACGTCATATTTTACGTTCTTCAGATAATAGGTGAAGAGCTTGCCGCGGTCATCCAGGTTGGGTTTATCGACAATGATCTTGCGGTCAAACCTCCCCGGCCTAAGCAGGGCAGGGTCAAGATAAGTTTCAGGGGCATTCGTGGCCCCGATCAAAATAACATTATAGTCTTTATCCTTTAAACCATCCATTTCGACCAATAGCTGATTCAAGGTGGTGTTATGTTCGGTTGTCCCTCCGAAACCGCGGTCCATTGAACGCTGCGCTCCTATGGCGTCAATTTCATCGATAAAGATTATGCATCCTCCTTCAAGTTCTGCCAGCTGCTGGGCCTTTTTGAACAAAGAACGTACTCTGCCGGCTCCTACGCCGACAAACATCTCTACGAATTCCGAGCCCGACATGGAAATAAAAGGAAGCTTGGTTTCTGTGGCGATTGCTTTAGCAAGGTATGTCTTGCCGCATCCCGGCGGGCCGAGCATGAGGATGCCTTTTAAAATCTTGCCTCCGATACGCTGGAGGCTGACCCGGTCGATGATCAGCTTAACTACTTCCAGGGCCTCCTCTTTAGCTTCGTCCATGCCGACAACATCATCCCAGGTAATGCCTACATCTTTACCGGAAATGGATTTCTTGCTGGTTTGGGAAAATGACGAAGCTCCGCGTTTGAAATAGAGCCAGTACATTAAATAAGTGTAAACAAAACCGAAAATAAGGGCCATGATGATCTGCAGGTATAGCTGCAGGGGAATCATGGCTAATTGTGATTGTCTTAGATAAGATTCAGATTCATTCCAGGCCCGCAGGCCGATAATAATAAAGAAGACCAGGGATACGGCTAGAGCGGTTAAAAAGGTAAAGAGGAGGGCTTTTAGCCAATGCAGTTTTATGAAAAACCTGATTTTCTTCCAGTTCATAATTTCTCCCACTGTTGCTGACGGGCGCCTGAATTTCAACATATAGAAAATAACATATCTGCCCTTTTAAGTCAAATCTTTTCTTCCCTTGACTTGATAATTTTTGCGTGTATAATTATGAAGTTATTTAAATTTTTTAAACTTGGCACCCCGCGCTTATAAGGTATTGCGCGGGTGTGCCCTTGCTGGCAAGGAGAGCGAAAATGGCAAAGATTAAAAAGGTTTTAGCGCGGGAGATCCTGGATTCACGCGGTAATCCCACGGTTGAAGTGGACTGTGTTTTAACAAGCGGCATATTAGGACGCGCCGCGGTGCCTTCGGGAGCTTCTACCGGGGACAAGGAGGCTTTAGAGTTAAGAGACGGCGATAAAGAAAGATATCTAGGCAAGGGAGTGCTAAAGGCTGTCGCTAATGTCAACACATTAATTAATACCGCTATTTGCGGTAAAACAGCGGATTTCGCCAAAATCGATAAGTTGTTAATCAATCTGGATGGGACAGAATTTAAGTCTAATCTTGGCGCTAACGCTATTCTGGGAGTTTCCATGGCAGTGGCTAAGGCAGCCGCGCTTTCCAAGAAGCAGCCGCTTTATAAATTTCTAGGCGGGGATAAAGCCAGGATACTGCCTATTCCTTTAATGAATATCTTGAACGGCGGCATGCACGCCGATAATAATCTGGATATCCAGGAATTTATGATTATGCCGCAAGGAGCGCCTTCTTTTTCGGAAGGATTGCGCGCGGCAGATGAAGTTTTCCATAATTTAAAATCCATTTTAAAATCCAAGAAGCTTTCTACTTCCGTAGGAGATGAGGGAGGGTTTGCCCCCAGCCTTAATTCCAACGAAGAGGCCTTAAGTTTGATTATCCAGGCGATTGAAAAAGCAGGTTACGCTCCGGGTAAAGATATTTCCCTGGCCTTAGATTGCGCCGCAAGCTCTTTTTGTAAAGATGGCAAGTATACTTTTGAAGGTTCAGAAAAGACTTCAACGGATTTAATAGCCATATATGAAGGGTGGCTTAGCCGCTATCCTATTCTGTCAATTGAAGACGGGCTTTCTGAACATGATTGGAGCGGTTGGGCCCAGATGACCGCAAAGATAGGGGATAAAGTCCAGCTGGTAGGGGATGACATTTTTGTTACCAACCCCAAGATATTCAAAAAAGGGATTGCAGAAAGAATAGCTAATGCTATACTGATTAAAGTCAATCAGATTGGCTCGCTCTCGGAGACCCTTGAAGCGATTGCTATCGCCAGGAAAAATAAATATAACGCTATAATTTCGCACCGCTCCGGGGAAACCGAAGATACCACTATCGCGCATCTGGCGGTGGCAAGCGGCGTAGGCCAGATCAAAAGCGGTTCTTTATCCCGCACCGACAGGATCTGTAAATACAACGAGCTTTTGAGGATCGAAGAGGAGTTGGGTAAAAGAGCGGTTTATGCGGGGAGGTCCTGGAAAAAGTAGATGCTCTCTACGTTAAGAAAAGCCTTCTGGCTTTTTGGTTTTACGGTTTTGCTTTTAGTTTTATTCCTGCCGGGGTATATAAAACTGCAGGGATTAAGAGCCAAAAACCGCCAGTTAGAAGTGAATTTTCGCAAAATGGCCGTTGAAAATTATCTTTTGCAGGAAGAGCTTAAGCGGCTTGAGAATGATCCGGTTTATCAGGAAAAGATGGCCCGGGATAAGATGGGGGTAGTAAGAAAAGGCGAGATCCCCATTAAGATTTTCTCTGATAAGAAAAGATAAGTAAATCTCGCGGGGTGGAGCAGCCTGGTAGCTCGCAAGGCTCATAACCTTGAGGTCATGCGTTCAAATCGCATCCCCGCAATTAACCACTTAAATGGGCCAGCTAAATAACGCTGGCCCATTTAGCGAAATTCCTTGAGCGTAAGTTTCATTAAATTGTTTATCTTTCTTAAATGGAGTGGTATAATTAAAAACATTATACAGGCGCGTTAGCTTTGGATTGGAAAAAACAAAATGAATAAAAAACAATTAATAACTATCTGCGCAGCTGCCGGAATATTATTTTTTTCTATGTCAGCCGCTTTTGCCGAAAATGAACCAGCCCATTTTATTACTATAGGCAGTTATACTTATTTTACAAGCGGGGGCGAATTTTCAAAAATATCTGACGATTTTAATACGCTCTCTTTTGTGATTAATTCCGGCAGCGGGGAGTTTTCAAAACCTACCGGAGACTTCGGAAAGCCTTCTTTCACCATAGCTAACCAAACAGGGGAGTTTTCAAAACCTACCGGAGACTTCGCTAAACCTTCATTTTCTTTATCTGATAATAACGGGCAATTTTCAAGGAATTCTTTCAGCATTGCTGCCGGTACAGGGGAGTTTTCAAAACCGTCATTTTCTCTTTCTAATAACGGGGAATTCTCGAAATCTTCACTTTCATTAATTAATAAAAGTTATTAGTTCATAAAAATTAAAGGTGTAGACGAACCGGGGAACGCTTAAAGCGGCTATAGCGAAAGCGAGGCTGACAAAAGGGAAGTTTCAGTGAAGAAAATATTACTATTTTTATGCCTAAACCTGCTTATCAGTTTTTCTTTCTGTTATGCGGAGCGGGTAAAAAGTTACCTGCGTAGCGACGGTTCTAACGTCAGTTGGTATAAACGTTGTGATTCTAACGGGGACGTGAGAGAAGATTATTCTTACGAGATAAAGCGGTAGTCTTGGATTAGTACGCCAAGTAACCAGGGGAGGGCGGAATGCAAGAGAGGAGAAGATATACAAGGGTCCCTGAAAGCTTGCAAATAGCTTATGAGATTATCCCCGCAGAAGAAATAAAGGAATATCTGACAAAGGATATCAGCCAGGGCGGGATAAGGTTCCTAACCCATGAATTTATCCCCAAGGATAGCCGTTTAAGGCTCAGGATCAGTTTCCCAAAGACTATTATTCAGTTTTGAGGCGCTGGTTCAATGTATGTGGATCAGGGAACTTCCTTATGGCGAAGAATTTGAGGTTGGCGTAGAGTTTATAGATTTGCCGCCGGAAATACTCGAGTATCTTATAAACTACATAAAAGGCTCATTAGATGTTAAAGCCGAAGACAATAAATAAAACAGGGTTTCTTCTCTTAATTGCCGCAAGTTTATTTTATTTACCCGGTATGCCAACCAAAGATATTTTGGCAGAGGAGAAAGAAATAGTCTTTGAAAACGATCTGCGTTATGACCTTTATTATGTGCTTGAGGACCAGATGCAGCTTATCTCTAACGTCCGAATAGTAGATAAGGTAAAAATAGAAGGAGCAATATTTTTAGCGATACAATCACCCGGGGTCACAAGCGGTAAATTAGGATATGTCGCTCTTTCCAGGATAAGGGTTATCCTTCCGGCCGGGGCTCCAAAACCTCAAAATATAGGCAATAAATAATATCAATCATAAGAGTTACTTGAGAAATAAACTTAGTTAAGCAGATGTCCAAGATCTTTTCCTGCCCGTTTTTGATACCGTTCTATTTCTTGGGTATGATAGTCGGCTCGGCCATGTTCTTAAAGCCCGCGGCGGTTATCGAATTTCAAAGAAAATTCTATGAAAAGATCAACTGGCGCATTGAGCCAATCTCAATGCCTAAAGAAATACGCAATACTAAATTTATGGGTTTATTTCTGGTTCTTGTAAGCACCCTGACAATAATTTATATCCTAAGCCTGCGCGGACCTTTATAGGCTGGCGTTTAAAAGGAGATAGTTATATTGAAGTTTAAATTCAAAAGGATGGCTGTGCGTCTCCTTAGGTTAAATAATTCGCCGCGGGAGATTGCCCTGGGAGTCGCTATAGGCGTATTTATCGGCATCTTGCCGGTTTATGGGCTGCACACGGTGCTGGTAATTATTGCCGCAATCCTTGTCCGTTCGGCAAACAAGATCGCTATCTTTTTGGGGACGAGCATATCCTTGCCTCCGACAATCCCCCCTATAACCTGGGCAGGTTATGAAATTGGCAGGCGTCTTTTAAGCGGGGAATTTGAACCCTTGAGCTGGTCGGTATTTAAGAATATAACATTCCAGAAGATTTGTCGTTATTATCAGCCGCTTTTTTTAGGCAGCCTGATCCTGGGGGTTATATGCGCGGCAGTCTTTTATCTGGTTGCTTTTTATTTCGCAAATAAATTTATCCTGAAAAGAAAGCATGACCGGAAGATTTAACGTAAATATCAGAAGATTCGAAAAAGGGGATAGGGAGCAGCTAAGGTCAATCAGCCATGACACTGCTTTTATGGGCCAGCCGGCTACGTTATTTTTTGAAGGCAGGGAAGTGCTTTGCGATGCCTTCAGTTTGTATTTTACCGATTATGAGCCGGAGGCTTCTTTTATAGCGGAAGTAAATTCAGAAGTCATCGGTTATTTGATCGGCGCAAAGAATAAAGTTATTGCGGAAAGCGTTTTTAAGAAAAAGATCATGCTTGGCCTGTTTTGGAAGGCTTTAAAAAGCGGGATTTTTTTTAATAAGAAAAATATTATCTTTATTTTCAGCTGTTTAAGAGCGCTCCTTAGGGGAGAGCTTTCCGACCCTGATTTTACAAAAGAATACCCGGCTACCTTTCATATTAATTTGAAAAAAGAATTCCGCGGCCAAAATATCGGCACGGCTTTAATAGAATCATATTTAAGTTACCTGAAAGAAAATAGGGTCCCCGGAGTGCATTTAGCGACAATGTCCCAGGCCGGAGCGGATTTTTTTTCCAAACAGTCTTTTCAGCTGCTATATAAAGGAAAAAGGCCGTATTTTAGGCATATCCTGCATAAAGATGTGCCGCTTTTTATCTTCGGTAAAAAATTAGGAGAGGTTTCCGTGCCTTCCTAAATGCTCATAGAGTTTTTCTTGAATATGCCCCGGGCTTATGTTAATTTAAACGGGACAAAAACTTAAGGTGCCCACCCTGCCTCGTGGAACTCGGCAGGCCCTTGCATAGAACGCAAGGATTTCATTGTAACAAAACTTTAAGGTGTTCAAATTTCGCTGGATAAAAACTATAAGGTGCCCACCCTGCCTCGTGGAACTCGGCAGGATTTCGCTAGACAAAAACTTAAGGTGCTCAAATTTATTATGGATAGAACTTTGTATAACTTTACAGATAATTTAGGCAGTTTTTATTCGGGCTGCGCAGATAAAATCAAGAGCCTGTACTTTCCCCTTTGCAATGATAACATCATGTCGTCTATTACTCCTGATTTGCACGGAGATATCAAAACCGGGCAGAATTCTTTTCTTTTGACTCCGGTTTCACGTATCGACTTATCCAACTTGCGTTCTTCGCGAAACTTCTGGGTTTATATTAACCCGCGTAAAATCTGGTCAGCTGCCGGTGTTTCCAGGGATTCCAAACAGATAAAGAGGGATAAATTTAAATTAGAGGCCGGACTGCTTTGGCATAAAATAACCCGTCAGAATAAAACAATGGGCATTAGCGCGCAGATCCTTTCTTTTGTGCCGGCCACTGGTGAGGCGGTTGAGATAATGCAGGTTAAGCTTACTAATATTTCCTCTAAATCCGTAAGTTTCATTCCTACGGTTGCTATCCCCATCTATAGCCGCAGCGCAAATAATATACGCGATCATCGCCATGTAACCAGCCTGTTGCAGCGTGTTAACCTGCATAAATTCGGGGTAATCTCCAGGCCGACATTGGTTTTTGACGAATCCGGGCACCGTCCGAATAAAGACAGCTATTTTGTTTTAAGCTGGGATGAAAAATTTTCTCCTCCGGAAAGGATATATCCGACTCAAGAGGGTTTTTGCGGCGACTCAGGCGACCTGGAGGAGCCGGAGGCGGTATTTAAAAATATGCCCGGACAGTTAAATAATATACAGGGTAAAGAGGTTATGGGCGGTTTAAGTTTCAAAAGCGTTTCCCTTAAGCCCAAGCAGTCAAAGATATATACGGTAATCATGGGGATAACCCGGGATCCCGGCGGGACCGGAAAGTTGATTTCTAAGTTTAACCATCCGGACAAGATCGCGCATTCTTTGCGGGAAACTAAAATATTCTGGAGTAAATTGAGCCAGGGGATAAATATTACCACGCAAGACAGGGATTTTGATAATTGGCTGCGCTGGGTCAATATTCAACCGGTGTTAAGAAGGATCTTCGGTTGTTCCTTCCTGCCGGATTTTGATTACGGCAAAGGCGGCCGCGGATGGCGCGACCTTTGGCAGGATTGCCTGGGTTTGATTCTTAACGGCCCGGAGAAAGTCAGGCCGGCTCTGATTAATAATTTCTGCGGGGTAAAGATTGATGGTTCCAATGCTACCATTATCGGCAAATGCTCCGGGGAATTTATCGCTGACCGCAACAATGTCAGCCGGGTATGGATGGACCACGGTATCTGGCCGCTTTTAACGCTGGATTTATATATCAATGAAACCGGGGACCTGGATATTTTGTTTGAGCGGGCAACTTATTTTTATAACCATGAAATAAACCGCGCCGGAAATATTGATTATAAATGGACCCCCGACTACGGGAACAAGCTGAAGACAAAATCCGGCAAGGTGTATTCGGGTTCAATCCTGGAGCATCTCCTGGTAGAGAACCTGGTGCAGTTTTATAATGTCGGCAGCCATAATCATATCCGCCTTGAAGGCGCGGATTGGAATGACGGATTGGATATGGCAAAAGAAAACGGCGAAAGCGCGGCTTTTAGCGCAATGTACGCGCAAAACCTGGAAACGCTTGCCGGCCTCTTGTTGAAAATCAAAAAGGACAGTAAGTTAGAGGTAGCCGAAGAGATCAAGATTTTATTTACAAAGGTCGATTACGAAAGTATTTCTTCCAAGCGCGCTCTTCTGGATAAATATTTTTCTAAAACATCATCCGCTGTGTCTGGGAAGAAAGTTTCTTTAGATGCCAGGCAGCTGGCCGATGACCTTAGGGGCAAGTCCCTATGGATGAAGCAGCACATACGTTCGGCAGAGTGGCTTAAAGAGGGTTTTTTTAACGGTTATTATGATAATCTTAAAAAAAGAATGGAAGGCAGAAAAGGCAGCCATGTGCAAATGACCCTGACTGCCCAGGTCTTTGCCATAATGGCAGGTATTGCCTCTTTCCCGCAGGTGCGCAAGGTTTTGCAAAGCGTAAATAAATACCTGCTTGATAAGCAAGCCGGCAGCATACATCTAAACACAGATTTTAAGCAAGAGCAGCTTGATTTGGGCAGGGCTTTTTCTTTTTCCTATGGGGAAAAGGAGAATGGAGCAATCTTTAGCCATATGGTGGTGATGTTTAGTTATGCGTTATATAAACAAGGGTTTGCCCGGCAAGCCTGGGGAATTTTAAGTTCTCTTTATAAAATGGCATTGAACACTCCCATAAGCAAGGTTTATCCCTGCCTGCCGGAATATTTTAATCTTGAAGGCAGGGGAATGTATTCCTATTTGACCGGTTCAGCCAGCTGGTTTATATTAACTATGCTTAATCAAGTTTTCGGGGTCAGGGGCCAAGACGGAGATTTAGTGATTGAGCCGAAGTTAAGCGCGGAAAATTTCCACAAAAATAGCGGTATAAGTATAGAGCGCATATTTGCGGGCAGGAGAATAATGGTAAGGTTTTTAAATCCAGGAAAGCTTGCTTACGGCAAATATAAGATTGTTAAGGCCTGCCTTAATTTAAGTAACCTGCCTATAGATAAGCGCAGTTATTTAGTATTTAGCCGCGAAGTAATCCGTGATCTGCCAGCCCAAAAGCTTAATCTGATAGAAATCCATTTGGGCTAATATTTACTTTACAAGCCGGCAATATATAGATATAATAAAAACTCCTATTGGTTATTTTCAGGAAAGGGAAATTTATTATGAAGAGCAAAATTTTAAAATTCGGTTTACCTAAAGGCAGCCTCCAGGAGTCTACCTTTAAGATGCTTAAAAAGGCCGGTTTTAACGTTAATTTGCCTAACCCGCGTTCATATTTTCCGTCTGTAGATGACCCGGAGATCCAGGCGGTTCTATTGCGGGCCCAGGAAATGTCGCGTTATATCCAGGATGGCGCCCTTGACTGCGGGATCACCGGCAATGACTGGATACTGGAGAATAACTCTGATGTGGTCAGGGTTACGGACTTAACTTATGCAAAACAGGGCCTGAATAAAGTCAGATGGGTTTTGGCAGTGCCGGAGGGCTCCGGGATTAAAAACGCTAAAGACTTAAATGGCAAGCGCGTGGCTACGGAACTGGTAAATGTCACCAGGGAATATTTTAAGAAAAATAAAGTTAAGGTGGAGGTTGAGTTCAGCTGGGGGGCAACGGAGGTCAAAGTCAGCGGCGGATTGGTTGATGCTATAGTGGAGTTGACTGAAACAGGCAGCTCTTTGCGGGCAAATAAATTGGTTGAGATTGCCACCCTCTGTGAGTCCACCACCCAACTGATCGCCAATAAAAATTCTTATAAAGACAGCTGGAAAAGAGCTAAGATGGAGCAGGTCGCCTTGCTTTTACAAGGCGCAATTGCCGCAGAAGAAAAAGTCGGGTTAAAAATGAACGTAAGAAAAGAGAATCTTAAGGCGGTTATCGGCAGGCTTCCGGCATTAAAGAAGCCCACTATTTCCGGATTGAGCGATGACGGCTGGTTTGCTATCGAGACGATTATAGACGAGAAAGTTGTCAGGGTACTTATCCCTGTTTTAAAACAAGCCGGTGCCCAGGGAATTATTGAATACCCGTTGAATAAGGTTATTCTGTAGTTAGAGAGAAGAGGAGAGGTTATGCCTTGTGGAAAGAAAAGAAAACGACAGAAGATTAAAACTCATAAGCGTAAGAAGATGCGCCGTCGTCTTCGCCATCTGAAGAAGAGAGCTTGGGGCGGTAAAGGTTAAGTTCTCCTTTTCTGTCAATGAAAAGGATTTTACCGGGTTTCAAGTTTTCTGGATAATTTTTAGAAGGATACTTTTGAAGTTAAAATATCTTAACAGTTTAGCTTGTCTTTGCCTTTCTTTGGCCGTGGCTGTCGGGACTGCCCAGGCTTTAGATGTAGATAGAAAAGACACTCAAAGCCTAAGCCATTATATCAGCGCCCTTTATTATGAAGACCTTGGCGATATAGATACGGCTATCCAGGAATATCGTAAAGCGCTGCAGATCGATGCCCAGAGTTCTCTGCTGCATTTAAACCTGGCTTCAGCTTTCATTAAGAAAAATGATATCCCTTCGGCTATAACTGAATTAAAGCAATCTATCAATCTGGCCCCTGATGCCGTAGAGCCGCACGCGATATTGGCGTTGGTTTATACAACGCAAAATAAAGCGGATTTAGCCACTCAGGAGTATGCGCTTGCGCTTAAGAATGTCGCTAAACTTGAGCCGGGGAATATTGAAGTTTACAAAAGTTTAGGAGTAATTTATCTGCAGCAGCGTAAGTTAAAAGAGGCTGAAGGTATCTTTAAATTGGTTGCGGGGCTGGCCCCTCTTGACGAGCAAACACATTTTTACCTGGGCAGCGTCTATTATGAACTAAAAGATTACGCTCCCGCAGAAACAGAGCTTAGGGCCGCGATAAAATTAAAGCCGGACTATCATGAAGCTCTAAATTTCCTTGGCTATTTTTACCTGGAGCAGGATAAAAATATTGACAAAGCCGGCGCGATGATCAGGAAGGCCTTAAGTTTCGAGCCGGAAAATGGCGCTTATATCGACAGCCTGGGATGGTTTTATTTTAAAAAAGGCAAGTTCAAGGAAGCGCTAAGCCATCTGGAAAAAGCGGCATCTTTGTTGAGTGACCCGGTTATATATGAGCATCTTGGGGATGTTTACTTAAAACTGGGCAGCCAGGATAACGCGAGATTAAACTGGGAGAGATCCCTGAAATTAGATGCTACCCAGGAACGCGTGAAAGAAAAATTACTCCAACTTTCTAAATAATGGATAACAGGCAATTATCAATAAAAGAATTAGAGGCTAAAGCTAAAGAAACCCGGCGTTTAATCATCGAGATGTTGGCTAAAGCCGGTTCAGGCCATCCCGGAGGGAGCCTCTCCGCTACAGATTTAGTTGTCGCCCTGTACTTTAATATCCTGCGTTTTAACCCAAAAGATCCGCAATGGCCGGACAGGGATCGTTTTCACATGTCCAAAGGGCACTGTTGCCCGCTCTGGTACGCGGTATTGGCGCAAACAGGTTATTTCCCAAAGGAAGAATTAATGACCCTGCGCCAATTAGGCTCGAAGCTTCAGGGGCATCCTGCGCGCAGTACTCCCGGTGTTGAATCAGCATCCGGTTCGCTTGGCCAGGGGCTTTCTGTCGGGCTGGGAATGGCCCTGGCGGCAAAAATGGATAAAAAGGATTACCGGGTTTATGTCTTAATGGGTGACGGAGAGACACAGGAGGGCAATATCTGGGAGGCAGCTATGGCTTGCAGCCATTTCTCCTGTGATAATCTCTGCGCTATCCTGGATTTTAACGGCTGCCAGATAGACGGAAGATGCGAAGACATTATGGGCCTGGAGCCATTAGCCGCTAAATGGCAGGCATTTGGCTGGCATGTGATAGAAATTGATGGTCATGATATGAGGCAGATTTTATCCGCTTATGAACAGGCTAAAACAGTAAAATCCAAACCCACAATAATTATCGGCCGCACCGTAAAAGGTAAAGGTGTCTCATTTATGGAAGGCGTAATAGGCTTTCACGGTAAAGCCCCTACTAAAGAAGAGGCGGAAAAAGCTTTGAAGGAGTTAGCGTAATGGCAGAGCAGCTTTATCAAAGGGATGTTTATGGCCAGACGCTGGTGAAGTTGGGTGAATTGGATAAGGATATTGTGGTTTTAGACGCTGACCTCTCCAGCTCTACCAGGACGAACCTTTTTGCTAAACAATTCCCGGAAAGATTTTTTAATTTTGGCGTAGCGGAACAGAATATGATGGCTGCGGCCGCCGGATTAGCCAGCTGCGGGAAAAAAGTTTTTCTTTCTACTTTCGCTGTGTTTGCCGCCGGGCGCGCCTGGGACCAGATAAGGGTATCCATAGGTTATAATAATTTTAATGTTAAAATAGTAGCTACGCACGCCGGTATTACCGTAGGTCCGGACGGAGCAAGCCATCAGGCTTTAGAAGATATCGCGCTTATGCGCGTGCTTGCCAATATGAATATTATTGTTCCTTGCGACGGGCCTCAGACAGCTGATGCGGTTATCGCCGCGGCAGAAACTCCAGGGCCTTTTTATATCCGTTTAGGCCGCTCAAAGGTTCCTACTATTGAAAATAAGGACGGGTTTAAATTAGGTAAAGCTCAGGTAATCTCTGAAGGCAATGACGTAACTATTATTGCCTGCGGGATAATGGTTTTTGAGGCGCTTTTAGCAGTAAAAAATCTGGCGCAAAAGGGAATCAAGGCCCGCCTGGTCAATGTGCATACTATTTGGCCGCTGGATAAAGAAGCTATTCTTAAGGCCGCTAAAGAAACCAAGTTTCTTGTGGTTTGCGAAGAGCATAACGTTATCGGAGGTTTGGCTTCCAGCGTAGGTGAAGTAGTTGCCGGAAATTGCCCTAAAAAAGTTATCCACCTCGGTGTGCGTAACCGTTTTGGCCAATCGGGGGAACCGCAAGACCTCCTGAAAGAATATAATCTTACCAGCCTGGATATAGAAAAAGCGGTTTTATCCAACATCTCCTAAGATTTTAAACATAAGTTCATGAAGTTTAACTCGCCATTGGTTATTAAATCTTTTGCCAAATTAAATCTTTATCTGCGTGTTTTAGGCAGGCGCAAAGACAATTTTCATAATCTGGATACTTTATTTGTCCGTATTGAGCTGGCCGATACAATTATCCTTAAAGGGCGCAAAGACAGTTTGATTAGGATTAAATGCGATAGCAGGCATGTGCCTAAGGATGAGACTAATCTTTGTTTTCGCGCCGCGGAATTATTAAGGCAGGAGTTTAACTTAAGCTTGGGCCTGGAGATAGAGATTAAGAAACGTATACCGGTTGGCGCGGGGCTTGGCGGGGGGTCTTCTAACGCCGCCAGTACTCTTGTGGGGTTGAATAAATACTGGCACCTTAATTTGACCAAAGAAAAGCTGGCAATCCTGGCAGCTAAACTCGGCAGCGACGTCGCTTTCTTTGTCCATGATGTAAAGTTTGCCTTAGGCAGCCAGCGGGGGGATAAAATCAAGCCGTTGAATTTTCTAGAAAAGGTTAAACTCTGCTTTATCCTGGTTTATCCGGGGATTAAGGTCTCAACTCCCCTGATTTATAAAGAATTTGACCTTTTTATTTCCGAGTTGACAAGGCGGCGTCCGGATGCTAAAATAATTCTTCCTGAATTGCTTAAAAAATGCTCTCATATTGATGCGAAATATTTTTTTAACGATTTAGAAGTTATCACCACAAATCTCTATCCTGTAGTTAAGAAAGTTAAAGATTCGCTTTTGGCGATGGGATTAGAAAGTGTAATGATGTCCGGAAGCGGGCCAGCGGTATTTGCCGTCTGTGATTGCCGGGCACAGGCTCAAGATTTAAGCAGTAAATTACGCAAGGAACATAAATCTTGGCAAATTTTTCTAAGTTCTGCGATTTAGCCGGCGGGAAATAAACAGGCAAGGAGGTAACTGATGGAGATAACAGAAGTTAGGATAGTATTAAAGGACTCTCCGGACAAGAAATTAAGAGCATACGCAACAGTTACTTTTGATAATGTCTTTGTAGTAAGAAATATTAAAGTTATTGAAGGCTCCACGGGTTTGTTTATCGCCATGCCTTCGCGTAAAGTAAAGCACCCTTGCCCGAAATGCTCTTTTAAGAATGAATTGCGCAGTAAATATTGCAATCAATGCGGAAGTATTTTGCCGGTTGAGGTTATCCCCCAGCATATTGAGGATCCGTCAAGCAGCCAGTCCGAACATAAAGATATAGCCCATCCCATAACGCAGTCGTTTAGGGAGTATCTGCAGAAAAGGGTCCTTGAGGCGTATGAGCAAGAGAAGGGGAAGATCAAAATTTAAGCATTATAAACTTTGATTCAGCGAAATTTGAACACATTAAATTTTATCTAGTGAAATCCTTGCGCGAAACGCAAGGGCCCACCGAAACTGACGGGCAAAGATAAACTTGAGGTGGGAGGTAGGACGCATAAGAGTATTTGCCCGGTAGTGTAATGGTAGCACATCAGAATTTTTGAGCCCTGTATTAGCCATAGGCGAAATCCTGCGCTGAAGGCGCAGGAGCGTCTGACTGAAAAAGAACTGGGACGTCGTCCAATGGTAGGACTCCAGAATTTGGGTCTGGCTATTATGGTTCGAGTCCATACGTCCCAATAAAGTGTATTATAAGCAAGGAATATGAAGAATAATATCGCGGTAATAATTCTGGCGGCGGGCAAAAGTACCCGTATGAAATCCGGTACGCCTAAGGTGCTGCATAATCTTTGCGGCAGGCCTGTACTGGGTTATGTCCTGGATTTAGTATCTTCTTTGAAGCCTAAGCAGGTAGTCGCGGTTTTAGGGTTTAAGCAGGAGTTAGTGCGCAGGGTAATCCCCGGGGGGGTGAAAATATCCATCCAGAAGAAATTGCTTGGTACGGCCGATGCAGTTAAAGCCGGCCTGGCGGCTTTAAAAGGATTTAAAGGCACCGTGCTTGTTCTCTATGGGGATAATCCCCTGTTGAAAAAGGAAACTCTCGGCAAGCTTTTAGATTACCATATAGAAAATAATGTCGACGCTACAGTATTAACGGCACTGTTAAAAAAACCTTCCGGATATGGCAGGATTATACGCGATAAATATTTTAGTATCTGCGGTATAGTTGAAGAAAAAGACGCCGATGAGGTGCAGAAGGATATAAAAGAGATTAATACCGGGATTATGGTATTCAAAAAAGAAAGCCTGTCCGGAAATTTAAAACATATCCGGGCTGATAACCGCAAGAAAGAGTATTACCTGACCGACATAATAGGCATTTTAGCCAAAAAGAAATACCTGGTTGACGGCTTCAAGGTTGAGGACTCCCAGGAGGCCCTGGGGATTAACACCCGGGCTGAATTAGCTAAAGCTAACTCCCTTATGCGGGAGAGGATTAATGAAAAATTAATGCAGGGTGGCGTAACGATTATTGATCCGGCATCCACCTTTATCAGCTTTGGCGCCAAAATCGGCATCGATACGGTGATTTATCCCTTTACAGTAATTGAAAGGGGTGTTAAAATTGGAAAGCGTTGTTCAGTGGGCCCTTTTGCTCACCTGCGTGAAGGCGCCGAGCTCAAAGACGATGTGACAGCCGGTAACTTTATCGAAATGGTGCGTGCCAAGATCGGCGCAAAGACCTTCGTCAAACACTTTTCTTACATCGGGGACAGTTCTGTCGGCTCCTGCGTCAACATTGGAGCAGGCACAGTTACGGCTAACTTCGATGGCCTGAGAAAAAATAACACAGTTATAAAGGACAGGGTTTGTATTGGTTCAGATACTATAATTGTCGCCCCGGTAAAAATCGGCAGGGATGCGGTCACCGGAGCAGGTTCAGTAATTACGAAAGATATCCCGGATAATACGGTTGTTGTAGGAGTACCGGCGAAAATTTTAAGGAAGCAGGGAGGTAAATGTGGATAAATTAGCTATTTTTAGCGGTAACGCAAACCTGGCTTTGGCCAAGGATATCTGTAAAGATCTGAAGGTGAAGCTGCAGGATGCCTTAGTCGGCAGGTTCAGCGAGGGTGAGATCCGGGTAAAAATTAACGATAATGTACGCGGCAAAGATGTTTTTATAATACAGCCTACCTGCCCTCCTTCTAATGACAACCTTATGGAACTTTTAATTATGATTGATGCATTACGCCGGGCCTCCGCACAAAGAATTACCGCGGTTATCCCGTATTTTGGTTATGCGCGCCAGGACAGGAAGGACCAGCCGCGTGTGCCTATTACCGCAAAATTGGTAGCTAATCTTTTGACTACTGCCGGCTCTAACCGTATTTTAACCATGGATTTGCATGCCGGCCAGATCCAGGGATTTTTTGATATCCCGGTTGACCATCTTTTTTCCGTCGGTGTATTCGTGGATTATTTTTCTAAGATGAATATAAAGGATTTGGTTGCCGTTTCTCCTGACGTCGGCAGCATCAAGATGGCCAGGGCTTACGCTAAAAGGGTTTCTGCGGGGCTGGCCATAATTGATAAACGCCGGGTTTCTCCCGAGAAGGCCGAGGCAGTACATATTATGGGTGAGGTAGAAGATAAGAATGTGATTATTATTGACGATATGATCGCTACGGGGAGTTCCCTTATTGAAGCGGTGGAAGCTTTAAAAAAAGCCAGGGCCAAGACTATTTATGCGGCGATTACCCATGGTATTTTATCGGGGCCGGCTATCCAGCGCATAGACCAGTGCAAAGGTTTGGAGAAGTTGCTTATTTCCGACAGCGTGCCTTTGTCTCCGGAAAAGCAGCATGAGAAGATCCAGGTGCTTTCAGTAGCCACCCTTTTGGCTGAAGCGATAAAAAGAATACATAACGAGGAATCAGTGAGCTGCTTATTTGACTAAACAATAAAGAAAAGAAAGGTAAAGAAAATGGAAGAGATATTCTTGGAAGCAGAATTAAGAAAAGAAAAAGGCAGCGCCAAGGCCAGGGAGTTAAGGAATAGCGGTTATCTGCCGTCAGTGGTTTATTCTCACGGTAAAGATGCCTTATCCATAAAATTTACTAAGAGCGCGCTTTTAAAGCTGGGACATCAGCATCACCTGGAAAGTGTCATTATCAACCTTAAGATTAAGGATGACAAGAAGGAGAAGGGCCGGCCATGCCTGGTCAAAGAGATCCAGTATGACCCGGTGAGCGAGGATATTATTCATCTGGATTTTAATGAGATTTCTTTAACCGAAGCAATTAAGGTTAATGTTTCTATTGAAATCAAGGGTGAGCCTATCGGAGTTAAGCAGGAAGGCGGCTCCTTAGAGCATATACTCTGGGAGGTTGAAGTAGAGTGTTTACCTACCAATATTCCTAAAAATATCGAAGTGGATGTTTCCGCGCTTAAGATGGGCGAAGCTATCCATGTTAAGGATATAGTTTTTCCCGCGGGGGTAAAGCCTTTAAATGATCCGGCGGCGATTGTTTTGCATGTTGCTGCTCCGATGAAGGAAGAGGTGCCGGTGGAACCTGTTGAAGGGGAAGTTAAAGCCGAGCCAGAAGTAATCAAAGAGAAGAAAGAAGCCCCTGTTGAAGGCGCCGCGGCCGAAGAAGCTAAGGGAAAAGATAAGGATAAAAAATAGAGGGCCGTGGTGAAACTGATTGTAGGTTTGGGTAATCCCGGATTTATTTACGCGGGGAGCCGGCACAACATTGGTTTTACGGTAGTAAAGTCCTTGGCCCGTTCATTGAAAGCCGCTCTTAAAAAAGATAGTTCAGTTTCGGCTTTAACCGCTAAAACCAGCTGCGGGCAGCATAACCTGGTATTAGCTTTGCCGCAAACTTTTATGAATTTAAGCGGTATAGCAGTTAAGGCCCTGTTGAAGAAGTTTAAGCTTAGCCCCCAGGATCTTTTAGTGGTCTGTGATGATCTGGATTTGGAGCCGGGCAGAATCAAGATCCGTCCGTTTGGTTCAAGCGCTGGGCAGCGGGGGATGGTTTCAATTATTGAACAGTTGGGGACGCAGGATTTTAACCGCTTGCGTATAGGCATCGGCAGGCCGAAAAACCCGCAGGATGCCGCGCGTTATGTTTTGGCAGGGTTTTTACGTAAAGAAAAAGCGCTCATTGAACTGGCGCGGGAAGACGCGGTTGACTGTTGTTTGAGCTGGGTGGAGAATGGTATAATCAAGACTATGGATAGTTTTAACACAAGGAGTAAAAATGAATAAGTATGAAGCAATGTTGATTGTCAGGCCGGATTTATCCGAAGAAGATAAGAAAATTTTATTTAAGCAGATTGATGAGGCGGTGGCCAAGCATAACGGTTCAATTTCCCAGTCATCGGTCTGGGCGGAAAGGCGTAAATTATATTTTCCTATTAAAAAGTTCCAGGAAGGGATTTATTATCTGGTAGCTTTTACCGCCCCTGCGGGAGCGATCAAAGAGTTGCGCGGTATTTATAGGCTTAATGAGAATATCCTGAGATTTTTATTTACCCGTATGGATGCTTAACAGGAGGGTGTATGGCTAGTTATAATAAAGTATTATTGATGGGCAATCTTACTAAAGATCCCGAATTACGCTATACTCCGCAGGGCACGGCTGTGGTTAATCTGCGCCTGGCGGTAAATCGTAAATACCGCAGCAAAGAACAGGAATTAAAAGAAGAGGTTTGTTTTATAACCGCGGTAGTTTGGAATAAACAGGCGGAGACATGCAACCAGTACTTGCATAAAGGCAGCAGTGTTTTTGTCGAAGGCAGGCTGCAGTCGCGTTCCTGGGAGGATAATACCGGGGGGAAACGTTCGGTAATTGAAGTCAGGGCAGAGCGCGTTCAGTTCATGGGGGCTCCCGGACAGGGGAAACCTGCCGGCCAAGCCAGCCAAACGCACGCGGAAGTATCAGTTGATGAGCCGAGCAGCGAATCGAACTGGTTAGCTGAAGGCGGAGATGATGCCCACCCTTCTGACGAAGAGCAGAATTAATATCAGCGCCTGGTTAAGGGCACGGAAAATTTAAACTAAAGAATAAACAAAACAAGGACAGGGGGACGCATGAAAGTTAAGACCAGGGGTTTTGGTAAAGACAAGAAGATCATTAAGAAGAAAAAGGACCTGCTTGGCCCGGCCAGAAAACGGTTCTGCAGGTTCTGCGCGGATAAATTAGGCAGCATCGATTATAAAGATATCAAAAGGCTTGAAGTCTTTATGACCGAAAAAGGCAAAATCGTTTCCAGCCGTTTTTCCGGAAATTGCGCCAGGCATCAGAGAAGGATCAGGGAATTAATTAATAAAGCAAGGTTTCTTTCTCTGCTTCCTTATATACGTTAAATAATATGGAAGTAATTTTAACCAAAGATGTAGAGAAAATCGGCAGGGCAGGCTCGGTGGTTAAGGTAAAAGAGGGCTTTGCCAGAAACTTTCTTTTCCCGCACAATTTAGCCAAAGCAGCCACTCCGGGAAGCCTTAAGCAGCTGGAAAAAGAAAAGCAGGTTAAGTCAGAGCAATATGCTAAGGTTAAAGAAGAGTCGGAAGAAATCAGGAAACGCTTAAGCGGGCTTGCTTTGACCATCTCTGCTTTGACCCAGGGCGAGGAAAAATTATACGGCAGTATCAATGCCCACGATATAGCCGTTGTTTTGAAAGATGAAGGTTTCCTTGTAGATAAAAACGCTATTGAATTGGCTGAGCCGATAAAATCTTTAGGTGTTTACGAAGTGCCTGTCAAGCTGCACCCGGAAGTTATCGCGACAGTCAAGTTGTGGGTAGTTAAAAAGTAAAGGTACATTCAACATGCCCCAGGAATTAAACTTAGATAAACTCCCTCCGCAAAATCTTGACGCCGAGATGGCTGTATTAGGGTCCATGTTTTTGGATGAAGAAGCGGTTTCGGTTGCCGTTGAGAAGTTAGAAGCGGGATGTTTTTATAAAGACACCCACAGGAAAATCTTCCAGACAATAAGCGACCTTTATAATGCCAACAAGGCCGTGGATCTAATTACCCTTGCCGACGCTTTAAAAAAAGATAACTCTCTTGATGAAATAGGCGGGGCAAGTTTTCTTACCTCTTTGGCTAATGCCGTTCCTACCGCCGCCAATATCAACCATTACGCAGGAATTGTAAGGGAAAAATATATCTTAAGGAGCTTAATCAATAACTCCACTAAGATTATCTCTGTTTGTCATGAAAGTGAAGGCAATATAGCCGAAGTTGTAGATACCGCGGAAAGGCTTATTTTTGAAGTAAGCGAACGGAAAAACCAGGGGACTTACCAGCATCTTAAGGAAATTGTAAAAGATTCGATTGAGACCATTGATAAGCTTTACCAGAATAAGGCGCATGTTACCGGCATACCCACAGGTTATATAGATTTTGATATTAAAACCGCCGGTTTACAACCTTCGGATTTAATTATTGTCGCAGGCCGTCCTTCGATGGGTAAAAGCGCCTTTGCTTTGGGGATAGCCGAATACGCCGGAGTGATTGAAAAAGTGCCCACCGCGGTCTTTAGCTTAGAGATGTCCAAAGAGCAGCTGGTGCAGAGGATGCTTTGCTCGCACGCGCGGGTTGACGCGCACAAGGTAAGAACAGGTTATCTAGCCACCAGCGATTGGCCGCGCCTGACCGCGGCAGCGGGAAAACTTTCCGAGGCCCCCATATATATTGATGACACCCCGGCGATATCCGTAATGGAGTTGCGCGCCAGGGCCCGGCGCCTGAAATCGCACCACGGCATAAAACTGATTATCCTGGATTACATGCAGTTAATGCGCGGCTCGGCGACAAATATGGAAAGCAGGCAGCAGGAGATCTCGGAGATTTCGCGTTCGCTGAAAGCCCTGGCCAGGGAATTAAGTGTTCCGGTTATTGCTATCAGCCAGTTATCCCGCGCGGTAGAATCGCGTACAGACCATAGGCCGCAGCTTTCGGACCTAAGGGAGTCCGGGGCAATTGAACAGGATGCCGATGTAGTTGTGTTAATTTTAAGGGAGGAGTATTATACTCCCTCTCCCGATAACCAGGGAATAGCCGAAGCCATCATCGCCAAGCAGCGTAACGGCCCCGTGGGATCTTTAAAACTGGCTTTTATCAAAGAATTCACCAGGTTTGATAACTTATCCAGAACGGATAGTTCATTAGAATGAGTTATCCGGACAGCCATTGCGATAAAGATATAATGTTTGATTTAAGCAGCCAGTTCCTATATAATAACCCTAAATGCGCAGATCAATTCTAATACCTTTAATTGTTTTTCTTATTTTCGCCGCCGCCTCTTTTATCCCGGTATTTGAGCCCTGTCAGCTTCAGGCAGCTGATGAACCGGCTCAACCTAAACAGGGCCCTGCTGTTTCTTCCGCTGAAGCGCCTTCAGCAAAAAATGTCACTGCCATAGAAGTCAAGGGCAACAAATCTATCAGCACCAATGTAATTATTTCCAAGATGAAGACGCGCATTGGAAGCGCCTATCAGGAAAACATCATCAGTGATGATTTAAAAAGGCTATACCTCTTGGGTTTTTTCAGCGATATTAAAATAGATACCGAAGCCTATAAGGATGGATTGAAAATTATCCTTAATGTTGTAGAAAGGCCGATTATAGAGAAGATTAATTTTACGGGCATAAACCGGATTACTTTGAAAGAAGACAAAATAAAGCAGCAGTTGAAATCAAGAGAGACGCAGTACCTGGATTATCCCAGCTTGAGCGAAGACGTGCGTACTTTAAAGAAAATGTATGAAAAGATAGGTTATAACCAGGCTGATATTACCTATAAGGTTGAGTTAAACGCTGAAACGAACAAGGCCGTGATAGGTTTTCATGTTGTTGAGGGGCAGAAGGTCCGGATTAAGGATATTATAATCCAGGGAAATAAGTCTTTCCCAAGCGGCCGCATCCTGAAGCTGCTTAAAACCAAGCGCGCCTGGTTTTTTAACGCGGGGGTTTTAAAAGAAGAGGTGTTAAGCGAAGATATGGAGCGCGTCAAATCATTCTACCAGCGCGAAGGTTTTACCGATGTAACGGTAGAGAATGAAATTAACCCCGACGCTAAAAAGGCGTATTTGTTATATATTACAATTAAGGTTGTTGAGGGCAAGAAGTATCTTGTGGGTTCGGTCGTTATCCAGGGCAACAAGGATATCACTGAAAAAGCCATTCTTAGCCGCCTGAGCGAGTGTGTGCCGGGTAAGGTTTTTAGCGCGGACGCGATGAAAAAGGATATTATCAGCGTACAAGGTTTATATTTTGACCGCGGGTATATAGCCGCGCAGGTCCAGGAGTCCGTAATAGTTAACCCGGAAACCAGCCGCGTAGATATAACCTATACAATTATCGAAAACCAGGTAGTTTATGTGGACAAGATCAAAGTCCGCGGCAATATCAAAACCAAAGATGTGGTTATCCGCAGGGAGATGAGGATCCGCCCCGGAGAGAAATTTGACGGAGAAAAACTGCGCCGCAGCAAAGAAAGGCTGACAAATTTAGGGTACTTTGAAGAGGTAAGCTATGATACCGAGGATACCCAAACTCCTGATAAAAAGAATTTAGTGGTTGATGTGAAAGAGTCCAAGACAGGGGCTTTTAGCTTTGGCGGCGGATATAGCACGGTTGACCAGCTTGTAGGTTTTGTAGAGGTTGAACAGAAAAACTTTGACTGGAGGAACTGGCCGTATTTTACAGGCGCCGGGCAGAACTTAAAGCTGCGCGCTTCTATCGGCAACTTAAGCAACGGTTTTGAGTTGAGTTTTACCGAGCCCTGGATGTTTGATTATCCGGTTTCTTTCGGTTTTGACCTTTACCGGCGTACGCATAAACGCGACACCGACGTAGGTTACGGCTATGATGAAAAGGTAACCGGAGGGGATTTGCGCTTAGGTAAAGAGATCTCCGAATATTTAAGAGGCGATATTATGTACCGGCTGGATCAGATAGATATCAGTAATATCGCTGATAATGCGTCTAATGACTTAAGCTCTGAAAGAGGCACGAACTTACTTAGTGTTGTTTCTCCAAGCTTAACTTATGATTCAAGGGACAATGTTTTTGACACCAGAAAAGGTAATTTATTAACTGCCGCTTTTGATTTTTCAGGAGGGCCGTTTGGCGGGGATAAGAATTATACGAAATTCTTTACCAGGGCATCACATTATTTTCCAATGCCCAGGGGTGCAGTGCTTGAGGTAAGAGGAAGGCTTGGCCTGGCACAACCGTATGGCAGCACAGATAAGGTTCCTATCTATGAAAGGTTCTTTGCCGGCGGCGCTTACACTATCAGAGGTTACGAAGAAAGAAAGCTCGGACCCGTTGATCCAAGTTCCAACGATCCACTGGGCGGCTCTTCCATGGCTATAGGTAATATTGAATATACTTATCCTTTGTTTAGTTTCTTGAAGGTAGCGGCTTTTTATGATGTAGGTAACGTTTGGGAGAAAATCGGGGATATCTTCTCGAATAAAGATGCCAACGGAGTAGCTAACAGCGGAGGGTTAAAATCCGCTTTTGGTTTAGGCCTGCGTATTAAAACCCCGATTGGCCCGATAATGCTGGATTATGGTATCCCTATGGATAAAGAGCCGGGTGAAAGCAGCAAGAAGAGCGGGCAATTCCATTTTAGTGCCAGCCATGGATTCTAAATAAACAATTATTAACTAACACCCCGCGTTTATAATGTATCGGGCGGGTCTGCCCTTGCGGGCGAGGAGGAAGTAAGATGAGAAAAGCAGCAATGGTTTTATGGTCAGCCGTAGCAATCTTTAGCATATTTATATTTGTAGGCAGCGCCCAGGCCGCGGATAAATTCGGTTACATTGATTTAAGCCGCACCTTTAGCGAATATAACAAAACCAAAGGGTATGATAAAAACCTAAATGATAAAGAAAAGGCCTATACCGATGATCGCGATAAGAAAGTAGCTGAACTTAAAGCTCTCCAGGATAAATTTAATTTACTCAATGACAAGGAAAGAGAAGCCAAAAAGGGCGAGCTTGAAGCCAAGATGAAGGTCTTCCAGGATGCTGACCGAAAGACGCAGGAAGAGCTGCGTAAAGAGCAGGATGAGAAGATGAAAGAAATCCTTAAGGATATCGAAGAGGCGGTAAAGAAATACGCGGAAAAAGAAGGCTATACCATGGTTTTTAATGACCGGGTGCTGGTATATCAGAATAAAGCCCTGGAGATTACAAACCAGATTATCGAAGCCTTGAACAAAGGCAGCAAATAAAGTATATCCATAATGTTACATAAAACACTGAATGAAATAGCCAAGCTTATTGACGGCAAGGTCGTCGGTAACGGCGATACCTTAATCACCGGTGTTTCGGGCATAAAAGAAGCGGCGGAGGGGGATATTACCTTCCTTGCTAATCCTAAATACAGTTCGCTTATGGATAAAACGGCCGCTGCCGCGATTATTACTTCGTCTGATGCCCAGAAGACCGCCAAGCCGGTTATTTTAACCGATAATCCCTCCCTGGCATTTGCCAAGATCATCTCTATGTTTATGCCTGACGACGCCGGCCACCCTAAGGGGATAGATTATACCGTGGTTATGGGTAAGAATGTAAGCCTCGGTAAAGATGTGGCTATCGGCCCTTATGTGGTTATCGGTGATAATGTTTCTATAGGGGATAACACGATAATTTACGCCGGTTGTTTTGTCGGCCATCACAGTAAAATCGGGAATCAGACATTAATTTATCCGCATGTTTCAATCCGCGAGCGCATTAGTATCGGCAGCCGTGTAATTATCCATTCCGGCACTGTAATCGGTTCGGATGGTTTTGGGTTTGCCACGATCAAGGGATCGCATCACAAGATACCCCAGGTGGGGACAGTCGAGATTGCCGATGACGTGGAGATCGGGGCTAATGTTACTATTGACCGGGCGCGCTTTGACAAGACTGTTATCGGACGCGGAACTAAAATCGATAACCTTGTGCAGATTGCCCACAATGTGATTATCGGCGAGAACTCATTGATTGTCGCCCAGGTGGGGATATCCGGCAGTACGATTATCGGCAACAATGTCACCTTGGCCGGTCAAGCCGGTTTAGTCGGCCATATTACCATTGGGGATAACGCGATTGTGACCGCGCAATCCGGTGTAGCTAAATCTGTGCCTGCGGATACCATGGTTTCCGGTTATCCGGCCAGGCCTTTTATGACCACTCAGAGGGTAAATGCCAGCCTGCAGAACCTGCCTAAGTTGTTTGATTTAGTCAAGGAGTTGAAGAAAAAGGTTGAGGAGTTGGAAGCCAGGCTAAATAAAAAATAATGGAAAAACAAAAGACAATTGCCAATCCGGTTTCACTTTCCGGAGTCGGGATACATACGGGGAATAAAGTAAGCATAACTTTTAAACCCGCGCAGGCCTCTTCCGGAGTGACCTTTATCCGCACGGATATCCCCGGGGCCCCGAGAATACAGGCTAATGTGCAGTCATTCCTGGCGGCTAAGTTCAACCGCCGCAGTTCTATAGGAAATAGTGAGATAGAGGTGCAGACGATTGAACATCTTATGTCCGCTTTGTCCAGCCTGGGAATAGACAATATTGATATAGAGATAGATAATAATGAGCTCCCGGGTTTGGACGGAAGCGCGATTAAGTTCGTAGAGGCCCTTGAAAAAGCCGGGATAGCCGAACAAGAACAGGAAAAATATATACATGTAATCAAAGAGCCTATATCTATCGAGGATGGGGCGTCTTCTATTACCATTGTCCCGGCAAAGGAATTTAAGATTTCCTATACTTTAAATTATGACCATCCTTTGCTAGAGGCGCAATTCTTAGAAATTTGCGTTAATGCGGGATCCTTTAAAACCGAGATAGCCCCGGCGCGCACTTTCTGCCTTGAGAGTGAAGCATCCGAATTGCAAAACCAGGGTTTAGGTTTAGGCGCCAATTACGAGAATACCCTGGTTGTAGGCAGGGCGGGGGTAATTAAAAATAAACTAAGGTTTAAAGACGAGTTTGTCAGGCATAAGATACTTGATTTGATCGGCGACCTTGGCCTGGCCGGCTGCCCTATCCAGGGGCACGTAATCGCCTTAAAAAGCGGGCATTCTTTAAACTTGAAAATTGCCCAGAAGATCTTTGAACAGAAAACAAAAGCACAAGGAGCCAGGACTATGGAAGGGGTTTTAGATGTTAGTGACATTATGAAGATCATCCCGCACCGTGAACCGTTTTTGTTTGTGGACCGGGTAAGCATTTTAGAAAAAGGCAAACGCGCGGTGGGCATTAAGAATGTAACTATAAACGATTATTTTTTCAGGGGCCATTTCCCGGGCCGGCCGGTTATGCCCGGGGTAATCATTGTTGAAGCAATGGCCCAGGTAGGCGGGGTAATGATGCTTGCTTCCGAAGAGAACAAAGGGAAGCTCGCCTTCTTTTTATCCATTAATAATGTGAAGTTCCGCAAGCCGGTAGTTCCCGGAGATCAGTTAGTCCTTGAGGTAGAGGCGATAAAAGTAAAATCTAAGACAGGCCAGGTGCGCGGCAGGGCGTTAGTGGACGGCAAGGTAGTGGCGGAAGCCGACTTCGTATGCGCCTTGGTAAATAATTAAATATGCAGATACATTCTAGCGCGATAATTTCTCCAAAAGCAAAGATAGAACCCACTGCAACTGTCGGCCCGTTTAGTGTAATCGGCGACAACGTGAGTATCGGAGCCAATACGGTAATTGGCGCGCATTGCGTAATTGAAGGCAAGACCGCTATTGGTAATGGCTGTCAGATATTTACCGGCGCGGTAATCGGCAGCCGGCCGCAGGACCTTAAGTTTAAGGGTGAAGATGTTGTTCTTGAAATAGGCAATAATAATATTATCCGCGAGTATTGCACGCTTAACCCGGGTACAGGCCAGGGCGGTAAAACAAGCGTCGGTGATAATAATTTGTTAATGGCTTATTCGCATGTTGCCCATGATTGCCGGGTTGGCAGCGGATGTGTATTGGCTAATAACAGTACCCTGGCCGGCCATGTTACCATTGAAGACAAGGCAGTTGTAGGCGGAATAGTTGCCATCCATCAATTTGTCCGGGTCGGCATGCTTTCTATTATTGGAGGCTGCTCTAAAGTTGTTCAGGATATCCCGCCTTTTTCTACATGCGATGGGCATCCGGCGCGGGTATATGGTTTAAACCTTATCGGTTTGAGGCGCAAGGGAGTTTCCCGCGAATCCATCAGGCAAATTGATCAGGTTTTTAAATTAATATTTAATTCCGGTTTATCCGCGAAACACGCTATTGAAAAAATTGAAAAAGAATTAACCGGGAATGAAGAGATAGCCTACCTGGTTAATTTTATCAGGAATTCAGAGCGCGGCCTGTCCCGTTCCTGCCGCTAAACCAGGGACGTTTCTCAACCCAAAGCAGGGACGTTTCTTGGCCCAATCGGAGAAGTGTCCCTAAAAGACAAATATGGAAAAAATAGGTTTGATTGCCGGAAACAGGAAATTTCCCCTGCTTTTTGCCGAGGGCGCCAGGGAAAAAGGTTATATTGTTATTGCTATCGCCATTAAAGGCGATACCTCGCCTAAACTAAGGAAGCTGGTTGATAAAATTTACTGGTTAAGCCTTGCCGAATTTAATAAAATATTCTCTATATTCAAATCCGAAGAGGTTAAGGACGTGGTTATGGCCGGACAAGTCAGCCCGGCCAGGTTATTCAGCGGGGAAATTAACCAAAGCGAAGAGCTTAAGCAGATATTAGCCAGTTTAAAAGATAAGAAAGCAGATACTTTGTTTAGCGCCGTAGCTCAAAGATTAGAGGCGGCCGGATTTAACCTTTTGGATTCTACTACTTTTATTGAAGAGTATTTGCCTAAAAAAAGTACGCTTACGAACCTGCAGCCGGATTTTGATACCTGGGAGGATATTTATTTTGGGTTAAATCTGGCTAAGGCAGTGGCCGACTTGGATATAGGCCAGACAGTAGCGGTAAAAAGTAAGGCCATAGTCGCAGTTGAGGCCTTTGAGGGAACGGATAATTTAATCCGCCGGGCAGGTAAAATCGGCCGCGGCAAGATTGTAATCGTTAAGGTGAGCAAGCCGAAACAGGATATGCGTTTTGATGTTCCTGTTGTTGGTTTAAATACCATAAAGAACCTGGTTAAGGCAAGGGCCAGGTGCCTTGCCTTTGAGGCGGGCAAAACACTTTTTATTGACAAAGAAGCAAGTCTTAAGCTTGCCGATAAGAAAGGTGTCTCAATAGTCGCGGTGTAGTTCATTAAAAACCTTGACATCGGCAAGTTGAAGTGGGAAAATGAAGTCAATTCCCGCCTCTAGAATTAGTCAGCGGGATTATCCTTGCTTAAATTCATAATTTCCTTGCTCAAAGCGCAAGGATTTCGCTAGATTTTTATTGGAGCTCAAATTCGCACATTGACTTATGTTCACTTTGTTCCATAAGTCAAGTGCTCATTTAAAGGAGGGAGCTATGCCACGATTAGCCGGAACAAAATTAACGGAGTTTAAGTTGTATGCCCCTGGGGCCAAAAAGGTTGTGCTTGCCGGAAGTTTTAACAAATGGAATACCAGTAAATTACTCGCTAAGAAGGACAGCAAGGGTAATTGGCTGGTAAAGATCGGGCTTAAACCGGGAAAGCACGAATATAAATTTGTTGTCGATGGTTCTTGGATAAATGACCCCCGCTGTACCTCTTGCGTGGCTAATTCACTTGGAACGCATAATTGTGTTGTTGAAGTAAAATAATTGAACTTTTTAAGGGTGGTTAATTTAACTTTAGGGCGCTGCTTAATAAGTAGCGCCCTCTGACTTTATGAAATATATATACGGACCGATAAAATCGCGCAGATTGGGACTTTCTTTAGGCTTAAGCCTCAGCTTAGATAAAACATGTAATTTGGATTGTATTTATTGCCAGTGGGGGAGAACCCCGGTAACTGTTTCTGAAAGGAAAGAATACGCCAAGATTGATGAGATTATTTCCGAATTAAAGTCATGGTTGTTAAATAATCCCGGAGAGGCCAAAGAACTGCGTTTTGTCACGCTTTCCGGGTTAGGCGAGCCGACATTAAATACGCATATCGGCGAATTGATCAGCCGGGCAAGAAGGGTTTCCGGAGCTAGTATCGCCGTTATTACCAACTCTACGCTTTTAGGCGATCCGTTGGTACGCAGGGAAATTCTGGAGGCAGACCTGATTGTCCCTTCTCTGGATGCGGTGGATCCCGAAATATTTAAAAAGATTGACCGGCCTTGCGCCGGTATTAAATTGGATGAGATTATCGAAGGCCTGGTTGCTTTAAGGAAAGAATTCCACGGTAAGATTTGGCTTGAAGTGATGCTTGTCCGCGGGTTAAATGATGATCTCCGGCATATTCAGGAATTAAATAAAGTAATCCAGCGTATACATCCGGATAAAATTCAGCTCAACTCTCCGGTACGCTCAACCGCCGAGAAGAATGTCTTTCCTGTTGAGAGGGCTAAGCTGGAAAAGATCCGTGATATTTTGGGCGATAAAGCGGAGATTATTTAATGCGCCTGTAGCTCAACTGGATAGAGCGCTAGCCTTCGGAGCTAGGCGTTGCAGGTTCAACTCCTGCCAGGCGCGCATAGTTTACATATGGTGAATTCTAAAAGAATAACACACGTTTTAATTATTTTTATCCTTTTGTCCGCAGGCATAAGCCAGGCCCAGCTTTTAGACTCTGCGACCCATGAAAAGAAGACAGTCAATTTTAAGGGTAATTCATTTCTTGTGGAAGTCGCAGAAACCAGGCAACAACAGGAAAAAGGTTTGATGTTTGTCAAAGATTTGCCCGCTGATTCAGGCATGCTTTTTATTTACAAGGACCAGGCGAACAGGGCTTTTTATATGAAGAATACATATATACCTTTAGATATTATCTGGATGGACAAGGATAAAAAAGTTGTTTTTATAAAGAAAAACGCAAAGCCGGAAAGTTTACGTGGTTTTGAGACTATCCAGCCTCAAGAAGAAGCTATGTATGTATTGGAATTGAACGCCGGTAGCGCGGATAGAATCGGATTAAGCATTGGTGACATCTGGCAGTTTTAACCTTTTTGATGAAGATTTAACTTATCATTTAAAATGAAAGTGGTATAATTAAAAAAAAGGGGGTAGATATGAATAAGATTATTGTTTTTTTATGCTTAGGATTAGTGGGTTGTTCTACGGTCCCGAGGGATAAAGTTTTATGTTCAGCCGGTAAAGAATCAGGCGCTGCCGTAAGTACAAAATTTGCCCCTAATGCCGGAAGCGTAACTATTGACCTAAAAGAAATAAATAGCATTATCGATATTTTCAGCGCGGCCATCAAGGATAACCCTGATTATGCGGGAGCGTACTATAATAGGGCGGCTGCCTATTTTTATAAGAATGACTACGATAAAAGCTGGCAGGATATACATAAAGCGGAAGAATTAGGGATTGTCGCTGATTTAAGGTTTACAGAGCTGGTTGAGAAATTAAAGAAAGCTTCCGGCAGAGACAAATAGTTGTTTTAATTGAGGCCATCTCTAAACGATTACTCCGCGCCTTTTGCTTATCCCCATGCCCTCCTTTAAACTAATGCCTGAATACACTTGCCCGCATTGTAAGAAACCCATTTACGATGATGAAGCTATTTTATGTTTTTATTGCGGGGAAAACCTCGGCCGCAGTCGCAGAAAGCAGCCAAAAAAAGGTTGATTTTAATTTACAATGGCGGGATAATAAAATAACCGTATAAATTAGCCGGAGGTTTAACGCCAAAGGAGAGGACGATGAAGAAGAAAATAATAGCATTATTGAGCGCAGTCATTGCAGGGTTAATCATAGGGTCTTTCCTGGTTAAGGGCAGGATATGGACAGGCGCCTTATCCAAGTCATATTACCCGGACGGCCAGCTTAGGGAAGTAGGGAAGACCAAGGATGGCAAGCTTAACGGGGTATTTAAATCTTATTATCCGAGCGGCCATTTAAAATACACATGGACCTATAAAGACGGCAGGAAAGAAGGGGTAGCCAGGTTTTATTTTGAGAGCGGCAAGCTGCAGGCGCAGGTAAACTATAAAAATGACGAATCCGATGGGGTATCCAGATTCTATTTTGAGAACGGCAAGCTGCAGGCAGAAATGACTTACAAGGCCGGAAAATTAGACGGAATATCGAAAACATACCGGCCTTCAGGGGAAATTATATATGTTGATACTTATGAGAATGGCGCAATGAAAGTTCGCAAACCCGCTGATGAAAAGAAATAAATAAAATTCCGCTGAATCTATGGAGCAGTTATGATTCAGAAAACAAAATCTGTAACGCCCGCCGCCACTTTTTTCATCATACTCCTATTTATATTCCTTCTTAATCCTTCCGCCTGCCCGGCAGAATACATATACTATAAAGACGGCAGAAGAGTTGAAGCCGAAATAGTCAAACGCACCAAGGATACTGTTTGGATGCAATACGCAGGTGGAACAATAGGAGTAGACAGCAAGGAAATAAGCAAAATTCTCAATAGCGACGGTTCAGTATCAAAATATGGCGTTGATTATTTGGTTGATCAAATCCATGGGCTGGTTAAAGAGAAAAAATATACCGAAGCAGAAAAAAGTTGTACATTTTTGCTGGAATCTTCACCTGAAGACTCCAGGATGCGTTATTTGCGCGGCATGCTCAACCAAAAACTAGGCAATGCCCCCAAGGCGATTGAAGACTATAATTTTCTTGTAAGCCGGAAAGATGCCGATGACGCAATCTTTAATAATTTAGGCGCCATTGATGCCCAGTCGGAGAAATATAGTGATGCGGAAGATTTGTTTTACAAGGCGATAAAATGTAATCCCCGGAAGGTTGAATTCCACAATAATTTAGCAGAGCTGTTTATGAGTCTAAAGAATTACGATAAGGCTATAGAAGAATATAACAATGTGCTTAAATTAGAGCCGGGAAATCTAGTCGCTTTATTCAACCTTGGCGTTGTTTACAAAAATAAAGGGGATTATCTGAAGGCAGGAAAACAATGGCAGAGGGTTTTAGCTGTAAAACCGGATGATCCGGACGCAAGAAAAGCTTTATTATCTTTAAAGAAAGTAAAGAATAAATGAATAGGGCCGGGTTGAGAACGAAAGAAAGAAGTTTTACCATAATAGAGATAATAATTGTTTTGGTAATAATCGGGGTGTTGGCTGCCTTGAGCTTTCTTGCTTATACCCACTTTGTAGATAAGGCCAGGCTTTCGGAAGCAGTTATAACCGCGGGCAATATCAGAGAAGCTGAAATAACCCATAAAGTTGATAACGGAGAGTATGTGGGGGCAGGTAGTATAGCGGAGATCAACAACCTTCTTAGCCTGAGTATAAACCCAAAAAATTACAATTATAGAGTAGTGGGGATCAGCGATCAGGATTTTATGGTTTTAGTTAATAAAATTGATACTGATCAAATAGTCCTGGCAATGAACAAAGACGGCCTTATCCATCAGGAATATGGCAGCGGCAGCGCTGGTTCCGGCGGCAGCGGCAGCGGTGAATCCGGCAGTAGCAGCAGTGGATCCGGAGGAAGCAGCGGCGGTGGTTCCGGCAGCAGCGGAGGAGGTTCTGAAGGCAGCGGCAGCGGTGGTTCCGGCGGCAGCAGCGGAGGAGGTTCTGAAGGCAGCGGCAGCAGCGGCGGGGACGAAGATACTGTGGTAAGCAGTATTGGCGCCAGCAGCGCTGATCTTGGCCATACCGGAGGCGGTTGGTCTAAACTTGCCTCTGAAGGAGGCAGCGGCGCTTCAATAGAAGATGGTTTGCTTGCAGCCTTTAATTTATTAAAGGATTCAACAGTAGCTTCTTATGCGTATGATCTAATCGAGGACAAAGGGATCTCTTTGATGTTTGCTGTGCCGCCTGTGGGGGCTGAGACTGCCGGAGCTTGGTGGGATGGGGATGGCATTTTTGTTAATATAAACCAGCAGAACAGCCCGGCTCCAGCTTTAGCTGCCTTGATTGCCCATGAATCAACGCACGCCGACTATGATTATTTTCCTGATGCCTGGATCGATCTTACCTTACAGAGGCATTCGGAGCTGCAAAGAGACGATATCTCCGCGCCGTCTAATTCATTCGATCAAGAGTATAACGCTTTTTGTAATGAAATGCAGACCTGGATAGAATTAAAGGGTGATAATGTAGATAGTTTCCAGGATGATTGGCTGGCGGCCTATAACCAGGGTGAAGAATATATGAGAAGCGCGATAAGGACTAGCTACATAGCAGTTGGCCAGCTTCTGCCGGAGTACTAATAAAAGGGAGAAAAGATGAATTTGATATTTAAGAAAAACATTTCTTTAGCCATAGGAGCCTTTATTATGTTAAATATTTTTGGATGTTCCGGCGTTAAATTTAACAAATATATCAGTAAGGACAGCCAGATCAACCTTTCCATGGATTATATATCCGGATGGCAGTATAATGAAACCCGCGGGTCTCTTAACAGTTATGCCCAGGTAATGTTCTTTCAATTTAAAAAAGGGCAAAAGAGTTCAAGGGCAATTATGGAGTTAACTGTAAAGGATGCCTCAAGGATGCAGCCGGCAGCTCTTTCTTTAGATGCCGCGGCAGGCGATTTACTGGAAAAGAGGATGAAATTTAAAGACGCTAAGCTGCTCTCAAAGTCGACGATGAGGCTGCTAAATACCGACGCCATTGCCATGGAATTATCTTATTTAACATTAGAAAACTTGTTGAATGTTAAATCAAAACTAATCTCCATAAAAGAGAAAATAATTATTTTTCAGTTAAAGAACAACTTCTATTTCCTAAGATATGAGAATTCCGGTAAAGAATTTGACAAATATAACTCAGCTTTTATGCATATGGTCAAAACAGCAGCTTTAAATCATTAACCAGTCTGTAGCAATTCATCCTTCTTCAGAGTTATGCCGAATATAACCACAAAGGAGCGGTGATGAGGCTTAAGCAGTCAAATTTAAAGGCAGCTCCCCAAAAAGGGCTGCTTTTTATTCGGGAAGAGAAAATGAAAGTTATATCTATAGCTATGGGATTAGCGACAGTTTTGTTGTTTATTTGTTTTTCCCGGAGCTTAGCGTGTTCGTTTGATTCAGATTGCGCCGGTAACAGTAAATGTGTTAAGACTTCCGGCTTGATCTTCGGAGTTTGCTCAGGCGGTTCAATTCCCGGTAACACCGGCAAACCCGTTTATCCGTCTGTTAATTTAGATAGTACGCACGAAAAGACGTGCGCATCTGATGCTGATTGCGGCGCTAACAATAAATGTGTCAAGTATAGAGGGAATATTTCCGGAGTCTGTATGAAAAAGAAATAATATAGCAAAAAATCTTGCTTGTCAGCAGTAAAAAAAGCAGGTATAATTAACTTTCCCTTCGCGTGATAATATAATCTTGGGGCCATTAGCTCAGTTGGTAGAGCAGGACACTCTTAATGTCAAGGTCGTAGGTTCGACTCCTACATGGCTCACTTAATCTTGTATTTATTAATTCTTTCCTCTCTACACAATGAATAAAACAACGCAAATAAAACAATCTAAAAAAATGGGTTTCAAGGAACTAAAGGATAAATACCAGTTACTCAGGGATTTGATGGATTTTATCCCGGATGTCATATACTTTAAGGATAAGCAGGGCAGGTTTATCATGGTTAACCAGGCCCATGCTAAAGGCCTGGGGGTAACACCTGAAGCGCTGGTGGGAAAAACAGACTTTGACCTTTTCCCAAAGAACCGGGCCAGGAAAATGGCCCAGGATGACGCGCACGTTATGAATACCGGTAAACCGATAATAGATAAGGTTGAAAGAGCGACCCGGCCGGACGGAGTGGATAATTATGTCTCCACAACCAAGATACCGCGTTATGATGATAAAGGCAGGGTAATCGGCTTAATCGGCATTACCCGGGATATTACCCGACGCATGCAGTTTGAGCGGTTGAGAAAGGATAAATTATGCGTTGAGAAGAAACTGGAGTCCCTGGAAGAGCTCAGCGCAATGAAGTCGGAGTTTATTTCCACGGTTTCCCATGAATTACGTACTCCATTAGCGGTGATTAAAGGGTTGGTCACAATTGTTTTTAATGAAGTTGTCGGCCAGATAAACCACAAACAAAAAGAAGTGCTTCAGAAGACATTAGATAACACGGAGCGCTTAAAGAAGATCATCGATGATTTGCTGGATATCTCGCGGATCGAAAGAAATACTCTCAAGCTGCATTATTCACTGGTAGATATAGTTGACCTTATAAAAGACTCCGAAGGATTTTTTATTAAATTGGCCGAAGAAAAGAATATCTGCCTGAAATATGTTTATCCCGATGAACCGGTGAATGTTTTTATTGACGCCGACAGGGTAAGGCAGGTTATTTTTAACCTTATCAGCAATGCTATTAAGTTTACTATGGATGGCGGAAAGATAAAGGTAGAGGTAAAAATCTTAGAGTCAAAAGTCAGGATAGGGGTTATAGATACCGGCATTGGTATCTCTAGGGCGGATCTTTCTTCAATATTCAACAAATTCACCCAGGTCTCCAAGCTCCCCGGAGCGGAGAATAAAGGCGTAGGGTTAGGTCTTTCTATATCCAAGAAGCTGGTTGAAAGGCACAAGGGGGAGATTTGGGTTGAATCTAAAGCCGGAGTGGGAAGCAAGTTTTATTTTACCTTACGCCGTTTTTATACCCTTGATATGTTGGGTAAAAGTTTAAGAAATAAAGTGAGCAGGCTGATGAAGAGCGGCATATCCATGCATTTTGTCAGCTTACTGATCTTGAATTGCGGTGAATTCAGAAAACGCATGAGAATCAGCCTGGACTCATTGTTTAAAGATCTGCATGCCATTCTTGTTTTGGTCCTTAAGAACGCTAAATACGCCGGCGCGGATAAACAGGCGATGTCTGTGATAAACCCCAGGGCGGGAAAATTCAGCATAATCCTTCCCGGGGCCTCAAGCAGGCAGGCGGCTGATATTTCCAACCTGCTTAAATATAAAATTAAGCAGTATTTCGCCAGCAATAAAGTCGAGGATGTTTTTATAACCATAGGCTCTTTGTCTTACTCCCAGAAGGTCCTTTCGCAGGACGACGGGTTTTCCCCGTCGCGGTTTTCCATCAAAGAAATATATATAGGTTCGGAGATGCGACGGTTTAAGAGGCTGTCTTTTAAAACAAATATCAAACTTTACCTGCCGGATGAGAAAGTCGAGCTATCCGAGTCAGTAGATGTATCCGAAGGGGGGATTTGCCTGGTAATTAAACATCTGCTGAAGACCGATTCAGAGTTAAAGCTAAGTTTTGCTTTCCCGGAAAATAAAGAATCAATTATTACCGCTAAAGTCCGCGTTGCCTGGATAAAAAAGATCGAGCTTTTATTCGGGGAGCCCTCCGAAAAATATAAAGTCGGGCTGGAGTTTATAAATTTAGAGAATAGATGCAAAAAAATCATTCGCAGGAGATTGTTGAATAAATCTTAGGGAGTTTAAATATGCCGAAGAAACGGATATTGCTTATAGAAGATGAAGCTGATATGGTATACGCGCTGAATCTGCAGCTGGAGGCGATTAATTGCGAGGTCTTAAGCGCCCGTGACGGGCAGGCAGGCCTGGATATGGCGCGTAAGGAAAAGCCGGATTTAATCATACTGGATTTAATGCTGCCCAAAATTGACGGCTATAAGATCTGCAGGCTGTTAAAATTTGATGAAAAATACAAGAAGATCCCAATAATCATGTTTACCGCCAGGGCCCAGGAGCAGGACAAGAAGCTGGGCCAGGAGGTTGGCGCGGATGCTTATATTACCAAGCCTTTTGATTCTAAAGCTCTTTTGGATAAAATAAGCGCGTTACTTAAGAAATAATGAAAGCAGCTTATAAGCTTATAGAGCATACCGCGGATATCGGCATCAGAGTTAAATCATTCTCCCTGCCTGGTTTATTTAAGAACGCGGGGCTTGCCATAACCGATCTTTCCTTCCAGAAACAAACATCCCAATATCCCAGAAAGCATAATATCGTAATCAGGCAAAAAGCGGCTAACCTGGAGGAGCTTTTTATTAATTGGTTGAATGAGTTATTGTCAGTTTCAGCGGTAGAAGCCCTGGTTTTTGAAGATATTAAAATAATCCAGATCAATGATAACTTCGTGGACGCCATTGCCATAGGAAGCGATATAAGAAATTATAAATTCAGCGCTGAAATCAAGGCCGCTACTTATCATCAGTTGAAGGTTGGGAAAACCGGTTTTTTATGGCAGGCAGAGGTGATTTTTGATGTATGAAAAGATCGATGATTACCGCTGGCGTATCCCCCGCAGCTATAAACCGGGAATGCGCGTACCCGGTTTAATTTATGCCGATGAGAAGCTGCTAAAGGATATTTACCAGGACAAGGCCCTGGAGCAGGTGGCTAATGTGGCTTTCCTTCCGGGGATTGTGAATAACTCTCTGGCCATGCCTGATATCCACTGGGGCTATGGTTTTCCGATAGGCGGAGTGGCTGCTACAGATATCGAAGAAGGCGGGGTTGTTTCCCCCGGAGGGGTAGGGTTTGATATAAATTGCGGGGTAAGATTATTAAAGACTAATCTGGAATATGACGATGTTAAGGACAAAATTAAAGATTTAATTTACCGTTTATTCTCCGATGTGCCCGCCGGAGTCGGTTCTGAAGGCAATATAAGAGTAAGCCCTAAAGAAGAGAAAGAGATATTGCTAAGAGGGGCCCGCTGGGCTGTTGAAAAAGGGTTTGGAACAAATGATGACCTTGAGTGCACGGAAGAAAATGGTGCTATGGCCGGAGCAGACCCCCAGGCTGTTTCAGAACGCGCTGTGCAGCGCGGCAAGACACAATCAGGCACATTGGGCAGCGGGAACCATTTCCTGGAGGTTCAGGTAATTGATCAGCTTTATGACAGGGATGCCTGCGATGAACTTAAGCTTAACCTGGGCCAGATTACCATAATGATTCACTCCGGCTCGCGCGGCCTGGGCTATCAAGTTTGTGAAGATTATTCACGCGGGATGATCGCGAGCCTGGCAAAATTTAACATAAAGGTGCCTGACCGGCAGCTTGCCTGCGCTCCGGTGTCCTCCAGCGAAGGCAAGGCCTACCTTTCGGCGATGAAATGCGCGGCGAATTATGCCTGGTGTAACCGGCAGTGCCTGATGCATTTAACCCGTAAGGTATTTGAGAATTTTTTTGGTTCTTCCTGGCAGAAGCTGGGGATGTTCCTGATCTATGATGTCGCCCATAACATCGCTAAGATTGAGAAACATAAGGTTGACGGAAAAGAAAAGGATCTTTGCGTGCATCGCAAAGGCGCAACGCGCGCTTTTGGTCCGGGCCATCCGGCTTTGCCTGAAAGATATAAAAGAATGGGCCAGCCCGTAATTATCCCCGGGGATATGGGCAGGAATTCATATCTATTGTCCGGCACGGAAAGGGCGATGCAGGAGACTTTTGGCAGCGCCTGCCATGGGGCCGGACGCCTGAAATCCCGCACCGCTTCTGCCAAATCCGTTACTCCCGATATGTTATTGAAAGAATTGGGATCTAAAGGTATAATAGTTAAAGCTTCCGGCCGCAACACGCTGGTAGAGGAGGCCCCTTCGGCCTATAAAAATGTAAACGATGTGGTGGATGTAGTGCATAACGCGGGTATCGCCAAACGCGTCTGCAGGATGCGTCCGCTGGGAGTAATTAAAGGTTGAGAAACGCAAAACTAAGTATCGCCAGTAGGGACTGTCCCACGACAAGATAAGTGTAGTTCGGGAGATTTGCCAAGAATGTTAGATATAAAATTTATCCGGGAAAATAAAGATTTAGTAAAACAGTCGATAATCAACCGGGCTTTAAAGATTGATATCGATGCTGTTATCGGTATTGATGATAGCCGCCGCAAAGCTTTAAGTGAATTTGAAGAGCTGGCAGCCAAGCGCAATAAGGCCAATGATGAGATAGGCGTTCTTTTGAAAGAGAAAAAAGACGCCAAGAGCAAAATATCCTCAATGAAGGATATCTCAAAGCGTATCGGAGAACTTGAGCCGCAAATAAAAGAGCAGGAAGCAGAATTAAATAAGCTGCTTTTAAGTATCCCTAATGTGCCGCATGCCTCTTTGCCGGTCGGGGATGCTTCCAACAATAAGATTGTGCGCAGCTGGGGGATTCCGAAGAAATTTGATTTTCAGCCGCTTAACCATATCGAGCTTTGTCAGAATTTGGATATCGTGGATTTTAACCGGGCCACTAAGATTACTGGATCGAATTTTATTCTTTTTAAGGGCTGGGGCGCAAAACTTGAGCGGGCCTTGATTAATTTTATGTTGGACCTGCATACCTTTAAGCATGGTTATACCGAGATCTTTCCGCCGTTTTTGGTTAACCGCGCTTCTATGCTTGGCACCGGGCAGCTTCCCAAATTGGAAGAGGATATGTATAAACTTAAAGATGATGATCTTTTCCTTATCCCCACCGCTGAAGTTCCGGTTACCAATATCTACCGCAATGAAATTATAGATGAAGATAAACTGCCTATTTATTATACTGCCTATACAGCTTGTTTCAGGAGGGAGGCCGGTTCCTACGGCAAGGATACCAAAGGCTTAGTCCGGGTGCATGAATTTGATAAAGTAGAGATGGTAAAATTTGTCAAGCCGGAAGATTCCTATGATGAGTTGGAAAAACTGGTATCCAATGCCGAAGAGGTGCTGCAACTTTTAGAGCTGCCTTACCGGCTAGTTTTACTTTCTACGCAAGATATAAGTTTTGCCGCCAGCAAGTGCTATGACCTTGAAGCATACACCGCGGGCGTAGATAAATGGCTTGAGGTATCCAGCTGCAGCAATTTTGAAAGTTTTCAGGCCCGCCGGGCAAATATAAGAATGCGCCGTAAAGAAAACAAAAAAGTGGATTTTGTGCACACTTTAAACGGTTCCGGTATCGCTTTAGCGCGTACGGTGGTAGCGATATTGGAGAATTATCAACAGGAGGATGGTTCAGTATTAATTCCTAAAATACTACAACCATATTTAAATGGCCAAGAAAGAATTACCCGATAAGAAATTGTTAAAAGAGGGACCTTTGTCAGTTGAGCCTTCCGGTATTTCCGGAGGTTTTTCCAGCAAGATTTCCGGGTTGTCCAGCAAGGCATTTGGAATAATTAAATTTATCTTAGGCGTGCTTCTTTTGCCGTTTGTTTTCTCAACCGCGGTATCTTTCTTAAATGAATTCGGTTTACTGAAGCTGGCTTTACAGGAAATATTCTGGAGCGGGGTAGTCAGCTTCCTGGTGGTCTATCTGTTTATTTGGGAGCCGGCGCCAATTTACAATAAAGGCCATAAATTGCTGGAGATAGTGTTTAGTTTTTTTAAGCCTATGGTAAATGTAGCGCCTTTTCTTCTGCCGATATACACTATACTGGTATTTATTATTTACGGGCTGCTGTCGCTGATGATTAAGTCCGCCTGGCTGCTTGAATACACGCTTTTTTTAATTGGTTTCAGCGCCATCCTGCACTTGGTTTTTTCAGCCAAGGCCATTCGCACAAAAAAAGGCGATTTTTTAAAAGGAAATTACATATTTGGTTTCTCGTTTATTTTTATCCTGAACCTTATACTGCTTGCCTCGGGTTTCAGCCCAATGTTTAAGGAGTTCTCGTTTGTTAATTTCTGTAATATTTCTTTTTGTATAGCCGGTAAAATATTTTACGCTGTTTTTAAGCAGCTTTTCTTGTTTTAATCTTTTTGGGTGGGGTGGCTGAGTGGTTGAAAGCGGCGGTCTTGAAAACCGTTGTGGGCGTAAGTCCACCCAGAGTTCGAATCTCTGCCCCACCGTAATAGAACAGCGAGGTTGAAAGATGGGTTGTGTGCCGCATATCCCCAGGCCTGATGAAATGGGCAGCGGGAAGAAATTTACCAAATTCCTGATAGTCCTTGAAATACTATACGCCATCCTTATGGCTTGGGGATTCGCGCGGATAGCGGAATTCTTTGACTTTGAGAATATTTATGACTGGGCAACGTTATTGATCGCGATGTTTGTGCTGGTCCGTTTCTTCTTCGCGCCTTCCCATAACGTGGGGGCCCTGGTCTATTCTTTGCCTATGAATATAGTCAATGCCAGGAAGATAATCTTTCTGGATATCCCTATATTGATTTTTCACTCTTTGCTTTATTACCGTATGTGCTATAATGCTTCGCTGCAGTTATATGATTTGTTTTATTTTGATTTAATGGTCTTGCTTATTTTAAATGCCGCCTGGCTTTTCTGGATCCGCAAGAGGCTTGAATACTGCAAAAAAAAGGTGCCGGATAAATTTTGCCTTTGGATAGGCAATAACCTGGTATTCGCTGCCCTTTTGGCTCTGGCCTGGTTGCTATTTCGCGGCCTGCCCTGGTTTTCCGGTAAGCTCCTGCTCAAGCTGGAAATTTACTTTTGGCTTAGTTTTGTGATCGCGATAGTCAATTGCGTAATAGACCTAAGCAGCTGCGCTTTAGAATATTTTGAAGATGTATAGCCAGGGGAGAGTTGGCAGAGCTGGTTGAATGCGGCGGTCTCGAAAACCGTTGTCGTCGTAAGATGACCGGAGGTTCGAATCCTCCACTCTCCGCCAGCGTTATTCTTATCAGATTTTTTAAAATATAGATTTGGAGAGGTGGCTGAGTGGTCTAAGGCGCACGCCTGGAGAGCGTGAGAGCCGCAAGGCTCCCAGGGTTCGAATCCCTGCCTCTCCGCTGAATACAAATTAGTTATTGTAAAATAACTATTGACATAGAGTTACGAAAACGCTATAATTTGCTCATAGGTCGTGTGCCCAACTTGTGCCCATGATTAAATGAAAATGTGAGGAAATTATGGCAACCCTTCGCCAGAGAAACAATACCTACCTTGTTGACTACCGGATTAATGGTAGACGATTCCGTAAAGTAGTTGGTCATTCAAAAAGAATAGCTGAGCTTGCCTTAAAGGATATTGAAGTTAAGGTTGCAAAAGGAGAGTTAGGTTTTACTCCTAAAGATAATTCTCTTGAGAAGCTATTTGAAGAATTTACTATCTATTCCAAAACAAATCACGCCCCTAATTCTCAGAAAAGATACAGAGCGATATTAGATAACTTTAAATCTTTTATTGGGCAGTTTCCCTATTTAACAAAAATTTCTCATTTAACAACTAAGCTATTTGAAGACTACAAAGCCCATCGTAAGAATCAGGGAGCAGCAAATAAGACGATCAATATTGAGCTCCAAATGCTCCGTGCAATGTTCTATTTAGCTATGAAATGGGGTTATGCTATGGAAAACCCCGTTAAAGGCGTAAGTCCGCTTAAAGATGACAGGAACAAGAAACCTCGATTTTTAAGTAAAGAAGAATGCAAAATATTGTTAGATAATTCTGGACCTGAACTTTATCCGATATTCTATACCTTGCTTAATACTGGTATGAGAAAAGGTGAGCTTGAGAATCTTGAATGGAGTGATATAGATTTCGAAAGGCGGAAGATTAAGATTCGGGTTAAGGACGATTGGTCCCCAAAGACTAACGAGCGAGAAATTCCTATAAATGATGGTCTTCTTGAGCTTCTAAGGCACCACAGGGACAAAAATAAGCATAGCAAGTGGGTATTTCATCATAAAGGGGAGAGAATTGAGCCAAACAGTCTTAGAAAGAAGTTGATATCTGTAGCCAAGAAAAGCGGTATAATAGGCTTAACAAAAATCCATACCCTCCGCCACACCTTTGCAAGCCATCTTGTTATGAGTGGAGTAGATTTACCTACTGTAAAGAAACTTATGGGACATTCAGATATAGAAACTACTATGATTTATTCCCATCTTGCTGATGAGCATGTAGATAAAGCAGTGGAGAAATTAGAATTTTAATTTTATGAATAAGCACCAGATATGTTATTTATGTGCCAAAGAAATAGCAAGAGATGATTTATCTTTGGATCATATTCCACCTAAACAATTTTACCCCTCTTATTTAAGGGAAAAGTTTAATCTATCAAAAATAGAGACTTTTCCTACTCATGTAAATTGCAATAAGAATTACCAAAATGATGAAGATTATTTTATACATACCCTTGGTCCTTTAACTATGAATAGTAGCAAAGCAGGAGAAGCTCTATGGGAAGACATTAAAAAAAGTTTAAAAAGAGAAGAGGGGAAAGTTTTAGCACAAAAGATTTCAAATGAGTTTAGCGAAAAATCAGATGCAGGAATTATTCTGCCAGGAGATCTGGCATTGAAAAAATTCGATGGCGACAGAGTTTGGAGAGTAGTTTGGAAGATAATAAGGGGACTATTCTATAAGGAGTATCATAGAATTTTGCCGGAAAATATGAAACGAGTATTTGATTTGCTTCAGCCAGAATTTAATCATCTTCCTGAGATATTTCAATATGTAAGGGATACTCATTCGAGAGGAAATTACGCAGGCATTTTTGATTATAAATATATTAAGCCAAAAGGGGATAATAATATTCATTATTGGGCTTTACTATTTTGGGATAAAATTATCATGACTGCTATATTTCATGATCCAGATTGTGTATGTGGAAAATGTAAAATATTTTAGAAAAGAAATATTTGGGTATATTTCGGGCACATAGTCGGATTCAATTTATAGAATTGGATATATTTCGATAAATTAAGATAGTTTAGAACGAGGTTATATATAATATGAGCTCAAGCAAATATGAGTTTATTCATAATGTCGCATTAGATTCTTGTTCTTTTGATGCAAGTGATCCTGTAGAAGAAAAAGCATGTGCGCAAATATTAAAATTGGTAGAAGATAGAGTGGTTATTCCGACTATTCCACATTCCGTCATGAAAGAAATTGACCATCCAAATACACCTGTTTGGAAAAAGAAAAAGGCTGGTGAGATGGTTTTTACCTATGATTTAGGACTTAACCCAGAACAGAAGAGCAGGTTAGAGTCACTGAAAAAGATTATTGCTGGTAAAGGTAAAAGCGAAAAATTTGAGAGTGACGCTCTACATATATTAATAGCTGAGGATTCTCAGGAATATTTTATAACTGCTGATAATAGATTAATAGCTAAAAGAAAAGAAATCGAAAGTTTTCTTCCCGGAGTAAGAATATGTAAGCCCTCAGAGTTTATTAAGATTATTGAAGAAGATAAGACTCAATATGTTAAAAGGCAGGAATGGAGAAGACAAAAAGGGCTTCCTCCGTGTTAGAGTTAAATACGGTGGGCACTTGCCGGGCACAAACGATATCTCGTTGTCTGTAATTCATTATATTGCAATAAGTAGTTGATTATTAGGTTAGAACGAGGTGTTCTAAATTCTAAGGAATCCGATGTTAAGAATTTGTTCAATTTGCGACAAAGAGAAAGAAGAATCAGATTTCTATAAAAGAGATAACGAAAGATTACGCAACGAATGTAAAGAATGCGTTAAACAAAGAGTCAGAAAATATAACAAAACGCATCCTCCAAAACCAAGT
>Ga0172370_10000710_pt1 | contig 52210 bp, 44 predicted proteins | sample LakKiv5m_FD_114538 | JGI IMG/M metagenome (GOLD analysis project Ga0172370, IMG submission 114538) | Freshwater microbial communities from Kabuno Bay, South-Kivu, Congo - kab_022012_11.5m | ecosystem: Environmental > Aquatic > Freshwater > Lake | place: Democratic Republic of the Congo...
AATGCATCAGCTGCGGAGCGTGCGAACCGGAATGCCCGTGGCAGGCCATCTTTGAAGACCGCGAACTTGCTTCCGAATATGCCGGAGACGTCGAACTCAATGCACGCGTCCAGCGCGACAAGCGCCTGTTTTCCGTCGCGACCGTGAACCTTGACGCCGCCGGACGCATCCAACGCGAGCCCCGCCCGACGGCAGAGCAGGTCGATCGCAACAGGTTGAAGTGGCAGATGCCCTGAGCAACCGCGCCCCGTGGTGTGTACGAAAGTTGAGTCGCCGCCTGGGCCATGGTTCAATGACGCCTACCATGAGCGAAATCCTCTGCGTGGACAGCCTTGCCTTGCCTCAACCCAGTGCGCCGATCGGGCGTGGGCCAGACATCGTCAATCTGATGATCGCACTGATGTTTCTTGCATCGGCTTGCGGCGGCGCTGCGGTGGCGGCGCGCTCGCAGACGCCCCTGGATCAGGCGCTGACCCTGCGCGATGAAGGCCGTCTGCCCGAAGCGGAAGCTGCGCTGAAATCGCTGGCGCTCAAGGGAGATCAAGCCGCGGCACTCGCACTCGCGGAGACAATGCTCTTGAGGGGCCGGCACAAGGAGGCGCTGGCCATTCTGCAGCCGCGCATGCACGCCGAGCCGAACAACGCGGAAGTCGCTGATCTTCTCGCGCGCGCCCTGGATGGCGCTGGTCTGCGCGACGATGCGATCGCGGCTTATGCGCGACGACTGACACTCGTGCCGGCGGATGCGGCGGCGGCCGTGCGCATGGCCGAACTGCTGATCGGCAGGCGTGATTTTGTCAATGCCGGCGCTGTGGCCGCTGCGGGGCTGAAATTGCATCCAGATCACCCCGGCTTGCATGTGCAGCACGCGCGCGCGCTGCTGGGTCGCGGCCGCGTGCCGCTGGCGGTCGAGGAGGCGCACCGCGCCACGCAATTGGCGCCACAGAGTTCCGACGCGTGGTTGACGCTCGGCCGCGTCCTGACCGTCGCTGGCGAACTGGACATGGCCGACACGGCGTACGGCAAGTGCCTGGGTCTGGATCCTCAACATCCTGAGGCACTGCGAGAATCTGGTGCGCTTTTTGTGGAAATGGGGCAAGGGCAGAAGGCCCTGGCAGTGCTGCGGCGCGCCATCCAGGTGAGTCCGGACAGCGCGGAAGCGTGGAACGTCCTGGCGGCGGCGCGGCAGCATGAGCATGACCTGACGGGCGCGATCGCGGCACTGGAGCAGGCCATGCGCCTCCAGCCCAATACCCCGCAACTGTTCATGAATCTTGCAGAAGTGGCGTTGGCTGATGGCCAACCGCGCCGCGCACTTGCCGAAAGCGCCAAGACCAGACAATTGCTGCGCGACAACAAGGGCGACGCGGCGGCGGTAACGGCGGCGGAGGAGTTGATGGTCCGGGCGATTGCCGTCGCGGCGCTGGCCGAGAGCCTGTGTCACCCCACCAAAGATGCCAAGCGCTTGCAGCAGGCGGTCGATCACGATCTGGCTGCGCACGACCTGCATCCCTCGCCCGAGCAGGTCACGATGGCGGGCAGCCAGTCGGAGGCTGCCATTCGCGCCGCCGCCGCGCGGTGCGCGCAGCCGCCCAAGAGCAAGCCATGACTTTTGCAGTAGATCCGAAAGGCAAGGGGCACACGCCTCACGAATTGTGCCGCGCGATCGTCGCGGCCGTCGAAGAGGCCTTTGTCGGCAAGACAGAAGTCGTGGAGTTGGTGCTCTGTGCGATCCTCGCGCGCGGCCATGTCCTGTTCGAGGATGTGCCGGGTGTGGGCAAGACGACGCTGGCGCGGACATTTGCTCACGTGCTCGGCTTGTCACACCAGCGCATCCAGTTTGCCAGCGATCTGCTGCCGGCAGACATCGTGGGTGTCGGCATTTTCGACCCGCAGACCAGGCAGTTCGAGTTCAAGCCGGGACCGATTTTCTGCCACGTGCTGCTGGCCGATGAGATCAACCGCACGACGCCGCGCACGCAGTCGGCTCTGCTGGAGGCGATGGCCGAAGGGCGCGTCACGGTCGATGGCCGCACCCACGCGCTGCCGTCACCGTTTTGCGTGCTCGCGACGCAGAATCCACGAGAGTTTCACGGCACCTATCCTCTTCCAGAGTCGCAACTCGATCGCTTCCTCGTGCGCATTTCGGTGGGCTATCTGGAGCCCGCGCAGGAGATGGCGCTGATCGCCGCGCGCGGCGCACCGCTGCACGCGCCACCAGTGGTGGCTGATGAGGCAGCGGTGCAAGGCCTCGTGCACGCAGCGGAAGCTGTTCATGTGGGCCAGGAAGTGCTCGGTTACCTGCACGCACTCTCTCAGGCGACGCGCCAGGACCGCGCGTTGGAACTGGGGCTATCTACCCGTGCATCCATTGGCTTTTTTCGCGCGGTGCAGGCGCGCGCTGTCGTGGCGGGCCGCAGTTTTGCGACGCCCGACGACGTGCAGCGCATGTTCCTGCCGATCGCCGGCCACCGCGTGATTGCCGCCGGTACCGCCATCGGCACTGCAGAACGCATCGCGGTCGAGTCCGTGCTGCACCGCATTCTCGAGTCGGTGGCTCCGCCGGCCTGACATCCGTGACGCAGAGGTGTCTTGTGGAAGAAATGGTTCGCCAGATCCTCGTCGAGTTGGGCGAAGATCCACGCCGTGAGGGCCTCGACAAGACACCGCACCGTGTCGCCACTGCGCTGCGAGCGCTGACGTCGGGATACCGGGAAAATGCCGAAGAGATCATTCGATCCGCGCTGTTCTCCGTGGACAACCAGGAGATCGTGCTGGTGCGCGACATCGACTTCTCCAGCCTGTGCGAACACCACATGCTGCCGTTCATGGGCCGTGCGCACGTGGCGTACCTGCCGAAAGGTCAGGTGGTGGGCCTGTCGAAACTGGCGCGCATCGTCGACGTGTTCGCGCGGCGGCTGCAGGTGCAAGAGCGGATGACCATGGAAATTGCCGAGGCGCTGCAGAATGCGCTGGCGCCTGCGGGCGTGGCCGTGGTCATCGAAGCGACACACATGTGCATGGTGATGCGCGGCGTGCAAAAGCCCAACGCATTGACGGTCACGAGCGCGATGATGGGTGCATTCCGCAACAATCCCGCGACGCGCGCTGAACTGATGCAGTTGATTACTGCGCGGCGGTAGGCACTTCGATGGCCGCCGACATGGCACGCAAACGACGGGTCAGGCGATCGGCCTCCTGCAGGGCACTGGCTTCGCGGTAGATGATCTCGGCCTCTTCGAGCAGGGTGCGCGGTGGCCTGTCGGATGTCAGCACGCCAGCTTCCAGCAAGTCGGCCAAGACGACCATGCAATCGGCGCGTTCCACGGTCGGCACGTCCGGCGTGACGAGGCCGAACGCTTCTTCCATGGTCGTGTGAGCCGGTCGTGTCTCGCCCGCTGCCGCCGATGCGCGCGCCACGAGGAGCAACGCTTTGATACGCAAGGCATTGCTATGGGCCAGCTCGGCCTGACGTGCTGCCTCCTCGGCAAACGCCTGGGCACGCGTGTAGATGCCGTGCGCCATCTGGATTTCACCGCGTTGACGTAGCGCATCCGACAGGCCTGCGAGATCCGGCAACGCCGCGAAAGCTCGGCATGATTTCGCCAAGGCCGCGTCAGCCTCGTCCATCGCACCGCGCGCCTGGAGCACGGCGGCGAGCAGCACCGAGACCTCGGCGGCCAACCGTTGGCGGTCGACGCGGCCCAATGCGTTGAGTGCCTCGCCCAGTTGGGCTTCCGCGTCGTCGAGCTCGCCGATGTCGCGCAAAGCGAGCGCAAGCGCTCGTAATGCTTCAACTTCCATGATGAGGTTGCGCGCGTCGCGGGCGGCCGACAAAGCAATTCTGGCGTGCGCGACCGCCTTTTCTCCGTCACCCAACTCGCGGTACGCGTCGGAGATGTACATCGCCAATTCAGCGGATAACGCCGGTCTGGGCGCAACCGGCAGGCTCGCCGCCGCGGCGGACCACGCTTGGAGCGCCGCACTGACGTTGGCAGACGCCTTCAAGCAGCGGCCCAATGCCATGCGCACGTAGGGAAGTTGTTCTGCGGCCATGGGCAGTTGCGAACGCGACAGCGCTGCGATTTGCGCTTCGAGCGGGGCGACGGCGCCCGCGCCTCGACCACAATGCGCCTCGGCGGTCGCCCAGGCGGCCAGCAGCGGTACGCCCAAGCGGTACCAATCGTCTTCGCGCAGGCCCGGCAGGTGCCGCAATTCCTCGATCGCTTCCCGCACACAGTCGCTGGCCAATTCGTGATCACCCCGCTCCGCGAGGCATTGGGAAAGACCGACCGTGACTTCCGCAAGGCCCATCGCGCCATCCGCGGAGTGACCGCACGCACGCAACCCTGCGCAATGTTTGCGCGCCACCTCGAAGTGGGCGATTGCTTCGGGCGATGCACCCAGGGAGCGCATCAGTTCTGCAGACTTGCGCGCGCTCGCGGCCGCCATGACCAGATCGCCAGCCAGCCCCTGGATGCGCGCGATGCGGCCCACCCACTGCTGCGGCCGGAGAATCGCCTGCGTGCTCAGCCAACCCAGCGCACGCTGTAGATCGATGGGCTCACCGAGTGCCTGCTCCACGGCCGCCTCGGACAGATCGCCTAGCATGTATTCGACTTGCGTCGAAAGGCGGCTGGTCGGCATCAGACGCAACGCACCGGCGCCGACAAGGCGCGCGATGTGTCCGGCGACCGGCGCTCCCAATGCTGCTTCGAGCAGATCCGGCCAGACCGGCGTGCCCAGGCGGATCGCCGCGGAGAGAACGCGGCGCGCTCCGCCGTCGATCAAGCGCTCGGGCTGCTGCGTGGCGCGAGCGGGAACGCGCGCGGTCGAACCGGGTGGAATCAAGCCCGCGAGTCCCAACGGCTCCTCGTCGTCGCGGCTGACCCAACCGCCCACAACCACCACAGCCGCAGTGCCAAGCTGGCGAACGAGGCGACGCAGGAACGCATTCTCGGAATCGGTAAAGTGATCAGCACGCTCCAGAATGAGCACGAGCACACTGCGGCCGGCAATCCCGCGCAGGGCATCGGCCAACGCGGCACCAGCCGCCATGCGCGCCACTTCCGGCACGGCGCGCGCGTGCGAGAGGTGCGGCGAATCGGGGAAGTCCACGCCAAGGAAAAGACCAATTAGATGTGCCACTTGGCTTGCGCGATCCGGGCGATCCGGCATCAGCGACTGCACCCAGGCCAGCAACTTGCGCCGCGCCAGGGAAGGCTGATCGTCGTCAAAAAGTCCTGATCTGACCCGTACTTCGTCGAACAAGCAGGCGAGAGGCAGGCGTTCGCCGGGGTAAGGCACACGCACCCGCACGACGACAGGCGCGTCCGCGCGCTCGGTCAGGTGCGCGACAAAACCGTCCAGCGCCTCGTAGAGCATGCCGCGTGTGCGCGACACTACGCCGATCGTCTCCAGGCGCACGCGGTCCTTTGCGCGACCCAGGCGCTCTTCGAGGAGATCCAGCGTCGGTCCAACGGCTGAGCTGTTGCGGCGCCCGATGCGACCCGACGCCGTGGGCGCCCGGGCCGAGCGCGACTGCGCAACGACGCCCTCCAACCGATCCAATTCTGAGACGAACTCGCGGGCATCCGCCGGACGATCCTTGGGCGACTTGGCCAGCACACGGGCAAAGAAGGCGTCGAGCTGGGGCGGAAACACCAGATCCGTGCGCCGCTGGGCCAGCGGGACGGGCGTTTGCAGTTGGTGGGCGCGCAGAAAGTCCTGCGGCGACTCGCCATCGACGGGCAGAAAGCCGCAGATCATCTCGTAGAAAATGACACCGAGCGAATACAGGTCGCTGGCGGGACCGACCTCGTTGCCGGCTGCCTGTTCTGGGCTCATGTACGCTGGCGTGCCGACCACCAGACGGGCTTGGGTCAACCGCGGTTGAAATCCAGAACCTTGAGGCTGCATGTGCTTGGCCAGACCCAGATCCACCACTTTGACGTAGTCGTCCAAAGAGCCGAGCCGCGTCAGCAGGATGTTGTCCGGCTTCAAGTCGCGGTGAATGATGCCGAGTTTGTGCGCTTCCATCAGCGCTTCGCACACGCGTTGGCAGATCTTGGCGGCGCGCGGCACCTGCAGCCAACGCTCGCGATCGAGCAGATCGCCGAGCGATTGCCCGTCGATGTACTCCATCGCGATGTAGGTCCGACCTGCCTCGGTGGCACCGATGGAGTAGACAGTCGCGACGAAAGGCGAGCGGATGCGTGCGAGAATCTTGGCTTCTTGGATGAAGCGCTCGTCTGCCTGCAGTTGCTTGGCGAGATCGGAACGCAAGACCTTGAGCGCGACCGCGCGGCCGAGCCGGATGTCCTCGGCCTCGTACACCGAGCCCATGCCGCCGCGACCGATGAGGCGCACGATGCGGTACATGTTGTCGACGAGCGATGCTGCCGGCAGATCGTCGACGTCGTGGCGCGCCATGTCTTGGGCGATGGTCATCCAGACTCCCGGCTCAAGGCCGAAGACGCGCGAATCTATGCCATGACACGCATTGCAGCAAGGCAAGCGGCGATTCTGTGTCGCGTCATCGACTTGGCAACGCCGCGAGCGCGGTGGCAAAACAAGCGCAGACGGCCTCCAGGCCCATGTCGATCGTGACACGCTTGTCGCGGCTGCTGACGCCAGCTGTCACCGACACGCGAGCGCGGGGAATGCCAAGCAGTTCAGCGAGAAACCGCTCCAAAGCGTCGTTTGCCTTGCCATCCACCGGTGGAGCCTGTATCGCCACGCGGATGCGCTCGCCGTGCAGGCCGAGAACTGCACTTCGCCTGGCACCGGGCTGAGCGCGCACGGCGAGTTGCACCGCGCCATCGCGCCCGGAGATCGCCACGAGATCAGGACTCCGCTCCGACATGAATCTTCACAGCAGCCGCGGCTGGCCGTCCTCCGGTTCGCCACGCTGCAGCGGCGGCAGCCCCAGGTGCTCGTACGCCCGCGCCAAAGCGATGCGGCCGCGCGGCGTGCGTGCGATGTAGCCTTGCTGAATCAGATACGGTTCGTACACATCCTCGAGCGTGTCCCGCTGCTCGCTGAGCGCCGAAGCGATGGTCTCGATGCCCACGGGACCGCCGCCGAAGGTGACAACGAGGCGATTCAAGTAGCTGCGATCCATCGGATCAAAGCCGGCACTGTCGACTTCGAGGAGTTCCAGTGCCGCTGCCGCGACGGGCCGATCGACATGCTTCTGGCCTTGGACGTCGGCAAAATCGCGCACGCGGCGCAAGAGGCGGTTGGCGATGCGCGGCGTGCCACGCGACCGACGGGCAATTTCCAGCGCGCCTTCGGGCGTCAGCGAACAACGCAGCGCTTCTGCTGAGCGCGCAACGACTTGCGCCAGCTCTGCCGGCGTGTAGAACGACAGACGCGCCACGTAGCCGAAACGGTCGCGCAAGGGCCCCGTCAGCAGGCCCGTGCGCGTTGTCGCCCCCAGCAGGGTGAAGTGCGGCAGGGGCAGCTTGACGGTGCGCGCGTGTGGTCCATCGCCGATGACGATGTCAAACTGGTAATCCTCCATCGCGGGATAGAGATTCTCCTCCACAACCATGGAAAGACGATGGATCTCGTCGATGAACAACACGTCGCCTTCGCCGAGACCCGTCAGGATGCCCGCAAGATCGCCTTTCTTTTCGATGGCCGGCCCGGACGTCACCACGAGATTCGAACCCATGGCACCGGCGATCAAGTAGGCCAGCGTGGTCTTGCCGAGCCCCGGCGGGCCGCAAAATAGCATATGGTCAAGGTTTTCACGCCGCGCGCGCGCCGCCTGGATGAAGACTTCCAGGTTGCGCAGAATCGGTTCTTGCCCGACATATTCGGCAAACGTCCGCGGGCGCAGTGCACGGTCCATCGTCTCAGGCTTTGTCGCCTGCGGTGTCAGTGGATCGTCGGGAGCGCGGGTGTTCAGAATCAAGGTCCTCCGAAGCGGACAAGGCTACCCCGGCCGGCGGAGCAGCGCCAGGGAGGCCCGCAGCAGCGTATCGAAGTCCGCATCCGGAGAGGCTTTGTGCGCCATCGCCACGGCGGCATCGGCGACGGCAGCCTTGTAGCCGAGGTTGCCCAAGGCGCTCACGAGATCGCTCGACAACCCGGATTCCGGGGGCAACTCGGACGCCGGCAGCGGCGTCGCGGCGAACTCAACAGCTAGCCGGTCACGCAGCTTGACGACGATGGTTTCCGCCAGCCTCTTGCCGATTCCTTTGGCGCGGGTCAGATGCGCAATGTGATCGCCATGCACCGCGGCAACGAGCTCGGGCGGCGTCAGCACCGACAACAGCGCCAGCGCACCTTTGGGTCCGACACCGGGCACGGTCAGCAGCGCGCGGAACACGTCGCGTCCCGGTGCATCGGCGAACCCGTAGAGCAGAAAAGCATCTTCGCGCACCACCGTGTGCACGAGCAGTTCGACATCGCTGCCGATGTGGTGTCGCGCCAGATCGCGATCGGAGCACGCGACGAGGTAGCCCACGCCATGGACATCGACGATCAGCGAGTCCGCGTCGACGGAGTGGCAGATGCCGCGCAAGTACGCGATCAAGAAGACCTCCGCGAGCGCTTCGCTCCAGACGCCTGAACCAAGGCAAGGTAGTGGGCTCGCGCGGGGGACAGCGCCAGCGGGTCTGCTTGCACGGGCTGCGCAGTGGGCCAGGTCACCGGTAGCACCGCGCCGCGCAGGTGCGCGATGGCCACGGCCAGCGCGTCCGCCTCGTCCTCGCCCGGCAACTCCGGCAGGCTCAGCAGAATTCGAACCATTTCACGCATCTGGCCCTTTTCCGCGCGCCCCGAACCCACGATGCGCCGCTTGACCAGGGCGGGTGGGTACTCGTGCACGGGCAGCCCACGCTGGGCGGCCAGGGCGATCGGCAGTCCGCGCGCCTGACCAAGCACAAGTGCCGTATGAGGATTGTCGTGAACGAATGCAGCCTCGATGGCCAGCTCCGTGACCGCGTGGCGTGCGAACAGTGCCTGCAACTCGCCGAGCAAGGCGCCGAGACGTTCGGCCAAGGGCGCATGAACATTCAAGTTGATGCAGCCGCTGGCGATGTGGCGCACGCCCGTGCCGCGCGGCGCGATCACGGCCCAGCCCATCTTGCGCGAGCCGGGATCGATGCCGAGCACCGCACCGCCATTTGCTGCCTCGTCCGCCATCCGCGTCCCCACATTGGCACGACGGGCAGGCTACACCGGAACGCCCGAGGCTGCCACGCCTTGCCGCTGCGTCGCCGCTTGCCTATCCTGCCTTGCCGACTTGGAGACCCCGATGCCCGCGTGTCGCGACCGGACCCTCTGCCTTTGCCTGATGTCTGTTGTCGCCGTCGCGGCAACGTTGCAGGCGTGCCGACGGACACCGCCGCCGCTTGCCACGGCGCCTGCCCGCGCAACGGCCAAGGCGGCCGAGCCGCCGACGGCGCCTGAGTTCGCGCCACACGCGGTCCGCGGTCAAGAGCCCAAAGCGATGGAACCATTGGCAACTGTCGTTCAACGGCTGCGCAGCATGGCGCAGCGCGGCCAGCTGGCGGGGCTGGGCGCGCACCTGACGCGCGCGTCGTTGCGGCGTCTCGCCAGACTGCAGGTGCCAGGTGCCCCGTTGCCCGTGACGGCGCCGACGCTCTTGCAGCGTTTCGACGGTCGCGTGACGCAAGTCACGTTTCTGGGGGGACGCGCGATCTTGCAGTCAAGCAGAAAAATAACGTTGCAGACCAGCTACTTCTACCTTGAGGACGGCCAATGGAAGCTCGATCTCGCTGACAGCCGCCCACCCAGCGAGCCGACGCCTGGCCTGCCAGATCCGCTCAACGTGCCGGTCGCGCTCACGGAGGCGACGGCGGGCATTGCGGGACAGGGACCGCTCATCGCCGTGCTGGATACCAGCGAGGGATCGATCACTTGCAAGCTCGAAGCGCAACTCGCGCCCAAAGCGGTCGCCAATTTCGTCGGTCTGGCGCGCGGCCTGCGGGCTTCGCTGCAAGCAGGCAAGAATGCGAAGCAATGGCTGCGCAAGCCGTTCTACGACGCCGTGCCTTTCAGTCGCGTCGTGCCCGACACGTTGATCGAGGCCGGCGATGTGCTCGGCCGTGGCATGGGCAACGCCGGCTACCAGATTGAAGACGAACTGGATCTGCGCCTGCGCCACGACCGCCCCGGCGTCCTGTCGATGGCACAACACGGTGCCAACACCGCCTCTTCGCGGTTCATGATCACGGCCCGGGCGCTACCGGATTTCGACGATCGCCAGACGGCGTTCGGGCACTGCCGCGAGACCGACACTATCGTGCGCGTTGCGCGGATGCCTGCTGGCACGGTGTCGATTCGCGGAATCGGCTTTCGGCGCGGCGAGTAGCCGCGCGTCCCCGAGGCCATGGCGCTCGCGACATCGGCGCGGCCGCAAGTGCTGTGGCGGGGCATTCCTGTGCTAGACTCGGCGCGCTGCGATCGCAGGCCCTGGCGGGCTGCGGCCAGGCAAGGGAGGAGCGATGGCCCGTCTCAAGATGGCGCACAAGCCTGTTCCGCAACTCGATGGGACCACGCGAACGCGATTGTGTCACCGCTGGTTGGCGGCGGCGTGCCAACTGACGCGGATGCGCATCATCATGGCGACGCAGGTGCGGCAGGCGTTGGCGGCTGGGCTGAACCGCGAGGAGGCCGTGCTCTCGGTCGAACAGACGCAGCTGGAGGTCGAAAACCTTGCCGCGGCGGTGCAGGAGGTCGCCCACGAAGCGGAACAGCAGCGACTCACCTTGCCGATTGAAACGTTGAGTTCTCAAGGGGAGTTGGACGCCCTTGACCGCGACATCCTGGTGTTGGCTGTTGCACCCCACGTCGATGTCGATATCCGCGATGCGATTGCGCGCTTCAACGACAACCTCCTCGCCAACTACGTGGACGTGCGCCTGTGCCTGGAGTTCCTGGTGCAGGATCCGGTCGATCGCCTGGCAGTGCGCGGTCGCTTTGCGCCGGACGCCGGTCTGCGCCGCGCTCGCCTCGTGTCGCTCGAGCGTGCGCGCGATGGCAGCGACAACCTGCTCAGCCAGGAAGTGCTGCCGGCGCCGCGGGCCATGCAATTGCTGTTGGGCGAACAAGGACTTCTCGACACATCGATGAGTGGTCTCGCGACCTTCCTGAATCCAGAGGTCGCCTTGCACGACGTTGTGCTGCCGGCCGATGCCTTGGGACCGATGCTGAGTTTGCTCGAACAGCATGTCCGGCGCCAAGGGCTGCGCGCGGGCTCGGCGGCGCTGGCGTTGCCACATGGTCTGGTCGTGGAGATCTCGGGGCCACCCGGCACCGGCAAAACGATGCTCGTGCACGGACTTGGCCATCACCTTGGCCGCGCGTTGCTGGAAGTGGACGCCGGCCGCCTCAACGATCTGCCGGAAGATGCCCTGCGCAAGAATCTGTACAGCACGCTGGATCAGGCGCGGCTGGGCGACGCGATCGTCGTGCTTGACGGTGTGGACACGCTGCTCGCCAAGGGATCGGCGCGTGTCGATACAGTCCAGGATTTGCTACACAATCACCCGGGCATCACCATCCTGACGTCGCGAGACACCGGCAACCTCGACATGAACTTGGACCGCTTCGTGGTGCAACGGCTCATGCTGGAGACGCCGGACTCGGTCCTGCGCCGGCGCATCTTCGAGCTGCACTTGCCTCAAGGTGTGCGTTTTGCTGACGATTGCGATGTGCCGGCGCTGGCTGGACAGTTCACATTTCCCGGCGCCCTCATCCGCAACGCGATGCAGGTGGCCGTGAACCGCGCCTACGCGCGTGACCCGGATCATCCTGTGATCACAGAGGACATTCTCAACAAGGCGTGCCACGAGCAGATTCGCGCCAGCCTGGATGAGTATGCCGTTCGACGCAAAGTCGGCCTGACGCTGGCGGATCTCATCGTGCCGGGCGAGACATCGGACGACATCCAGGAACTGTTTACGGCGGCCAAGCACCGCGGGCACGTGCTGCATCAGTGGGGATTTTCAACGAAAATGTCGACTGGCAAGGGGCTGGTCGCCCTGTTTTCGGGCGATCCCGGCACCGGCAAGACGCTGTGCGCCAGCATCCTGGCCAACGAGATGGATCAGCAGTTGTTCCAGATCGCGATTCCGCGTGTGGTGTCGAAGTGGATCGGTGAAACCGAGAAGAATATCGAGAAGATCTTCGAAACCGCGCGAGCTGCGCACGGCATTCTCTTGTTCGACGAAGCGGATTCGCTCTTCGCGAGCCGCACCAAGGTCGACAGCTCGGTGGACCGCTACAGCAACATGGCGACCAACATGTTGCTCCAAGAGATCGAGAACTTCGAAGGCATCGTGATCCTGACGACGAACCTCGAGAAGAACATCGACAAGGCGTTCCAGCGACGCATCGGCTTCAAGATCCATTTTCCGTTTCCGGAAGCCCAGTTCCGCGCGAGGATCTGGCAGACGCTCCTGCCCAGGTCCTGTCCGGTCGACGGTGCGATGGACTGGGAATTGCTGGGAGAACGCTTCGAGCTCAGCGGCGGTCACATCAAGAACGCGGTACTGCGCGGCGCCTACCAGGCAGCAGCTGAAGATTCACCGGTTTGTTTCAAGCACTTGGAATTCGCGGCGCGCCAGGAATGCAAAAACGCCGGCAAGGTGTTCCGGGCTTCCGGGTATGACGACGGATTCTGACCCGCGCGGGACCCTTGCCCCGCCTGCGCCGCGCGGCTACCATGTCGGCCCTTCGCACCAAGGGCGCATGTCCACAAGCAATCCCCCCAGTTCTGTCGCGCACATGGCGCCGCCTTCGTGGTTTGGCCACCTGGAGGACATCCTCTATGGCGCCCTCGCCGCCTTGATCTATGCATGGTTCGCCGCGATCTGCCTGCACGGTATCGCCAGCGATTGGCAATGGGGCCACAACGGCTACAACGGTGCGGCATTCTACCAGGCAGCTCGCAACTCCCTTCGATTCCACGTCATTGGCCAGGCTCTCTACTATTCCGGCACGGTGCCGCCCGGCGTCGAAGACATCTACACGCATCACCCGATGATGCTGCACTTCCATCTGATCGGCGCGCTCAAACTGCTCGGCGATCACGAATGGGTTGGACGCCTCGTCCCGGCGTTCTACAGCTTCGCCGGCCTGGGCATGGTGCACCTCGTCACAGGTCGCACATTCGGCCGCGCCGTCGCCTTGTGCGCCATCGCCCTGTTTGCGCTGACACCGCTCCATGCCGTCTTTGCCAACATGATCGATCACGAACAGGGCTGCATCTTCTGGTGCCTCGCTCTGATCTACGCATACATTCGCTGGCTTGAGACACCGAGTCCTCGCTGGCTCGCCGCGATGCTCGTGGCCGTCACCATCGCCATGCAATTCGACTGGCCGGCGTACTACCTTGCGTTCATCCTCGCTTGCCATGCCTTGGGCACAGGTCTGTGTCGCGCTCGCCTGTCGTGGCACTGGCGCCGCGAGTTCACGCTCGTCGTCGTGTTCTCGGTCGTGGTCCTCTGCAACGCCGGTGGTTTTTTCCTGTGGATCAAACATTTGCGCGGAGGTCTGACCGAAATGGGCTCGGCCTTCTCGGGTCGTTCATCGTCCACCGACGGCTACTATCCGCGCCTTTGGGCGCGCAGCCTGGATCTGCAAGGGCCGCTGCTGATCGGCTTGGGTGCCGCGTGGTTGCCAGTCCTCATCGGGCGCATTGCGCTGCGCAAGGCACACATGGGCGATTTCACGGCGGCGGCGTTCGCGCTCATGCAACTGACCCATTCCCTCGTCTTCAAACAGGCTGGATTCATTCATTGTTACTGGACCTACTACGCGAGTCCGGCACTCGCCATCGGCGGCGGCGTCGTGCTCACGACTGCGGTACGCTCGCTTGGCTCGGGCATTTCCTGGGTGGCGCAGAAGGTGCAGAACTGGCCGTCACCCCTCCTGAAACCCGCTCTGCATCTCGGCTTTGGCACCCTGGCCGCGGTGCCGTTGCTGAACTACCAGATTCCGGCGACGCTCGAGCGCATGGACTGGGGTTTTCGCGGCGGCAGTGGTTCCTACATCGAGCCTTACGACGCGCAGTTGCCGGAAGTGGGTTTTGCCAAGACGCTCGGGCAGTTCTATCCGCGCACCACCACCTTCTACCTGCAGCACGGCTCGATGCCCGGGCGCATCGAGTTCCAGAGTTCGCTGGACGCGCCCAGGGTATTTTTCGATAGTTTCTCGACACTTCCAGCAGAGCGTCAGAAGGGCAAACGCACCGTCCTGATCGCCGATCTGGTGCACGTGGCGGATCGCGCGGGTCTGCGCCGCCTTGCAGAGACGCACCCGACGCGCGTGTTCGGTCGCCGCTTTTTTGCCATCGAGGTCGATGATCAGCGCGCATCCTTGCAGCGCTTCGTGGCCGTCCCGCAGGCGATCTCCGGCTGGTGGCGCTGGCTCGTGCACCCGGATCGCGGGCCTTTGCGCTGGGTTCCCGAACGGGCGCCCGTGACGGCTGCAGAGCTGTTTACGCCGCAAGTGCATGTCGTGCGAGCGCTATCGGCCGGCGGCAGTGGCGGCAGCTCCATGACATGGGAGTGTGGACGCGGAGAGGTCGTCGCCACATTGGCCGGTCGCGTCACATCCAACGGCGCCGCGAAGCTCTTGGGTGGCCTTCAAGTCACTTGCCAACCCGTCGATGTGCGCCAGGGCAGCCTGGTCGCAGCCGCCCCCCCCCAGGAAGGCCCCTTCTACGGCGGCCAAGGATCGGACGGCCGTTTCCACCTCACATGCGCACCCGGCGACGTTGCCGTCGGCTTGCACGGCCGCGCCGGCGCACTGGTGGACGCGGTCGGCCTCATCTGCGCTCGGGGCCCCTCCGTCGCGACCGATGCAGCAGGAACGCCAAGTCTGCGCGCCAGCAACAGGTACCGCACCACGGCCGAGGGCGGCGCGGGCGGCAACGCCTTCGCCCTGGAGTGTCCGGATGGCAGCGTGTTCTGGGGCCTGCGCGCCCAGGGCGCGGCACTCATCGATCAGGTCGGTCTGGCATGTGGGGCCATCGACGCAGCTTTCTTCGCGTCCACCGGCACGTCCACCATGGGAGGGCGCCCGTGACCCACCCCGAACTCAGCATCGTGATTCCCGCCTGCAACGAAGCGTCGCGCCTGCCGCGCACGATCGCGGCGGTCACAGCGTGGCTCGACGCCAACCATTCAGACGCCCAGCTGATCCTGTCGGATGATGGCAGCAAAGACGGCACGCCAGCGCTGATCCGCGCTGCGGCATACCGCGATCCCCGCATCCTGGCCGTCTGCGACCCCGTCAACCGCGGCAAGGGCGCGGCACTGCGCCGAGGTGTGGCGCGGTCCACGGGCTCGGCGGTGCTCTTCTTCGACGCCGATCTATCTTATCCTCTTGATACGATTGACGTGGCTCTCGATGGACTGCGAGCGGGAGCCGATCTCGTCATCGGTGCGCGCGACCTGAATCCAGATCACGGGCACCGCGGCTACTCGCTGGTGCGACGCGCCGCTACGGCCGTGTTCAACGGTGTGGTCGACAAATCCCTGGGCCTTGGCATCGGCGATACCCAGTGTGGTTTCAAGGCATTTCGTGGCGATATCGCGCGGTCGCTGTTTGCCGAACTGACGATTGAGCGCTTCGCTTTCGATGTCGAGTTGCTCTACCTCGCGCGGCGTTGGTCGCTACGGATCGAGCGCATCCCGGTCGAGATGACGCACGCGAGCGGCAGTTCCGTGCACTTGATGCGCGACAGCGCGCGCATGTTGCGTGACATCCTGCGCATTCGCGTCCGCGGCCAGCGCGGGCAGTATCCGGCGGGTCCAAGAGCCGGCAACGATCAGGAATTCAAGTAGAAAAAGGGCGTGTGGGCGACACCGCCACGACGGCTGGCGATTGCATCAGCGCCCGTGCCGCAACGGATCTGCGAACCGCGGTAGCGGCGCCGGCATGCGCGGGCCGAGACTCGGTCGTTCCGGCCGCGGCGACTGCAACGGCGCGGACCATGGCCAGGATCGGCGACCGAGATCCTCCAGACGCACAAAGCCCCAGGGCACCTGCGCCAACGTCGCCGCCAACAGTTCGTCCTGCGCGGCGAGCCGGACTCGAGACAAGCCCATCGTGCCGAGACATTCCGCGACAGCGGTGCGCACCGCGAGCCGTTGGGCGCCCTGCTCGGCGCGCGCACTCAGCGTTTCCGCTGTGGGATCCGGACAGTCATCGGGATGCGGATTTCGCAACACCCGCCAATGATTGCGCCGGAAGATGACCTTCAAGTCCTTTGGCAGTTCGCGTTCGTAGGCTGCCGGCGCTGCGCGGATCTCGTCATAGAGCGCGATGTAGTCGTAGCAATGCCCATGATCGCGCCACGAAAACGCGTCGTGCTGGTCCCATGGCGGCGCGGGAAACGCTGTCGCCTTGTTGACGACCACCGGCTTCGAACTCGTGTCCGCAAACGAATACGGCACATATCCACCCCGCATCACACCGTAGTACTCGCCGATGTTGTTGAAGATATGGTAGCGGAATCGGTCGCTCGCCCGCTTGCTGCGCAGCGTCAACACCGACTTGCCAGGCGGGATGGCAGCGTACGCCTCGCGGATTGCGCCGTACTCCTTACGGGTTTGCACAAATGCACGCGCCGTCAGGATCGGCAGTGCCACAGCCGCGGCGAGGAGCAAGGCGGTGCCCAGCCAAACACGTTTGCTCGTACCTTCTTGCGGCTGCAACGGCTTGAGCGCCAACGACAGGACGCCGAGGATGGCCAGCACTTCGATGAGGCGGAAGTTGACTCCGTGCAGCCAGATTGGCCGAACCAGATGCTGCGGAAATACGAAGTAGGCGATGGTGGTCAAGCACAGGGACCAGCCGACGTAGGAACTACCTGATACTTCTTTCGATCCAACTGGAGGTACCGGCCTGCTTGCGCGCGCCGCGCCCACCAGCCACAGCGCCATGCCCAGCAGCCAGATGGCGCTCACGATCTCGCCGGGCTGGCGCGCCAACCCCGCGGTGGGGTCGGCCGTGCCGAGTGCGTCGAACATGCGGTCGGCCATCTGACGCACATTCTCGATCGGCCCCAGGTGCTCGCCTGCGTAGACCTGCGAGAGCCGGGCGAAAAAGCCGGCCCCGCGCTGCGCCTGAGTCTGATCGCTGGTGCGCACGCCTTCGGCGAGCACGAAGTAGGTCAGAAACCAGGGCAGCAAGACCGCGATCGATGGCAAGCCGAGCAGCAGATCGCGCAGCGGCCACCAGAGCGTCTGCCGCCAACCTTGCCGCACACCCATGACCAAGGACAGGGTGGGCAGCAAGGCGAGCCCGACAGCCCACAGCAGGTAGTGCGTCGTCGCCTGCAGGCACAGCCACGCCACGACGACCGCGGCGCGCCGCCAGGACGGACGCTGCAGAAGCCGCAGATGCGCCGCGAGCATCCAGAAAAAGATCGGGATCGACATGAGGAAGTTGAGAAACCCCATGAAGAAATCGGCATTGAGCATCCACGGGAAGACGGCCAGCACGAGCCAGCGATCGTGGCGCGCGGCGCGCAGCAAGGACAGCGCGGACCATGGAACCGCGGCAAGACACGCGGACAGGATGACGCGGTTGGCCCACTCGACACCGCCCAGGTAAGCCAGCCAATCCACCAGTTTGTAATAGCTGAGATAAGGCACGATGGCGTGCACCGGGATGTAGTGCTGCTGAAGAACCGGATCGCTACCCAGGTTGTGTAGGATCGTCATCAGATGCAGGTGCGAGCCGGTATCGACGGTCGGCAGGATGTCGGTGCACCACAACGGCGCAATCCCTAGTAGAGTCAGGGCGATTGCAACGACATGAAACATCGCGGTGGCGCGGCCGTGGCGCGCGGGCTCTTGCTGCGGAGTGGACGGCGCGTTCATCAGGGGCGGACCAAAGTCGGGGGTGCGTGGCCCCTGCAGCAGGCGGCGGAGATCATAGGGCACGATCCGCAGACGCGCCAGCAGAGCCACGATCCGGATCCGCGTTTGCTGCCGCCCGCAGACGATCGTAGCATGGGCCGCATGTCCGAGCGCACGGCCTCGTTTTCCGCCCAACCCAGCCCGAGGTGTTCCATGTTCGCCCTGTTTGCCCGCCGCCTGCGCCTATTGGCAGGCTCCGTCGCCTTGAGTGCTGCCGCTGTACCCTGCGCCGCGTTTGCAGACCCTTTCAATAACGGCGACATGATGGTCGGTCGCACCATCAAAATCTCGGCGGATGATCGGACCTTCAGCGCGGGTGCGAATTTCCAGATCGCACCCGTCAACGCAATCGTCCAATCGGTAGCCAAGAAGGCGATGGACGCGGCCAAGGCGCAGAACCCGGAAGGCGCGAAGCTGCTCGTGTATGCGAATACGCCGGCCGTCAGGGCCGCTGTCAACAGCAACGACCCTGCGAAATTCAAGAGTGAAATCATTGCAGAGATGAAGAGACATGGGCAAACGCCAACGGCGGAACAGCAAGCAGCCATCGACGCCGTCGCCAAGGATGCGAGTGAACTCAAAAAGATGAGTGCGATCATCGACATGATCAACCTGGCCAACAAGCCGCAGCAGGCGCTGACCTTCAGCCTGGAGCCGTACGCGACACTCAACCTCAAGCCTGTCAGCGTGACGGCGCGCCTGGCCCTGGCGGGATTCCGCACGGACAGCGCGGGCACCCAGCTGTCACTGGGCAACTTGGGGCTCGACGTCAAGACCGGGGATACGTACGGCGCATCCGGTCTTGCATTCGGTTGGTCGGCGGGTGCATCGCTCTACGCCCCGACCGGCACCTCAGAGGCGGATACGATTGCGCTGTCGAACATCCTGGCCGCGCCGCGCTACCTCCATAATTATCTGACGTATTCCCCATATGCAGTGATCGGTGCAGAACTGGCGATTCTCAAGTTGACGGTGCGCGGCGAGTATGTCGACATGCGACCCGCGCGCGGTGCCAATGATCTCCGGCGCATGGCCTACTTCAACTTCGGCGCCGGGTTGTTGGCGGATCTCGGCTTTCTCGGCTTGTCGCTCGAGCTCGACGGCTTGAAGGCCATCGAGAACGCGCCGGCGATGGACGACGTCTGGCTCGCAACCGGCGGTTTACGCACGTACATGGGTCCTGTTCAACTCGGTCTGGGCTTGCAGGTTCCGCTGGTCAGCGCGGGCGCCGCATCGGGCTCGATGGGCGGCGTCAACCTCGGATCGCCTTCGAAGTTCAGCGTCCTGGTCAACGGTCAGGTCAAGTTCTAGGAGTCTGTCGGAGATTCGGTGATGCAATGGCATGGATGAAACACCCGCGCGAGGCGCGTTCGCGATGACTCTCCCTCTCGCGCGCGTCGTCGTGGCCGATGAATGCGGCCGGATCTTCGACCATCCCAGCCTCGCCCTCGTCGCGTGGGATGGCGAGGTGCTGCGCCGTCCCACTGCGCAGGAACTGATTCCCCTGCCCAAAGGTAGTGATCTCCATGTGCTGCCGATGCGGCGCCCCCTCGCCGTCGATCCCACCGTAGACGAACTCGTTGAAGTCGAAGGCGACGCCGTCACGGGTCCTTTGCAGGCGGTCAGCGCTTTTCTCGCTCCCGCCTACCTGCGCTTGATGCATCCCGCGTTCGAAACGATGGAGGGCGCGCCCGACTTGACGCTTTTTGCGTACACTGCCGTCGGCTGGATGAATGGACGCTTCTACGTGCCGGCCATGCGCGTCGATGCCGACAAGCGTCAGGATCCGTATCGGTTCGACATTGCGGCGATCCAACACGAGATCGAGGCTTTTCGCACCACGTATCCGCGCAACGGCACGGTGCGCCACCTGGAGCACTGCGCCCTGGTCTATGGTTGCCGCGCGGCGCAGAACTTCTTTCTCGGTCGCTTCGAAGCCCCGCTTCCCGCCGCATCGACCTGCAACGCCGCGTGCGTCGGATGCATTTCGGATCAACCCGACGACAGCGGCTTTGCAGCGAACCATGAGCGAATGAAAGTGCCCGCCAATGCAGATGATCTGATCGAGACCGCTCTCGGACACCTGCAGCGGGTGCCGGGCGGCGTGGTCAGCTTCGGCCAAGGCTGTGAAGGCGAGCCGCTCATGCAGCCCAAGGTGCTGGAGGCAACGATCCGCGGCATCCGCGCCCGCACCGACAAGGGAGTCATCAACCTCAACAGCAATGCGTCATTGCCGCGCGTCGTCGCACGCCTGGCCGATGCCGGATTGGATTCGCTGCGCATCAGCATGAACTCGGCGCAGCCGCGCTGGTATGACGCCTACTACAAACCGCGCGGCTACGGCCTGCACGATGTATTGCAGTCGGCCATCGAGATGTCGCAGCGGGGACGCTACGTCAGCCTCAACTACTTCGTCTTTCCGGGCGTGAGCGATTCACCCAGGGAAATCGAGGCAGTGAGTCGGTTCATCGAGGCGGGCGGCGTGCAACTTGTGCAACTGCGCAACCTCAATATCGATCCCGAATTGTACCTGCGTGTTCTGGGCGACCAGGCCGTGCAACAACCCGTGGGCGTTGCCGGCCTGGTCCAGGTGCTGCGCAAGCGCTTTCCGCACCTGCGGTTCGGCTACTACAACCCGCCGCGCAGCAAAATGGGTCGTGCGGGACCGCTGCCGGGAACCAGGCCGCTCGCCTGACCCCCGTCGCGCAGGTGGCGACGACGCAAGCTTCGCGCCGCCGCCACCGCGGATCGCGTACGCCTACGCCAGCGCAAGCGGCGCGCCCGCCGACTCGGACGGCGCCTTGCGCGGGCTGAGGAAGTGCACATGGTGCGCGCGCACTTCTCGGTCGGTGTGCTCCTGACCGTCCTTGCCCGTCCAAGAGTGACTGCGCAGCGACCCCTCGACATAGACCAACCGGCCCTTGTCGAGGAACTGCGAGCACTGCTCGGCCAGCTTGTCAAAGACCACGACGGTGTGCCATTCCGTGTCCTTCTCCATGCTTCCCGGCGCATGCGCCGTGTGCGACGTCGCGACACGCAGCTTGGCCACCGAACCACCCGACTGGGTCTTGAACAGTTCCGGCTTGTTGCCCAAACGACCAATGAGAAGCACCTTGTTCAAATCCGCCATCTTCCACTCCATCACGGCCAACGGCCGTCCAATGCGCCAACCCTGGCGCGCTCTTGCAAGACCACGCAATTACGCGGCCTCTTCGAGATCACTGCCTGTCGCCAGATCCACGGGCGCATCGCCCAGGGCCGCCACGATGCGGTCGCACAACTCCGGACGGCTCTTGAGTTCCGCCAGCGCGCGATCGCGTCCCTGCCCGACCAACTCGTCGCCGAAGCGATAGAATGCACCGCTGCGGCTGATGACGCCCTGCGCAGTCGCAAGATCAAAGACCTCGCCTTCCTTGGTGAATCCCTGACCAAAGACGAGATCGATCTCACACTGGCGAAACGGCGGCGCCATCTTGTTCTTGACCACCTTGATCTTGGTGCGGTTGCCATAGACAGCCTCGCCGCGCTTGAGGGAACCGATACGTCGCACGTCGAGCCGCACAGAGGCATAGAATTTCAATGCGTTGCCGCCGGTCGTCGTCTCGGGGCTTCCCATAATCACGCCGATTTTCATGCGGATCTGGTTGATGAAGACCAGGGTCGTCCCCGTCTGATGGGCAAGCGACGCCAGCTTGCGCATGGCCCGGCTCATGAGGCGGGCTTGCAGGCCGACGTGGTTGTCGCCCATTTCGCCGTCGATCTCGGCCTTGGGTGTCAGCGCGGCGACCGAATCGACGACGACGACGCCCACTTCGCCCGACCGCACGAGCGCTTCGACGATGTCCATCGCCTGCTCGCCGCAGTCGGGTTGCGACAAGAGCAGCCGTGAGCAATCGCAGCCGATCTCCTTGGCATAGCGCAGATCGAGGGCATGCTCGGCATCGATGAACGCCGCAACCGCGCCTGCCTTCTGCGCTTGCGCGACGATCGACAACGCCATCGTGGTCTTGCCGCTCGACTCCGGCCCGTAGATCTCGACGATGCGACCCTTGGGCACGCCGTGGATGCCCAGCGCGCGGTCGAGCGCGAATGAGCCGGTCGAGATCGTCTCGATGCCTTGCTCGATCGCCGGGCCGTCTGCCTGCATGATCATGCCGCGACCGAACGCCTTTTCGACCGACTTAATCAAATCATCCAATGCCTTGCTGACCGTCTTGTCCTTCATGAGTAGCTCCCTTCCACATCCTGGCGACGTGCGCCTCCCCGAACACCGGGTCGCCGCAGGCCGCACGCTCTCGCGCCCGATGGCGCAGTTCCGCACAGTCTCACGCCGCGGTGGCGCGGGCCGGTTCGTCGAAGTGTCGATATTGCAATGCTTCTGCGATGTGCTCGCCGCCGATGTCCATCGCACAGTCCAAGTCCGCGATCGTCCGAGCGACGCGCCAGATGCGGTCGTGGGCACGCGGAGAAAGGCCAAAGTTCTCGATGGCGCGCAGCAGCAGGTCGTGGACCGGGCCCGCCAGCGGACTGGTCTGGCGCAACACGGGCATCGGCACGGTGGCATTCGGCGCGGCGCCGTGGTGTGCGTGCCGTTCCCGTGCCTTGTCGCGCGCCCGGCACACGCGGGCCTGAACCAGATCGGACGTCTCACCCGGCGGGCTGTGGCGCAGCATGGCGGGCGTCAACGTCGGCACCTGGATTTGGATGTCGATGCGATCAAGAAGCGGTCCTGACAGACGCGCACGGTAGCGCTCAAGTGCCACCGAACTGCAAGTACATCGATGTACTTGTGAAGTCGCGTGACCGCAAGGACAGGGATTCAACGCAGCGATGAGCATGAACCGGGCAGGAAATCGCACCGTCTGCCTCGCGCGCGTCACGGTGACGGCGCCGTCCTCCAGCGGTTGACGCAACGTCTCCAGGACAATACGCGGAAATTCAGCCAGTTCGTCCAGAAACAGCACACCGTTGTGCGCGAGCGAAACCTCGCCCGGCTTGGGCTGCGAGCCGCCACCCACCAGCGCCGCCGCACTGGCTGTATGGTGCGGCGCACGAAACGGACGCTGGCGCAGCAATCCCGAACCACTGCCGAGCAGTCCGGCAACCGAGTGCACCTTGGTCACCTCGATGGCTTCGTCGGGTTCCAGCGGTGGCAGGATGAGCGGCAACCGACGCGCGAGCATCGTCTTGCCCGTTCCGGGCGTGCCCACCATCACGATGTTGTGACCGCCAGCCGCCGCCACCTCCATCGCACGCTTGGCCAGCGCATGACCGCGCACGTCCGACCAGCACAGCGCAGTTCGAGGCGGCGGAGGGACCGTCGCATCCGGGACGGCTGGCCACTCGCGCGACTCGCGCAGAAGATCAACCACTTCCCCCAGATCCACGCACGGACGAACTTCGATGCCACCCACTGTCTGCGCTTCACGGGCATTGCCAGCAGGGCACAAGATGCCGCGCAGGCCGAGGTTGCGCGCCATCTCCGCGACGGCCAGGACGCCGGGCACGCAGCGCACGCTGCCCGTCAGCGCCAATTCACCGATCACGACCCAACCTTGCAGCGATTCGTGCGGCAGGACGCCCGACGCGGCCAAGACGGCCAAGGCGACTGGCAGGTCGTAGCAGGTCCCCTCCTTGCGCAAGTCCGCCGGCGCCAGGTTGACGATGACGCGCGTCTTGGGAAAGGGAAGCTCTGCGTGTCGAATTGCGCTTCTCACCCGCACCCTGGCTTCCCGCACGGAGAGCTCCGGCAGTCCCACTGTGTCGAAAGAAGGAAAGCCGCCAGACACATCGCATTCGACCTCTACCGGTCGCGCATCCACGCCCGCCAGTGCCGCACTCAAGACTTTGGCCAGCATCGCCCTCTCCCCGCGCCGCACGGCAGCGCTTCTGAGCGACACTTGTGCAGGCTCCGTGCCAAGTCTGATATCGATTGATTTCAGCGCGTTGCAATTCAACTCAGGTCTCAGTCTCACGCCGGTACCAGTCTCGGTGAGACCTGTCAGCGCGAGACCAGAATCCTGCGCCGCCGCTGCCGCGAAACCACACGCGGATTGACAGGCGGAGCCCACCCGCCTAGCATGCGGGCCCCTTGTCGGAGGCCGGATCGCGTGTCGCTGGTGCTAAAAATCGCTGATATTCCGAGCACACCGGTGACAATCCAGACCCGGTTGGCGACTGCATGGTGCGGCGAACGGCTGGGCCCCGTTTACCGCTCAGCCGACACGACGCTGCCTGTCCGCGTACGCGCGGTGCAAGTAGCGGGAGTCATCGACGTCGAGGCCGGGGTGCAAGGACGGTTCGCGTTCGACTGTAGCCGATGCGCAGAACCAGCTGAAATAACAGTAGAAACTGACTTCAAGCACCACTTCGTCGCGCCCGGGCACCTCGATGCCGGCGACGGCTTTGCCGACTTCGATGCCGATCCAGATGTCAGCGAGCACGATGGCGTGCACGTCGATCTCGAAGAATTGTGTATTGAATACACGCTTCTGGCTCTACCCAATGTGCCGGTGTGCAGCGAAAACTGTCGCGGCCTGTGCCCGACCTGCGGCGCCAACCGCAACCGCGAGACCTGCGCCTGCGACACGACCGTCGACGCCGCGTCGCCGTGGTCAGCGCTGGCGGGCGTCAAGCTCGAGTCGAAATAGCAAATTTTCAAGGAGAAACCAATGGCCGTCCCAAAGAAGCGTATGTCCAATTCCAAGACCGACAAGCGCCGCGCCAACCACGACATCATCACGGCACCGACGCTGTCGATTTGCCCAGCCTGCACGGCACCAGTGCGTCCCCACCACGTGTGCGGCCAATGCGGCAAGTACCGCGGACGCGAAGTGCTGAAGGACATTACGGGTACTCCAGAAGTGGGCGGCGAAGCGTAGCCGAGGCTGGCCATGGCCCGCAGCTTCTCGTGCGCCACACTGGTCCTGCTCGTGGCGGCTTGCGCCAGTGACCCCGCGCCTTTGCAGCAGGCAGCGCCGACAACAACTGCGCCTGCAGGCGCGGTCCTGACCGGCCCGCTCACTGCGCGCGTCAAGAACCGGGCCGTGATCCTGCAGTGGGAAGAAGACGAATACCAGTTCCACTGCCTGACGTTGACACAGGAGCGGCCCGGCAAGCCCAAGCCGGCGCAAGTCGTGATCTGTCCAAACGAATCTGGACGCACGACGATCACGATTGGTGACACGCCGGGCCAGGACGGCGTCGACTATGCCTGGACATCGCTGAACGAATTCGTGCAGGGTCCGGCGACGTGGCAGTTGCGCGGCGGCACACCGTACGGCTACGGCAACAAGAACGACGCCGCCAAGGGCACGATCAAGCTGGGTCCGCATTTTGATGGCGCATGCACGTCCAAGGATGTCCAGGTCGCGGGACTGTTCGAGTGGCACGACAAGGCCCCGATAACGCTGGATGTTTCGATCAAGCTCGCGACGGCAGCGCAGAGCAAGCTCGCCATTTCGCGGCCCGACATCTGGATCGATGCCGTGACGGCAAAGGGCAGTGGATCTGCCGGCGGCACCCTCAGCTTGAGCTACACCTTTGATACCGCGGGCATGTACACCGTGGAGCTGAACAACCCGGGCGGCGGCGCGATCCTGAACTGTGCGGTGTATGTCGGCGCGGCCATTCCGCTGATCCCGGTCGAGGTCACCGGCGGCAAGGGCCTGAGCGACGCGCCGACGCCCGCCATGCTGAGCACGATGCGCGGCCAACTGCTGACGCTGATCAATGCGGCGCGTGCGACAGTCGCCGAAAGTCCGTTGGTCTTGGATGAGAAACTCAACGAGATCGCGCAGTATCACTCTGACGACATGAGCACACGCAACTACTTTGCCCACCAGGATCCGGACGGGCTCGGGCCGGGCGATCGTGCCAAGAAATTTGGTTTTTCGGGACCGATCGGCGAGAACCTGGCGTCCGACATGAGCGTCGCCGGCGCCAACAGCGGTCTCTATTGGAGTGCCGGCCACCGCGCCAACATGCTCGGCAAAGACTGGGGCCGCGTCGGTCTGGGCTTTGCCAAGGCGGCCGGCGCGAGCAGCAACATCTTGGTCACAGAGAACTTCTCGACGCCTGCCAAGTAGGCGTTGCCCGGTCGCAAAGAGAGGAAGCCATGCGTATCGCCCTCGCCTCCGACCATGCGGCCGTCGACATGCGCTTGGCAGTCGCCGAACACCTCGTCGCCCAAGGCCATGTCGTCGAGGACTTGGGTGCGGATCCCGGCCAACGCGTCGACTATCCGGACTATGCCGCCGCCGTGGCAGGCGCTGTCATCGCCGGTGGCTGCGATCGCGGCATCCTGTTGTGCGGCAGCGGCATCGGCATGAGCATCGCCGCCAACAAATTCGCGGGCATCCGCGCGGCGCTCGTCCACGACGCGACGACGGCGCGCCTGTGCAAAGAACACAATGACGCCAATGTCCTGTGTCTCGGCGCGCGCACGACCGGGCCCCTGATTGCGTTGGATTGCGTTGACGCCTGGCTCGCCGCGTCGTTCGACACACGACACCAGCATCGCCTTGATCTTATAACGAAAATCGAGGACTGAAGGCGACTCATGCGTTGTCCCAAGTGCGCCGATCTCAGTGACAAGGTCGTGGATTCACGACTGATGCCGCACGGTGACGCGATCCGTCGGCGGCGCGCTTGCGAAGGGTGCGGGCACCGCTACACCACCTACGAACGCGTCGAAGTCTCGCCCGTGCTGGTGGTCAAGAAGAACGGCCAACGCGAGGAGTTTCAACGCGACAAGCTGCTCGGCGGCCTGCGCAAGGCGCTGCATCGGCGGCCGGTCTCGGCGCAGGCGTGTGACGAGTTCGTGCGCGGGGTAGAACAGAAGCTGGCTGAGGCGGGGGCGCGCGAAGTGGCGACGGCCGAGTTGGGCGGGTTCGTCATGGAGTTCCTGCGCCGCGAAGACCACATCGCCTACATCCGTTACGCGAGTGTCTACAAGGACATTCATGATATTGCCGATCTCCTTGATGAAGTGCGACAGCTCGCGGCCGAAAGGCCCGAAGGCGGCAAACGATGAGCAGCGACGACGATGCCCGTTGGATGCGCCGCGCCATCGAGGTCGGCGCGCGCGGCGGCAAGTCCGTGCGCCCCAATCCGAGGGTCGGGTGCGTGCTCGTGCGGGACGGCGTCGAGGTGGCCGTGGGCCACCACGACCTCTGCGGCGGCCCACACGCGGAGGCGATCGCGCTCGAAATCGCGGGCGGCGCTGCGCGCGATGCGACGGCGTATGTGACGCTTGAGCCATGCAATCATTGGGGAAAGACTCCACCGTGCGCCAGTGCTTTGATCCAGGCCGGCGTGGCGCGTGTCGTCGTGGGCGTGGCAGACCCGCACCCGTTGGCGAGCGGCGGGCTGGCAGCGTTGCAGGCCGCAGGAGTCGAAGTCGCGTTGGGCGTCGAGGCGCAAGCAGCGCGCGAACTGGCCGAAGTATTTCTGACGATGATGGAGAAGAACCGACCGTTTGTGCAGTGCAAGCTGGCGATGAGCCTCGATGGCCGCACGGCGGCGCCCGACGGCAGTTCACGCTGGCTGACTGGCATTGAGACACGGCGGATGGTGCACCGCTGGCGCGCCGAGGCCGACGCCGTGCTGATCGGCAGCGCGACGGCCCTGGCCGATGACCCACGCCTTGATGTGCGGGAACTGCCGGACGCCCATGCCTATGCATGGCCCCTGCGCATCGTGCTGGATCGCCGGCTGCGGTTGCCACCGACCAGCCACCTGGCCGACACGGTGCGCCAGCAAACGCTGGTGTTCTGCGACGATTCCCAGTTGGCGCGCTGCCTTGCGGCGGACGACCTGCGGCGCCGCGGCGTCGAGATTTCCTGCATCCCCAAGACCGACGAGGAGTCATGGCTGGGCGCGGTGCTGTGCAGCCTCAAGGAGCGCGGCTTGTGCCACATCCTGTGCGAGGGCGGCGCCGCCTTGGCGGCTTCGTTGGTGGGCGAAAGCATGGCCGACCGGCTCGATATCTTGGTGGCGCCCAAGCTGCTCGGCGCCGGCTGGCCGCTCTTGACCGAGATCGGCGTCACGACGATGGCCGCCGCGGTGCCCTACCGTTTTGCTGCGCCGCAGCAGGTAGGTGGGGACGTGTGGCTGACAGCGCGCCCGCTGCGCGAGAGAGCATAAGGAGAACGCATGTTCACTGGGTTGATCGAGGCCATGGGTACGTTGACGGCGTGGCGGCCCCAAGGCGGCGGTGCGCGCATGGTGATTCGCGGCGCGTGGCCGCAAGGCGAGGCGGCGCGCCTGAGCATTGGCGATAGCGTTGCAGTCAACGGAGCTTGCCTGACAGTCGTCGAGGTGGTGCCGGACCAGCCGGCGCTGCAACTCGGCTTCGATCTGTCGCATGAAACCCTGGCCCTGACCGGTTTCGCGGACTTGCAGCCGGGTGATCCCGTGAATTTGGAGCGCGCGCTGCGCCTGGGCGACCGGCTCGGCGGTCACCTTGTCACGGGCCATGTCGACGGGCTCGGCTGCCTCGTGCAGAAGATCGACCGCGGCGATGCCTGGGATCTGCTCTACGCCGTGCCACCCAATCTAGCGCCGGAAATCGTGCACAAGGGCAGCCTCGCCATCGACGGCGTGTCGCTGACCGTCAATGGCACGCCGCCGGGCCACGCGACCGTGACGATCATTCCCCACACCGCCACGCACACGCAGCTGCTGTGGGGTCGCGAAGGCAAGCGTGTGCATCTGGAGACGGATCTGCTCGCCAAGCATGTCCGGCGGCTGCTGCAGTGTGCGTCCACAGCTGGACCTTCAGATGGTGTGACGCTGCAGTTGCTTGGCCGCGCCGGCTTCCTCGGCGATCGCGACGCGTGATCGCATGATGTAATATCGTTACAGATCAGCGGGTTTTCTTTGAGCCACGCGCCGGCGAATCGCTGCCAAGACTTGCCGCGCTGGTTGACGAGATCCGCGAACCGGCACGCCGGTTTGACATCCGCACGGCAGCGAAAAGCTCGACCGCCTCCCCAGCCTCGGCTATCGTGCCCCGGGTAGACACAGCCGCGTGAGGGCAATGTGCCGCATTTGAATGGCCATGGCTGCACGCCTGCGGCCAGCGCAGCGGGTCCCGCCCTGGCAGGGCTGGAGCCCACCTGTGAAACTTGGTATGGTCACGCCATGCGTCCGGCAAACAGGAGCAGTTGACGATGCGTTGCGCCTTGCTATGCGCGTGGGTGGGCTGCCTGTCGGCGCTGCCGGCGCTCGCGCAGTCGCCGCCCATGCCGCTGCCTGATCCGGTCACGGCGTCGGCGGCGCCGTCGGCGGCCACATTGCAGGAAGCGACGGTGCTGAGAGTCGAAAGGCCCGTCGCCTCGGTGCGCGTGGCGATTCGCGAAGGCCGTTTCGAAACGGCGTTGGCGTCGGTCGATGCCCTGCTCACCCGCGTGCCGCACGACGACGAACTGCGCCTGACACGCGCGCGGCTGCTGTACTGGCTTGGCAGAAATTTTGAAGCAGAGCGCGAGCTTGGGCCGCTTCGAACCCGTCATCCCGGTGATCGCGACATGCTGGAATTGGACGGCCAGATCCAGCTCGCGCAGGACCATCTCGAGCGGGCGCTCCAGCTGCTGCGGGCTCTGGAGGAGGCGGGCGACACGCGGCCGACGACCCACCAACGCGTCATCGATCTGCAGTTGCAGCTCGACAAAGACGAGGACGTCGTAGAGGCGCTGCGTCTGGGCGGTACGTTGACCGAGGAGCAGGGTCTGCGCCTCGCCCAGATCCAGCATCCGGTCTACGTCGATGCGATCGGCATGACGACCTTGCATGCAGGTGCGACGTGGGAACGCTTTGAAGTGACGGGCGGTTATCGGCTTTCACCGCGGCTGACGCTTCTGGCCGGCGGCATCTACGAGCAGCGCCCTGTCGAGTCGGCCTACGCGGGCAAGTTCGAGGCCTATGCCAACAAAGGTCCATTTGCGGGAATGCTGTACTTCGCCGCATCGCCTTCCAGCACGTTCCTGGCGACTTATGACGTTCGCGGCGAAGTGGGCGTGTCGCTGGCACGCAGCTTCGGGCTCAATGTCTATGGCCGCTATGCCCACTACACACTCGTGGATCTCACAATGGTCGGGCCGAACTTCTCCGTCACCAATGGCGCTTGGATGCTGACGCCAGGCTACCTCGCTTCGATCGCGCGGCCGGGAAATCCTGTCAACCATACAGGATTTTTCAAGATTCGCTGGCAGCCCACTGCGCCCAGCGCCCTGCTGTTGTGGACGTATGTCGGTCAGGATCCGGCATTTACTGAGCGATTTCGCGTTGGTATGAATGCAGCCATCGGCCTGACGGTGCTCTTCGGCGTAGATCACTGGTGGAATGGGCAGTTCGGAACGAGGGTGTCGATCTCGCACACCCAACCGTTCGCAAATACGGATCCCTACACCGAGTTCGCGCTCGTCTTGAGGGGGCGCCTGTGAACCTCGAACAACTGTCCTTTTCGGAGCTGGTCATCTTGCTGTTCGTGGCGCTCGAACTGCTCGTTGTCGCAGTGGCCCTGGGCGCCATGATCGTCGTGCGCAACCGCGCGATTCGGCGTGAGTCGGCCTTCGACGCGGTCAAGCGCGTCCTGGGCGACCTGACCGCACGCATGGGCCGCGGCGCCGACCCTGCGCTGCGCTCGCGGGCGCTCACGGTGCTTGCCACGCTGACCACCGACCACGCGCGGCGCCTGCTGACGGAAATGGCCGAATATGCCGGCCCCGGACGCGCGCAGGTCTACGAAGAACTCTACGCGGCCGCAGGTCTAGCCACCGAAGCCCGCGCCAATGCCGCCGCGCGCCCTTGGGAACGGCTGCGTGTCATCCGCGAGGCGCGCGCGCTTTCCGATCCGGCGCGGTTGCTGGCAGCGCTGGTACGCGATGAGGCACCTGATGTACGGCTGGGCGCTTTCGAGGCGCTGTGCGCGCTGGGCCGCGCCGATGAGGCCCTGATTGCGCTGTCGGCCATTGCCGGCGACGGTCGCCTCAATCGGGTGCGCGCCATGGACGCGCTGGCCACGGCGTTGCCCTTCCCGCAAGATGCGCTGATTGGCATGGCGCATACGGATCAGGCTGAATTGCGCCAGGTTGTCGTGGCCACGCTCGGGCTCGCGCGCTGCCGCGCCGGCATCGATGTGATCATCGCCGCCGTGACAGATCCGGATGCCGAAGTTCGCATTCAGGCACTCAAAGCTGTGCGCGAGCTCAAGGACGTTTCTGCGCTGCCGGCTTGCCTCAGCGCCCTGCGCGACGAGCGCTGGGAAGTCCGCTCGGAATCGGCGCGCACGTGCGGCGCCCTCGGGCACGCGGGTGCTGCCGAATCCATCGCGGCACTGCTGGACGACGAAGCGGAATGGGTGCGCCACAATGCGGCGCTCGCCTTGACGCGCTGTGGCCCCGCAGGCATCGCTGCATTGCGTGCCGCCGCGGCGCGCAACAACGAGTCTGCGAGCAGCGCGCTGGCCGAAGCGCGCCTATCGGTCGCCGACGATACCGTGGCGGGCGGGGCCATGCCGCCGCCGATTCCCCAGATGTAGGGAGGCTACGACCAGACGTTGATTGAGTTTTTCAACATCTTCGTACTGCTCTACTTCGTCGCGCTGACGGCGGGCTATATCGCCTTGTTCGTCGCCGCGGTGGTTGGCGTCATTCAAGTGCGCCGCGACCTGGAAGGCAGTTCGCCCGAATCGGTCAACACGCGCGGCCGTGCGACGCTGCCGATTTCAATCCTGGTTCCGGCGCACAACGAAGAAAAGACCGTGGTCGAATCGGTGCGCGCCCTGCTGAAACTGCGCTATCCGGAACACGAAGTGGTGGTCGTCAACGACGGCTCATCCGATCGCACGATGGCGCGCCTGCGCGCCGCCTTTGCGCTCGAGGCCGTGCCCATCGACGTGCGCCTGGATCTGTCGTGCAAGCCGATTCGCGCCACATACCGCTCCGCGATCTACAAGCGCTTGATCGTCATCGACAAGGACAATGGCGGCAAGGCCGACGCCCTCAACTGCGCCATCAACGCCTCGCGCTTTCCCCTCGTGTGCGCCATCGACGCCGATACGCTCATCTTGCCGGACGCGCTGTTGCGCCTCGTGCGTCCCTTCCTGACCGATGTCGACGTGGTCGCGGTCGGCGGCACCATCTGCCTGGCCAATGGGTGCCGCATCGAAAAAGGCACCGTCGTCGAGATGGGCCTGCCCAAGAGCTGGCTCGCGCGCTTTCAGGTCATCGAATACTTGCGCGCCTTCTTGGTCGGCCGCCTCGGCTGGGACCGAATGGGCGGAAACTGAATTATTTCAGGCGCTTTCGGCCTATTCCGCCGCAGCGCGGTCGCGGCGGCCGGCGGCTATGCCCACGACTCTGTCGGTGAAGACATGGAACTGGTCGCGCGCCTGCGCCACCAGGTGCCCAGCTGGCTACAAGGCCGCGCCATCTGCCACCTGCCCGATCCTGTCAGCTTCACAGAAGCACCCGAGACTATGCGCATTCTCGGCAATCAGCGCGATCGTTGGCAGCGCGGCCTGGCCGACACGCTGTGGCGGCACCGCAAGATGGCGTTCAACCGACGCTACGGCGCCATCGGCCTCGTGGTCATGCCGTTCTACATCCTGTTCGAACTGCTCGGGCCGATCATCGAACTGTTCGGCTACGGTTACTTCGTCCTGATGCTGGTCGGCGGCGTGTTGGAACCCTGGTTTGCCACGCTGTTTTTCATCCTCGCGATGCTCATCGGCTTTCTGCTCTCGCTCGGCGCCATCCTGCTCGAAGAACTCTCGCTGTCGTTCTTTCGCGAGCGCGGCGACATGTGGCGGCTTGTTGCCGTCGCCTTGCTTGAGAACATCGGCTACCGCCAGGTGATTCTCTGGTACCGTCTGCGCGGCCTGTGGGGCTACGTCCGTGGCCGCAAAACGTGGGGCCGCATGACTCGGCTGGGCTTTGGCGGGCCGAGCAAGCAAAAACGCGAAGGCCGGGCGAGCGCCGCGCCGATTGCCGCCGTGGCGCTGCTGATCGCGGTCGTGTCACTGCCGGTTGGTTGGCTCATCAAGCCGCGACCACCGGCCAAGGTCGTGGTGCTGTCCAAAACGGTGCCGTTTGACTCGCGGCGCGAGCACAAGCGATTGATGTGGCTGTTTTCGCAAGCCAAGATCAGCCCACCCATGTCGCGGCTTCTGTGGGATTCCGCCCGGGACTACGTCGGCTACGATCCGAGCACACGCCGCGGCCACTTGCTCGACGACAAGGATCTGGCCCAAGCCAACCTGCTGTACATCGCTGATACTTACGGTGTTTATACGGACGACTACGACGCGATGCCGCGCCCGATTGCCCACCTGGAACTCTCCAAACGCATCTACGGTGGCCTGACAGAAAGCGACATGGATGTCGTCGAACGATTCGCGGCGCGCGGTGGAAGAATCGCAGCAGAATTCAATACTTTCGCCACACCGACGGACGGAGGGCCGCGTTCCCGGATGGAGAAGATGCTCGGTGTGCATTGGAGCGGCTGGGCCGGCCGGCGCGTCGAAAACTTCGCCGACGACCTGGAAATCGCGCAATGGGTGCAGAAGCGCTGGGCGGAAGAGACAGGAAAAGTCTATGATCTCGAAGGTCCTGGCATCCTGATGATCCACGAGGATGGCCGCGTCGTGTGCCTGCAGGAGGACGTCGATATTCCGGCGAATGCCATGGTACTGCACATGGGCGAAGACAACGTGCCGTACACATACTGGTTCGATATCGTGTCGGCAGATGTTTTGTCGAACGTTCGTGCGGAGTTCACTATCGAAACCACGGAAATCGGCAATCATCTGCTCAGGAAATTCGGTATTCCATCGCGTTTTCCGGCGGTCGTGCACGATGATGCCTACCGGCGCGTCTACGTGTGCGGCGACGTGGCAGACGGCGATTCGGCGCTGGGCCCGCCGTGGCTGGCCATCGTGCCGCGCATGCGTGCCTGGATGGCGCGCTTGAACCTGGTTCCCGAAGATGTGCGTTTGCTGTGGAAGATTCATGCGCCGCTGATCAACCGCATCCTGGAGGCGCCGCCGTGAGACGAGGGCGGGCGCCGCTGCTCGGGGTATGGGCGTGCGCGGCGCTCGCGGTGGGAGGATGCAGCGTCCCGTTGACACGCCCCGAGACTGGAACCTGTCGCAATGCCGATGGCGCGGCGTGGCTGAGCGCAGCGTCGAACTCGCTGATCATTCTGAAGTATCGCCCCGGCACACTCTACGACCTGGATCGCCGCGGCCGACCCTCTGTGCAAGGTCTGGGTGCCTTGCCGGCAGACAGCGAGGCCGTGCTCAGCTTTCCCAATCCGGAGCGTTTTGCTGGCGGCGACGCTGGCTTTGGTGCGGTGCGCGACCGCAGCTTCGTCTACGACGACGCGTTGGTGGCGCTGTGGCTCACGAGCCGGCACAATCCATCCGGCGCGCGGCGCATCTTGCAGAGCCTCGCCGCACTGCAAAGGAGCGACGGCGCCTGGGGTTTCAGCTTTTCCGTGCGCGGCGATGGCTTCTACAACGCCAGCTACGTGCGCGCGGGCACGGTGGCGTGGACCGTCTACGCCTTCGCGCGCTACGCCGAGGCGTTCGGCGACGCGCGTTTCGCCGCGACGTTGGAGCGCGGCGTGTCCTGGCTGCTGCGCCAGCGCGACGCCGCGAGCGGGCTCGTGCTCGCCGGCAGCGGGCGCTGGCAGGACGCGTCTTCGTACGACCCTGCATATGTTGCTGATTTTGCAGCAACAGAGCATCAGGTGGATGCGTGGTTTGCACTGACCGCTGCCGCGGGGGCGGACCCGGCGCTTGAGGCACGGCTGCACTTGCGCGCCGCAGTCGCCGAGTTGGAGGCGGCCATGGAACGCGAACTCTGGCTCGTCACGTTGGGCCGCTACGCGCAAGGCCTGACGGCGGCCGGACCCGACGTGGGCAGTGCCTTGGATGCCGCCGGCACATGGACGACCCTGTTTGCGCTGGCAACGGATCAGGCTGCGCAGGCAACTGCAGCGCTGACTTGGGTATTGCGTCAGCATCCGATTCGCGTTGCCGGGTGGGACGGACTGCGTCCCTACCTCGGCGCAGCGCCGGCGACATGGTTCGTCGAAGGCTCCCTCGCCCTCCCGATCGCCTTGGCGCGCATGGGTCGCCTTCCCGAGGCACGCAAGGCCCTGCAACCGTTCTTCGACCTGGCTTGCGCGGGTGGTGTGCCCCTGGTCTACTCGCCGCTCTGGGCCGCGGATTTTCCCTTGAGTCCGGCGACTGCGCCAACCGTCTGGTTCCTGTTTGCAGGCGCCGAAGTGCTGCGCGGCGAACCAGCGTTCCTGTGGCGCGAACGGCGGCTGTGACCCAGCAAAGACGATGAAACACGACACATCTTCTCCATGGTTGGATCTCCAGCGGTTTCCCGGGCGCGCCCATCTGGCGTCCGTGCTGCGCCAGCACCGCGCCGAGCCGCCGCAATTGCATCAGGAGACACCGCTGCAAGATGACGTGCGGTGCCTTTGGAGCGAGCAACTCGGGTGTGATCCCGCCGATCTCATTCTGGCACCCACGGCAGGCGACGCGATTCGCCTGCTAACGAGCGCACTTCTGACGGCGCAGGACGTAGCCATCGTTGCCGAGCCGATGCCGGGTGAGTGGCTCGCCAGCGTGCTGGCAACCGGAGCGCGCTATGTCGATGTCGGGCGACGTGCCGCGGGTGAAATCGACCGCGACGCGCTGGATCTGGCGCTGCAGCGTCACCCAGGAGCGGTCGCGATCGGCCTTGCACCATCCTGGTTCGCCACGGACGATGGACCGGCGCTGGCCCGAGTCGCACCGCGCGCCACGATTCTGGACGCACGCATGCATGCCTCGCGCGCGGGATCGCTGGCGCCGGACGCAACGGCGGTGCTCCACGCCCTGCGCGACGCCGCGACGGGTGGCGATCCCGTGCTCCATGGCATCGTGTGCGCGCGCGCAACGGGCGACGCCCTCCGGCTGCTCGCCTCTGGCCTTGGCAGGCTGACCGATCTGCAGCGGGCGCTGCAGGCGCTGCGTGCCGACCCACACCTGACGGCACTGCGCGAAACCGAGCGCGCCGCGCGCCATGCGCAGTTCGTGGCATGGTTCGCGGGGGAGGGCGGCGTGCGCGTCGCGCCGCGCGCGGGCAGTTGTGCAGCACTCGAGTGTCTCGGCGGCAACGCGCGCGAGGTAGCGCGCCGCGCTCGTGCCGTGATGCCGGGGGTGCGCGCGTTCGACACACCGGTCATGCGCCACATCGTGGTGGTCGATCTGGACGCGCCTGCGTTTGACCGACCGGAAACCACCGGCTAACCTGCCCGCCATGCTTGCCGTGTGCCGAACATCCCGATCTGCGGCGCTCTGGCCTTGGGCCGGCGTCCTGCTGTGCGCCGGGCTCCTCGGGTGCACGCAGGAGGGCGCGACATCGGCAGCCCCGACCGATCAGGTTGTGGGCGGCGCTCACCTGGCTCAACACATCGAGCGCCTGTTGGACGACCCAGCGGCGCTGCCGCGCGCAGCAACCGCGGCCGCAGCCACAGCAGACGCCGCAGAAGGCGCCGACGCTGCCGATGCTGCGGACGCTGTCGAGACCGCGGACGTCTTGCCGGTGCAGCTGAATCCTTCGCACATCGATGCCGTTCCCACATCGGCAGCGCCCGCGCCGATCATGCCAACGCCGCTGCGACCCAAAGCGGTCAAGGCCCATGGGGCACCTGGCCCGGGAGCAGACAACGTCGCCAGGCCGACCCGCGAGACGCGGCACGAACGCCAAGTGCGACTGGCCCAAGCCAAGCACGAACGCAGACTTGCAGCCGTCGAACGCAGGAAGCTGGCGCGGCAGAAGGCCAAAGCGGAAGCGGGCGCCAGGGCAAAGGCGGGCAAGAAGCAGGCGGGGACAGAGGCGAAACCCGCAAAGGCGCGCGCTGGCGCGGATGCCGCCGCGGACTCGGGGGCCGGCAAGGACGCGAAGGGGCGCAAGGCCGCGGCGCTGGCTCAAGCCAAGGCGCGCAAGCTGGCAGTGCGGGCGGAGGCCAAGGCGCGGCGCATTGCCGCACGCGCGCAGGCCAAGGCACGCAAGGCGCAAGCCAAGGCTGCCAGGCACAGTGCGCAGACCATACCCGCCGCGAACCCACCGGTAGAAGGCGAGGTGCGGGCCAGCCTGTCCGTGGATGGTGCCGACGCGACCGAACTCTACTACAGCGGCAAACGCAAGCTGGATGCGGGAGATGCTGCAGGTGCGATCGCGGACTTGAAGGCATCGCAGCGCGCGCGTGCCAGTGCGCGGACGCTGACGTTGCTGGGGCGTGCCCACTTTGACGCGGGCGAGCTGAGTGCAGCAGCCAAGGCGCTGCGGCAGGCGGGCAGCCATGACGATGCGCAACTCCTGCTCGCGACCTTGTACCAGCAGACCGGCAAGACGTCGCAGGCGCGCAAAGTCTACGAGGCGTTCCTGAAGGCGCATCCCGATCACAAGCGGGCCGCGTGGGTGCGCAACCTTTTGCAGTCGCTGTAGGATGAGCATGAGCAAGCATTTTGCCTTGGGGATCTGGCTGATCTGCGCAGCTGCGCCGGGCTTGTCGTGCACGCGGCCACGACCACAGACCGCTTCGGCTCCGCTGGCATCGACGCAGTCTGGGCCCTTGACCGACGCGGTGGGCGGCGCGTTCACGATGCCCGGCAACCTGACCGCACAACCAAGCGAATTCGTTGCGACCAACACGGCGAACCCGCACTGCACCGACTGCCAGCACGGCGACACCACGGCCGGCCCGGTCTACTACGGCAAACCCGGCGCGGCGCTGGACGCCGACACGATCGCGGCCGCGCGCAGGACCGTCGATGCGACGTGCGACGTCTTGGAGGCCGGTGTTGCGCTTCTGGAAAAGCACGCCAAGGAGCCGGACAAGGCCGCGGCGGCCCTGGATGACTACCGCAAGAAGCACCTGACGGAAATCGGCAAGGTTTTTGAGCAGGCGCGGCTCATCAAGGCGCAGTTGCGCGCGGCGGGCTATGCCCAGGACATTCCGGTCGAGATTCGCCCGCACTTCGAAGAGCGGATGACCAAGATCCAAGAGCGCTTGGAGACGATGCGCGCCACCTATCGCAAGTATCCGGACGTGCTGGAGTCCTTTGGAGCGCTGTTCCCGCACTAGCGTGGGCAGCGAAGGTTTGCCGAGTGATGCCCATGCCAGGCGATCCGCACCGCGAGCGATTGCGCGCAGAGCTGGACCGCCTCGCGCACAGGGCGCGGCAGACCCAGCACGCCGCGCGGCATTCGCGCATGACCCGGGCGCTGGTGGGCTTGCTTTGCCTCGCCGGCTTGCTGGAGTGGAGCGCCGATCGCTGGCTCGGGCCGCATGGCGCGGACCTGCTGTTGCTGGCGGGCGCCAACATCCCCGCAAGCGTGCTGCGCGGCGAGTGGTGGCGGCTGTGGACGGGGCCATGGCTCCACGGCGATGGGATGCACCTGCTGCTCAATGCCGTCGGCATCTACCTGCTGGGCCGGCCGCTGGAGATGGCTTATGGCCCTGCGCGGTTGTGGCTGGTGTTCGCCGCCGCCTGTCTCGGGGGATCGCTGGCGACGCTGACCGGCCACGCGCCCCTGTCCATCGGTGCCTCGGGTGCCGTGTTCGGCCTGCTGGGCGCCCTGGTCGCCTTGGGCTTGAAGCTGTGGCCGCGTCTGGCATCGCGCCAGCGGTTCTCGCTCGTTGCGGCGCCATCCGTGCTGCTGCTGGGCATGTTGCTGCTGGGCAGCCTGGCCGGCGACGACCAGTCGCGCGTCGACCGCGCGGCGCACCTCGGCGGCACGCTGGGCGGCCTCGGCGCGGCGCTGCTGCTGCTCCCGCGCATCCACCGCACCCCGCGCGCGCCGGGCTGGCTGGCGCGCGAAACAGGTCTGCGCGCCGCGGCATGGGGCCTGGCCGCCGTGACGCTGGTGGCCTGTCTGCTGGCGGTCCTGCGCGTGGGCAAGCGCGTCGAGTTGCTGCCGCTGCAGAAGAAGACATTTTCCTACGAGAATCTGACCGTGCCCTACCCGGCAGATGCGCGCCGCGGGCTGTGGCGCGACGCTTCGTGCCGAGGCGCGATGGTCGACGGCGCGTGGGCGCTGCGCACCGGACGGCAACCGTGTTTCGAATTGCCGCTCGGCGCGACGCTGTTCATCGGCCGCCGCGACCAACTCTTGACGCTCGATCGCCAGGATCTCGAGGCCCTGCGTGTCGCCAACCGCACCGGTCGCATGGCCTGGCGCCAACCCCATGTCATGGTCTATCCGCTGGGCTCGCAGTTTCTCTACCTGCTGCTGGCGCCCGAAGCCCTGCTGGCAAGCCAGGCGACCGCGCTGCAAGCGATCCTGCCGCCTGCGCATGCGGCGATCATCGACGACAAGCCGCGGCGCGGTCTGTTCGAGTGGCCGGGCCTGCCGATGGACGTGACGCCGAGCGCCTGAGCAGCCGCGCGCCCTTCGACGGGGGCGGTAGAGCCTGCTACGCTCGACGCCGGCCGCTGAGGCCCTGGAGGTTCGGTTGATGCAAGTGTCAGATGCGCAAAACGAAGGCGCGAGTCTGCCGCGGCGGCGGCTCAGGGTACTGCTGCTGGTTGCGGCGGTGCTGCTCAGCGGCGCCGTGCTGGTGACGCGGTGGTGGATTCCGCTGCACACCACCCAAAGCGCCATCGATCTGCTGCGCGAGCTGGGTGCCGAGGTCCAGCCACGCGCGCTGACCCGCGAGGAACTGCAGTTCGCCTTCGAGTCCCGCCCCATCCAGGGAAAGCTCGCGCCGAACGAGACCTTGGCATCTCTCATCGGCAACGGCGATGTGGTGCTGCTGCATTTCTGGGCGAGCTGGTGTCCGCCCTGCATCCAGGAGCTGCCGGAATTGCTCAAGCTGGCGGCGGATTTTCGCGGCAGGCGCTTGCGGCTCGTGGCCATCTCGCATGATGACGCCTGGGCGGATCTCGACGGCGCGCTGCAGCGGGCGACGGGCAAGGGCCTGCCGACGGATGGCACCTGGCTGCGCGATCCCGGCGGCAATTCGGCGGACCCCAGCACGATGCTGCGCACGCGCCTGGGCACGGACAAGCTGCCGGAGACGTACGTGATCGTCGATGGTCAGATCCTCGGGCGCTTCATCAACTCGCAGCCGTGGCTGGCGCCGCAGATGAAGCAGTTGTTCGAGTTGCTGGCTGCGAAGCGTTAGGCGGAGGCCGACTTGGAGCAAGCGCCGGCACAGGCTGAGGATCCCCAAGAGCCGGTGCTGGTGCCGCCGCGGGGCCTCGTGGCGGTGACGCTGGCGGTGCTGCTGCTGACGGCGGGTCTGGCCGTGGTCGTGGCGCCGCCGGTGCAGCCGCCGCTGCTCGCCTCCCTGGTGCTCGATGCGTGGCAGCCCGCCGCGGACGAGCGCGATGCGATGGTGCAGCGCGACGATGCGCTGCTGCGCGCGTGGCACCTGCACCGCACGCAGCTGGGCGGGCAGCAGTTCGACGCGATCTTTGCTCGATTCCTCGCGTTTCTTGCCGTGGAGCAGCGCATCGGCGCCGACGGCATCGCCCAGGACGAGGCGGCGCGCAAGTCGCTGGGTGAACTGGAGGAAGCCGTGCGCACGCTGGTGCTGACCGCAGGCAGCGATGCGCTGCGCGCGCTGGCGGTCAGCTTCGGGCGCCAGGTGCGCGACGCCGTGCAGATCGCGGTCAAGGCGGCTGGGAAGCGGCAGCAGCGGCTGGAGAGCTTCCTCGGTACGCAGCCCCAACCGCCAGAAGCCGCAAATCTTTCCCACATCGCCGGTGGCATCGGCTCGGCGCTGGTGGCGGCCGGCGTCGGCCACGGCAGCGCTCTGACCGACGTGGAAGGTCTGCTGGTGCAAGCCCTGGCGCAGCAGCGCGTCTTCGATCTGGCCGTGCGCCTGCCGCAGCCGGCGCCGGAACTGCCCAGTGATCTGCAGCGGATGCTGCTGCGCTTTCGCGTCGAGGCGATGGATCACGCGGATCTGACCCGCAAACTGCAGTTGCTGCGCGAGTTGGAGCGGGTGGATCCGACCTATCCGGCCGCCTACGCGCGCGGGGTGCTGGCGGCGCGGGCGCAGCGCTGCGACCTGGCCTTGCCGGCGTTTGCCGAGGCCATGCGCGCGGGACAATCGCCGCGCCAGGCGAGCATCAACGCCCGCTGGTGCCGCGAACGAATGGCTCAGTGACGGGCGACAGCGGCCGACAGCGCCTGCACGGCGCCCGCGAAGACTTCGCCGCGGTGCACATAACTGCGGAACATGTCATACGATGCGCAGGCCGGGCTGAGCAGCACGATGCCGGCCGGGCTGGCGCGTTGCAGGCCGCGGGCGACGGCTTGCTCCAGGCTTGGGCAGCGTTCGCGCGCCACGCTGGCGGGCAAGGCGGCGTCGATGGCGCCAGCGGTCTGGCCGATCAGCAGGGCGGTCGCCCCCATTTCGGCGACGACGCCGGCCAACTCGGCAAAATCGGCTTCCTTGTCGCTGCCACCGCCGATCCAGACGAGGTGTTCGCCCGCAGCCAGCTGCATGGCGCGCAGGCCGGCGATGGCGGCGTGGGGATTGGTGGCCTTGGAGTCGTCGACAAAGCGCACCTGGCCAATCGCGCCGACTGGCTCGATGCGGTGCGCCGGCAGTGAAAACGTTCGCAGACCTTGCCGAATCGCATCGAGCGGCACACCCAGCGCCAGCGCCATGCCGCTCGCCGCCAGCGCATTCTCGACATTGTGCAGACCGGTGATCGGGTGGCGCCCCAGGCTGCCCAGCTCGGCGGCCGGCAGGATCTTCACCAGCGCGTCTCTTCCCAAGGACCAGCAGAGGTGGACGCCATCAAAGCCCAGGCCGCGCTCCGGCACGCCTTGGGTCGAGAACGGCGCCCAGGCAAAGGGCACGCCGGCTTGCAGGCGCTGACGGTGCCGCTCCAGCTCGGGGTCGTCGGCGTTGATGAAAAAGGCATCGCCCGGACCCATGCGGTCTTGCACGCGCAACTTGGTGTCGATGTAGGCGTCCGTATCGCCGCTGAAATAGTCGACGTGATCCGCGGCGATGTTGGTCACCACCGCCACGCGCGGCCGCAGCGCCGCGCAGGTCAGCAATTGAAAGCCGCTGATCTCCGCGACGACGATGTCGTCGTCCTGCAGCGTATCGAGGAAATCGCACAGCGGATCGCCGATGTTGCCGCCGACGACCGCGTGCAGCCCACCCGCCGCCAACAGATGCGCGGTCCACAGCGTCGTCGTGGTCTTGCCGTCCGTGCCGCTGATCGCGGCGATCGGGTGGCCGCGGCCGTGCAGCGCCGCGCGATCGAGGCGGTAGAACAGCTCGACCTCGGAGAGCATGGCCAGGGCGATGCCGCGGATGTCGCGAAAAAGACGCGTATGCGGCGCGATGCCGGGCGACAGGATGAAGAGGTCGTTACGCCGGCCCAGAGGACCGCCACCGCATTGGACCTGAATGCGCGGATCCAACTGCTTCAGGGCACCCTGCAACTCGGCCTCGGGCTTGTCGTCCAGGCAAAAGACGTCGGCGCCGCGGCGGCACAGGGCATTGGCGGCGCTGATGCCCGACTTGCCCAGGCCCACGACGGTGAAGGAGGCGCCGCGGACATCGCTCCAGCAGTCGCTGGCCAGCAAAGCGGCGTTGATGCTTGCGTGTTCCATGCCGCTACTCCATTTTTCAGGGCGCATCGGCCTGGCGGCGCAGTGCGGTGTAGGCGTCGGCCACCTGAAACAGGTCATCGCCACCGAAGAACAGCACGGTCGCCGGTGCGCACACCTCACGCTGCAGCCACGGCGGGATGTCGGCCAGATCATGCACGTAGGTCACATCCGGCACGGCCTCGCGGATCTTGGCGCACAGCACGTGCACATCCGTGCCGGGAATCGGCACCTCGCCGGCCGTGTACAACTCGGTCACCACCACGCGATCCGCCTGCCGAAAGGCCTCGCGGTAGTCGTCCTGCAGGTAGTGGATCATGGTGAAGCGGTACGGCTTGAACACTGCAATCACCGGGCCTTCTGCCTGGCTGCGCGCCGCCTCCAACACCCGCTGGATGCCGGTCGGGTGCGAGATGTAGTCCTTGACCACCTCGACGCCGGCTGCATCGACCAGCGTGAAGCGGTTCTCCAAGCCCTTGTAATCGGGCGCGGCTTTCGCGATCTCGGCGAACGGCGCGCCCACCGACAGCGCCGTGGCGATGGCGCCCAGCAGGTTCGAGGCGTTGTACTTGCCGGGCAGGCCGACGTCGACTCGGCCCAGGCGCACGTAGCTGCCGTCATCCTGGCGCAATTCGACATCGAAACTACCGGCCATGCGCTTCATGTCCAGCGCCGTGCCGCGCACCGTCGGCGTGCCTTCGAAGCCAAAGGTCACGAGGCGGGCGCCGGCGGCCAGCTCGAGCTTGCCCAGGATCTTCTGCACGCCGCCATCGTCGGCATTCAAGACCGCCAGGCGCAGCACCGGGTTGTCGTGAAAGAAGGCCAGTACCGCGGCCTCGAGCTTGCTCCACTGCGGATAGTAGTTGAGGTGATCCAGCTCCAGGTTGTTGAGCACCGCGACCTCGGGCTGGCTGTTGACCAGCGAGCCGTCCGACTCGTCGATCTCGGCCACCAGCCACTCGCCGCCACCGACGCGGGCATTGATGCGGTAGTTCTCCAACAGGCCGCCGATGACAAAGCCGGGCGCGTAGCCGGCGCCGTCGAGCAGCCAGGTGATCGCCGCGGCGACCGTGCCCTTGCCGTGGGTGCCGATGACGCCGATGGCGCGGCGGCCTTGCAGCAATGCGCCCAAAGCCTCGGAACGGTGCAGGATGCGCAGGCCGCGCTGGCGCGCCGCGATCAGCTCGGGATTGGTCTCGGGAATCGCCGTCGACACGATCAGCGTGTCGGCGTTGCCCAGGTTGTCAGCGCTGTGGCCGATGGTGACGGCAATGCCGAGTTCGCGCAGCGCCAGGGTGAGCTGCGACTCGCGCACATCGCTGCCCTGGACCGTCAAACCGCGGGCGTGCAAGAGGCGCGCGACGCCCGACACGCCGATGCCGCCGATGCCGATGAGGTGGTAGGTGCCGGGGGTGAGGATCGACATGGAAAAGCCTTCGGGTGCGGGGGCGGGTTCAGGTTCAGGTTCAGGTTCAGGTTCAGGGTCCGGCTCCGGTTCCGGCTCCGGCTCCGGTCCCCGCTCCGATGAGTCCACCGGACTCTTCGGCCCCTTCGGGTCGCGGGGGCCCCTTGGCTCCGGCTCCGGCGGCGGTGTAGCAAAGCAACGGCTTGGTGTCGACGTTCACCCCAATCGTCACCCCCGCGAAGGCGGGGGCCCAGGCGGAAGAACCTCAGAATTAGCCTGGGTTCCCGCTTTCGCGGGAATGACGAACGGGGGGATGGCACTCGCGCCGCGTCGGTACGGCAGACTTTGCGGTTGACCTCGGGCACCTTGCCCAAACCCCAAGAAACTGCCAATCTCTCCGCAGCTTCCCACCCCGCTCCGCGCAATTCCACCGCCGAGGACGCCATGCGCAGGACCCTCGCCTGCTGCCTCGTCGCCGCGCTGGTCGCGGGTCCCGCCTGCATGAAGACGGCCTACATCGTGCCGGCGCGGGCCGAGGGCGTGGAGCTGCCGGAAGCGACGACCGTGGTCGTCGGCCGGCCCACAGGGCCCAAGGCGAACTACCAAGTGGCGATCCAAGAGCGCTGCATCCACTGGGACACGGCCAAGGCGGTCGGCACAGACGGGCGCGAAGTGCGCGCCGAGGTGGAGGTCAGCCGCCACACGAAGCTGGTGGGCGGCAGCGTCCTCGCGGTGATCGGCCTCCCGGCGCTCATCGGTGGTCCGGTCCTGTTCTTCGAGTCTGCGGCCGCACCAACGGGCGACGGCCTGCAAGGAGCCTTCGTTGCGTACGCCAAAATCATCTTCATGGCCTATGGCATCCTCCTGACGGCCGCCGGGGCCGGCATGGAAGCCGGAGGCATCAGGATGCTCGTCTCCGGCGCGCGCGATCCCTGCACCTCGCCGCCGCACCTGCCGCTGTCGCCAGCCGCCACGGCTACGGCGCAATAGCCCAGCAGGCACCCGACCGCCCCCTGCGCCTTATGCCGATAGGACCGAGGGGTACCCGACTACCCCCTGGGCCATATGCCGACAAGGCCCAAGGGGTACATGACCACCTCTCAGCTCTATGCCGGATTGGCTTGGCGGGCACCCGACCACCCCTGCGCCAATCCCGGCATGGGCCGACGGCCTGCCGCTGGTCTCAAACCCTTTGCGCGGAAAGCGACGGCACATGCTCGGCCACGTTCTGGCCCCACTGCCACGCGCCGACGCGCCAGACTTCGGCATAGGCGCGCAGGGTCAGCGTGAACATGCGGTCGCGCAGGTCGGCGGCCGAGGCCGCTTCGCCCTTCTTGCCAAAGTCGCCCTTGCGCCCCGCGGGCCGGAGGCGCTCCAGGTAGCTGGTGGCGCGCTGGCGCGCGGTGGTCAGCGCCGCCGCCTCTACGAGCCCGTGCCCGCCCAGGTGCTCGCAAGCCGCCAGCACGTCCTCGCCGAGATCGCGCAGCCCCTTGCCGGTGGCGATCGCCTCCACCTGCGCCGCGTCGATCTTGCCGGTGCTGGCCAGGAACGTCAGCGCCGCCAGGAACTGCTTGCGATCCGCCGACACCTGATCGCGCAGATCGGCGAACGCCACCTCCGGCTGCGCCGCGACCGTGCGATCCGCCACCGCGAAACCGTAGCTCGCGGCGCGGGCGTAGCGCTCGGCCTGCTCGACCAGCGGCCAGTTCGCCTGCGGCAGTTGCGCGGCGAGGTGCGGCCTTTGCGCCAGCACCGCCTGGGCGCCGCGCGCGACGTTGTCCTGGATGCGCGACGGCACGCCGTACCAGCGCTGCACCTCGCCGGCCGGCAGCGCCTGCGCGGCGGCGCGGTAGTGTTCGAAGTCGACGGCGCCATCCGCAGACGGATCGGTGTGGACAGGAGTCGGATTCATGGGTTCCTCCAGCGTGAAGGCCCGGTCAACCGGCCGGGCTGTTGGGTTGGCCGAATGCTAGGAGTGTGGGGGAGATTGTGCAAGGCAGTGAGGGCGGTTTCGGCAGGCCTTGCCCAACCCCCCGGCACCGGCCTACGCTCGCCAGCATGCCTTGGCTGCGCACCTGCCTGCTGCTCGCCCTGCTCGCCGCCTGCCGCGAACCAGCCGCGCCCGCCGCGGCGGCCGACGCCGCCAGCCAGGCCGACGCGCTGGCCGACACGCTGGCCGACACGGGTGCCGACGCCGCTCCCGATCCTGCGGATGCGGCCACGGCGCCCGGCCCGGGCCCCGCCGGCACCTGGCACCTCGCCGTCGCCGGGCAGCGCCTCACCGTCGACATCCGCCCGCTGGGCGCGGGCTGGCGCGCCGGCCTCGGCTATGAGCCGGGCGGCATCCAGCAGTACACCACGGACACGACTTGGGATCCCGCCACCGGCGCCCTCTCGATCGCGCTGGCGGATGCGCGCCTCGCGGCCACGGTGGCGGACGGCGTGCTCAGCGGTCGCTGGTGTCCCGGCAACAGCCCGAGCGGCATGATCTGCCCGTACGCCATGACCGGCTGGAACCAGACCACCCTCGACGCCGCCTCGCCGAGCCGCGTCTACGACCTGCTCTTGGACGGTACCTGGCGGGCGCGCCTGCGGCTGACCGGCACGACCGGCACCTTCAAGATCGACGCGAGCCTGACCGATGGCGTGGCGGACGAAGGGCTGCAATACGACATCGCGATCGCGCCGGGGCAGGACGGCAAGCTGGATTTCGCCGTGCCGATGCCCGAGGGCACCTGGCACTGCGCCGGTACGCTGCAGGGCCGCAAGCTGAGTGGCACGCTGCAGCGGCCGGGCATGGCGGATGCGCCGTGGACGGGCGAGCGCGCCGAGGTGCTGTCGTACGGCCTGGCGCCGCGCACGGATCGGCAGGCGTGGCAGCAGGCGACGCGGCGGCAACTGCAACGGCTGATGATGGCCGGCAATCCGGCGCCGTTGACGATGCAGATCACGCGCTCGAAAACGGATCTGCCGCCGCAACCGTCGGTGAACCTGTCCAAGCACCGCGACGACGATGCGGCGTCGCAACCGCAGGCCTACCGCCTGAGCGAGCTGACGTTTGCCGCGACGCTGGCGGATCCGTGGGGAGGACCGCCCCTGCAGCGGACGGCGCACGCCTGGCTGGCCACGCCGACGACGCCGCAGCCGCCGGGTGGCCATCCGGCGGTGCTGGCGCTCAACGGCCACTACGGCAGCGCGTCGAACACGATGGACCCGGCGAGCGATGATTACTGGTACGGCGATGCGCTGGCGCGGCGCGGCTATGTGGTCCTGGCGCTGGATGTCGGGCACCGGCCGCTGCAGGACCGCAGTGCGCTCTACACCGATATGGTGACAGGCGATGACGCGAGCCTGGGCAACGCGCTGCATCCGGCGATCCGCCGCACAGATGCCGATTCGGATTGGGAGGAAGAAGGGGAGCGGGTCTGGGATGCCCAGCGCGCGCTGGACTACCTGGCTGCCCTGCCCGGTGTCGATGCACAGCGGCTGAGCGTCACGGGTCTGTCGATGGGCGGCGAGTTGGCGACGTGGGTCGGCGCGCTGGACCCGCGCGTGGCGGCGACGGTGGCGGCAGGGTTTTCGCCGGATCTCGGCGTGCTGCAGCATAAGCCCGACAACCATCCCTGCTGGCGCTGGCAGCGCGGCGATTTGCGCGAGTATGTGGACATCTCGGATATCGAGGCCCTGATCGCGCCGCGGCGCCTGGTGGTCGAGACGGGGCTGAACGATGCCAGCTTTTCGATGCATCAGCCGCCCTTTGCCGCCGACAAGCAGGTGCTGCGGCGCGCGCGGGTGGCGTACGGGGCCGAGGTGGCGCGGGTGCGGCACTTCCTGCACGACGGCGAGCACGCTTGGCGCACGGGGCTCGCCGCCAAGGGCATGGCCACGCCGCTGCTCGAGGCGCCGACCCAAGCGGATCCGCTGGGCTGGCAATCGGACGGGCAGACGCAGGTGTTGGGGCAGACGCTGCTCGATGTGCTGTCGGGGCCTTGAGAGGACTGGGACTGAGACTGAGACTGAGACCTGGAGCGGAAGGCGAGATGCGCTGGATGTCGGGCAGTTGCGGCGAATTCGCCGGTGGCATGAAGGTTGCTTTGCAGTGGCTTGCCTTCGGGGAGCCGCCCGGATGCCTCGCTGGCGCTGCGGACGAGCGCTGGCGGGACCGACACCGGTCCTGGCGTCAGCCGGGGCGAAGGAAGGCTGGGCACCGGAAGACCGGCGGGCCCAGGGAGTGGGCTTCGGCCGCGCAAGCGGACCGGAGCGCGCTCGGGTGGAGGTCTGCCTGGGCCGAGAGGTCCGGGCAGTTTCGGTGGGGCGGGGCGGGCCGGGCGGGTACCGGCTGAAAGCCGGAACTGCGCCCATCGCTTTGCCTCACCGCTCCGGCTTCGCCTCCAATAACCCCTTGGCCCGCTCGCGAATCACTTGGACCGGATGCCGCTTCGCCGCGTCCTTGAGCGCCACCAGCGCCGCCGCGCCACCGATGTCCGCCAGCGCCCCGAGCGCCGCGTCCACGACCTCCAGATGCGGACCATCGAGCAGCGCCACCAACACGGGCGTACTCTTGTCGTCCTGCAGCCGGCCCAGCGCCGCCGCCGCGACAGCCGCCAGATCCTTGCGCGAATCGCGCGCCGCTTTCTCCAGTGCCGGGCGGGCATCGGCAAGCTTGCGCTCACCCACTTCGCGGGCCCCGGCCATCTGCTGCCACAGCGGACCTTTTCCGACCAGCGCCTGCACTTGCGGGTCCGTCAGGCGCCGCGCCCATAGCTCCCCCACGGCATCCTGCACCGCCAGGGCCACGGCCTGGCGCAGGCGCGCGAAGACGAAATCGGGCACGGCGCCGGCCCTCTCGGCGGGAAACGGCAGCGCTGCCTCGACGGTGCGCTCGGCAATGTCGGACGGTTTGGCGCCCATGCGCTCGGCGTGGGCGACGACGCGCACCAGCAGGCTGCCACCGCCGGGCGGCAACAGAATCGGCACGGCCTTGCTGTCCTGATCGGTCGCCTGCCACGACGTGAGCACCTGCACACCGACCGGATCGGCCACAGCCGGGGCGGGCGGCGGCGCGAACTGCGGCAGGTCGAGCACGATCTTGCGGAGCTTGTCGGTCAGACCGGCGGGGCCGAGCCCGGCCAGTTGCTGATCATCGGGAACGGCGACATCGGCGGCGAAGGCGGCCAGCGACCAACGGCGGTCTTCGGGGGCGAGCACGGCGGCCGCGGCAGGCGCAACCGCCGGAGCAGACGTGGCAGCGGCATGGGTCTTGGCAGCGACCGGCGCGGGCGGCTGGCGGCAAGCGGCGCACAGCAGGGCGAGGCAGGCAAGGTGACGCCTCACAGCCCGCCTCCGTCCACCACCAGCGCATCGGCGAGGATCACGAGGTGACTGGTCGCGCGCGAAGCGCCGATGTAGTGCAATTGCCGCACACGCTCGCGCGGATGGTGCTGCAGCTCGGTCAGAATGACGATCGGCGCCTCCATGCCTTTGAAGGCGTGCACGCCACGGACGCGCACCGCGCCCAGCTCGTCTCCTGTGGTCACGCGAAACGGCAGCAACTGCGCGGCATCGCGCACGGCGCGCGCCGTGGGCGCGGCTCGCCCGGTCAGCAGCACGATCTCGTCGGGCTGCACACCGCCCTGGCCGCACAGCCGCGTCAGCACGCGCACCAGCGCTCTGGCATAGGTCGGCCGCAGGGGCTCGATGTCCACCGGCAGACCCGGCGGCGCGGCGCATTCGGCCGTGCGCATGCGCGGCTCGACCTGCGCCAGGTGTTCGTGAATCGCGCGGGTGTTGCGCCAGTTGACGACCAGTTCAAAGGCTTCATCGGCACCTTGCACGGGGGCGGCATCGGCGCGCAGGCGCTGGGCTTGGTCGAAAAAGCAGTAGCGGATGGATCGCTCCGGGTCGGCGAACAGGGCATCGAGCGCACGCCACCACGAGGGCAAGAAATCCTGGGCCTCATCGACGACAAGGGCATCGAACGTGATCCCGCGTTCCTCTGCCGCATGCATCAGATGCTGTGCCAACTCGACATCGTAGAAGTATTGCGCCGCTTTGGACCCCTGCGGCACCTCGATGCCGCGCCGCTGCAGATCTGCGAGATCGAAGCACAGCTCGTGAAAGTGCAGCGCCTTCACATTCGGCACGTGCGCCAGCGCATCGCGCAGGTGGTGGCCCAGGGCCTTGTTGTAGCAGGTCAGCAGCACGCGCTCGCCCTGGCGCGCCAGCAGCTCAGCTTTGCGAATCGCCAGCAATGTCTTGCCAGTCCCCGCTGTGCCATGCACCGCCTGACGCCGACGGCGGGCGAGCATGTCGAGCACGCGCAGTTGCGGCTCGCTCAGCTCGATCATCCGCTCGCGATCCTGGTGGATGCGGTCGCGCAGCAGCACGCGCGCCTCGCGCGGCGCCAGGAACAGGTCCTCGAAAGCGCGCCACCACCAGCTGTTGGGATCCAGGCCCAAGGGTGGATGATTCTTGCCCCAACGCTGCAAGAGCAGAACGACGCCGTCTGCCAGCTTGTCGCGCTGGCGCAGATCCAGCGTGATGTCGGCGGGCGCGTGCGGCGCAAAGCCGCGACCTGGCACCTGGATGTCGGGCAAGACGACGCCGTGGCCAAAGGTCGGCCGCGACGAAGAGGCCAGCGGATGTTCACCCAGCTTGGCCACGATGGCCTCGGCAGCATGGGCAGCGGTGCGGTAGGGATCCGGGATCACGTCGAGACTGCCTGTGGCATCGGTGCGCGTCCAGGTGCCGGAACTGGGCTCGAAACGCAGCCCGCCGCCTTGCACTTCCAGCACCAGGAGGCCATGGGCTGGATGGGCGACGACAAACGCCGCCTCGCCGTCGCGCAGCGGCTCGCCCGGTCGCGCGCGACCGACCCAAGGCGCGCCGTGCACGACGGTCCAGTGTTCGTCCAGGCCGCGGGCGAGGCGGTCATAGACCCACGCCTCGGCCGGCGGGCAGCGCACGCCTCCTCGCGGACCTGAAGCTGGAATCATGCGCGCCATCGGCAGCGGAGCGTCCTGCGGCGGCGGGCCGGCGTCAAGCGGTTGCTGGCGCCCAGAATCCGGCCCCAAGGCCGGTCGGGCCAGACCCGGCCGGCGCCGGGTCACGGCGTTTGGGGAATCTCCGCCGCCGCCACCGCCCTGGCCGCGACCGGCGCCGTGTAGCTCTCCAGCGGCGCCAGTAGCGCGGCCGCCAGCGCCGCCGCCTCGTCTGTGCCCTTCAGCGTCGCATTCGCCACCACTTGCAGCACATAGCAGCGAAACGCCGCCTTCAAGGCATTGAGGTTTGCGCGCACCGGCGGTGCCTCGGCCGCGGCCTTGGCCGACGTGATGCCCGCTGCCACACCCGTTTGCTTGTGCGCCTCGCGCAGCGCCGCCAGCGACTCGCTGCCCCCCAGTTGGCCAAACTGCACAGCCAGCTTGTCCTTGTCGATGAGGTCGATGCGCATTTGCGTCTCCACCCAACGCCTGGCGGCGTTCAGGCGCAGAAACCGCAAGCCATCGGGATAGAGGACGTCGTGCAGTTTCTGGGCCTGCGGCGCCTTGGGCGAGCCCGGCATGCTCGCCAACCCGCGCAGCCACGCCTCGGTGCCCGCCCACGCCGTCGCCTCGACCTGCAGAGCGGGCTTCAAGGCTGCCTCTGACAGCGCAGCAAAGCCGGTCACCAGCACCGACTTCAAGTCGGCATTGGCGGCTGTGATGAGGCCCAGGGCGTGCGCCACGTTCTCCGCCAGCGACTTGTGCGGCGCCGCCGCGGCCGCCAGTGCAGTGGCAATGGCCGAGCCGGTGTGCGCATCGAGGACCGGCAAGTCGACCAGGAACTGGGCGTCATAGGTGCGGGACATGGCGTGCTCCTTTTGCGGTGAGGACTTGGATGCGGTTGCGGGCGTCGGGCTGATCAGCCTTGTCCCATGGAGTTCGCTCGGGAAGTAGCACGGCTTGGGACCAGTGCAAGAAAATGGAGTTCTGGGTGCAGCAAATGCATGAGGTGGCGGCCTTGGCGCGGTTCGCGTCGCCTCAGTCGGCGCGCGCCCTGCCCCGCTTTTTGGCCGGCGCAGCGGCCGGGAACAGGCTCGTCGCCTTCTGGTAGCGGCCGAAGAGGAAAGCGACGCGTTCGGCGTCGCTCTTCCACGTCTTCTTGCCGCCGCTGGGCACGTAGGCGGCGTCAACTGCGGCGTCGAGCTTCTGGTGCGCCTTGAGCAAGGCCGGCGGCATGGTCAGCGGGTCGTAGAGATCGGC